>Ga0209573_1000357_pt1 | contig 102954 bp, 86 predicted proteins | sample TNRBio252014_DNA_FD_185870 | JGI IMG/M metagenome (GOLD analysis project Ga0209573, IMG submission 185870) | Wastewater treatment Type I Accumulibacter community from EBPR Bioreactor in Madison, WI, USA - TNR Reactor_6/25/2014_ DNA (SPAdes)... | ecosystem: Engineered > Bioreactor > EBPR >...
TGCACAGCGCCATTGGATACGCGACACCGAACGAAACGGAGGACGCCTTCTATGCAGCCCTGAGCGACCGTGATAAAGCCGCCTGACTATTGAGCCTAAACCTCTCCGGGAAACCCGGGACGGTTCAACCAGCGGTATCGCCAGAGCGACCGCCAAAATCGGTCTCGCCAATCTCGCTTACAACATGCGCCGTCTGATGTGGCTCGACAGCAAACCTGCACCCGCCTAACCGCCAGCCCGGCCAAGACGTCCGCCTCTTCGGCGATATCCGCAAAAACCATCGTCGATCCGCCACGCGCAACGCGCCCAGAGCCCCCATCCGTTGCTCAAGCAGCCAAATACTGACCCTTCTTCAAACCGTTCGATAGCCGCGATGAGCCGCAAACGGCAGCACCGCGAGCGATGAAAACGCTTTAAAATTTTGCTCAGTGAGCCCAAAAACTAAACGTTGCTTCTATTCGAACCGACTTGGGGCATTTCTTGGTGTTTTGAAGATGGGTGCATGTTCGCAGAGGCGCTCTCGAGCATGGCTTTTCGCGGCTTGTTTGGGGGTATGGCTGATTTGCAGTAATGCTGTTGCCTTGCCACCTGCAGATGAAGTCGTCGTGGTGGAGGTCCGTGAAGGGCAGTCCATCCGCGACATCGCCGAGATTCATCTTGGCGATGCCAATCTATGGCAAGAATTGCTTCGCGAAAATAACCTTCAGGACATCACGGATATTCGTCCGGGACTCAAGCTGAGCGTGCCAGCCGGTCGAATATTGCGCGCCAAAAACGCCATGCACGATTCGCTTAATGGAATCCAACAAGCGACTCAAGAGGGCGCCAGAGTGTTCGCGCCGGTCGAGATTAGCGAGGCGATACGGCTTTATGACGAGGCACTGTCGCTGCGTGCTAATGGACAGTGGGACGATGTCACGGATCGCGCGAATCAGGCCAAGACGCTCGCTCAAAACGCGCTCAGGCTTGCCATGGAGGTGCGCGACGCCGCTGGTCAGGCGGTTCTCAGCGATCGAGAAGGTTGGGTTGAAGGACGAAAATCGTCCGAGCTGTCATGGTCCGACCGCACACTTCATGACGTTCTCGTGGAACAAGAAAAGGTCCGGACGTTATCTGACTCGTCGGCACAGATCACTTTTCTTGACGACAACCGACTAAGGCTCAATGCCAATTCTCAGGCGGTCATCTACCGCATGCGTGTTGACCCGCTCAGCCGCCGAGAAGAGGCGAAGGTGAGCTTGATCGAAGGCGATTTCTACACGGCGCTCGCCGGCAAGTCTGGAAGGAAAAGCTTCGAGCTTGAGATCCCGGACGTCGAGACAGAAATCGAGTCGCGGAGCTATTGGGTCCGCCATGATGCCAGAGGATCAAAATTCACGAACTTCGATGAACGCAATCTGCGGATCGCCGCCAAGGGTGAGAGCAGAGACCTCGGCCAGAATGAGGCGGCCGTCGTCCGTAAGGGGCAAAAGCCCAGCGAAAAAATCAAGGTTGTCGGCGCGCCGGATCTGAGCGGGCCGGACGACGACTCCGTTGCGTTCACTGCGACCGTCGATCTCGACTGGCAACCGGTCGAAGAGGCCGTCGGCTATTGGGTCGAGATCGCCCACGATCCCTCGTTCAACACGATGAGAGCCAGTCGATGGGGCCTCACCGTACCTCGGTTGCGAACCGAAGCGCTTGACGTGGGAACCTATTTTTGGCGGGTCGTCGGTCTCGATAAGTTCGGATTGCCTGGAGCACGCAGCCCTGTCTGGCGTTTTCACGTTCGCGTGGATCTCACTCCTCCTTATCTGCTCATCGAGGAACCGAAGGAAGGGAGCATCATCCGTACCGGCCCGGTACGTCTGCGTGGGGCAACGGAGGCTGGTACCGAACTTACGATCAGAGGAACGACCCCGACGGTGGGTCCGGACGGGGCTTTCCAGGCCGAATATACGCCTGAACCTGGGATCAATCGGATTGTCTTTACCGCCAAGGATTCGGCGGGGAACGTGACTGAACGGGAACGCTCTTTTGTCTTTGCGCCCGATGAGAGCGCGATCGTTGTGTTCGACGAGGGTATCCCGCGGTTGGGTCCGCGGCATTTTTTGACCAGCCGTGACGTGATCTCTCTTGCTGGTCGCACAAGGCCCAATGCTCAGGTTCTGATTCGCACTGAAAAGGGAGAAGAGCATGCGGCTGCCTACACCGATAATAATGGTCACTTCGGGGTGAATGTCCCCCTGCGGCAACCCTCGGAAAAGTTCGACCTTGCCGTCGTTGAGCGCTCGGGTCTAACGCATGAAGAGCGGTTCGAGGTAACGGTTGATCAGGAAGCACCTGAAATTGCGTTGGATAGTCCGCCACCGTCGGTGACGGCCGTGGAGTGGCTGCCACTGAAAGGGCGGGCAGACGGCGCAATAACATTGTCCGTGAATGGCCAACCAACCGAATTGGACGACGATCGTTTTGAGTTCACCGTGCGGTTGCAGGAAGGCCCCAACAGCGTTGAAATAATGGCAACAGATCGGGTCGGAAACGCCGGCACCCTGAAACTTAACGTCAATCTTGATCAAACTCCTCCAACCCTTGTTGGTCACGACGTCTCCAAGCAGCGCACCTCCGGAGGCGAGCCCATTACGGTCACCGTGACGGCGAACGATGTGTCGGGTCTAAAAAAAGTTGCTCGTTTCACCCTTCGCATCGGCTCGAAAGAATACACGGATTATCTGGATCTCATTCAGGAGAATAAGACGTATCAAGCTGTTCTCAATCCCCCTCAAGAGGCTGTAGGCGCGATATCCTTAAAAAACATTGAACTTGAGGACTATGCGGGTAATCGGGCGCAATTTACTCTGGGAAGTGATGAGAAATAAACACCTTAAGAAAAGTTGGGGAGATCCGAAATGTGTTATACATCGAATTTGCGGTGCTTTTTTCTTCTCATTTTTTCTTTAACACTGCTTTTCACCGGCAGAATCAGTGCCGCTGAAAGTCTAGATATTCCATTGTTGGTCACCTATGGATCTCAGGCATCAACGGCAGAGGGCGACCACGATTATCGAGAGGTCATTTTTCTCCGTGTCCCCGACGCCATCGAGGAACCGCTCTACCTCCGGATCTTCGATCCCGAGGTCGGAGGTGAGCATGATCTCATTTACGGGTCGAAACCGGACACGCGTTCCCGTTTCTCATTATACGGAGGCTCGGGCGCGGCTGGAGGAACCGTCGAGGCGCCCGAGCCCATTTCCAACGAGGAGTTGGCCGCAGGGGAGCTGCTCGCAGATGCCGTCTTCGGGGAAGATGCATTTCTAGACAACAGGTGGCACACATTCGCCAAAGTCACAGCGGACCAGGGCGATCACGTCGGCACGTCTCGGGTTTTTCGTCTCGTCGTTTCTGGCTTGGAAGGTAACGACGCGAACCTGTTTTCAGTTGCCCTCAGTCTGCGCGACCGCCGCACACTCGAACCCGCGGGCCTCGAGGTTTTCACGTACGCGCCAACGGTGCGGATCCCCGATAACAAACATCAAACGGAGCTCACGTTCACCGTACCGGACACATCGGATACGTTAATTATCCGTAACTTCGACGCTGCCGGCGGCTCCGTGCAGTTCGTCAGCAGCCTTCGCTCTGTGGCTTTGCCGGCCTCGATGCAGGATGAGTGGCGTGAAGGCGAGGTCACGATCCTGCCCGATGAACGCGGCAAGCCGGCCGCAGTTGTTCTCAGCGGCGGTACAGAGATCCCAAACGATGTGACCGTGACCGTCTCCGATCGTGACGGAGAAGCGATCCCGATCCGGCTGCCTGCGAAGGCTTGGGTGCAAAACAAACGCCCCATCCCCAAGCCGGAGGTCGCCCTTCTCGCCAACTGCGGATCAATAGCTTTCGATGCCTCCCAGTCGGCCGACCCCGATACCGATGCGTTGACGTATCTCTGGGAATTTGGCGACGGCACAATGAGCACGGACGTGTCGGGCGTGCACCGCTATGACGCGCCGGGGCGATACAAGGGGCGGTTGCTCGTGACCGACTCCTCAGGGCAGGTGGGGAACGGTTCTGTCAGTCTCTTCGATATCGACGTGCGGCGCCCGCCGACGGCAGATGCTGGCCCGGACATGGTTGTTGCTCCTGGAACCGAGGTCGTCTTCGACGGAAGCGCTTCCCAGCCAGGCGATCGTCCGATTACCCGCTATCTTTGGAACTACCAAGGCGACAACGTGGGGACGGGCGCTGCCGCAACTCACGTGTTTGCTGAGCCGGGTCGCTATAACATTACCTTGCAGGTAGAAGAGGCTGATCTCGGTGCCTGTAGCACAGCGGCTGATCGCAGCGTGGTCGTCGTCAATGCTCCTCCGTTGGCAGACTCCGGGCCAGATCGCCGAGTTGCCGTTGACGAGGTGGTCAGCTTCGATGCCGCCAACAGCTATGATACCGATGGCCGGATTACTGCCTACACGTGGGATTTCGGCGACGGCGCGAAGGCAACCGGGCAAAAGGCAAGCCACGCCTTTATTGCGCCAGGAACCTATACGGTCAGTCTCGCTGTTGAAGATGATGCTGCTGTGGCCAACAGCACCACAGTCGATACTGCCGAGGTTATCGTCAATGCGTCACCAGTGGCCATGGGCGGGCCGGATCGACACGTAGCGATCGGTGAAGTCATCGATTTCGACGCATCGGGGTCATTTGATCCCGACGGGATACTTGTCGATCACGCTTGGAACTTTGGCGATGGCTCGACCGGAACCGGCTCGCGTGTTCCTTTCGCCTACGGTCAACCGGGCATCTTTCTCGTTACATTGACCGTTCGTGACAATTCGAACCTGTCCGGCGACACCGCGACCGATCGCGTCGATGTTTATGTCAACGCGCCACCGATTGCGGATGCCGGAGAGGATCAATTAGTGACCTCGAGCGAGGTCAATTTCGATGGGACGCGATCGCGAGATCCTGATGGTGAGATCGCCGACTACTCCTGGGAGTTCGGTGACGGTACATCCGGAACCGGGCCCAATGCGTCTCATGTCTTTAAACAACCCGGTGTATACGACGTACAATTGACCGTGACCGACAACGCTGGCGTGCGCAATAGCACGGCAACAGATCACGTGCAGGTTACTGTCAATTCGCTTCCCATCGCCGATGCTGGCCCGAATCAACTGGGTGCTCCCGGTCAAGTGTTAGCGTTCGATGCATCTCGTTCGATCGACCCGGATGGTGATGTGCAGGATACCATTTGGGACTTCATGGATGGTCAGAAGGCAGCCGGGGAACGAGTCACCCATGCCTTCGAACGACCTGGTATCTATAACGTGCGCCTGCGTGTTTCAGATAATACAGGCCAAAGCGAAGCCATCGATCACGACGAAGCGCGAGTCGTCATCAACGCGCCGCCAGCCGCCAATGCCGGACCGGATATTCTCAGCGCTCCGGGCGAAGACGTGACTCTCGACGCATCCAATTCATTCGATTCCGACGGCAATGTCTCCCTTTTCCGATGGGATCTCTCTGATGCGAACGAGCCATTTTTCGGAGCAACATTGGTTCGAGCCTATTCCGAGCCTGGGGTTTATGGCGCACGTTTAACCATCACCGATGACAGCGGCGCCGTTAACGCTACGGCGCAGGACGAGGTAACCATCCGGATCAACCACCAGCCGGTGGCCAATGCCGGCACGGATGTCTTCTCGTCTACCAGCACGATAACCTTCGACGGCTCCCAATCCGCCGACGCAGATGGTAATCCACTGAGTTATAAGTGGGATTTTGGTGACGGCTCGCTCCCACAGTCCGGCGTCCAGGTCACGCATACGTACGCGGAGGGCGGACGGTATCCCGTCGTTCTGTCTGTTGACGACGGTACGGGTCTCGCCAACGCTACGAACCGCACGTCTGTGAATGTGGTCATCGATCGTCCACCAACCGCGGATGCGGGCGGCAACAAGCATGTCTGTTCCGGCGACATTGTCGTATTCGACGGCACCAATTCCAAAGATCCAGAAGGGGGACTCCTTCGCTATACGTGGGATTTTGGCGACAAAACCAGCGCCGACGTCGCCAATCCAACGAAAGTCTACACTGAGGCTGGCATGTATCCTGTAGAACTGAGCGTCGAGGATGAGTCCGGCTTTGTCGCCAATCGTCACACCGACCGGGTGGTGATCCGCGTCGAAATGGCACCTCTTGCAGATGCGGGGCCCGATCAGACTGTTTGTGCCGGTCAAGAAGTACGTTTCGACGGTTCGAAGTCGCGAGATCGCGACGGCGTGGTCAATCGTTATTCTTGGAAATTCAGCGATAGCGTCATCGGCGGTGGCGAGAAACCGGTGCATGTGTTTAATGATCCCGGAGACTACCCGGTGGCGCTGACCATCGAAGGCGATCAAGCCGGGCAATGCGCCAACACAGCCACCGACGAGATGATCGTTCATGTGGTTCAAGCCCCGATCGTGGAGATTGACGCACCGGCAGAGGTACCGCTTGGCGATGAGGTGGTCTTTGACGCCTCATCATCGACAACGACCATGGGCCGCATCGTAACCTGGACATGGGACTTTGGTGACGGGCAGAACGCCGTTGGCCCCATAGCGAAACATCACTACGACGAGGCAGGCGCCTATATTGTCACCCTCACCATCGAGACCGAGGGCGGAATCAGCACGTGCAACGTCGCGTCTTTGCAGCATTCGATCGTTGTGAATGCCCCTCCCGTCGCCGTCGTCAACGTGCCACAAAGGGTTGGCGTGGAGCAGGAGGTTATGTTTGATGCCTCCGCGTCATACGACCCCGACGGCACCATCACGGCCTACCAATGGAGTTTCGGCGACGGCAGCACGGCGTCCGGCGTCTATGCCCGTCACCGCTTTCGTGAGAGCGGTGCTTTCCCGGTGACCCTGACCGTCTTCGACGATACCAATCTTCCCAACAAATCCGCGTTTGAGACGGTTGAGGTACGGGTCAATCATCCACCGGAGCCGGTGGTCGTTGCTCCGGCTGTTGCATGCCCCGGCGAGACCTTGACCTTGACGGGGGACGGCTCGACCGACCTGGACAGCGACATCGTAAACTACAGCTGGTCATTCGGTGATGGTACGACGGCTGATCAGCCGAACGTCCAACATACCTATTCTGCGCCTGGTGTTTACGATCTGCAGTTGGCGGTCGATGACGGCGCCGGCCTAAACAACAGTCGACAGCAGCGCACGATCCTCTTTCCGGTCAATCAGTCACCCAGCGCCGAAGCGGGGCCAGACCGTCATGTTTGTGCCGAAGATCCGGTCGTGTTTGACGCGTCTGCTTCCGCTGACTGGGACGGCGAATTGGTGTCCTACCTCTGGGATTTCGGAGACGGAGTCCGGAAGCAAGGTCAACGTGTTGAGCACCGCTTCACCGCTCCCGGCGCATTCGATGTGACACTAACCATTAGCGATGATTCCGACTCCGCGTGCGCGGCGGCTGTCGATGTGGCTCGGGTGACGGTGAATTCTGCGCCGATCGCGAAAGCCGCCGGTGATCGAGAGGGCTTCGTCGGAGGCGCCCACGACCACCTGAATTTCGATGCGTCGGCCTCGAATGACCCGGACGGGCAGCTTCTCAGTTATCTCTGGGAGTTTGAGGATGGCGGTCATCAGTTAGGTGAAACGGTAACGCATCGTTTTGCCAAGCCGGGAACCTACAATGTGCGACTTACGGTCGATGATGGCTCGGGTCTCTCATGCGGTCGCGCATCCGACGAGATCCTGATCGCTGTGCGAAAGCGAGAATAAGAGGGTAATACCAACTCTCGCTCGTCATGACCCTTTGACGCTGCGGGCGGCCTTGCGAGGTTGCCGGCAAGGCCGTCACAATGGATCATGACATAGAGTGAGTTGGTATAACGGGGCAATGGGGGATCAGGAATGCCGAGGCTGACGCTTCGCACGAAACTCCTGACCTTTGCGGTGATTATTGCCATGCTGCCACTGCTCGTCGCAGGGCAGAGCATGATCAGAATTGCGGCGGACGAGCTCAAAAGCGCCGCCAACGAGCAACTCATCACCGTTGCCCAACAGGTCGCCCAGGAGATCGATAGCCTTTACGGTCAGGCTTGGTTTACGCCAATGCTTTTACTGCGCAACGCTATCGATAATGAAAGTCTAGGCATTCGCGAAAAGATTGCGTTGCTGACTGCAGCAGTCGCGGATTCACCAGACTTTGTCGCGCTGCAATTGACCATTGAGAGCATTGATCTTCCCGTAGTCGTCACCAAGGATGACTTTAATCAACACCTTCAGGGTGCTGTTCTCGATCCATTGCGCGTCCTTAAAGTTCCGAAAGCGCTGATCGAGTATTTCCGCGTCCAGGGCAGCGGCTTCGGCCGGGATGTCACCTACCTGCCCGAATCGGATGACTGGCTGGCGACGGTCATGATGCCGATGCAGTCGCAACTCATGGGCAACGACGCAACTCTTTCGGCGCGGATTGATCTATCGAGCTTGCGCCGTTCGATTGCCGAAAATCGCTTCAATAAGACAGGTTCGATCACGATCGTCGATGCTATGGGAAGGCAAATTTTCGATCCTGAGCATACCAATCTTAGCGAGCGCGCCATCGTCAGGGAGGCAATTGATCTGCTTGAGTCCGGAATGCGCGCGGTGAGGGTTTCTCCCTATACCCGGCCAGAGGGCCAAGCCGTGCTCGGAGCCTTCGCCATTCCGCAGTCGGTCCCGTGGGTGGTCTTGGCGGAAATGGAGGAACGAGACGCATACCTAGCCATCGATGACATGAGCAACAACCTTGCGATTTGGTTGATGATCGGTCTTGGGGTCGCCATCTGCGGCGCGCTCTTAATGGCTATTCGAATGAGCGGCCCGATCCTGGAAATCGCGCGTGTTGCCATCCAAGTCGCCCAGGGCAACTTCCAGGCGCGGGTCGTTAAAGGCACCCGATCCAAAGACGAAATTGGTGAACTCGCGCGGCGCATCAACGAAATGACCCAAGGACTGCACGAGCGCTTTCAGCTGCAAAAATTCGTCTCGCTCGGAACAATCGACGCAATCCGATCCTCGAAAGGCGTCGACATCAACTTGGGCGGAACGCGCGTGCAGGCGAGTATGTTGTTTTGCGACATTCGCGGCTATACGGCATTTGCCGAACGTCATCCGCCGAAAGTCGTGGTCGACGTTCTGAATTTCTATTTCCAGCAACTCGCCGATATCGTCTCCGCGAACGGTGGTGACATTGACAAGTTCATCGGTGACGCAATGCTTGCGGTCTTCCTCGGCGACGACATGGAACGCAACGCTGTCCGCTGTGCGCTCGCCATGCATAGAGCGATGGCGGAGCAGCGTCGGTATCGCAGCGAGCAAGATCTTACCATTGGCATTGGTATCAACACCGGCGAGGTTACCATTGGGGCAATGGGAAGCCATCAGCGAATGGACTATACGGTGCTCGGTGATGCCGTGAACGTCGCCGCACGTTTGTGCTCGCGCTCGAATGGCGGTCAGACGCTCATCGGCGCGACCACCTACAACGTGCTGGCCGATCTTGAGGAATTCTCTATCGAGGCCTTGGAGCCGATATCGCTCAAGGGCAAGACCCAGCCCGTTCCGGTGTTTGACGTTCGCTCGGTCGACGATGGGGAGCGTGTTGGGCGCGCCAAGAGTACGCTTGCGCTTGATCCAAATCATCTTTGAGCCGGCACAGGGCCAGCCCAGAAACGGCAACGACGACGTTGTCTGCAGTGGCCGTCCAAGCCAGCCGGCTTCGGTAACGGGGCAACCGTCGTTACAGCCGCGCGACGGAGGCCGTTTACCCGGCGATCATCCGGTGAAGGCGGCTGGCCTCCGTCTGGATCGCCGCGAGAAAGAGGCGCCGTTCGTCGGGCGACAGGTCTTCGTTGTCGTCGAGAATTTCCGCCGCTGCCTGGATCGCAGTGAGACGGTTCAACGCTTCCTGCTCGGACGGTTCGTCGTGGCGCACGTGCCTACCTTTCTCGGTCGCTCGTTCGCGGCGAGGCGCGAACGGGTCAAGAGAGTGTTCTGCCCTAATCCTCTTCGGCCAATGTGCGCACCAGTCGCGTCGCCGATGGCACATGGTGGCATACTAGCCGCCTTCCTCTCAATATTGTATGCTGCAATTGCGAAAACAGCCTTAAGTGCGGGTTTGGCACCTGCCGCAGGGTGACCGCGCTCCGGCGGGCCCGAGCCGCCGCCCGGCGTTTCCCGGTAGCTTCCGAGGATCCCGAAGCTGCGCATGGGGACCGCGCGGGAAGAGCCGCCTCCATGGCATACCAATGCGGCCAAGTGATGATCGACGGCACGGGCGAGCGGCCTGCTGCGGTGTCAGATCACGACGCCGACGACGCTGGGGCGATCGCCAGGCCGGCTTTGCGCAGGCCGTCCGCCATGTGCTGGATGTGCGGAGCCGGCACGTTCCAGATCCGCGCCATGTCCCAAAAACGTTCACAGACGTCCGGAGAGAGCTCTAGCGCCGCGTCGATTGCCGTCCGCGCCTCTTCCTTCCGGCCCAACTGCCCGAGGATCATCGCCCGAAACAGAAACCGCCAAGTCCGGGTGCCGTCTAATGTCTGTGACTCCAGCAGCGCCCGCTCATAATCTTCATTCTGGTAGAAATAGAAGACGATGGGAACCCGATACCACTCCGGAAAATCGGGATTGAGAGCGATTGCCTTGGTCACCAGAGCTATTCCACGCTCCCATTCCCCCGTGTAGACCAGACGCGTTCCATAATGAGCGAGGGTCTCCGGGTCATTGGGGTTGAGAGCAACCGCTCGCTCCCCGGCCGCCCGAAACCCCACGAGATCGTGCCGATCGAACAGGGCATTCGCGAGCATCAGCTGGGCGGTCGGGGACCTCGGTTCGATCTCAACCGCGCGCTTGGCCGCGGCGAGTGAACGCTCGCGAGGATCGTAGAGCTCCGGTCGCGGATTGTAACCAAACCGGTATTCCTGTGCGTACACGTTGGCGAGAACAGCCCACGCTTCCGCATAGTCAGGATCTACCTCGATGGCGTGCTCCAGACAGGTGCGAACCTCGGCGTGATCCCGACTCTCGATGAGCCTCTGATGGTAATAATAGCGAAGAACGCAGTCATAGGAGGAGATAAAGATTGGCGCTTCACGCTGCGCTCTCGTCTGATCCTCTTCAGCGATTACGCCGTACTTGCTTGCAATGACTGCTACAACTTTTTGCGATACAGCTTCTTGGATGCTGAATACGTTGGATGCGGTAAGTTCATCGCTATAGGAGCTTGCCCAAATAATGCGTCCCGACTCCGCCTCGACGAGGCGGGTCGCAAGCCTGATCTCGCCCTCATCACGTCGGACGCTGCCGGTTAACAGATAGTCGATGCCGAGTTTCTGTCTGAGAGCTTGTGGATCGGCCGGCTGTTCAGCGCGCTTTGCGTTCGATTGAAGCGACAAAACGACCAACGCTTTGAATCGTGCCAGATCCGTCACGATCTGGTCGGTAATGCCTTGGGCAAAATAGGCTTGTTCGAGATCCTCACTCAGACTTTGGAAGGGTAGCACGGCGATCTTCGGTCCGTAGGGAATTTTCGTCGCAACGTTGTCGCTGCCGTCGGACCGCGACCATGAGGTGGAATAGAGCAAGCCTGCCGCAAGCGACCCCAAGACCCCGAGAAACGCACCGACCAGGAGGGCCACCCCCAGCCAATAACGGCGCGGCCTCACGCGACCGGATAGCGGCGCGCCAGGTTCCGTGTCGACGTGCCGCCACTCGAAATGCGGGATGTAACCGCCCTTGGGGATGGAGATGATAATCGGATCCTGTTTGCCGGCGGTGACATAGTAGCTGTGGAGATCACGACGGAGCCGACGCGCCTCGACGCGGACGACCGGGTCGGTCTGCGGGTCAAAATCGTCGCCGCGGCCGAAGACCGCGCGCGCGATGGCACCCCCCTTCAGCCGCTCCGCGCGGCCGGCAAGCGTCTCTTCCACGACGAAACGGAGAAGTTCACGCCGGGGCGGGCTGGATTGCAGCGTTGGATCCGCCAGGATGCGCTGCATTTGCGCGCGAACGTCGCCGGGTGGCGGCGCGGCGCCAACGGGCGTCTCGTCTTGGACAGGATAGGCGGCGGTCAACGCAACGATTCTCCATCCCACAACAGCCCTCGCGAGACTCCGGCGCGTGCGCCTCAAACACCTTAATCGAGCACCCGAGCCAAAGAAAGTGACGGCGTTGTTGCGTGTGGAACGTCTGAACGTTTCAGGTGCGAACATGTTCGCACCTTGCGCCGGCAGGCTTCCGTGAGCTAACCGCGACATGTCCGGTTGTCGATGGCCATGCGGGACAGGGTACGTTGCCGAGCATTGATCGTTTAGTGCGCCGGCTTCCAAGGCACGAATTTTCGATCTGGCGGCTCTACGTTCGCGATCCGGAATTCCGCTCGGTCTGCGACGACTACAACGATGTGCACCATGCGCTGGAGCGTTGGCAAACGGCCGACCAAGCCCTGCCCGAACGGGTCGGCGAATATTGCCAGATGCTGGAGGAACTTGAGGTGGAAGTTCTGGCGATGCTGAGGGCGCGCGAGGACACGTGATGCGAACCGGAGAGAGCGCACGCGGAACCGACCATGCCCGGGACCGGCCCGGCGCCGGGGGAAACCGTAATGGCGGTGAAGGGACCGATATGGCGGCTGGCCACTCTGATCGTAACGATGGCCTACGCGTCGCCGACGGTGGCCGAAGAGCAAGCGTTATCTCCCAGCTCCGACCGCGATTCCTCGACCCAACGCTCGACCAACAACGGCGAAGACTTCACCCGTCCCATAGGGCGTTTCGATCTGCGGGGGCGCTACGAGCGTCTCTCGGACAAGGGTGGGTTGGAGCCGGAAAAGTGGGTAACGACGCTGCGCACCGATCTGTGGGCGGGGCTTGGCCAGGGCTCGAAGCTTTACGGACGGGTCGACCTGCCGCTCGTTTACACGAACGACGTGACCAGCCGCTTCAATCCGAACGGACATGCACGATTAGGTGCGGGCGACCTGCTGACCGAAGCCGCGATCATCCTGCCGCCGCCCACGTCGCGCCTGGGTTACGGCTTCGGCGTGCGCGCCGTGTGGCCAACGGCGGGCTTGGACGAAGCGGGCAAGGGCAAGTACCAGATCGGGCCGCTGGTCGGGCTGCGGTACGACCTGCCCGAGATCAGCCCCGGCAGCTTCGTTCTGATCGAGGCGCGCTATCAGAACAGCATCGCGAGCCGAAATCAGAACAGTGCAAGATCGGACGTCAACCAATTGAACGTCCAGCCCAAGCTCAACGTCAGTTTACCTCATGCATGGTTTCTTACCTTCTTTGCCAGCGAAAATATCCAGATCAACGTTGCCGACGATGACAAAGTGTTTGTTCCATTTGATCTTATGATTGGTAGGAAGTTTGGCGAGAATTTTATCGCTTCCGTCGAGTACTCGCGCGGGATGTTTCACGATAGCGGCTTCGAACCCTACGCATGGCAGATTGAAGGACGCATCGGGTATCACTTTTGAGCGAAGAACGGGAGGAAAGGTTCGACGTGAGTTCAGGTGACGATACGCCGCCTGCATAACGGCCCAAGTAGTGGTGGAACGCAATGTGGCCGAGGGAAAGAGGGGAATTTTGATGATCGTGTTAACGAAACGACTGCTGGTGGCCGCGGTAGCCATCGCGTTCGCCGCCACCGTGGCCGGGGTGACGCCCGCCGCGGCGCAAGGCGCATCCAAACCCAACATCCTGTTCATCATGGCTGACGATATCGGCTGGATGCAGCCGAGCTACTATCACCGCGGCCTGATGGTGGGCGAAACCCCCAACATCGACCGGATCGGCCGTGAGGGCATGGCGTTCACCGACTACTACGCCATGCAAAGCTGCACTTCCGGACGGAACGCGTTCTTCACCGGCATGTATCCGCTGCGCACCGGCATGATCCCACCGCAGCTTCCGGGTAGCCCCTCTTGGCTGCGGCAGGGAACACCGACGATCGCCAAGTTCCTTTACGATCTTGGCTATACGACCGGAGAGTTCGGCAAAAACCACCTGGGCGACCATACCGAGTCGCTGCCGACAGCGCACGGTTTTCAAGAGTTCTGGGGCTATCTCTACCACCTCGACGCGATGCAGCAGGTTAGCTTCCCCGACATCAACAAGTCGGAGACCGAGCAGGGCATCGCGCCGCCATGCAAAAACACTCCGATCCCCGGTATGTCCGAGGCGCCCGGAGCGGTTGATCCAAAGACCACAACCTGCCTGACGCCACCACGCCCCTTGCTCTCCTGCGCGTCGTCGGACGGCACGATGAAGAACCAATCCTGCAAGGGCGAAGGTCCGCTGTCGCTTGAGAGGTCGAAGACCATCGACGAGGAGATTTCGGCTAAGGTTATCGATTTCCTTGACCGCAACGATCCCAAGAAGACCGGCAAGCCGTTCTTCGTTTGGTACAATCCCGCGCGGATGCACGTTACGACCGTGCTGTCGGACAAGTACATGGCGATGGTCGGTGAGCCGGGCGGCAAGGACTGGGGTATCAACGAAGCCGGCATGAAGCAGATGGACGACAATATCGGCTACGTGCTGAAAAAGCTGGAGGACATGGGCCAGCTTGACAACACCATCGTGGCTTTCACCACCGACAATGGTGCCGAGGCGATCACCTTTCCGGACGGCGGTGTGACGCCGTTCAAGGGTCAGAAAGGCGAGGCCTGGGAGGGCGGCTACCGTGCGCCGATGGTCGTCCGCTGGCCAGGCCATATCAAAGCGGGCGTGTGGACGAACCAGATGTTCGCAGCGCTCGACTGGCTGCCGACCCTAGTCGACATTGCCGGCGGGCCCAAGGCCGACGAATTAAAGAAGAAAATAGAGGCGGGTAACTATCCTGGCATCGTCAAAACCACGCTCGATGGTTTTGACCAAGCGGACTTTCTGCTTGGCAAGGAAGAAAAGGGCGTGCGCGACCACTTTTTCTTCTATTCTGGCGCAACGCCATCGGCAGTTCGCTACAAGAACTGGAAGATGTATTATAGCATGGCCCAGGCGGGTGCCGATGGGTGGTTCCTGCCGCTGATCGACTATCACTGGACCATGGTCCAGAACATCAAGCGCGATCCCTTCGAGCAGGCGGTCGGTCAGGACCAAAAGACGGCCCTGAGCATGGGCGGTGCGCTTGGCGGACCGGTTACGGCCTACGAGTACGACTGGAACATGTTGCCCATCGGCCAGCAGCTCTGGTTCAAGGAACTCGAATCGTACAAGGAGTTCCCACCGCTGCAGGCGCCGGAGAGCTACAACCTCACCGGCATCCTCAATCAGATGAAGAAGCAGTCACATCCGAGCGACTAGTCCAGGAACCGGAGGGCGGGCCTGATTGGCTCGTCCTTCCGGTAACTCTGGCTCGATGGGTCGTGAGCAGCCGTGAGCAACGCACCCAACGGGCTCAGAAAACGCGTCAACAAAAAATCCGCCAAAACCTGGTGGCCGGACAGGCGATCGGGTCGTGTATAGTAAAAACCCCAAAGGCACAGAAGCCTATAACGGAGGCCGGGTATGACACGCACTATAATCACGATACTGTCGGTGCTATCGATCGGCATCGGCGCGCTTGGTTCGGTCCCGGCACACGCTCAGTCAAAGACTGAATCCGTCGCCGGCAGCAAACCCAACATTCTGCTGATTGTCGCCGACGACCATGGTTACGGCGACATCGGCGTGTACGGTGGCGGTGAAGGGCGCGGCATGCCCACGCCCAATCTTGATAAGATGGCCGACGAGGGGATGACCTTCTTCTCCTTCTACGCCCAGCCGAGCTGCACTCCGGGTCGCGCCGCCATCCAGACCGGCCGTATCCCGAACCGGAGCGGTATGACGACTGTCGCGTTCCAGGGCCAGGGCGGCGGACTGCCGAAGGCGGAGTGGACCCTGGCCTCGGTTCTCAAGAAGGCCGACTACAGGACTTACTTTACCGGCAAATGGCACTTGGGCGAGGACGACTACGCCCTGCCGAACGCCCAGGGCTACGACGTGATGGAGCACGCTTTGCTCTATCACCTGAACGCCTATACCTACGCTGATCCGAAGTGGTTCCCGGATATGGACCCCAAGCTGCGGGAGATGTTCCAGAAGGTGACCAAGGGGTCGCTTTCCGGGAATGCCGGTGAGAAGCCTCACGAGGACTGGAAGGTCAGCGGCGAGTACGTGGATACGCCGGACAAGGGCGTCGTTGGCATCCCCTTCCTCGACAAGTACGTCGAGCAGTCGGGCATCAAGTTCCTGGAGGATGCGGCGAAGCACCCCGAGCAGCCGTTCTTCATCAACATCAACTTCATGAAAGTGCACCAGCCAAACCTGCCGGCGCCGGAATTCGAGCACAAATCGTTGTCGAAGACCAAGTACGCCGACTCGGTCGTCGAGCTCGACACCCGCGTCGGAAACATTATGGGCAAGCTCAAGGAGCTGGGTCTGGATAAGAACACCCTGGTGTTCTACACGACCGACAACGGCGCCTGGCAGGACGTCTATCCCGACGCGGGCTATACGCCGTTTCGGGGGACGAAGGGGACGGTCCGTGAAGGCGGCAACCGGGTGCCGGCGATCGCGTTTTGGCCGGGCAAAATCGCGGCCGGCGTGCGCAACAGCGACGTTCTCGGCGGTCTCGATCTGATGGCCACCTTCGCTTCCGTCGCGGGTATCGAGCTGCCGAAGGAAGACCGCGAAGGACAGCCGATGATCTTCGACAGCTACGACATGTCACCCGTGCTTTTCGGCAAAGGCAAGAGCGAACGTACCAATTGGTTCTACTTCACCGAGGACGAACTCTCCCCCGGTGCTGTTCGTGCCGGCAACTACAAGGCGGTCTTCAACCTACGCGGCGATGACGGCCAAGCCACGGGTGGCCTTGCCGTCGACACCAACCTCGGCTGGAAAGGCCCGCAGAAGTACGTCGCCACAACGCCGCAGATCTTCGATCTCTGGCAGGACCCGCAGGAGCGCTACGACATCTTCATGACCAACTGGACCGAGCACACCTGGACCTTGGTTACCTTCAACGAGGCGGTTGCGAACCTGATGAAGACCTATGTGGAGTATCCGCCGCGCAAACTGCAGAGCGAGGTCTACACGGGACCGTTGACCATCACGAAGTTTCAGCGGTTCCAGTGGTTGCGGGACGAGCTTCAAAAAGACGGCTTCGACTTGCCGATGCCGTCTGGTAACTAAAGAAGCGATTTAAAGGGTTCGCCCCGTTTCTCGGCGGGGTGAACCCGACTCGCGAAAAACGATTTTTTTTTGGGAGGTAAAAGAATGCGGAAATCTGCTGGAACCATTTTTTTCCTTTTAGCTATTTTTGGATTATTATTTTCTTCCCAAGCCCGGGCGGCAGACGATGTGCTGCCGTCTTGGAACGACGGGGCAGCGAAACAGGCAATTATCGACTTTGTTGATGCCACGACCGATGAGTCGAGCCCGGGCTTCGTGCCGCCCGCCGATCGCGTCGCCACCTTCGATAACGACGGCACCCTTTGGGTATCCCATCCAATCTATTCGCAGGCGGTGTTCGCGCTCGACCGGTTGGCGGCGCTTGCATCCGAGCATCCCGAGTGGAAGGACCAGGAGCCGTTCAAGGCGGTCCTGACGGGCGATCGCGAGGCGATGGCCAAATTCACCGAGGGCGACTGGGCGAAGATCATCGCCGCCACTCACGCCGGGATGAGCACGGAAGCCTTCGCGGAGACCGTGCGAGCGTGGCTCGCGAAGGCCGACCACCCGCGCTTCAAGCGGCCCTTTACCAGTTTGACCTACCAACCGATGCTCGAGGTGTTGGACTATCTTCGCGCCAACGGGTTTCGGACGTACATTGTCACCGGCGGCGGCCAGGAATTCGTTCGGGTCTTCAGTGAGGAAACCTACGACGTTCCGGTCGAGCAGGTGGTTGGTTCGAGCATCGCGACCAAGTACGACGATCAAGACGGCAAGCCGGTCCTGATGCGCGAGCCCAAGATCTTCTTTATCGACGACAAAGCCGGCAAGCCGGTCGGCATCAACCTGTTCATCGGCAAGCGGCCGTATGCCGCGTTCGGCAATTCGGACGGCGATCGCGAGATGCTGGAATGGACCGGCGCGGGCAATGGCGCCCGCCTCATGATGCTGGTGCTGCATGACGACGCCGAGCGCGAGTACGCCTACGGTCCCGCGAATGGCCTGCCAGACACAAAGGTTGGTGCGTTCTCGCAAGCGCTCATGGACGAGGCAAAGCAGAAAAACTGGGTCGTGATCAGCATGAAAAATGACTGGAAGACGATCTTTCCGGACGCGGCTAAGTGACCTGTCCGCGGAAGCGCTTACGGGTACCTGTCGCGTCGCTTGCTGTCGCGATGGCCTTGTCTCTATGGAGTGCCGTTTGGGCGGCGCCCGTGGTCGCCGAAGATCTTGTGTCCGATGAGTGGCAATTTCAGATCACGCCGTACACGTGGGCGCTTGCTCTAGACGGCCATACCACCGTGAAGGGTCTCAAAACGTCGCCAGATGTAAGTTTCAAGGAGATCTTCGATAATCTCGACTACGCGTTAATGATCGAGGGAGACGCCCGTAAGGGTCGCTTCGGTGCCTTTGCCAACGCGATTTACGCCGATCTGACCGACGATAGCGGCGACGACCGCGGCAACGGTATTCGTATCCGCGCGGACGCCCAAACCGTCTGGGCGGGGATGGGCGCCTACTATCGCCTCGGCCCCTGGCCGCTCGATGGTGAGGCGGGGGACTCAGGCCCTCAGCTGGTTGTCGATCCCTACGCCGGTGCCCGCTACACCTACCTCAACGTCAAACTCAAGGTCCGGCACGGCGGACCGCAGGTCGATGAGGACAAGCACTGGGTGGACCCGATTTTTGGCGTTCGAACCCTCCTGCAGCTCACGCCGAGATGGAGCGTGACGGCACTCGGCGATGTCGGTGGCTTTGGCGTCGGCTCCGACCTCACCTGGCAGGCGGCCGGCATGGTGGGCTATGGCTTTGGGCTTTTCGGTGAGAACGATGCGCGCTTTCTGGCGGGCTATCGAGCGCTTTACCAGGACTATAAGGACGGCAGCGGCGACAACGAGTTCAAGTGGGACATGACCATGCACGGGCCGATGTTGGCTCTGGGGATCGACTTTTGAGTCTGCGGATGTGCTACCTGGATAGATTGGCCGGCGAAGGTTTGCGCCGCAATGATTAGGGAGAGTTGGTCTTAAGCGTTACCGGGCCGACGGGAGCCCCCGCAAGCCGCTATACTCAATGCGAAGGTATGCTCAGAAGGAGAATAGACCGAAGAGGGAGTTTTGAGCCGGCTGGTGAAGGGCTAGTCGCCGTTTTTTAGGCGTCGCTCGCATCGCAAATGCCTTGTCGATGAGGGCGGCGCGCGGGCTACTCCACTCCGCCGGCGCTGAAGCGGCCGATGGGGAGGTCGCGGTGGACGTGCACCGAGAGGATGAGGCCGAAGCCGATCATCAGCGAGAGCGTCGCCGAGCCGCCGTAGGAGACCAGCGGCAGCGGCACGCCGACGACCGGCAGCAGGCCCATCACCATCGCCATGTTGATGAACAGATAGAGGAAAAAGGTGACGCTCAAGCCGGTGGCGAGCAGGCGGCCGAACTGGCTGCGACACCGCAGCGCGATGGCGAGGCAGGTCGCGATGACCAGCGCGTACAGCGCCAACAGGCCCATCGCGCCGATGAGGCCGAACTCCTCCGCGAACATGGTGAAGATGAAGTCGGTCTGCTTTTCGGGCAGGAAGTTCAGGTGGCTCTGCGTGCCCTGCAGAAAGCCCTTGCCGTGCAGGCCGCCGGAGCCCAGCGCGATCTTCGACTGCAGGATGTGGTAGCCGGCGCCGAGCGGATCGCGCTCCGGATCGAGGAAGGTGAGCACGCGGTTCTTCTGGTAGCCGTGCATGAATTGCCAGCCGATCGGCAGCGCCGCCAGACCCGCCGCCGCGACGGCGACGAACATCCACATCCGCACGCCGGCGGCGAACATCACCGCCGCCGCGCCGATCAGCATCATCAGCGTCGTCCCTAAGTCAGGCTGGCGCAGCACCAGCATGGCGGGCACCAGGACCAGCGCCACCGGCAGGATAAGCCGCCACGGGCGGCCGAGCGCGGTGATGCTCATGCCGTGGAACATCCGCGCCAGCGCCAGCACGACGGCGATCTTCATCAGCTCCGACGGCTGAAGCTGCATGAATCCCAAGTCGATCCAGCGCCGGGCACCCATGCCGATGGAGCCCGCGACCTCCACCGCGATCAGCAGCGCCAGCGCGCCGCCGTACAGCCCGTAGGCGAAGCGCATCCACAACCGGAGATCGATGACCGCGATCGCCAGGGCGAGTCCGAGAGTGACGGCGAAGCGTATGGCGTGGCGGACGGCCCACGGCCGCAGACTGGCGTCGGCGGCGCTGTACAGCATCATCACGCCGACGCCGGCGATAATGGTCAGCATCACCACCAGCGACCAGCGGATGTCGACGATCTTTCGTGCCAGCGCAAAGCCAAGGGGGGGCAGCGTGTCAGCCGGCATCGCCGGCCCCTGTCGCCGACGGTGTGCCCTTTAGGGCCTCGATCCCGTCGTCGGCCGGCGGCACCTGATCGCGGGCCGCCGCCTCCTGTGCCGCGATGAGGATGTCGCGGGCGATGGGCGCGGCCGCCTTCGAGCCGCCGCCGCCGTGCTCGACGATGACCGCCACCGCGAAGCGGGGCGCCGCCGCCGGCGCGTAGCCGACGAACAGCGCGTGGTCCCGTTCGGCCCACGGCAGATCCTCGTTGCGGCGCACGCCGGTCAGCCGCTCGGCGCGGGAGATGCGCCGCACCTGCGACGTGCCGGTCTTGCCGGCCATTTCCCAGCCGGGCGTGTGGATGGCGGACGAGCGCGCGGTGCCGCGGTTCCCGTTGACGACCGCGTCCATGCCTTCGCGGACGACCCGCAGATGGGCGGGATCGATGGACAGCGCCTCGAACGGCCCCGTTGGACCGGTGCCGGCATGCGCGCGCAGGTCCTCATCGAGGGCAATGCGCGGCGCGACAGCGACGGTGCCGTTGGCGATGCGGGCCGTCATCACCGCGAGCTGCAACGGCGTCGACAGGCAGTATCCCTGGCCGATGCCGGCGATGAGCGTTTCCCCCGGGTGCCAGGCGGATTTGAGCGCGGCGCGTTTCCAGGCGCGCGTCGGCATGACGCCGGTGCGTTCGCCGGGCAGATCGATGCCCGTCGGCTCGCCAAGGCCGAGGCGGTGCGCCATGGCGCTCACGTCGTCGATGCCGGTGCGCTTGGCCGCCTCGTAGAAATAGGTGTCGCAGGACTGGGCGATGGCGCCCTGCATGTTCATCCAGCCGTGGCCGCCCCGCTTCCAGCAGTGAAAGCGGCTGTTGCCGAGCTCGGTGACGCCGTTGCAGAACACGCCCTCGTCCGGAGTCATCACGCCCTTGGCGAGTGCGGCCAGTGCCACCGCCGGCTTGAAGGTGGAGCCGGGAGCGTACTGCCCGGCAAGCGCCTTGTTGGTGAGCGGCGATTTCTCGCTTTTAACGAGATCCTTCCAGGTGGCGGCGCTCATGCCGCGCACGAAGCCGTTGGGGTCGAAGGCGGGCGCCGAAACGAGCGCCAGCACGTTGCCAGAGTGCACGTCGAGCAGGACGGCGGCGCCGCTTTCCTCACCCAGCCGCTCAAAGGCCAGGCGCTGAAGGTCCAGATCGATGGAAAGCCGGAGATCGGAGCCCGGCTGGCCATCACGTCGGTCCAGCTCGCGGATGACCCGGCCCAGCGCGTTGACCTCCACCTCCGAGCGGCCGCCGGTGCCGCGCAGCACGCGGTCGTAGACCTTTTCCACGCCGTTCTTGCCGATGCGGAAGCCGGGCAGGCGGAGCAGTGGATCGTCGGCCGGATCGTCCGGCGACACCGCCGCCACGTAGCCCAGCACGTGTGAAACGGAAGGGTCGTCCACGTATTCCCGGCTCAGGCTGTCCTCGATGGCAATGCCGGGCAGGGTCAGCGCGCTGACCTCGACCCGGGCAACGTCATCCCAGCTGAGGCCGTCCCGCACCGTCACCGGCTGGAAGGCGCGTTGGCTGCGCACGTCCTTGAGGACGCGGCGCGCCTGGGTGTTGTCGATGGGCACGAGGTGGGCCAGCGCGGCCAAGGTTTCGCCCACGTCGGCGGTCTGTTCGGCGACGACGACAACCCGGTACTGGCGCCGATTGACGGCGAGCGGCCGGCCGTGACGATCGAGAATACGGCCACGCGGCGGCGCCAGAAGCTTGAGATTGATCCGGTTGTCCTCGGCGAGCGTCCGATAGCGCTCGGCATCGACGGCCTGAAGGACATAGAGGCGACCGGCGAGAAGGGCGAACAGCGAGCCCTGGCCCGCCGCCAGCAGGAGGGCCCGGCGGGTGAACAGCCGCCGCCGCGTCTCCTCGCGGTTCAGCTCACGTGCGGTCGGGGACAAGGAACTGACACTGGCGCATCAGCCACCACAACGGCGGCAGGCAGCCGGCGGTGAACAGCGCTTCGAACACGAGCGCGGTCGGGTCGATGACGGTGGCGTGATAGAGACAGGCGAGCATCCAGGCCAGCGCAAGGGCCAAGCCGATGACGACCGACACCGCCAGCCAGACGATGGCAAACGACCGGCTGGCGAAGAACCGCTGCTGCGTCGAGATCAAGAGGTGGACGAGGACAAGAGCGCCGGCGTTGACACCCAGCGGCGCGCCCGACAACAGATCGATCAACAGGCCGATGGCGAACGCGGCGGCGGCCGGCATCAGGTCGGGACGGTGCAGCGTCCAGTAGCACACGGCGACCAGCGGCAGCGCCGGCGCGATGGCGGCGAGCGCCGGAACCCGGAACGGCACCGCGCCGAGGACCGCGAGGGCCAGCGTCATCGCCACCGGCACCGTCTGGCGGACCGCCACGTCGATGCGCGCGAGTGGAACCGGTTTCATTGGCCGGCGGCGCTTTCGGTGGCCGGTGCAGCGGCCGGCGCCGGCTCTGCCGCCTCCGCCGGTGCGGCGGGCACCGCCGCTGGCAAGGCGGGCAGCGGCGGGACCGCCGTCATCATGGCGGCGCTGGGCACGCGCATCCCGTGATCGATGACTCGGACGAACTCCAGTCGGCTCGATTCGAAAAACGGTGCGACGGCAATGTGATGGTCATCGGCGGCGACCACCACGCCCACCGGCAGACCGGGCGGAAAGGCGCCGGTGACGCCGGACGTCACCACCCGGTCGCCGACGGCGGCGGCCGCGTCGGTGTCCAGGTGGATCAGGGCCGGCCGATCGGTGTTGTTGCCGGCGAGGATGGCGCGCACGCGGGTGTTGCCGACCGTCACCGGCACGCGCGAGTTGAGATCGGTGACCAGGACGACGCGGGAGACGCCGGTGGCGGCGCCGGCGATCCGGCCGACGAGGCCTTCGCTGCTGACGACGATGTGGCCCGGCTGCACGCCGCCGGCGGTGCCGGCGTTGAGGATGAGGCTGCGGGCGAAGACGCCGCCGGTGTCGGCGATCACCCGAGCAGCCAGATAGCGGGCGCCCGGTTCCGGGACGACGTTGAGCAGGCGGCGAAGAACGGCGTTCTCCTCGGCCAGGCGTTCGGCGACGGCCTGCCACTGGACGAGCTGTTCGCGTTCGTGACGGAGCTGTGCGTTCTGATCGGCGAGCGCGAAGAAGTCGTGCAGCCGGTCGGCGCCGTCGGCGGCGGTATCGAAGGGTCGCGACAGCGTGTCGAGGACCGGGGCGACGATGGCGGCGGTGTGGGCGCGCAGGCGTTCGACGATTACCGTGTCGGCCTTGCCCAACAGCATGGCGGCCGCCGCCGCCAAAAACAGGGCGGCATAGAGGAGCCAGTCGCCGAGGGTCTTGAGGACATCGTTCAACGGATCAACGCCAGCTTGCCGGAGCGCCGGTGGTTACGACGCGCCCAGCCGATGACGAGTAAGCGCGTCCTGCCAATGGGGGAACGGTACGGCGGAATTGGTTAAATTTGTCTCTAATGCGGCTCCGTGCCCCTTCATCCTGCTCAAGGGATCAGTACATGGTGCTCATCAGGTGGCGCATGCGTTTCATATCCTCCAGCACGCGGCCGGTGCCCAGCGCGACGCAGGACAGCGGATCGTCGGCGACGGTGACCGGCAGCCCGGTGGCGTGCCGCAGCACGAAGTCCAGGTTGGTCAACAGCGCACCGCCGCCGGTGAGCACGATGCCCTTGTCGACGATGTCGGCGGCCAGTTCCGGCGCCGTGTGCTCAAGCGCCGACTTGACCGCGTCGACGATGGCGCCGATGGGCTCGGCCAGCGCCTCGGCCAGCTCGCGCTCGCTGATGACCAGCTCCTTCGGCACGCCATAGATCAGGTCGCGGCCCTTGACCTCGATGGTGCGGCCGTCGCCGTCCTCGGGCGGCCAGGCCGAGCCGGCTTCTTCCTTCAGCCGCCCGGCGGTGCTTTCGCCGATCAGCAGGGAGTGATTGCGCCGGATATAAGCGATGATCGCTTCGTCCATCTTGTCGCCGCCGACGCGGACGCTCTGCGCGTAGACGATGCCGCCCAACGAGATGACGGCGACCTCCGTCGTGCCGCCGCCGATGTCGACGACCATCGATCCGGTCGGTTCGGTGACCGGCAGATTGGCGCCGATCGCCGCCGCCATCGGCTCCTCGATCAGGTAGACGCGGCGGCCGCCAGCGCTTTCCGCCGATTCCTGGATGGCGCGCCGTTCCACCGCCGTCGATCCCGACGGTACGCAGACGACGATCAGCGGGCTGGCGAAGCCGCGCCGGTTGTGCACCTTGCGGATGAAATACTTGATCATCTCCTCGGCGACTTCGAAGTCGGCGATGACGCCGTCGCGAAGCGGCCGTATCGCCTGGATGTTGCCGGGCGTCTTGCCCAGCATCATCTTCGCCTCCTCGCCGACCGCCAGCACCTGCTTGCGGCCCTTCGCCTCCATCAGGGCCACCACCGAGGGCTCATTGAGAACGATCCCCCGGCCCTTGACGTAGACGAGCGTGTTCGCCGTGCCGAGATCGATCGCCATGTCGGCAGAGAGCATGCCAAACAGCCGAGAAAACATTCCCCCCCTCGCGTGTACGGACGGCCTCGGGTTAGGAAAGGCCGATGGTCGTGGCGCCGCAGACCCCGTTCAGCACCACGACCCGTTCATCGGCTTCATCCATAAAGTAGCGGTTGATAAAGCACGGCGTTCACGCGGACATCGCCGCTGGCGCCGTTTTCTCACGTTTGACGAGCAGCTTGTTGAGCGCGTTCAGGTACGCTTTCACCGACGCGACGAGCGTATCGGTATCGGCGGCCTGGCCGTTGACGGTGCGGCCGTTTTCCTCCAGTCGGACGGTGACTTCCGCCTGCGCGTCGGTGCCGCCGGTGACCGCGTGCACCTGGTAGAGCTGGAGCCGCGCGTCCGATTCGAACAGCCGTTTGATGCACCCGAACGCCGAGTCGACCGGTCCGTGGCCCGAGCCCTCGCAGCTCGTCCTGGTGCCGTCGATGTCGAGCGTGAGATGGGCGTTGGACGCCCGCGTGCCGCACTCGACGGTCAGCGAGACGAGGCGGATGCGGTCGTGGCCGCGCATCAGCTCGTCATCGACGAGGGCCATGAGATCCTCGTCGTAGATGTCCTTCTTGAGGTCGGCCAGTTCCTTGAAGCGATTGAACACGTGCTCGAAGCCGTCGCCGTCGATGTCGTAGTGAAGTTCCTTGAGCTTCTCGCGGAAGGCGTGGCGGCCGGAGTGCTTACCCATCACCAGCTTGGACGCCGTCAATCCGACGGACTCGGGACTCATGATCTCATACGTCGCCGCGTCCTTGAGCACACCGTCCTGATGAATGCCGGATTCGTGCGCGAAGGCGTTGGCGCCGACGATCGCCTTGTTGGGCTGAACGACGAAGCCGGTCACCGCCGAGACGAGCCGGGACGCGCGCATGATGTGATCGGTCTTGATGTTGGTGTGCAGGCCGAGCCGGTCGGCCCGGGTGCGCAACGCCATCACGATCTCCTCCATCGCCGCGTTGCCGGCACGCTCGCCCAAGCCGTTGATGGTGCATTCGATTTGGCGCGCACCCTGATCGACGGCGGCGAGCGAGTTGGCGACCGCGAGGCCCAAGTCGTTGTGGCAATGGACCGAGAGGATGGCCCTATCGATGTTGGGCACCCGGTCGCGCAGCATCCGGATGATGGCCGCGAACTCGTCCGGCACCGCGTAGCCGACGGTGTCGGGGATGTTGATGGTGCCGGCGCCCGCATCGATGGCGGCCTCGACGCAGCGGCAGAGGAAGTCGTGATCGCTGCGTGAGCCGTCCTCGCACGACCACTCGACGTCGTCGGTGAAGCGCCGGGCATGGCGGACGCTGTCGATGACGCGCGCCAGCACCTCCTCCGGCTCCATCTGCAACTTGACCCGCATGTGCAGCGGGCTGGTGGAGATGAAGGTGTGGATGCGGCCGCGCTCGGCCGGCTTGATCGCCTCGGCGGCGCGGTCGATGTCGCCGTGGGTGGCGCGGGCGAGGCCGCAGACGACGGACTCGCGGACGACCTTCGCCACCTCGCGCACGGCCTCGAAATCGCCGCGCGACGCGGCGGGAAAGCCGGCTTCGATGATGTCGACGCCCATGCCTTCGAGGACGCGGGCGATGCGGATCTTTTCGTCGAGATTCATGGACGCGCCCGGCGATTGCTCGCCGTCGCGCAGGGTCGTGTCAAAGATGATGACGCGATCGGAAGGGGTGTTGGAACTCATGCAGTTGTCTTCCTCGTTCGGACCGGTGTTGCTCAGACAAGCACTACGCGCTGGAATTTCCCCTGAACGAACGCGCCACGCTCAAGGCGCGCGCCTAAGTCCCGTTCAGGGGCAGCTTAGTCGTAGGCTCCGACCACCCGCGAGGAAGCGAGCGGGAGTGAGCAGACGCGCCGATCCGACGGTGGCATGCCACCCCGAACAGCCTTCATCTCTCGTCTCATACGCGATGGCCATTATCCAATCCGCGTCCCGCTCGAAAAGGTCTTATTGGTTACCGAACATACACGTCGCCCCGCTGGTTGACCAGCGGAACGTCGCCAGTAAAGACATGGGATGATTTTCGTTGTCAACAAGATTGTCGCGGCGGCCGGTCGGTCCCGTACCGACCCGACCGGCCCGACTCGCTCAGTTCTTGGCCTTGTCGACGAGGCGGTTGGCGGCGATCCACGGCATCATGCCGCGCAGCCGTTCGCCCACTTCCTCGATGGGGTGCTCGGCAGCGCGCCGGCGGAGCGCCTTGAAGCTCGGCTGGCCGGCGGCGTTTTCCAGCATCCAGTCCTTGGCGAAGCGCCCGGACTGGATGTCGTCCAGCACCGCCTTCATCCGCGCCTTGACGGTGTCGTCAATGATGCGCGGGCCCGACGTGTAGTCGCCGTATTCGGCGGTGTTGGAGATGGAATAGCGCATGTTGGCGATGCCGCCCTCGTAGATCAGGTCGACGATCAGCTTCACCTCGTGCAGGCATTCGAAATACGCCATTTCCGGGGCGTAGCCGGCCTCGATGAGCGTTTCGTAGCCGGCGAGGATCAGCGACGTCAACCCGCCGCACAGCACCGACTGCTCACCGAACAGGTCAGTCTCGCATTCCTCGCGGAAGGTGGTCTCGATGATGCCGGAGCGGCCGGCGCCCAGCGCGCTGGCGTAGGACAGCGCCACGTCCATGGCGTTGCCGCTGGCGTCGTGGCCTACCGCGACCAGCGAGGGCACGCCGGCGCCGCGCAGGTATTCCGAGCGCACCGTGTGGCCGGGGCCTTTGGGCGCCACCATGAACACGTCCAGATCGGGCCGCGGCTCGATGAGGCGGAAATGGATGTTGAGGCCGTGCGCGAAGGCCAGTGCGGCGCCGACCTTCATCCGCTCGTGCAGGTGGTCGCGATAGAGGGCGGCCTGCAACTCGTCGGGGGTCAGGATCATGACCACGTCCGCCCACTCGCCCGCCTCGGCGGTGGTGATCACCCGCAGGCCCTCGCCGCTTGCCTTGGCGGCGCTGGCCGAGTCGGGTCGCAGCGCCACCGCCACCTCGCCGACTCCGCTGTCGCGCAGGTTGAGCGCGTGCGCGTGCCCTTGGCTGCCGTAGCCGACGACGGCGACCTTTTTGGCGCGAATCAGCCCGAGATCCGCGTCACGATCGTAATAGACCCTCATGTCCAAGTCCTCCCCGGTTAAGGCATTGTTGTCTTATCTAAAACGTTTCGCCGCCGCGGCGGATACCTAAAACGCCTCGCTGCCGCGAGCGATGGCGACGACCCCGGTCCGCGCGACGTCGATCAGGCCCAGCGGGTGCATCAGCTTGATGAATGCCTCCAGCTTGCGTGTGTTGCCGACGATCTCGAACACGAACGACTCGTTGGTGGAATCGACCACCCGGGCGCGGAAAATATCGGCGATGCGCAGCGCCTCGACGCGCGGCTCGCCGTTGCCGCTGACCTTGACCAGGGCCATCTCGCGCTCCACGTGCGGGCCTTCGAGGGTCAGATCGCTAACCCGATGCACCGGCACCAGCCGGCCGAGCTGGTTCTTGATCTGCTCGATGATTTGCCGTGTGCCGGACGTCACGATGGTGATGCGGGAGACGCCGCCGCCCGGATCGGTTACGGCGACGGTCAGACTTTCGATGTTGTAGCCGCGCCCGGAAAACAGCCCGATGACGCGCGCCAGCACCCCCGGTTCGTTGTCCACCAGAACCGATATCGTGTGTTGATTGTTGGCGGCAGGGTCGTTCATGACCACCTCACGATAGACGACATTCAAACGGAATCCCCGGCGGTCGATGACGCGTCATCCACCGCCGACGGCGTGTACCTTTATGGGAGATCGGGCGGCGCGGCGCGTCGAGCCACGCCGCCCGAACGACCGGTTATGGCTAGACGAGGACCATCCCCTCCTCGGAAACGGGCTGTTCAGCCTTATCGTCCGGCCCCAGCAGCATTTCGTTATGGGCGGCGCCGGATGGAATCATTGGGAAGCAGTTTTCCTTTTTGTCAACCCGGATGTCGGCGATCACCGTGCGATCGATGGTGATCATTTCGCGGATCACGTCATCCAGTTCGCCCGGATGCTCGGCACGCAAACCGACCGCGCCGAAGGCCTCGGCCAGCTTCACGAAGTCGGGCAAGGATGACATGTAGCTCTGGGAATAACGGCCGCCGTGCAGGAGTTCCTGCCACTGGCGGACCATGCCCATGTACTCGTTGTTGAGGATGAACAGCTTCACCGGCAGCTGGTACTGGCTGATGGTCGACAACTCCTGAATGTTCATCAAGGTCGACGCCTCGCCGGCGATGTCGACGACCAGCGCGTCCGGGTGCGCGATCTGCACGCCCATCGCCGACGGCAGACCGTAGCCCATGGTGCCGAGCCCACCCGAGGTCATCCAGTGGTTGGGCTTTTCGAAGCCGTAGAACTGCGCCGCCCACATCTGGTGCTGGCCGACCTCGGTGGTGATGTACACGTCGTCGCGGTCGCGCGTCAGCTCGAACAGGCGCTGGATGGCGTACTGCGGCTTGATGATCGTGTCCGAATGCTGGTAGCCGAGGCTCTTGCGGGCGCGCCAGACGTCGATTTGCCGCCACCACTCCTTCAGCGCCTTTTTGTCGCTGGCGTAGCCCTTGGCGTGCCAGATCTCCAGCATCTCCTTCAGCACGCCGCCGACGTCGCCGACGATGCCCAAGTCGACGACGACGTTCTTGTTGATGGACGACGGATCGATGTCGATGTGGATTTTGGTCGACTGCGGCGAGAAGGCGTCGAGGCGACCCGTCACCCGGTCGTCGAACCGGGACCCGATCGCCATCATCAGGTCGCAGCCGTGCATGGCCAGGTTGGCCTCGTACGTGCCGTGCATGCCGAGCATGCCGAGGAACTGCGGGTGCGAGGCGGGCACGGCGCCGAGGCCCATCAGCGTCAGCGTGACCGGGAAGCCGGTCTCGTCGACGAGCTTGGTCAGGCTCGCGGACGCTTCCGGCCCGGAGTTGATGACGCCGCCGCCGGCATAGAGGACCGGCCGCTTGGCCTTGGCCAGCAGGTCGACCGCCTGTTCGATCTTGGACCGGTCGCCCTTGACGCGCGGCTGATAGGTCTTGTGCACGATGTCCTGGGGCGGGATGTAGGGACCAACGCCGATGGAGACGTCCTTCGGCAAATCGATGAGCACTGGTCCCGGACGGCCGCTGCGGGCGACGTAGAATGCCTCGTGAATGACCCGCGCCAGATCCTCGGTGTTCTTCACCAGGTAATTGTGCTTGGTGCAGGGCCGCGTGATGCCGGTGGTGTCGCACTCCTGAAACGCGTCGTTGCCGATGAGGTGCGTCGGCACCTGGCCGGAGAAGCAGACGAGCGGCACGCTGTCCATCAGCGCGTCGGTCAGCCCGGTCACCGCGTTGGTGGCGCCGGGGCCGGAGGTGACGATGACGACGCCGACCTTGCCCGTCGAGCGCGCGTAGCCTTCCGCGGCGTGAACGGCGCCGCCTTCCTGGCGGACGAGCACATGGCGGATGTGGTTCTGCTGGTGAAGCTCGTCGTAGACGGGGAGGATGGCGCCGCCCGGATAACCGAAGACGTCGGTTACACCCTGATCCACCAGGGCCTGGATCAGGATTTTAGAACCGGTCATCTCGTCGTACGCCATAAACTCTCTCCTTGAGGTGTTTGGTGGGGTGGCACATGCGGGCCGGCGATGGCGATGCCGGCGTTTCGACATGTCGTGCCGTGCTTATCGTGAAGCGCCGGCACGCTAGTCGTTCAATCGGCGCGGGTCAACAGAAACTCGCGAATAAATGGCAATATTTTTTGCCATATCCTTTCCGAATATTGCTCATCGAAGCGCCGATCGGCTTGAAGCTGGTGCCGGAGCCACGTTCGCTGCCGCTTGGCGAAGCGCCGGGTGGCGCCTTTTGCCGCCTCGGTTGCATCCTTTAGCGATCGCTCGCCTCTCAAATGGGATAAAAGCTCGCGTACGCCAACCGCCTTCATCGCCGGCAGGGCGGAATCGAGGCCGAGGGCCAGAAGGGCACGCGCCTCGTCCAGCGCACCGGATGCGAGCATGCGATCGAAGCGCCGATCGAGGGCGGGGTTGAGGGTTTGGGCGTCCGGCTCCAGGGTCAGGACGGCGAAGCGGGCGCGCACGGATGCCACCGGCGGCGCGCGGCGGTGCCAGTCCGGGAGCGAGCGTCCCGTCGCCAGCAGCACCTCCATCGACCGGATCAGCCGCTGGCGGTCGCCGGGCGGAACGGCGCGGTCGCCGTCGACGGGGTCGAGCGCGCGCAGCCGGGCCCGGAACGCCGCTTCGCCCCCGTCGTCGAGGATGCTGCGGGCCTCCTCCCGCACCGCCGGCGCGACCGCCGGGATGACCGAAAGCCCTTCGATGAGGGCCTTAAGATAAAGACCGGTGCCGCCGACGACGATCGGCACCCGGCCGTCGGCCCGAGCGGCGGCGATGGCGTCCACCGCCAGCGGCAGCCAGCGGCCGGCGGAACAACGCTCCCGCACCGACATGACGCCAAAGAGCCGATGCGGGGCCAGGGCCTCCTCCGCCGCCGTCGGCCGGGCGGTCAGTATCCGCAGCTCGGCATAGATCTGCATGCTGTCGGCGTTGACGATGGTGCCGCCGACGGCGCGTGCCACGTCCAGCGCCAGCGCCGATTTGCCGCTGCCGGTGGCGCCGCCGATGACGACGACCGGCGGCGGCGGCGCTCTCATCGGCCGGCCGCCCGCGGTAATCGGATAAAACGGCCGCGCCGGGGCAGCGCCGCGCGTTTGCCCCGCTCACGGCTTCGCGATATAAGCGATATCTGGAGCCTTAAGATCACCCATCAGACCCGGATCTGTTGCAGGGACAAGAACCAGAACATACAAGGGCTGTGTAATGAAAAAATACTCTTTGGCGGGACTGTTCACTCTTATCGTGATGTTTCCGGTGCTGGCGCTGGCGGCCGAAGGCAGTGACGCCGCGGCACACGCGCCGCATCTCGACGGCGCGTCCCTGGGGTTGATTTGGGGCGTGCCGTTCGCCGGTATTTTGTTGTCGATTGCACTGTTTCCTTTGCTGGCGCCTGAATTCTGGGAACATCATTTCGGCAAAGTATCGGCGTTCTGGATCGCTACGGTCGTTATTCCCCTGTTCGTGTTTTACGGCGGCTCGTTGACCGTATACGAGCTCGTGCATCTTGCTTTCCTTGAATATTTGCCCTTCATCATTCTTCTTTTGGCGCTGTTTACGGTCGCCGGTGGCATTCACCTGTCCGGCAGCTTTCAAGGCACGCCCATCAGCAACACCGCCTTTCTCGCCGCCGGCACCGCGCTGGCCAGCTGGACGGGCACCACCGGCGCGTCGATGCTGTTCATCCGCCCGGTGTTGCGCGCCAATGCCGAGCGACACCACAAGGTGCACGTCATCGTGTTCTTTATCTTTCTGGTCAGCAACATCGGCGGCTCGCTGACGCCGCTGGGCGATCCGCCGCTGTTTCTCGGTTTTCTGAAGGGCGTCAGCTTTTTCTGGCCGACCGTTCATCTGTTCCTTCCCATGCTCCTGGTCGTTGGATTGCTGCTGGCGCTGTTTTTCGTCATCGACACGGTTCTGGTCCGCCGCGAGGGTTTCGTACCGGTGAAGCATGGCGAAAAGGCCAAGATGCGCGTTGCCGGCTTGCCGAACATCGTCCTGCTCGCCTGCATCGTCGGCGCGGTGCTGCTCAGCGGAACGTGGAAGCCCGGCATTCACCTCACCGTTTATCATGTCGACATTCCGCTCGAGGGCATCGTTCGTGACGTGTTGCTGCTGTTGATTACCTTCGTTTCATGGCACTTTACCGATCGGGAGCATCGGCGGGCGAACGCGTTTAACTGGCATCCCATCATCGAGGTGGCGAAGCTGTTCGCCGGAATCTTCGTCACCATCGTGCCGGTCATCGCCATCCTCAAGGCCGGCCAGCACGGCGCGCTGTCGAGCGTCGTCGGCGCGGTCACCGACGAGGCCGGCCAGCCCATCGACGCGATGTATTTCTGGCTCACCGGCCTCCTGTCCAGCTTCCTCGACAACGCGCCGACATATCTGGTGTTCTTCAACGCCGCAGGCGGCGATGCGCACGAACTGATGGGGCCGATGGCGAGCACGCTTATCGCCATCTCGGCCGGGGCGGTGTTCATGGGCGCCAACAGCTACATCGGCAACGCGCCGAACTTCATGGTGAAGGCGATCGCCGAGTCCCAGGGCATCAAGATGCCAAGCTTCTTCGGCTACATGGCCTGGTCGGTTGGCATCCTGGTGCCGCTGTTCGTGCTGGTTACCATCGTCTTCCTGTAACGGGGGACGATGGTCGCCGCGCGGCGGAACTGAGGCGCGCGGCGACGGGACCCGTGTCTGACGGCGGTTATGAGCCGTGACCGCCGGGCTCAGTGGCGCATCAGTACCGGGATCGTGGTGTGCCGCATCACGTGCTGGGTGGCCCCGCCAAAGATGATTTCGCGCAGCCGCGAGTGGGCGTACGCCCCCATGACGATCAGATCGCAATCCTTGTCGACGGCGACGTCCAGAATGTCGTCGCCGTCGTTGGCGCTGACGCCGAGGACCTGCGCGGAGATGCCGTGACGCGACAGATAGCGGGCGAGATCCTCGCCGGGTGTGTCCTGCTCCGCGTCGTCGGCGGGAAGGATAAAGACCTCCGCCGCCTCGCACAGGAAATCCAAGGCGCCGCGCACCGCACCGATCGTCTCCCGATTGTTCTTCCAGGCGATGAGCACCCGATTGCCGATGGTGCCGCTGGTCCACACGTGCGGAACGATCAGCATCGCGCAGCCGGCCGCGATGATCAGCTGATCCGACATGTGCAAGGCGGTCCGATCGATCGGAAACTCGTCGGAGATCTGCTCGGCGATAATCAAGTCGGCCAGGTGAGCGTAGCGGGAGACGATTTCGTCGACGTCGCCCTGGCCGACGTGCCATTTCCACGACGCCAGATGGGCGTTGCACACTTCCTCCACCTCACGCTGGATTTCCGCCGCGCGGACGTTCGCCCGTTCCGTCTGTTCGTCGAGGTATTCGAGGGAGACGGCGCGGCCGATGGCGCCGGCGGGATAGTCTACCGGCTCGGTGGCGTAAACGACATTGAGGTGCGCGCCGAAACGCTGGGCGATCTCAACCGCCACATCGAGCCGCGCGCGATGCCGCGGATCGTCGGCAAGGTGCACAACAACGCACTTAATCGGCATGGGACCACATCCGCCTGTCAGAGACCGTTTTTGTACGGCAACCGCATTTCTTGAAGGGAACCTAGCTCCCCCCCGGCGTGAAATCAACTCAGCACCACCGGATCGCGGCGCCGCCGACGGGATGCCGACGTGCGGCGTCGGCGATGCATTTTTCCATAACCGTGTTGCGCGCGCGCAACGAGGCTAAAAATCGAACATACAACGTTTATACAGCGAACGCATGGGGAGCGAATCGGCGACGCAATTCATTGCCTTTTCGCGCCCGGTTTGTTCCGTCGATTGCCGCCCGAGCGGTTAAACATGGGGCGTGCGAACGTGCGGCGGTGGATCACAGCGGCGCTAAACGAACACTAGACTCGGGCTGACCGGGCGTTTAGGTCTGCGCGACCCCCACGCTGACAGCACCAATGAACGATCCGACGCTCCCGGAGCCAACGACCGGCAATCCTCCGAAACAGCCCTCGCTGAGGCGGACAGCGAGCCACGGTTTTTTCTGGATGGCCGCGACGACGGGGGTCGGCAAGGCCTCGGCTGTCGCCGGCCAGGTCGCGCTCGGCTGGCTGTTGTTCAATGAGGACTGGGGTCTGTACGCGCTGACCCTGAGCATCGCCGCGTTCGGTCAAATCGTCCGTGGCGGCGGGCTCGGAAACATCATAATCCAACGGGGTGCCCCTGCTTACGATGCCATTTCCGGGCCGGCGTTCTGGATGGCCCTTGCCTTCAACGCCGCTGCCGCGCTGGTCCTGGTCGTTGCCGGGCGGTTCGCCAGTCACCTTTACGGTCATCCCGAGCTGGCGCCCATGCTGTCGGTGGCCGCGCTGTCCTACGTCGTCGGCGCCCCCGCGGTGATTTTGACGGCCAAGCTGCGTGCCGACCTCGCGTTCAAGACCCTCGCCCTAATCATCGCACTGTCCAGCATAGCCCGATGGGCCTGTGCCATAGCGCTCGCGGCAACCGGTGCCGGCGCGATGAGCTTCGTTTGGGCCATGGTTGCCGCCTCCGCCGTTGACAGTGCCGCGGCCTGGTGGGCTACGCGCGACAGCCCGTGGATGCGACCGCCCGCCTTCGCGCTTTGGCCGGGCCTCTACAAAAGCAGTGTGTGGCTGCTAATCAGCGATTTCTTTCAAGCCTTGGCGCAAAAGGGCGATTACCTCGTTCTCGGGATGCTGGTGAGCTTGTCCATCGTTGGCTATTACACGTTCGGCTACCAGCTCACGGCCCAAATCGGCGTCCTGCTGTCGATGAACGTGCGCTCGGTGCTGTTCCCGGTCCTGACCCGTCTGGTCGACGAGCCGCGCCGCTTCGCCAACGCCGCCGACAAGACGCTGGGCGTCCTCGTACTCACCGGATCGGCGGTCAGTTTCCTTCTCCTGGCGGTGGCCGACCCGCTCGAAATGGTGATCTGGGGCGGCAAGTGGCAGGACGCCGTGCCGGTGATGCAGGTGTTCGCGGCCGTGGTGCCGATACGGCTGATGATGACCGTCCCCGCCTCGACGCTGCTTGCCAAGGGACGTTTTGGCCTCACCGCACTCATGATGTTTGTTCAGGCGGTGTGCCTCGTGACGGCGGCGTTCGTCGGCGGGACGCTGTTCGAGAGCAACGCCGGCATGATCGCCGCCGTTGTCGGGGTTACGCAGTCGCTTTTCCACTTCACCTCGTGTCTGCTTGTCCTTCGCTCGGCCGGTTGTCAGGTGCGGAAAATCGCATGGTCATCTCTGAAGCCATGGCTCGTCGCCTCGGCGGTGGGGATCGGCGCGGTCATGGTCGACGGCGCTTTTCTCATCGACCTGCATCCGATCGTCCGCTGCGGCCTGATTGCCGGGGGATACGCGACCGTTTATCTCGCCCTTGCCCGGCTTCTGCTGTCCAGGCACCTGGAAAGTCTCTCGTCACTGTTGCCGCGCCGCATCGATCGTATGTACCGCGGGGCGCTGTTCCTGCCGAAAGGCGGTCTTGTCGGCTAGAGCGATTTTCACTTGGCCGTACAGATGGTTATACTTGGTCTCGTCGTAAATCACGTACGTAAAAATACGCTCCGCGCGGCTCGTCTCATCGCTCTTGCGAACGCACGCCGCACCTGCCGCTCTTTCGGCGCCCACACTCTTGCCGCGCTGTCGTCCCTTGGCTATTCCAACCTCACGCCACGCATCGCGATGCCCACGGCGCAAAAATGGACCGACGTATGGCCCTCCCCAATTTCGTCGTTATCGGAGCGCAGAAGTCCGCGTCGACGTTTCTGCGCGCGTGCTTGAACGATCACCCAGATATCTATGTGCCGTATGAGGAAATTCCGTTCTTCGAGTCACCGGACTACGATGAAACGTCCATCGCGGCGCTGGAGGCCCTGTTCGAAGGCAAGCCTCAACGGTTCCTTGGTATCAAGCGCCCCAGTTACCTCGCGAGGCGTGAGGTCGCGGCACGATTGCAACGGCACGTTCCCGAAGCGCGCCTGCTCGCCGTGCTCCGAAATCCTGTTGATCGGGCCGTCTCCGCTTATTTCCACTACATTAACGGCGGTGTCATTCCGCCACTCGATATTGAAACCGGTCTGAGGCTCATTCTTGATGATTCCTCGTTTCGCTCGCAATATCAGCGAAGTTCGGAAATCATAGACTTCGGATTATACGAAAATCACTTGCGCAATTACGAATTTTTTTTAGACCAAAACCGCCTGCTCATCTTGCTGCATGATGACATTTCTAAAGATGCTCTATCATCTGTTCAACAAACATATAAATTTATTGGTGCGTCCGATACGTTCGTTCCAGCATCCCTTCATTCGCGTCCCATGAAAGTGACCTATAATCTAACACGTCTCAAATTTCTTAATAATCGCCATAAATATATGACGGTGTACAACGCGACGCGCACTCGGCGTCATGCCAAAAGAATGACCATGTTCGACTACGCCGCGGCTGGTCTCATCCTTGGGGTCGATCGCTTGTTGTTGTCGAAAATCCTCGATAATCGCAAGCCGGCCATCAGCAAGGACCTGCAGCACCGCCTCCTGGCCCGCTTCGAGAACGATATGACGGCCCTTGAAGCGCTCACCGGACGCGACCTCGCTGCCTGGCGACAAGTGAAATAAGATCGATGCAGGACGGCGATAAATGTTATTAAGTAATAAAATAAAAAAAATCAAAGATATAATAGCAATTATGAGCGTGCTTTAAAAGCATAGACTGGGGAGAAACCATTGCCGGAGCTTTCGGACGCCCTGCCGTCATGTGATCGTGTGCGGGTCTATTTTGAAACCTATCGGGGTAAGACCGCGTTTCATCCCCGATATACCAAATTAAGCGGCGACTCCGTGGAGGTGGACACCCTCGTTGGAAACAACGGCGACGGTCTTATTCGTCTTGGAGCAGAAAAACTTCTAGAAGAACTGTCAATAAAGTCCGCACCCTCGGCCGAGGCGGCGGATCTTATTGTGTTGGATGGCAATGGAGGGATGCTGGATACCTACCGAACAATACCTTTAATTTTATCGAAATACGCCTTACATTACAAAAATACCCCGCTTGTGATGTTGCCGGCAACCTTCGCTGTCGCTCCCGGCCGCATAAACACGCTGATCGGCGAGCGCGGTTCTCCAATGACATTGTTCTGCCGTGAAAGAAAAAGCTACGATAGTCTACGGAATGACAAGAGTATTCCGGAGTGGTGCGATATACAAATAGACCACGATATGGCGTTTTTCCTGAAACGCACGCATCTTGTTACCGACTTGCTTTCCTACGCGCCCGAGCATGTTCTCTTTGTCGAGCGTCTTGATGCCGAGCATGTGCAGCGCAACTTTACGCCGCATTGGTCTTTGTCGATACGACGCGGGATCGCGAAAAGGGTACCGGCATCGGTGAAACCTTATGTGTATCCAACCATCGCCCGTTTTCTCGGTCGGCGCCGATCGTCGTTCCGAGAAAAATGTGAAAAACTCTTAAGAGAAAATCAGCCTGAGGCGATGAAATATCCTATTATATCCTGTGATATCAGCCTGCCCAACGTATCTTCTTTTGATGACTTCTGTGTCACGATTGCGAAATCGGCCGTCGTGTTCACGACGCGTTTGCACGTGGGCATTCTGGCGATCATGCTGGGTCGCCCCACATACCTCTTCGAAGGGCCTTATCATAAAATCCGGGGAATTTATGAGCACAGCCTGGCGGGCGTCGATGGCGTCACGCTCGTGTCCGGCTCTCGGGTGTAATCGGCGATGGCGCGCTTGAACGACGTCGCCCCGGAGCAGGTCGCCCATCTGTGCAAGGGGGCGGAGCTTTACGGCATCGGGTCCGTTCAGCGCTTCTACGCCGGCCACGTGCCGGGACTGCTGTTCGTGTGCTTCTCCCGCGGGGCGTTGTATGAGTGGCTCATCGAGCACCGCCACCGCGTTATTTTGCTTCGCGACGTTGCTGCGGAAGCGCCGGTTTTTCAATCGCCACGACGCTTCGCGGTCGACGGCCTGCACATCGTGCGCAACGCCCGACGCCTCCGCGACATCCTCGACGGGGAGGGCATCCGGATCCTTCATTCCCATCGGGTGTCGCAAAACTTGACGGCGGCACTGTTGCGGCGGGCGGGCTACAAAGTGGTTTGGCAAATTCACAACAACATGAATGTCGGCCGCGGTTTCGGACTCGGTCTTCGCCTCAACAACCGCATCGCCCGCGCCGGCGCCGACCTGTTGCTTCCCGTGAGTGACTACATCGCCGCCTATTGGAAACAGAGCGCGGTGCCGTATCGAACCATTCGAAACGCCGCGTCACCGCTGCTCACGGGTTGCAGCGCGATGCCCGCGGGTCCGCTTCGCTGCCTTACCGCCGGACGTCTGCATGAAAGCAAGGGGCATCATCTCGCCGTTGACGCGGTCATGGCGGCCCGCGAGGCGGGGCACGACGTCACACTCGATATCTTCGGCGGCCCGTTGGAGGACAACGGTTACGTCGATCGCATGCGCCGTCGGATCGATGCCGGCGGCCATGCGGCGGCGTTCCGCTTCATGGGATTTCGCACCAACATTCGCGAGCTGCATCCCCGGTACGCGTTGGGTCTGCAGTGCCGCATCAATCCCGAGCCGTGCAGCGTCTGGGTCTGTGAGACCCTCGTGGATGGCCTTCCGCTCATCGCGTCAGCGACCGGCGGTACGCCGGAGCTGGTCAAAGATGGCGAAACCGGGCTGCTGTTCGAACCGGGTGACAGCGCCGATCTGGCGCGGAAGCTCATCACCCTGGCCGGAAACCGTGACCGTCTGGCCGCCATGCGACAGGCAGCGTTCGACCGCGGCCAGTCGCACCATCTGCCGACGCGCTTCATCGACGAGACGTTTGATGCCTACCGTACGCTCGTCGATGCCGAAAAATAACCGTTTATGCTAAAACTCGTAGCCGAAAGCGTTAATGTCCGGAGCAAACGCTTCGGAGATGAGGGCCTTTGTTTCTTCTGTGTAGTAGCTTTGGTAAGCTTTTCGTTTTTTGCTAACTTTTAGCTCCGGAAGGGTTTCGTTAATGCCAACTTTTTTGCATATATGAGAAAAATCGGCGTTTAGATTCTCGTATTTGCCAATAAAATCAACAAGGCAATTTCCATGGCCGTCAAAAATAAAACTTTTTTGTAAATGGAGATCGTGCTCAAGTCGCCAGTGAAGATAGTCCTCAAAGGACATGGCTTTGACCATGCTGTGATTGGGTCTTAACGGCCTGCTTTTCATGAAGTGGTACAGTGAAACTTGCCAGTCCCATGGATTTCTGACGAACGCGAATGTGAACAAACGATCGTAATCGGGTATCGACGCCTTGAGCTCGGTCGCGCGCGCGTGATCGCGCAATGGGTAGACTTCCATGGATTTTGTCGTTGGGATCAACGTATGCGGCGCATAGCGCCAAGCCGCGCGGAGCAGGTTCTTTGCGCCATGCCATTCCTCGTACTTTCCCAATGCACTGGTAATGCTTGTCCCGGCCACCTTATAAATGTGAATAAACAAAAAATTCCGTTTTCTGGATAGTATCGTCGACATCAATAACTCCTAATACCGACGCTCATTTACTGGGCCATGGCATGGGGCCCCCAAGATAGCCGCGCATGGCTCGGCGGTTGCTCTACGGGCGGCGTCCTGTGGCGTGCAGAAGCTCCTCCCACGCCCCGAGGGCCAGCGGCATGTCGTAGCGTTGGTCAAACGCCCGACGGGCCGACACGCTTTCCTTTTGAAGGCGCGCCCTGTTCCGGGCAAGGTCCCTCACATACGTCACCCCATCGTCCGCGGCCCCGGGCGCGATGGATTCGCCACACCCTGCCGCGGTGATCAGGCGCGCCACCTCGCCGTCCTTGTCGCCGATAAACAGGACCGGGCGGCCGGCGGCGAGAATGCCGTAGATTTTGCTCGGCACGATGAGCCCTTCGAGAGACGGCAGCAGCGAGACGACGTGAACATCCGGCACGGTCAGGCTTTGTCCGAGAGCCTCACGCGGGAGATAAGGCTTGAACAGAACGTTGGGGAGGCGCCGCCGGGCGGCTTCCGCTTCGATCCATGGGCGAAGCGCGCCGCCGCCGATGAACAGAAAACACATCCCGGGCTCATTGCGAAAGCGCTCGGCGATGGCGAGAAGCGTCTCGAATTCATGGGCGCGGCCCATGTTGCCGGAATAGCCGACAACGAAGCGCCCGGTTAGTCCCCACTCGTCGCGCAACGGGCTCGTAATGGCCGCCGGCGGTTGGATCGCCCGGCCATCGGCCCAGTTGTGAATGACGGCGACCTTGTCGTCATCGATGCCGAGCGCGCGCACGCGCGCCGCCATGTAATCGCCAAGGACGACGTTCATCGCGGCACGCCGCAGCGACCAGGTGCGCAGCGCCGCCATCACCGGTGCCAAGGTGCCCATTCCCTTGACGTCGAGCGCACTGGCGACCTCCGGAAACAGATCCTGCAGCCAGTTCACCAGCCGGGCGCCGCGCGCCCAAGCGACGGCGGCGGTCGGGACGGAGATCAATGGCGGGTCGGTCTTGGCGACGATGACGTCACCCGCACGCGCGATGACCGCCAGCCGCCAGGTGGCCGAGACATAAAACGACAGGTAATCGATGGCGCGGCCGATCAGCCGCTGGCGACCGAACCGGGTCGTCCACACACGAATGACGGTGACGCCACGGTTGGTCTCCGTCGCCGCAAGGCGCGCGTCCGGCTCATCGTAGATCTGGCGGCTTGTAACAACCGTGGCATTTTTATTACTATCAGATAAATAGAACGCCAGATCGCTGAGCAACTGGCTGGTTGCCGAATGATCAGGGAAAAAAAACCGGTTCACGAATATAATTTTAGCGGTTTCCCGATGCCGTTTTCGTTGAGCTTCGTCCATACTTACCCTTGGAAATGTGGCCTGCGTTGCTTTATAACGGCGGTCGCGGCTGCTCAGGTCGCGTGATTGGTCTCTCCAACATACGTGATTGGTTCAATGAAAACCGCACTCATAACAGGGGTCACCGGCCAGGACGGCGCGTACCTCGCCGAACTGCTGCTCCATAAGGGGTATGTGGTCCACGGTGTAAAGCGGCGGTCGTCATCATTCAATACCGCTCGGGTCGATCACCTCTACGTCGATCCCCACACTGCCGATGCGCGGTTTTTCATGCATTACGGCGATATGACCGACGCCACCAATCTCATTCGCATTATCCAGGAGGTAAAACCGGACGAAATCTACAATCTCGCCGCCCAAAGCCACGTGCAGGTCAGTTTTGAGACCCCGGAATACACGGCCAATGCGGACGCCCTCGGCACTCTCCGTCTTCTAGAGGCCATCCGCATTCTTGGACTTAAAGAACGCGTGCGGTTTTATCAGGCATCCACGTCGGAATTGTACGGCAACGCCTCGGCGCCGCAGAGTGAAAGCACACCGTTTCAACCGCGCAGCCCTTATGCCGCCGCCAAGCTTTACGCATATTGGATTACCGTCAATTACCGCGAATCCTATGGAATGCATGCCTCCAATGGCATCCTGTTTAACCATGAAAGCCCCATCCGCGGTGAAACCTTCGTCACGCGCAAGATTACCCGTGCGGTCGCGGCGATCGAGCTCGACCTTCAGGATCGCCTGTACATCGGCAACCTGGATGCCAAACGGGATTGGGGGCACGCCCGCGAATACGTCGAGGGCATGTGGACGATGGTGCAGCAGGATCAGCCGGACGATTACGTCCTGGCCACCGGCAAGGCCCACTCGGTCCGCGACTTCGTCGAACTCGCGTTCGCTTGCGTCGCCCGCACGATCGCCTGGCGGGGGGAGGGCGTCGATGAAGTCGGTGTCGACGCTGAAACCGGCGACACCCTGGTGAGTGTCGATCCGCGATACTTCCGCCCCACCGAGGTCGATTATCTCCTCGGCGATCCGGCGAAAGCCCGCCGTGTCCTCGGTTGGGAGCATCGGACACCCCTTGTCGATCTGGTGCGGGAAATGGTCGACGCCGACCGCCACGTGCTGTCGACGGAGGGCGCGCGCCATGAATGACCGGGCTGATGACCGGACGGACGGCGCCTTTTCCCTCGCCGGTAAGCGGGTGTGGGTCGCCGGCCACAAGGGGATGGTCGGATCCGCGCTGGTCGAGCGCCTGGGCGCGGAGGCGTGTACGATCCTCACGGTGGATCGCCGCGACCTCGATCTGACCCGCCAGGCCGAGACCGAGGCGTGGATCAACGATGAGAAGCCAGATGCGGTCATCATCGCGGCGGCGCGCGTCGGCGGGATTTACGCCAACGACACGCGACCGGCCGAGTTCATCTATGACAACCTGGCCATCGAAACCAACATCATCCACGCGGCCTGGAAGGCGGGTGTCGGCAAGCTGCTGTTCCTGGGCTCGTCGTGCATCTATCCGAAGCTCGCCGACCAGCCGATATCGGAGGACGCGCTCCTCACCGGCGCGCTGGAGCCGACCAACGAATGGTATGCCATCGCCAAGATCGCCGGCATCAAGCTGTGCCAGGCCTACCGAAAGCAGTACGGGGCCGATTTCATATCGGCGCAGCCGACCAATCTCTATGGGCCGCGCGATAATTTCGATCTGACGTCGAGCCATGTTGTGCCTGCGCTCATCGCCAAAGCGGAACGGGCCGCTCGCGAACATGCGCCATCGCTCGAGGTATGGGGGACCGGACGGCCGCGTCGGGAATTTCTGCATGTCGATGACCTGGCCGACGCGCTGGTATTTCTGCTGCAACGGTATTCCGGCCCGGTTCCGCTCAACATCGGCAGCGGCGAGGAACTGACCATCCGCGCGCTTGTCGAGATTATTGCCGAAACGGCGGGGTACCGTGGCGACGTGGTCTTCGATCCGTCAAAGCCGGATGGAACGCCACGCAAGCTGTTGGATTGCCGCCGGCTGACGGCGCTCGGCTGGCGCCCGCGCATCGCCTTTCGCGACGGCGTGAAAACGGCGTACACTTGGTACGTTAACCACCGCCCGGCGCCGGCGGTCTGAGCGGCGCAAGCAGCGGTCGCGAGAGCATGACCCCGCGGGTGATCGTCGGCGCTCTCCCACACATTTCGGTTACCGATGGCGTGTCACGCTTGTGCGCGCTGGTGCGGTCTGTCACCTTTGACGGCGGGTTGATGCAGGTGGGTACCGTGGGGAGAAGGCAAAAGCCGCCGGCCGTTTGGCGGACCGGGACATGAGTCGTCTAAGATGAGCAGTAACGCGCCGGCTGGCGTGTCGCCGGGCCTCATGTGGGCTGCGGCCGCGTCGCTAGTGGCGCTGAGCCTCGCGCTGATGTTTCACGACGGCGCGGCGAGCATGCTTCACGCCTGGGGACGGGACGAATACAGTTACGCCTACCTCGTCCCGCCGATAACGCTCTGGCTGCTCTGGCAGCGCCGCGATGACCTATTCGCCGCCGAGCCGTCACCGTCGTGGTGGGGCGTGGTCGTCGTTGCGTGCGGGTTGCTGCTCGCTTTGTTTGGCGAATTCAGCACCATTTACACGATCGTTCAATACGCGTTGATCCTGACGGTGTTCGGCATTGCCCTCACGTTGGTCGGTCCGAGGGGGCTCGCGGTCATCTGGGCGCCGCTTCTATATCTCGTCTTCACCGTCCCGCTGCCGGGCTTCCTGTACAACAACCTGTCGGCGAAGCTGCAGCTCATTTCGTCCGAGCTCGGTGTCGCCTTCATTCGTCTGTTCAGCGTGCCGGTGTTCCTCGAAGGCAACGTCATCGATCTTGGCGTCTATCAGCTTCAGGTCGTCGAGGCGTGCAGCGGCCTGCGGTATCTCTTTCCGCTGTTGAGCTTCGGGTATCTCTGCACCCTCCTTTACAGGGGCCCGTGGTGGCATAAGGTTTTGCTTCTGCTGGCGACTCTGCCGATTACCGTCGTCGTCAACAGCGTCCGCATCGGCATCACCGGCATCCTGGTCAATTACTATGGTATCGCCCAGGCCGAAGGCTTCATGCACTTTTTCGAAGGTTGGGTGATTTTCATTGCCGCGGTGGGGATCCTGTTCGCGCTGATGTGGCTTCTTGCCCGGCTGAGCGGGCACCGCCGCGGGATCGGCGATGTGCTTGAGGTGGACCGGTTGTGGCCGAACCGGCGCACGGAGGCAACGCCCACGCCCGCGCGCGCGCCTACGCTAACGTCCGGACGCCGCCGGTCGACGTCCTGGCTGACGGCGGCGCCGACGATCACGGCGGGCGTTTTGCTCGCGGTGGCCGCCGTCGGCAGCGTCGCGGCGCCGGCCCGCTCGGAACTGGTGCCGTATCGGCCGGCCAGCCTGGCGACGTTCCCCATGCGCCTCGGCGAGTGGCAGGGACGCGAACAGGTGATGGAGCAAATCTATATCAAGGCGTTGAAATTCGACGACTATCTTCTGGCTGACTACTGGCGGCCGGACCAGCCGGTGCCGGTGAACCTGTACGTGGCCTATTATGAATCGCAGCGCAAGGGAGCGTCGGTCCACAGTCCCCGATCATGCATTCCCGGCGGCGGCTGGGAAATCAGCGACCTTCGCACCATCACCATTCCGGGTCTGGCGCCGGATGGCGGCGATCTGCCGGTTAACCGGGCGGTGATCGGAAAAGGGAAAAGCCGTCAGCTGGTCTATTACTGGTTCGATCAGCGCGGCCGGCAGATGACCAACGAATACAACGTGAAAGTCAAGATCTTCTGGGACGCGCTCACCCGCAACCGCACCGATGGTGCGCTGGTCCGGCTGGTCACGACGATCCAACCCTATGAAGACGTCGACCGTGCCGATGCACGTCTCCGTGACTTCCTCCGCGTTGCCTATCCGCGCGTCAGTTCGTACATCCCCGGTTGAGAGCTCCGCCGCGGCGCTTCTGATCCTCGCGGCGGCAGGCAACGACGCGTCGCGTTATACTCTACTCTCGATTACCGCCCAAACGACGTCGAGCGGCAGCACGAAAAGATGAACGGCCAGTGCCGCGCCGGCAATCAGCAGCACGGAACCGAGACCGATGGCCCCGCGCCATTGCCAGGCGCGGATAACGTCGGCGCGGGTACGGATGTACGGGATGATGGCCAGCGGCGCCGTGCCGATCAAGCTCTGCACGTCGCGGGACGAATGGACCGCCGTGTCCATCATATCCTTGAACATCGCGAGCGCGACGCCGGCGCCAAGGGACAGCACGAAACCGATGGCAACGATCGCCAGTCGATTAGGCGAGTATGGCGACGTCGGGAGCAGGGGTGGTTCGATGAGAGAAAACTTCTCGCTCTTGCGCTCGGTTTCCAGTGACCGTCCGAGGTTCGCGGCCATCTCCTTGCTGCGGATTTCACTATATTCGTCGCTGGCGGCGGTGAGCGCGCGCATCAGGCGCTGATAATCGCGATCGACGTCCGGTGTTTGCTCGATGAGCGTTTCGAAATGGCTCATCCGCTCGCGGACCGCCTCCTTTTGGCCGTTAATCGCCTCCAGTTCTATTCTGGCCGCCTGCAATTGCGCCTGCAGCTGGATATAGGCCGGGTTGTCGGGTGTGCCGGCGGTGCCCTGTGACGGCTGTGGCGGGGCGGCGGCCATGGCTGTGCGCAGACTGGCCGCTTCGCGCTGCAGCCGCTGAATTTCGGGATGATTCGCCGTATACTTCTCGCGCGCGACGGCCAGTTCGGCTTCGACCCGCTCGACGTCGCGACCAAGATCGGGTGCGGTCGTCTGGCCGCCTGTCTGCCGTTCCAGCGCCTGGATTTCGCGACGCAGCTTGATGACGTCCGGGTGGGCGCGTGAATAGCGTCCGGAGATCGAGGCCAGCTGGGTGCGCAGGACCTTGAGTTGATCGACGGGACTGAGCACCCGTTCGCCGCCAACCGAATAAGAGCCGTACGGGCTCATCTGCGCCAGCTCGGATTGCAGATAGATCTGCCGCTCGTTGAGCGACTGTGCCCGGCTTTCCAGATCGCGCATCTCCTGCTCGGCGCGGGAGATCGACTGAAGATTATAGCCAACCTGCTCCGGCAGGCTGCCACCGTGCGCCGTCTTCAAGTCGGCGAGCTGTTTTTCGATATCGATGATGCTGTTTTCCAGCCGCCGCGCCTCGGTGGCAAGAAAGGCCGCGGTCTCGTCGGCCTTTTCCTGGCGTTCACGCACGTTCTCACTCATGTACAACGAGGTGATCTCGTTGGCGACGCGCTGCGCCATCTGCGGGGTGCGATGCAGAAACGACACCGTGAAGGCGATCGCCGGTGTGTCGTCGGCCCGTCGGCTCACGGAATCCTCGGCATGGATGAGGTTCAGCTCGATGTTGTCGCGCATCTTCTCGACAACGGCCGCGATCGGCATTTCCTGTCGTTCTTCGGGATACAGATCATAGGCGCGGATGATGTTCAGCAGGTTATCGGTGGCCATTACCCTCTGGTTGATGAGCTGAAGGCGTTTTTCGGCGCCGCTGGCGATGGTCGACGTCACTAGCTCGCCCGGAATGTCGGGATCTTCGATCGCAATGATGGCCGACGACTGATACACTGGCGGCAAAAGCAGTGCGATAGCAATTGCCGTCGTGAACAACAAAATAAAAGGTATAATAATGAACCATTTTTGCCGCCAGGCGCGAACGAAATAGTCGTCAATAGTTTTCGATAGATCGGTCATTTCAAATGCCCATCATTGCTTGGTGACAGCGCCACGACGGTTTCCTAACGTGACATGGTGAGCGGCGGTATTCCGTAAGTAACCGACGCCAGAACGCTGTTGGAAAAGGCTTCATCATTGTCATCGCGGTCGAACCGCTGCCAACGAAATCGATACGCGAGACGCATGTTCCAGTCGTCGAGGAAGTTCCAGCGAAGCCCCGGCTGGAACGACACGAAGTCGCGCCGGGGCGTGTTCGTGTTCTGGCCGACGTGCTCGCGAAACTTGTACAGCGCCTCGGTTTCGAAATACACGTTCTTGAACAGGTCGTAGGTGCTGTTGAACCGGAAGCCGGTTTCCTCGACGATGTTTCCCGTCGTACCGCTCGGCGTCACGGTTCGAAAGACGCTACCGGAGAACAGCAGCCGCTGCTGGAATTGGTAGTCGATACTGCCGTCGAACCCGTAGCCAAAGTTGACATCGCTGCTCGACGTGCGGGTTCCGCCGGATACGTTGACGACATCGGTGTCGGCGAGGGTCGGCCCGGCGGTCAGCCGCGCGGCGAGTTGATCCGTAAACATATGCGCCGCACCGACTTGGGCGATGTAATAGCGGCTGTTCTGGGATCCGCGCGACCCCGAATTGTTCTTGAAACCGGCCGCGATCAACAGCAGCTGCGTGCGCTCGGTAAGGCTGTGCGACCAGTTTCCCGTTCCGCCCCACTGCTGAAAATTGCGCAGGTTGTTGGACGGATAATGGGTATCGCTGTACAGGCCGCTGAACCCGACCTGGTCGACGGGCGTCAGTTGATACGTCACTTCCGGACCGACCCGCCAAACCTCGCGCCGACGGTTCTGCAGGATGAATTGGCCGGTGTCTTCGACGTCGCTGGTGCGCGTCGTGTCGCGTATGAAACTGCCCGCCATGCGCGCCGTCCATCGTTGGCCGCGCTTCAACGCCGACAGTGTCAGGTACTGGTCGTTGGAGTTGAGGCTGCGTTCATCGGGAAACCGGGTGAAGTCGAACACCGAGTTGAAGTCGATCTCGGCGGTGGGCGATCGTCCGCCCACCGACATGTCGATGGTGCTGGTTTCGCCGAACTCCGACACCCGATCGTTGCTGTTCGTGCGCAGGCCGATGTTGTCGTCGTAGGAGATCTGCTGGCGGAGCGCGCCGTCCATGTACCATTCGGCCGACCGCACCACCATCGGCGATGCCGCCACGGCGCCGGCGGCCGCAATGAGGCCGATCAGACGTATCGTTGCCGTGCGCACGTCCACTCCGTCACCACCAGAAGCTTGTTTCGAGAAACGATCCCGGGTCCCGTCTAGAACAACGATTGACCGGCGACGACGACCGTGTCGCCGCTCTGCAATTCGATGTCCGACTCAAGATCGCGCCCGCGCTTGACTTCGGAGTATTCGAACGGGATGGCGGTCGTGCCGTTGGCGTCGCGGCGCAGTACGTGGATGCTGTCTTCGCCGGCAAACGGCGTCAGACCGCCGGCCAGACTCAAGGCCTGCATGACGCTGATCCGTCGCGGCACCTGGTACTCGCCAGGTTGGTTGACCGCGCCCAGAACGTAGATCCGATAGCCGCTCGCGCTCATCACCGTGACGGTGACCACGGCGCCCGGGATGTACCGATTGAGTTTCCCCGCCAGCGTCTGCTCGACCTGACCGACCGTAAGTCCATCCACATCGACCGATCCGGTCAGCGGAAACGAGATGGTACCGTCCGGCAGCACAACCAGCTCGCGTTGGAGTTCCTCCTCCCTCCACACGGACACGAACAACGTATCACCCGGATTGAGGGTATAGGGCTCCGCGCCGGCCGCGGCCGGTCGCGGCGATAGGGCGGTAAGCGCCAGAAACGCCAGAACCGCAAATAATGCAGCGCGATGCATCACGCCTTCTCCCCATGACGATATTATTAACGAGCGTCTTTGTTCTACGGACCGCACGTTAGCCCGAACGGGTAGGACTCACCAAACTACAATTCGGCCGTCGATGGCTTCGTCAACAAGCGGATAAGCGCCCAGCCGATGGCGCTTCCGATGCCGACACCGAGAATATTTGCTGCAACGTCAAGGCCTTCGGCAAAGCGGCCGGGAACGGCCGTTTGCATGGCTTCGAGGGCGCAGCCGAACAGGACGATCAAGGCGGCGACGATTATTCGGGAACGCCGATGCGGCCATGCAACGGTCGCGGTCGCCGTGAGCAGCCCATAGGCCAAAAAATGATGGATTTTGTCCGACCCCGCGGCGTTGATGAGCACGCCCTGTGGAATCAGCGATAGGGCCGCGATGGCCACCGCGCCGGCTAGGGCACACAGCCGCAACACGGGTGCCCCGATGACCCGGTCGCGCATCCAGCGGCCGGCACCGCTGACCGACCGGACCTGCGCCATCCCTTTCAATCGCCCGGCGTCGGCGCGGACTGGCGGAACAGAACCGAGAGGTCGAAGTCGCCGTGCGCTTCCGCCGCCTCGTCGGCCTTGCGCTTATTGGCGCAATACGGCCGGTATTCCATATCCTGGAGCAGAATGTGATGGCGGAGCCAGTCGGTCAGGAACGCCAGAACCTCGTCCCGGGAGACGCTCCCGGGATCCGCAACAATGCGCCGTTGCAGCTTCTGTACTTCCCGGGTCAGTATCCGGTGTTCCTCATAATGGGCTGAGAAGTCGGGATAGCCGCACGCCGCCATCACCTTTTCTTCGCGCTCGAAATGAAACACCGTGTACGCGATCAGCGTCGCGATCACTTCCGGCAGCACCCGCACCCGGCTCGCCATGTCATCGCCGCATTCGTCGATCCGGTTGATCAGTTCGACGAGCACCTGGTGGTCGCGGTCCAGCCGTTCGACTCCGACGCTCATCGCTGCCGTCCACCGAATCGTCGCCATGCCCGTCTTTGGACCTCCCGCGCCAACCAACGACTGTCACGTCCTGCCGTATTATATCGCCGTACTTTCGGTCACGTGACAAGGCCCGTGACCGGCGCGCGCATCGGCGCCCCACCCACCGTTTCCGCCCGCGGCTCGGTCGCCGAGGGCATCGCGGTCACCGGGCATCACGGCCGGCGTCTGACGTTTACGTCCGCGCCGATGGCAGGAACGGGTCGGGCGTCCAGTCGGCGAGGGGATCGTGGTCCGGATCGACATTGGTCGCCAGGTCATGAAGGTGCACGTCCGAGGCCTTGTTGGCGGTGAGAATATCGACCGCGAGCTGCTCGCGCTCGGCATCGCGGGTTCGCACCCAAAGCAGAAGACCACCCTTTTCCAGCTGCTTTTGCACGTTGTTGGCCCGATCGCGGCCGAGCGAGCGCGCCAGCAGGGTGCCGACCATCGAGCCGGCGCCGCCGGCGGCGACGGCACCAAGAAGGACCGCCGCCAGCGTGCCGCCAGACGCGACGATGCCGCCCACCGCGGCCATGGCACCGATGTAGCCCAGCGCGCCGATCGCGGCGGTGCGTCCCTCGGTCAAAGAATCGCGGCCGACAAAGGCAATCCGCGGCGCCGCCGAATCGTCCTCCAGCTCGCTGGTTTTTTCATAGACATGCTGGAGCTTCTTGTTCACCGTTTCCTCGCCGGCGAGGAGGCTGATCTCCGACCGATCGAAACCGCGCGCGGTGAGCGTGTCAACGGCGCTTTGCAGGTCATCCCAATGGTGAAACACGCCCACGGCCTCGCGAACCATGACGGTGCTCGCGCCGGTGTCAGACTTTCCCATCATCGTTGTCCCCTTGATCGTTAGGTGAAGCGTTTCTCGTAAATTTCACCTTTTGCGTTATCGATGATGACCGAGACAGGCAGGCGTTACCAGGGTCTTCGCCATTCGGGCCGATGTAAATTCGCCTTTTAATGTCATCGGCCGGCGACGCCGTCGGCGGCGCCGCGCAGGGAGCGCAGGTACTCGGCGAACGCCCGGTCGCTGGCCCGGATGTGCCCGGTGATAAGACGGGTCAAGCGCTGAAGGACGGCGGCCAGCGCGTCCGGGTCGCTGTCCTTGAGCGCACGCTTCACCGCCGCCATGTCGCCGAGCGCGCGCTCGTGATCCAGAGAATGCGCCGCCATGTGCTCGTATCCGTAAAGCCGCATCAGCAGCTCCTCGGAGGCGAAGTGAACCTTGCTGAACTCGACCAGCCGGTCGGCGACGTCGTCGATCTCGGCTCTGGCGCCGTCCGACCTCACCGCCTTCGCCAGCGCCGCCAGTAGCTCGATCTGCATATGGTGTTCGCTGTCCAACTCCTTGTGGCCGATGGCAAAGTCGTCGACGCCATGATCCACGTGTTCCACAATCCTGTCCTCCGTTCGGGCGTCAGACGCCGAGCGTCCAGCGCGGCGCCTCATGCTCCGCTCGATGCGGAACAGTGTCAATCGGTCGCGATCAGTCGCCGATCAGGTGCAGCACCACCGAGCGGTCGTGCGGCCGGGTGCGATGTTCGAAGACGTAGATGCCCTGCCAGGTGCCCAGCGCCAGGCGGCCGTCGCTCACCGGGACGGAGAGCTGAACCCCGGTGAGTGCGCTGCGGATGTGCGCCGGCATGTCGTCGGCGCCCTCGGCACTGTGGCGATAGAGCGACCGATCCTCGGCGACCAGGCGGCGGAAAAAACGCACCAGGTCGTGCTGCACGTCTTCGTCGGCGTTTTCCTGGATGGTCAGCGACGCGCTGGTGTGCCGGCAGAACAGCGTCAACAGACCGTTCGCCACGCCTTGCCCGGCAAGCCACCCGGCGACCCGCCCGGTAATCTCATAGAGACCGGGGCCGGCGGTCCGCACGCTCAACTCGGTCTGGCTCTGTTTCATGGCGCTTCTCCGGCTCCTCGCACACCTTCCGTGCTGACTATCGTAATCGCCGCCGGCCGTCAGCGCTTGCCGATTTGACGCGTCTTCGCGTAAGGTAGCGTCAATGGAACATTCAGCGAACAACGGCGGCGCCGACGCCAGTCCCTTGCCGTTCCCTACCGGTGCGGCCTGCATTGTGCGCGGGGCAACGCGCCTGCTCGTCGGCCTCGGGTACCGGACCCTGCCGGAAGTTCCGCTCGCCAACGGCCGCCGCGCCGATCTGCTCGCCGTCGACCGGCGCGGCGCCTTCGTCATTATCGAGGTCAAGTCGTCGCGGGCGGACTTTCGTGCCGATCGCAAATGGCCGGACTACCGGCCTTTCTGCGACGCCTTTTACTTCGCCGTCGCGCCGGATTTCCCCTCAGCGATGCTGCCGGCCGATTCCGGCTTGATCGTCGCCGACCGTTACGAGGGCGCGCTGTTGCGCCCGGCGCCGTCGCATCCGCTGGCGGCGGCCAGGCGGCGCTCGATGACGCTGCGCTTCGCCCGTCTGGCGGCGGCACGGCTTATGATGGCGACCGACGCCGGTCTGGTGCCCGGCGCGCGAGAACGCTGAACAGGGCGAGGCCAGCCGCGGCCGTCACGGCGATCGTTAACGCCATCGCCAATGCGGCGTTGTCGGGAAAGGCGCCGACGATCACCGTGGCGATGCCGGCGACGATCATCTGCACGAAACCCAGCAGCGCCGATGCCGCACCGGCGATGCTTGGAAAGTGCGCCATGGCGCCCGCGATCCCGCTCGCCATTACCAGCGCCAGGCCGAAGGTGAACGCCATCATCGGCAGGACGATGCCCACGACACTGAGCGGGCGGACGAGGGTGACGGAGAGAAGCAGCGCGCCACCCGCCGCGCTGACGCTCATGCCGGCCCGGACCATCCTTTCGACACCGACGCGCGACGTCAGCCGGCCAGCCAGCAGGCTGCCGACCAGAAAGCTGGCGACGGTGAACACCGCCAGCATGCCGTAGTGCTCCGGCGACAGCCTGAGCCGCTCGATGAAGACGAACGGCCCACCGACGGTATAGGCCATCAGGCCGGAAAAGATGAACGCCACCGCGAGTGTGTGCGCCCAGAAAATCTGGCTGCGCACCAGTGTCGCGTAGGCGATAAGCTGTCGGTGCAGTGAGGTGCCGCCGGCGCTGTCGGGCCGGGTTTCGGCAAGCAGGCGATGGGTGGCGACCGCCAATATGCTGCCGACGGCGGCGAGAAACACGAACGCCGCCCGCCAGCCGAACCAGGTCTGCAGATAGCCGCCGATGATCGGCCCGATGGCCGGCGATATGGCGAGCGCGGCGCCGATATAGGCCATCACCGTCGCCGAGCGGTCGGGTCCGTGCACGTCGCGGACGATTGCCCGGCCGAGCACCGGGCCGACGCTGGCCGCGCAGCCCTGGGCGAAGCGCCCGGCGATCAGCGCATCGATGGATGGTGCTACGAGGCAGAGGACCGACGCGCCGAGATAGAGAACCAGACCACCGAGAAGCACCGGCCGCCGGCCGAAGCGGTCGGACAGCGGGCCGAACACGAGCTGCCCGACCGCAAAACCGAACAGAAACAGCGACAGCGTCAGGCTGACGTGATCGGGTGTCGTCGCCAGATCCGCGACCAGCGACGGCATGGACGGGATGTAGATCGAGCTGGATATCTGACCCAGCGCCACCAGGGCGGTCAACAGGGCGCTGATGACCAGCGCATCGGGTGCCGGACGGGGCGGGGCAGACATGGACTCCTTTATACCAACTTTCTCATGATCGATGAGGGTTGGTGCAATCCTCAGGCTCCGCGGCGATCGACCAGCGCGCGATAATACTCGATGGTCCGGCCGAGCCCCTCGGTGAGGGGAAGCCGGGGTGTCCATCCCAGGCGCGCCTTGGTGTGCGCCACGTCCGCCTTGCGGACGCGCTCCAGCGGCCGTTCCGGTATCGACCCGAAATCTATGGCGTCGGTGACGTTCATCTGCCGCGCGATTTCAAGAACGACGTCGCGCACGCTCACCAGTTCCCCCGAACCGAGATCAGCCATGTAACCGGCTTCCCGCTGATCGAAAGCGGCGGCAAGCATCCCATCGATGACGTCGTCGACGTAGATCCAATCAATGGGTCGAACGCCGCTCGTGAACCTCGGCGCATCGTTTCTGAGCATCGATGTGATCGTGTACGGAACCAGTTTCGTCAGGTCCCTTTGTCGCGGTCCATACACCATGAACAGGCGCATGGTGACGACCGGAAGCTGAAACAGATCGAAAAACATCCGGCCGTAAACGCTGCTCGAGAACTTCGACGCTGCGTAGGGCGATCCGGTGATGATCTTTCCCCCGGCGATGGCCGGTTCTTCCAGCGAGCCGGCGAGAACACACCGCTCGCATCCCATCTCCGCCAGGCTGATCAGGACATGCACGGTGCTGCTGAGATTGTCGCGAAACGTCGGCAGCACCGCCGACAAGTCCCGGGAGCCGGACACGTGACCGGCGAGGTGAAAAAAGATATCCGGCCGGATGGCCCGCACGCAGGCACGCGCGGCCTCGAAATCGGCAAGATCAACGTTCCACCAGCGAACGCCGTTGCGATCCTGCGGTTGAGAGCCGCGGGACAGCGCATGAACGTCCACCCCTTCGTTCACCAACCGGGTGCACAGGTGATCCCCGATGAATCCGTTGGCACCGGAGATCAAGACGCGCCTCATGGATATGACATCCGGTACGGTCCCGATTGTTGATCCGTCGGTTGTTCATTGTGGCGCGTATACCCGCGATGCCCGGACGCGATCTCAGCCGGTGGCAAATAAACGGGATTATTTCGCCGCGGACGCGACGTTATTTTCGCCTCCGGATCGGTTTTTCTCGAGCAGCGGGCGCGCCAGCGATCCCGCCTCGCGCCGCAAAACGTACTGCGCGACAATGGCGGCACAGTGGCAAGCGACGGCGGGCGGCAGCCCGGCGGCGAACGGCGCACGGATCAGGTCCCAGCGTTGTTTCCATTTCGGCGCCAGCCCGCCATCGATGCCGGCGTCGATCCAGGCGCTTCGCTTTTCCTTCGGGACGAGGCGGCCGGCGGACGCATGGAAGCGATTGATGTACAGCGGTTCCCGTACCTGATGGAACCGCCCCTTCAAAACAAGTTCGGCAAGAAACGTGCGGTCGGAGCCATCGTAATTCCGCACAAGACCGGTTTCGCTCATGAATGGGCGACGAATGACGCCAAATACGGGAAAGCACGCGACCATGTCGTGCAAAAATTCCCGAAACCGCTGCGCGACATCCTTTCCTTCGGCGACGCCAAGCGGCCCCATGAGCCAGGTAAGCCGGCCATGCTCGTCCCTGGACTGTTCCAGGCAGCCGCGTTTGTATTGCGCGTAGCCGGCGAGACGATCCTCGCCCGTCTCGTCAACGACCTTCACATTCGTGTAGGCCAGGACTGTGTCCGGCATCGTGTCCAAAGCCTCGATACACCGCTCCAGAAAGGTCGGGGCGTAGAGGTCGTCGTGCGCGGCCCATTTGAAATACGGTGCCTCGCCGGCGACCTGGAACGATCGGATCCAGTTCGGATGGGCGCCGATGTTGGTGTCGTTGCGGTGATAGTGGACGCGGGAGTCGGTTTCGGCGTAGCGATGGACAATGTCGGGGGTATTGTCCGTGGACGCGTTGTCACAGATAAATATATGAAAATCGGTGAAGGTCTGGTCGAGCAATGATCGAAGCATTTCCTCGAACATTGCGCCGCCGTTATAGACCGGAACGCCGATTGTTAGGCGCGGGGACGTTAACATGGCGACGTCTCCATTTTGCTTCCTGAAGGCCGGCGGACAAAGCCGGCGCAGGGGGAACTTCTCGTGACCGAAACGCAGCGTCAGTGACGCCGGTCAGAGGGTGTTATGGCTGGTGTTCATCGATTTCGGCGGTCCGGCGCGTATATCCGGCGTGGACAGGACATCGTGGTCGGGCGCCGTACGCTTTCATAAGCGTGGCTCTCGATGACGATCATCCGCGCACACGCCGCGCCCGGAATGCCGCCCCGGCGCGCGCTAAGCTCCATCCGCCTTACCGCACAACTCTCCCGAAAGCCAAACACCCAGACGCTCGTAATGGTATCGTTCGGCAAACTTCCGGACAAGACCTTCATTGCCGAAAGCCTCGTCCCGATCCGTTGCGCGTGGATGCGGGGCGTAGCAGGCCGATCAGGACACTGCCGCCAGCGGCTCCGCGAAGCGGGCGTCCTGCTCGGCGCGTAGCCGGTCGCTCAGGCGATCCGCCGGAAACTCGACGTCGGCGATGCGGAGCACGGCGTCCTTTGCTATGTCGCGTCGCAGCCGGCAGCCTTCGGCGAGCCCGATCGGCAGCAGCCCGTCCCGCCGGACCACGTCGTGGTTCTCGGCCAAACCATAGGTATGGTAGCCGCCGAGGCCGTCGAGGGTTTCCCCCGCCTTCAGGTCGATCTTCGCCGTCGCGATGACATCGACGCACGGCCCGTTCAGCGGGCGCAGGGTCGCATCGCCGAACAGGACGACGCGGGCGATGGTGTTCGGCACTTCGAAGTGACAGAGGTGATAGGGGGTGTAGAACAGATACAGCGGTCCCTGGCCCAGCTTGTACAAATTCAGGTAGTGCTGCATGGTCGGATGGTCGTGGGTGCCGAGAACGAAAACGCCCGGGCCGGGAACCGCGCCGACGACATAGTCGACGATGCCCGGACCATTGAGCACCGCGTCCAGGGGATAAAGGGTGTTGGTGACGTCCTGCAGGTGCGTGCCGGACGGCACGGTCGGGCCGAACATGCCGCGCTTGGCCACCCGCATGCCCGTCGCGTTGGCGACGATCGCCTGCTCGAACGAGATCTTGGTGCCATCGGCGAACGAGGTGACCATGTAGGGGTTTTGGCCCCACTGCTTTGCGAAACCCTCCTGCGTCGTTGGGTTGCGATAGGGGTCGTGCAGTCCCTTAATGTTGCCGCAGACGACCGGCTTGACGCCGAGACCCTTGACGAACCGGTAGAGGTTCATGATCACGCCCGGCTGGTCGCCGTCGGTGACGGAAAAGATCACGCCGGCCTTGTCGGCGTACACCTTCAGCATCGAACCGACGGTGCCTTCCAGTTCGGCGTTCATCGTGACGACGTGCTTGCCGTGCTCGATGGCGGTCATCGACACGCCCGCGCCAAACTCGACGGCGCCGGTGATCTCGAGAATGACGTCGATGCCTTCGGCCCGGCAGAGCAGCAGCGCGTCATCGGTGACGGCGGGTGCGCCGTCGGCGATCGCCTGCTCCAGCGCCGCCTGATCGTTGACGGTGCGGATGGTATCGGCCGGAATGCCGGCTTCGGTATAGGCCTGCCGGGCGCGCTCGACCGTGCGGTTGCCGATCGCCACCAGGCGCATGCCCTTGGTATAGGAAATAATCTGCAGCGCCGTGCCGCGGGCCATGAAGCCGGCGCCGACCATACCCACCCGGATCGGCTTGCCATCCGCTTCCCGTTGCGCCAGCGCCGTATCTACGATGTACACGTGAAACCCTCCAAGAGACGTTGTCGTCGAACTGCTCGCTGAGGACGGTCAGGAACGGCCGCGGCCTGTGCCCAGGGTTGGACTGGGCCTCGACCCGGTTCCGATGACGGCGATGCCGTCAACCGTCGCGCGGAACCGCGGCGGGCCCGTGGCGTGCCCGCGTGGATGGTGAAGAAGCACCCAACCGGCCCGCAAACCGCCGCGCGCCGGAACCGCCGGAAATGCCGATAACGCGTTGATTAACGTACACCATTTTTGCGATGAGGTCACCCGTCGGACGAGTTATCCGGGATATGCGGGCCGAAATCAATACGCGCGTGGATGAACCCAGCCGTAAGCCGCTGTCAGGACGAGGATTTTCAGGTCGCGAAAAATCGACCAGCGATCGATGTAATGCAGGTCGCATCCAATGCGCGCCTTCATGTCCTTTGCCTCCCGGATCGCGCCGCGATAGCCGGTGAGCTGCGCTTGTCCGGTGATGCCGGGTTTCACGCGGTAGCGACCGCGAAAGTGACGGATGAGAGGGGCATACTTGGCGTCCAGCGCCATCAGATGGGGACGCGGCCCAACCATCGACATCGACCCCTCCAGCACGTTGAACAGTTGCGCCAGTTCGTCCAGGCTCGTGCGGCGCAATACCCAGCCGACGCGGGTTACGCGCGGATCGTTGCGTTCGGCCTGGCGCAACCGTGCGGCGTCGCTATCGTGCACCATCGTTCGAAATTTGTAGACGGTGAAGATCTGGTTGTTGAATCCCCGGCGCGCCTGACGGAACAACAGCGGGCCTGAGCTTTCCAGCTTCACGGCAATCGCTATCAGCACCAGCACCGGTATCAGCAGCAGGACCAGAACCCCGGCGGTTGCTTTGTCTTCGATCCACTTCACGACCCACCGCCAGTCGGCGAGGGGCGGTCGTTGCAGGCACACAAAAGCGTCATAACCGAATGGCTGCGTGTCTCCGGCGTCCTCGGGGGCCAGAAACACGTGGACGGGCACCTCGTATAGGCGCTCGCGGATCGTGCCGAGACGGTCGCGGTCGTCTGTCGACAGGCACACGACGACATCGTCGATCCATCCGTCGCGCACGCGCTGAATCAGGTCGTCGATGCCGTCGCGGCGTGGTTTTTCGTCGTCGTCGTCATCGGCCGCGAGCGGGCGATCGTCGCACATGTGGACCAGCCGGGCCGGCAACGGCACGGCGTCGCTCATCGCGGCGATCAGCCGATCGGCGGTCGGGCCGCGTCCGATGACGGCGACCCGCCGTCGACTGCGGCCGCTTCGCAGGTGACGGCACAGAAGGGTGGTTACCGCGTAACGATACGATATCGACAACAGCGCACTGGCGGCGACGGCGATGATCAAGCTCGCCGCCGAGATCGCGCTGAACTGCTTGGGCGCGGTGGCGAGGATCCAGCCAATGGCGGCCATCGGCGTCTGAACGAGGACGAACGACTGGATGTCGTCCGGCCAGTAGAGAATGGTCCGCAGGCGGTAGAGGCCGCGATTGGCCAGGATGACCACGAGCATCGTCGCGACCAGGGTGATGCCGACCCACCCGAGCAGCGCCGGATCCGAGCGTCCTTCGCGGAGATAAAGGCCGAGCGTGGTGATGACGAAAAGCGCGGTCCAATCGCCGGCAGCGACGAACGGCATGACCATTCCCCCCGGCCGGTGTTGCACCGGTGCTGCGTGGTCGTGCTGATTTTCGCGCACGATTCCGGCGCGTGGGTCGGGGATCGCGGTTGGCCCGCTTCCATCTCGGGTCATTGTCACGACAGATCGAGCCAAATTGACGTGGGCATCGGCCTGTTCGGCCTCGCACATGGGCCGCGACGATGGCGACCGGGTTATTCCTTGTCAAACACCGCGACGACGAGAGTTCACGATCACGGCGCTCCGTTGCGCGGGGGCCACATCGGATATCACACCAGTGTCCACCCGGGACGAGTGTACATCACCCGGTGCAATACTTTCGCGTGTTTTTTTTGCTAATTGTTGCCCGTTGTCCGCGCAGGCGGTCCACGCCTTAAGCGGACCGCTCGTACCAGCCTTTTGTCGCCTTGGTGATGTGCACCACCGACAGCATCACCGGCACCTCGACCAGCACGCCGACCACCGTCGCCAGCGCCGCGCCCGAGTTGAAGCCGAACAGCACGATGGCGGTGGCGACGGCAAGCTCGAAAAAGTTTGACGCGCCGATCAGCGCCGACGGCGCCGCGACGCAATGCGCCACCCCCAATTGGCGGTTAAGGAGATATGCGAGGCCCGAGTTGACATACACCTGGATCAGGATCGGCACCGCCAGAAGGGCGATGATCATCGGCTGCGCGAGGATCTGTTCGCCCTGGAAGCCGAACAGCAGCACCAGCGTCGCGAGCAGCGCCACCAGCGACACCGGTTGCAGGCGCGCCAGCGTCGACGTCAACGCCGCCCCGCCGCGCCTGAGCAGTGCGTGGCGCCACGCTTGGGCGATGATCACCGGCACGACGATGAACATCACCACCGAGATGACCAGCGTCTCCCACGGCACGACGATCGACGACAGGCCGAGCAGCAGGCCGACGATGGGCGCGAAGGCGACGATCATGATCGCGTCGTTCAGCGCCACCTGCGACAGCGTAAAGTGCGGCTCGCCGTCGCACAGGTTGGACCAGACGAACACCATCGCCGTGCAGGGCGCCGCCGCCAGGATGATCAGGCCGGCGATGTAGCTCTCGATCTGGTCCGCCGGCAGCCAGGGGCGAAACAGCCATCCGATGAACACCCAGCCGAGCAGCGCCATCGAGAACGGCTTAACCGCCCAGTTGATGAACAGCGTCACGCCGATACCCCGCCAGTGCTCCGTCACTTGGGCAAGCGCGCTCAGGTCGATCTTCAGCAGCATCGGGATGATCATCAGCCAGATCAGCACGGCTACCGGCAGATTGACCTGGGCGACCTCGGCGCCGCCGATGACCTGGAACGGCGCCGGGAACCAGTGGCCCAGCGCGATGCCGAGGACGATGCACAGCGCCACCCAGATCGACAGATAGCGCTCGAAGATGCCCATGCCGGGGCGGGGAACCGCCACAGTATCCGCGCGCGCGGTGAGCGATGTGTCACTGCCGGTCATGATTGTCTTTCGTTGGATTGTGGGGCGCGCTTACGCCTTGCCGGTGTTCACCGGCGTCCCGTCTTCCTTGGCGATCGGCGCGCGCTGCGGGTTGGGGAGGATATCCAGCACCGTCTCAGACGGCCGGCACAGCTTGACGCCCTTGTCGGTGACGACGATCGGCCGGTTGATCAGGATCGGATGCGCCATCATCGCGTCGATCAGCGCGTCGTCGGAAAGGGCGGGGTCGCCCAGGCCAAGCTCCGCGTAGGGCGTCCCTTTCTCGCGCAGCAGCGCGCGCGGCGTGATGCCCATGCGCCGGATCAGGTCGACCAGCGTTTCGCGGTCGGGCGGCGTCTTCAGATACTCGATCACGTCGGGCTCCTCGCCCGAATTGCGGATCATCGCCAGCACGTTGCGGGACGTCCCGCACTTCGGATTGTGATAGATCGTCGTCATGACCTCTCCCCTCGTCGCGTTGTTTCGTAGCCGCAGATCTCCGGCTGCCCCCGGCAGCAGTCCTCGGTTAGAAAGCCGATCAGCCGCCGCGTGCCGCCGATGTCCAGCGCGTAATAGATCCGCCGTTCCTCGCGCCGCGACCGCACCAGCCCGGCCCGTTCCAGATGCGCCAGATGATGCGACAGCGTCGACGGCGGCACGCCCACCCGCGCCGCGATGGCGCCGGCCGGCAGTCCGCACGGTCCCTCCCGCACCAGCAGCCGGAACACCGCGAGGCGATGCTCCTGCGCCAGCGCTGCCAGCGCCATGACGCTCTCCGCCATTTCCATATTTCGACAATAGTCGAATAATCTCGGGAGGGAAAGGGGTAGGGCGGATTAGCGTCGGCGTAATGCGCCGACGATGACCGTATACGGGTCGGACGCCCGGTGTCAGAATGCCTTACCCTCCTGCCAGGACTTAAATCGAATGACGGATAAGCGGGCGTTGGTTCTCGTCAATCTCGGCGGGCGAGGGGCGTCGCGCCGGGTCGAGGGCGGGGTCAAGCTGTTGACCGATGCGGGCTATGAGGTCGAGGTGTTGTTCGCCCGCAACCCCGACCGCATTCCCGACGCCATAAGCGAAAGGGGAAGCAAGGTCGACGTCATCGTCATCGGCGGCGGCGACGGCACGCTCTCCCATGCGTGCGAGGCGGTTCTGGCGAGCGGCCGGCCGCTCGGCATCCTGCCGTTGGGCAACGCCAACGACCTGGCGCGCACGTTGGGCTTGCCGACCGCCCCGCTGGCCGCGTTTCGGGTGATCGCCGCCGGCAAGACGACGCGCATCGACGTCGGCCGGGTCAACGGCCGGCCGTTCTTCAACGTCGCCAGCATGGGCATCAGCGTCGCCATCGCCCGCCGCCTGACCGGCCAACTCAAGAGCCGGTGGGGCGTTCTCGGCTACGCCAAAGCCGCCTGGGATGCGACGCGCACCGAAAGCAGTTTCGCCGCCCGCATCACCTGCGACGGCGAGACGGAGACGCTGCGCGCCATCCAGGTCGCCGTCGGCAACGGCCGCTATTACGGCGGCGGTATGACCGTGGCCGACGACGCGGCCATCGACGACAACCGGCTTGACGTCTACGCCATCCGGCGGGTGGCGAACTGGCGCTGGCTGACGCTGCTGCCGGCGCTGTTCCGCGGCAAGCACCGCCACCACGCCGAAGTGACGGCCCGGCACGGCCAGAACGTGCGCATCGAGACCAAACATCCGAGAAAAATAAACGTCGACGGCGAAGTCATCGCCGAAACCCCCGCCGATTTCACCGTCGAGCCGGCCGCGCTGGAGGTGTTCGTGCCTTAACCTACGTAGGGCGGAATAGCGCCAGCGTTCCGCCATAACCGCGAACCACCGCCCGTCGCTCGTCCTGGCCGGGCGTGACCCGGCCATCCATCCGACGCTCCCGCCAGCTTATGTGCGTTGCGGTGTTTGCACTACCAGCCCGCGTAGGGCGGATGACCGTATGCGTATTCCGCCGCATGCCCTTGTGGATTGCCTTCATGCGTCGGAAGCCGCCTGGCGGCTATTACGACCTACACGCTACACGCTGACGAAAACCAGTGGACGGCAATCACGCCGGAGCCGGCAAAAAATAATAACGAAAACAACATCATGGTTGGAGTGGGTGGACTCGACCCCCCGACCCCCCGCCTCCCGAAGACGGCATTCTCTTTTGAAAATGCGAGTGCGAGCAATGAGAGAGCCAAGACAACTCCATCGTCGGCACGCGTATGGCACGCTGGAGCGGTTGGATGGCATCCTTTCAATGGCGAAACGGAAAGGTCCGGGCACAAGTCCGGAGAGAGGGCACGTATGTGTGTCGCACGTTCACGCATATGGCAGACGCGCGGCGATGAGCAATGCAGGAAGCGAGCCTTGAAAGAGGCGACCTCCCACCGACGCGACGAAAGGAGCTTCTTGCAACAAATCTGAGCGACCTGCTGCAACGCTACGGGGTTGAGATGACTCCGAGCAAGAAGGGGCGAGCGCAAGAGCAATACCGCTTGCCAGGTTCTGGCAGCCCCGCCCATCGCTTCGACGTCGCTTGCGCACCTGACACCTCAGGACATCGCCACATGGCGTGACAGCCGCTTGGAAGCCGTTTCAGCGGGCGTGGTAAGGCGCGTTGAGGCGGTCATCAGTATCGTCGGCGCGCGCTTCAGAGATAGACGCCATTACAATTTAAACAAGGACCGCGCATGGTAATACAATTGTAGATTTGGTGCGCAAACGTCTTCTACTTTTTTAAGAATTCTCTTTGTTATTTGCGAATCGCGGTTACGCTTATCAACAGGATTCTTGTTCAGATGACTTATAGATATATTTAAATTCAGTATTGACGACAACGTTTTTTCAAACGTTGGCATATCATCCAGAAATCCAATAGCGTGTAAATTCTCAATATTTTTCTTGGCGCGCTGTATAGCTTCGTCGGATGAAAAATCAGCGTCCTGCGGCAGCCCAGAAAAGTACAATATAAAATATTCACCATAATTTTTTGCCGCTTCACTGTCAATAAATTCATCAATCGAAGAATCGATACGCCATCTTTTTTCTGATGACTGTGTATTATAAAAATAATGGGAAAGAAATTGTGAAATTGGATCCCTAAGTATCGTAATAAACTTATACTTTTCCTGGAATATGTCGAAGGCTTTCTCGCTATACCTAAAATGTCCCTGAACGCATAACCTATCCTCATACAAATTATATAAAAGTATCTTTTCACCTAAATTATAGGATTCGGACGAGACCGAACTATGGTTTAAATCGGAGTTCAAATCCATCGCTGTGTTGATTATAGCTCGCGGACTGAGTGTAAAATATGAAAAGAAATACTTGTTCCGTAGACATTCTGACAATGAGCTTCCACCACACTTTGGCACATGATGAAAAACAACAGGAAATCCAGAGAAATGTGAACGTAAGATATTGCTCACGGCTCTTGGAATATAAAAAGACTGCATTTTTATCGATCCATCTAAAAAATTTTTCTTTTAAAACTTCGAAGGGCTAACATAAGTCATATTTCGGGCTGACCAGTCTGCAAATTGTCTCTCGGTAGGAATTCCCTATTTGGGTGCAGCGTGACTGAAAGGCCGGCGAAGGAGACACGCCATGTCGATCATTCAGTTGCGCGATGACTATGATGCTGGCTAACTATACCTCCGAGTCAACGCTCGTGCAGGTGAAATGACCTCCGTAAATCCTACTCGTCAACCCAGCGGCCACCGGATTTCAGTACATAGGGATCCTGCTGATTACCCTGCGATCATCCACCCGCGGCACCCCGCGCGGCTTTTTCGGCAACAACGGCGCCAGACGCGCCCACTGACGATTCGTTAACCAGAATTCCGGCATCGTCCCATTCCCACCGTTTGGCAGTAGGAATCAGATCCGTGACGCCATGTGAACCCATTAATGGGTTCGGAGCCTATAGGGTCAACCCCCAAATCCAGGTAGGCATACGCGTGAGTCACCTTACTGTTGAATTTCAACGCTAATTTCCTAAACGATGATGTGCGCCAATGATTACCATTTTAGTTAAAACTGATGATACAGTTCTTGATGACGTTATCGCACACCAAAAATTTATTGGCAGCACGCCATTTCGCTTCAAGAGCTACGGCTGGCTCTTCACCCAAACCGATATCCCGCGCGCTACATACATTTTCGCTGACTTGGAACGCCTGACGCCTGTTGAGACAACTCGGGCGGCGCATATTAGGCGACGCATTCTCGAGCGCGCTCCAGAACTTACGGTCTTGAACGATCCCCGTTGCGGATTCGCACGTTTCCAACTTTTGGAAAAGCTTTTTGATGCGGGTGTCAACAGCTACCGTGCTTACCGTGTCAACGACATAGACGTACCGGAAAGGTATCCAGTATTTATCCGCAGGGAAGACGACCACCGTGGGCCCCTCTCGGAATTAATCCCTTCTGCGGACGCTTATCGTGCGTTCTTTCGAGCCCATCGGTTCCGACGATCACAGACTGAGAAGCTTATCGCCGTCGAATTCCTCGACTATGCCGACGCGGGGGGAACTTTCGTAAAATATGGGGCGGTGATTGTCGGCGGTGAATACTGGACAACTCACGCCATGCCGTCGTCACAATGGATGGTTAAAATAGCGGATCCAAATCATCCGGCATCGACACAGCTGGATAAGGAGACGTTCGATCGGCAACCCCACGCTAAAATACTCGATCCAGTATTCCGCGCCCTGGGAGCTGAGTACGGCCGCTTGGATTATGCCGTTTTCGATGGCTCGATCCAGGTTTTCGAGTTCAATTCGAACCCATCCCTTTACGCAACCGAAGTTGGTCTCGTTTCTCGGCAGGAAACTCGCCGTCGCGCCATGGAGAGATTACTCGCTAACTTCGACCGGATCGCGTATTCGGGTACTCCCGGCTCCGTCCGTATCCAAACAAAGCGGGAAGCCCTAACCATCGGCAATCTCGCCACGAGGGCCGATCACGCCTACCGTATCGTCAGACGAAAAGGCCTCGTTCTGGCGCGAAAAATGGTCAAAGCAGCGAAGGGCGGGGTGAACGGTGTAACGCATCACTGATGCCGTCAACCCCGGCTCAACTGCACAACTCGCTCGCCCGTCAGAGCTTCCGCGACACATGGTGCGAAGGGACGTTCGCAGGCGTCACGCACCGTCTGGCACGCTCCTGGCCTACCAAACGCGCCTAAGACGGCTCACGTGCGTGAGTCGCCCTATCTCGTGTTGATGTTGATTCAGGGGTTATTTTGGTTTTGCCAAATGGTCGGAGTGAGTGGATTCGAACCACCGACCCCCGCCTCCCGAAGACGGTGCTCTACCAGGCTGAGCTACACTCCGATGTTAATCCCGTGCGGGCGCTTTGGTCGTCGCACCGCCGCCGATGGGCGGACTATAGCGCCCACGCGTGACCGGGAGCAAGACGCGGTCGCGGCCAACGTGCGGCGATTTTCGCGGCGCTCACATCAATACGTGCGGCCGATGCAGAACTCGACCACGTCGACCAATGCCCGCTTTTCCGGCCCGTCGTCGAAGCGGTCCAGCGCCGCCGTCGCCGCCCGGGCGAAATCGCGGGCTCGAGCCAGCGTGTCGTCCAGTGCGCCCCGCGCCCGCACGATGCCGATGGCGCGGTCCAGATCGGCGGGGGTCTGCTCCATGTCGCCGATCGTCCGCTGCCAGAAGGTCCGTTCCTCGTCGCTGGCCCGCGCCAGGGCGAGGACCACCGGCAGCGTCATCTTGCCCTCGCGGAAGTCGTCGCCGATGGTCTTGCCCAGCGTCGCCTGCACCGCTGAATAGTCGAGCACGTCGTCGACGAGCTGAAAAGCGATGCCGAGGTTCATCCCGAACGCTTCCAGCGCCGCCTCATCGTCGGCCGGCCGGTCGGCGACGACGGCGCCGATGCGGCAGGCGGCGGCGAACAGCTGCGCCGTCTTGGCGCGGATCACAGCCATGTAGGCCTCTTCCGTCGTCTCGACGTCGCCGGTGGTGACAAGCTGCGCCACCTCGCCCTCGGCGATGATCGACGACGCGCGGGACAAAATCGCCAGCACCGCCGGCGAGCCGTCCTCGACCATCAGCTCAAAGGCGCGGCTGAACAGAAAATCGCCCACCAGGACGCTCGACTTGTTGCCCCACAGCGTGTTCGCCGAGGCATGGCCGCGGCGCAAGTCGCTCGCGTCGACCACGTCGTCGTGGAGGAGGGTGGCGGTGTGGATGAACTCGACGCACGCCGCCAGGCGCAGGTGCCGGGAGCCGTCATAGCCGGCCAGCCGCGACGTGGCCAGCGTCAGCATCGGGCGCAGCCGCTTGCCGCCGGCCGCGATGACGTGACTGGCAAGCTGAGGTATCAGCGCCACCGGGCTCTGCATGCGCTCGACGATCAGCGCGTTGACGGCCGTCAGATCACCGGCGACGACGTCACTGAGCGCTTTCAACGAAGGCTTGCGGCTGACAGAGCCGTTTGCGCCGGCAACGACGCCCACCAAAGTGACCTCCTGGAGCCCGCGCGCGGGGCTTGACCCCCGCTGGTTCAAACCCCAAGCATATTGATCGCCGGTTCGCGCGGTCAAGTGCGGCCGGTTAACCGCGTTTCCCGTGCCGTTAACCACGCCGCGCCCAAGGGCACCGACCCGGCCGATGATCGAGCTGCTCCGAACCGCCGATCCCGTTCTGCTCACCTGGCTCGAGGCCCGGCTGGCGGCCGAGGGCGTCGGCGTCGTCATCTTCGATCAGCACACCTCTGCCGCCTACGGCGGTGCGCTGACCGCTATCGAGCGGCGCGTCATGGTGGCGGACGATGACGCCGATCGCGCCCGCTTTATTCTGGCCGACGTCCCCGCCGCGCCCCTTGATGGCCATCGCGACGATTCCGCTTAGCGATGACCGGCCCCCTCAGCGATGATCGGCTCCTCGGCGGCCGCGTGGCGCTGCTGCAGCCGAGGGCGGGCTTTCGCGCCGCCATCGATCCTGTGTTTCTGGCCGCGGCGGTGCCGGCGGCGGCGGGGGAGCGCGTTCTCGAACTCGGCGCCGGCTCCGGTGCGGCGGCGCTGTGCCTCGCCCGCCGGGTCGGCGGCGTCGAGGTGGTGGGCGTCGACATCGATGCCGGCCTGATCGCCATCGCCCAAGAAAACGCGCGGCGCAACGGCCTCGCCGATCGGGTGTGCTTCGTCGCCGCCGACTTAGCACGACCGCCGTTCGCGCCCGGCGGCGCCCGCCCGTTCCAGCACGTCATGTTCAATCCGCCGTTCGTCCGCGACGCCACTGGCCGGGCACCGCCCGACGCGGGGCGCCGGCGGGCCATGGTCGAGCACACGCTCGATCTGGACGCCTGGATCGACGCCGCCGCCCGGCTGGTGGCCGCGCGGGGGTGGGTAACACTCGTTCACCGCGCCGACCGGCTGGCCGACATCCTGGCGGCCATGCGCGGCCGCTTCGGCGATGTGACGATCTTTCCGTTGTGGGCGGGCGGGCGGCGCTCGCAGGCGGCGAAGCGGGTCCTGGTCCAGGGCCGCCAAGGTTCCTCGGCGCCGCTGCGCCTCAGTCCAGGCCTCCTCCTTCACCGCCCGGACGGCCGCTATACCGATGCCGCCGAGGCCATCCTGCGCCACGCCGAACCGCTTCGGTGGGACGCCCCGCCGCCGGGTCTCCCGTGACCGGCGCTTGACGCCGCGTCATCCTGCGTCGACATCAGTGACCCGCGCCCCGCACCGAAAGGGCGCTCACCTGACCCCGGGACGCCCGCCACGATGCGCCTTTGCTCCTTCGTTTCACGGTTGTCATGGACACCCTGGCGTCAGCCGCGGCCCGTTGTCGCCGTGGTGCCGCTGGTCGGCATCATCGGCCGCATCGGCGCGCTCAGGCGCGGCCTGACCCTCGCCGACCTGGCCCGGCGCCTCGACGACGCCTTCCGGCTGCCGCACCTGAAGGCGGTGGTGGTGCAGGTCAACTCGCCGGGCGGCGCGCCGGTGCAGGCGGCGCTGATCGCCAAGCGCATCCGCGCGCTGGCGGACGAGAAATCCATCCCCGTCATTGCAATGGCGGAAGACGTAGCGGCGTCGGGCGGCTACTGGCTGCTTACCGCCGGCGATGAGATCTACGCCGATGACAGTTCGCTCGTCGGCTCCATCGGCGTCATCAGCGCCGGCTTCGGCTTTCCCGACCTGCTGACGCGCATCGGCGTCGAGCGGCGCGTCTACACCTCGGGTGAGCACAAGGGTGCCCTCGATCCGTTCCGGCCGGTGGTGCCGGAAGACGTCGAGCACGTGCGCGCCATTCAGGCCGATATTCACGAGGCCTTCCGCGAACAGGTGCGCACCCGGCGCAAGGGCAAACTCAACGCGCCGGAGGAGGAGCTGTTCTCGGGACGTTTCTGGAGCGGCCGCGCCGCCGTCGGCCTCGGCCTCATCGACGGCATCGCCGATACCCGCACGCTGATGCGCGAGCGTTTCGGCGATAAGGTTCGTTTCGTCACCATGGCCGGCCACCGCCCGTGGTGGCGGCGCCGGTTTGGCGTCGTCGGCGGTGATGCGGGCACGCACGGCCTGCACCAGGCCGCCTCCGCCCTCCTCGATGGCGTCGAGGAGCGGATGCTGTGGAGCCGCTTCGGCCTGTAATCCCCCGCTCCGTCGTGCGCGGTCCTTGATCCGCCACCCCCCCCCCACACACAGCCGTCGTACGGGGCTTTAGACCCCAGCCAGCCACCCCAACCGCCGTTTTGCGCGGGCTCGACCCGCGTATCTACGGGTCGTCGCGGGGAAAGAGTGGATGGCCGGGTCTGGGCCCGGCCAAGACGAGAGAAGGGTGTGGACTTGTTCCCACACGTCGATAGCCCCACCGCAGCCGTCTCTTGACCGGCATGCGGTTCTGTTCTTAGAAAAGACCATGATGTTCGTTGGGATTCCCATGCTGATCGCGACGTCCACCGCCGTTGCCTCCGCGACGTGGTTCAGTCTCCGTTTGTGGCAGCGGCTGCTGTCGCCCTGGTCGCCGGCGGACGGATCCGCCGACGCGCGAACGGACGACGGTGGCGCCGTGCCCGCACTCATCCGCTGCGATGTCTGCGGCGTCTATGTCGTGCCCGCGTACGCACGGCGGTGCGGCGCCCGCGGCTGTCCCCATCCGGGATGAACGACGCCCAATCGCGGGCGGAAGACTTGAACACGTGGCGGCGGTGGCCGACCGCGGAATGTGCCTGATGGAGAGAAGAATGAGCGTCGCCATCGCCCAGCCGGCCGTGCGGGAATTGCAGTACGACGACGAAGTCGTCCGCAAATTTACCCTCGCCACCGTTTTCTGGGGCGTCGTCGGTTTCCTGGTCGGCGTCTACATCGCGTTTCAGCTCGCCTTTCCCGTACTCAACCTGGACCTGGAATGGACGACGTTCGGCCGGCTGCGGCCGGTCCATACCTCGGCGGTGATTTTCGCGTTCGGCGGCAACGCGCTGTTGGGCACGTCGCTCTATGTCGTTCAGCGCACCTGCCGGGCGCCGCTGTTCGGCGGACCCGCCGTCGCCGCGTTTCTGTTCTGGGGGTACCAGGTGTTTATCATCATGGCCGCCAGCGGCTACGTGCTCGGCATCACCCAGTCGAAGGAATACGCCGAGCCGGAATGGTACGTCGACGCCTGGCTGACGATCGTCTGGGTCACCTATCTGGTGGTGTTCGCCGGCACGCTGCTGCGCCGGCGGGAACCGCACATCTACGTCGCCAACTGGTTCTATCTCGCCTTCATCGTTACCATCGCGATGCTGCACCTGGTCAACAACATGGCGTTGCCGGTCAGTTTTTCCGGTACCAAGAGCTACATCGTCTGGGCCGGCGTACAGGACGCGATGACCCAGTGGTGGTACGGGCATAATGCCGTCGGCTTTTTCCTCACCGCCGGTTTTCTCGGCATCATGTATTACTTCATACCGAAACAGGCGGACCGGCCGGTGTATTCCTACCGTCTGTCCATCGTCCATTTCTGGACGCTGATCTTTCTCTACATTTGGGCCGGGCCGCATCACCTTCATTATAGCTCGCTTCCCGACTGGACGCAGACGCTCGGCATGGTGTTTTCGATCATGCTGTGGATGCCGTCGTGGGGCGGCATGATCAACGGCATCATGACGCTGTCGGGTGCCTGGGATAAGTTGCGCACCGACCCGATCCTGCGCTTCCTCGTCGTCTCCGTCGCCTTCTACGGCATGAGCACCTTCGAAGGCCCGATGATGTCGATCAAGGCGGTGAACTCGCTCAGCCACTACACCGACTGGACCATCGGCCACGTGCACTCGGGCGCGCTCGGCTGGGTGGCGTTCATCAGCTTCGGCGCCGTCTACTTCCTCGTGCCGGCGCTGTGGCACCGGCCGCGGCTCTACAGCCTGCGTCTCGTCACCTACCACTTCTGGATATCCACCATCGGCATCGTGCTCTACATCACCGCGATGTGGATTTCCGGCATCATGCAGGGGCTGATGTGGCGGGCCTATGACGACCTGGGCTTCCTTCAGTATTCGTTCATCGAAACGGTGGAGGCCATGCACCCGTACTACGTGATACGGGCGATCGGCGGCACGCTGTTCTTCATCGGCTCGCTGATCATGGTCTACAACCTGTGGCGCACCATCCGCGGTGAGCTGCGGACGGAAAAGACGTTCGAGCAGCCGGCGGCCGTTGCCGTCGGCGCGGCCGAATAGGGGAGGGCCGGCCATGGGACTGCACGCAATCCTTGAGAAGAACGTCCTTCTTCTCATCATCGGCATCCTGATCACCGTCGCCATCGGCGGGCTGGTTCAGCTCGTCCCGCTGTACACGATGGAGCAGACCATCGAGCGGGTCGACGGTGTGCGCCCCTACGCGCCTCTGGAGCTGGCGGGACGCAACATCTATGTCCGCGAGGGCTGCTACGTCTGCCACAGCCAGCAGATCCGTCCGTTCCGTGACGAGGTCGAGCGCTACGGCCATTACAGCCTCGCCGCCGAGAGCATGTACGACCGGCCGTTTCAGTGGGGCTCGAAGCGGTCCGGCCCCGACATTGCCCGCGTCGGCGGCAAGTATTCCAACGACTGGCACGCCGCCCACCTCATCGATCCGCGCAGTGTCGTGCCGGAATCGATCATGCCGCCGTACGGCTTCCTCGCCGAAAAGGAGCTTCGGTACGACGACATCGCGGCGCACATGACGACGCTGCGCGCCCTCGGTGTTCCCTACACCGACGAGCAGATCACCGATGCACGAGCGGACGTCGCGACCCAGGCGAACGGCGACTCCGGCGATCCGGACGCGCTGCTGGCCCGCTATCCGAAGGCGAACATCGGCGATTTTGACGGCAATCCGGAACGGGTGAGCGAGTTGGACGCCGTCATCGCCTACCTTCAGATGCTCGGCACGCTGGTCGACTTCACCACCTATCAGCCGGACGCGGACTTCCGCTAGGAGAGGCGCCGAGACGGGGAGCGAACCTGTGGAACTCCAACAGCTCTACGAATTGGCGCGGTCGCTCTGGGTCGTCTGGCTGATCATTTTGTTCGGCGTCGTCGTCTGGTGGGCCTACCGGCCCAAGAACCGCCGGCGGTTCGAGGATGCAGCGCAGATCCCGTTCAAAGACGGCAATAAGGACGAATAGCCGATGGCAACGTCAAAGCACATCGATGAGATCACCGGAACGGAAACCACCGGTCACGAGTGGGACGGCATCACCGAACTGAACACGCCAATGCCAACCTGGTGGCTGTGGACGTTCTACGTCTGCATCCTGTTCTCCGTCGTCTACATGGTGCTGTTTCCGGCCTGGCCCTGGCTGAGCGGCTACACCAAGGGCATGCTCGGCTATTCGTCGCGGGAACGCCACCTTGAGCGCATGGCCGAGGTTCAGAGCGAGCGCAGCGTCTGGTACGACAAGTTCGCGAACCGCTCCGTCGAGGAGATCGGCGAGGATTACGAGTTGATGCAGTTCGCCATGGCCGGCGGGCGAACCATTTTCGCCGACAACTGCGCGCCCTGTCACGGCACCGGCGGCGCCGGCGCGCCCAACTATCCGGTTCTGGTCGATGACGCCTGGATGTGGGGCGGAACACTCCCCGAAATTTACCAGACGATCCGATACGGCATTCGCAACGACCATCCGGACACGCGCCTTTCCGAAATGCCCGCTTTTGGCGCCGACGAGCTTCTGACCGAGGAACAGATCGCCGCGGTGGCCGACTACGTCCTCTCGCTGTCGGGCCACGGGTCGGCGTCGGCCGAGGGCACGATGATCTTTGCCGAAAACTGCGCCTCCTGTCACGGCGACGACGGCAAAGGCATGACCGAGCTTGGCGCGCCAAACCTCACCGACGCCATCTGGCTCTACGGCGACAGCCGCGACGCCGTCATCAGCCAGATCACCAAGCCTCGGCTGGGCGTCATGCCGCCGTGGATCGGGCGACTGGACGACGTCGAGATCAAGCAGGCGGCGGTGTATGTGCACGGGCTCGGCGGCGGGCAATGATGCGTCTTGCCGCGGTATCGCGCCGGCGGCTATACATATGACAAATCTAATGTTCAATCGAGCCGGGGGGAACCGCCCCCGGCCGCGACGATGCATCGATTCCGGTGTGCCGGAACCCGGCACCGGTTACCACCAGGACGGCGAGCAGCATGGCAGGGGCGGAGAGCGTGACAGCGGACGGGGTTGAGGCGACCGTACTGCCAACCGCGTCGGAGAGCGCCAAGCCCAAGCCCCCGCCCGCCGACGGGCCGCTCTACGCCAGCCGCGTCAAGATCTACTCCCGCAAAATCAACGGCTTCTGGCGCACCGTCAAATGGTGGGTCGTCGGCGTTCTGCTCGGCCTCTATTACATCGGACCGTGGTTCCGCTGGGACCGCGGGCCGGGCGCGCCGGACCAGGCGCTGCTGATCGATATGCCGGGCAGACGGGCGTACTTCTTCGGCCTGGAGATCTGGCCGCAGGAAATCTACTACCTCACCGGCCTGCTTATTCTCGCCGCCATCGGCCTGTTTCTGGTCACCGCTTGGTTCGGGCGCGTCTGGTGCGGGTTCACCTGCCCACAGACGGTGTGGACGGACCTGTTCATGTGGGTGGAACGCTTGATCGAGGGCGATCGCAACGCCCGCATCCGCCTGGATAGGCAACCGTTCACCGCCGACAAGGCGGCGCGCAAGCTCGCCAAGCACGCCGCCTGGCTGCTGATCGCACTCGCCACCGGCGGCGCCTGGATCCTCTATTTCAACGACGCGCCGAGCACCGTCGTCGCCATGGTCACCGGCCAGGCGAGCATTGCCGTCTACGGCTTCACGCTGCTGTTCACCGCGACGACCTATCTGCTCGCCGGATGGGCGCGGGAACAGGTGTGCATCTACATGTGCCCCTGGCCGCGCTTCCAGAGCGCCATGTTCGACGAGGATTCGCTTCTCGTCACGTACGAGCGCTGGCGCGGCGAACCGCGCGGTGGCGCCCGCAAGAACCAGTCGTTCGAGGGGCGCGGGCATTGCGTCGACTGCGGCATGTGCTGGCAGGTCTGCCCGACCGGCGTCGACATTCGCCAGGGCCAGCAGATGGCCTGCATCGGCTGCGGGTTGTGCATCGATGCGTGCAACTCGGTCATGCAACGCTTCGGTTTGCCGCCCGAACTGATCACCTACGATAGCATCAACAACCAGGTCGCGCGGGAGGCCGGGCGGCCCACCCGCTACCGCCTCATCCGACCGCGCACCATCGCCTACGCGGTCTTGCTGGCCATCGTCGCCACCGTGATGACGTTCAGTCTGATGAACCGGTCGCGGCTGGAAATCCACGTCATCGCCGACCGCCAGCCGCTGTTCGTCCGCCTGTCCGACGGCGCGATCCGCAACGGCTATACCTTGAAGGTGCTCAACATGGAGCGTGAGGAGCGGAACTTCGCCCTCACCGTCGACGGCCTTACCGGTGCCGCGATCGATGTCGTCGGGCGCGAGTCCGGCGATGCGTCCTCGGTCCTCCTGCCCGTGGCCCCCGACACGGTCGCGACGTTCAAGGTCTACATCAAGGCGCCGCCGGACGCGCTGGCCGGCCGATCGACGGACTTCGACGTCGTGCTGACCGACGAGGCTACCGGCGAAACGTTCGAGCGGTCGTCGGCGTTCTTCGGCCCCGGTGGATGATGGCGGCGATGGCGCGATCGCGGCCGGACGGCTGGTGGTATCCGTGGACGTTCGTTGCCGGCATGGCCATCGTGATCGCGGTCAATGTCGGCCTCGCGTTTCTGGCCGTGTCCACCTTCCCCGGGCTTGAAACCACCGATCATTACCGCAAGGGTCTCGCCTATAATCGCGATCTGGCCGCTGCCGAGGCGCAGGCGCAGCGCGGATGGCAGCTTCAGGTGGATTTTGAGCCCGCCCAGGCGGTGGGACCCTCATTGGCCGGCACCGTCACGGCCGTCTTCGCCGATCGCGACGGCGTGCCGCTGGGCCGCCTCGCCGTCCAGGTGTACTTCACCCGGCCGACGCACGAGGGTTTCGACCGGAAGGTCGTCCTTGATCATCTGAGCGCGGGACGCTACCAGGCGCCTGTGACCCTGCCGCTGCGTGGCGTCTGGGATGCCCGCATCGTCGCCGGCATTGACGACATCGTCTTTCAGGAGACGCGGCGTCTCGTTGTGCCGTGACCGCCGCCGGCGCCGAGCAACCGGCGGCGTGCCGGCACTGTGGTTTACCCGTCGACGCGTCCGTTGGTGACGCGCGGTTCTGCTGCCAGGGCTGCGCCGCCGCTTATGATCTGATCACCGGCTCCGGCCTTGAGAGCTACTATCGCCGCCGCACGCTCGATCCGGCGCAGCCGCCGCTGCGCCCGCAGGCTCGCGACGATACGGCTGGCGACCACGGGGACATCAGCCAAGCGCATGCGCGCGAGGTGGGCGACGGTGAGTGCGAGGTCCGCTTGATGGTGGAGGGGCTGCACTGCGCGGCCTGCGTCTGGCTGATCGAATCGGTCCTGGCGCGCGAGGAGGGGGTGCGGACGGCGCGGGTCAACATGACGACGCGCCGCTTGCGGCTGCGCTGGCGGGCCGACGCCGCGAGCCTCGACGACCTTGTCCGCTCAGTCGAACGGCTCGGCTACCGCCTCGTTCCATTCGATCCCGACCTGATCGACCGCGCCGCTGTCGCCCGCGACCGCGAGCTGCTGCGCGCCATGGCGGTGGCCGGCTTCGCGTTCGGCAATGTCATGCTGCTGTCCGTGTCGGTGTGGTCCGGCCACGCCGGCGGCATGGGGCCGGCGACCCGCGATCTGTTCCACTGGCTCTCGGCGCTGATTGCCATGCCGGTCGTCGTCTACGCCGGCCGGCCGTTCTTCCGCTCCGCCTGGGCGGCGCTGCGCAACCGGCGCACCAACATGGACGTACCGATTTCCGTCGGCGTCCTGCTGGCGACGGCGATGAGCCTGTGGGGCACCGTTCGCGGTCTGGAGCATGTCTACTTCGATTCCGCCGTCGGCCTGTTGTTCTTCCTCCTGCTCGGCCGGTATCTGGATGGCCGCGTGCGTGGCCGCGCGCACCGGGCGGCGCAGCAGATCCTGGCGCTCCAGGATGGCCCGGCCACCGTGCTCGACGACGACGGCCGGCCACGACCGGTGCGCGCGCGCGACATCGCAACCGGCATGCGTGTCTACGTCGTCGCCGGTCAGCGCATCCCGGTCGACGGCCGCATCATCGCCGGCGAAAGCGATGTCGACACCGGACTGATCGACGGCGAAGCGGTTCCGAAAGCGGTGGCGCCCGGCCGCGAGGTCTTCGCCGGCACCGTCAACCTGACCGCGCCCTTGACCGTGTCGGTGACCGCCGTCGGCGAGCGCACGCTGCTGGCCGAAATCGCGCGGCTGATCGAGGTGGCGGAAAACCAGAAGACCCGCCACGTCGCCCTCGCCGACCGGGTGGCGCGCCTCTACACGCCCGTCGTCCACCTTGCGGCGCTGGCGACGTTCCTCGGCTGGTGGCTGGCGGCCGGCGTGGCGTGGCCGGACGCGCTGTTCATCGCCATCGCCGTTCTCATCATCACGTGTCCCTGCGCACTGGCGCTGGCGGTTCCGGTGGTCCAGGTCGTTGCCGTCAACCGGCTGCTGCGCCAGGGCATTCTGGTCAAGTCCGGCACCGCGCTGGAGCGACTGGCCGACATCGACAAGGTGGTGTTCGACAAGACCGGCACGCTGACCGAGGGCCAGCCGCGCTGGCGCCCCGACTTGGTTGACGTTGGCGACGCCGGCGACGCCTCGGCCGCGGCGCTGTCCGCGGCGGCGGATCTGGCGGCATCCAGCCGCCATCCGCTGGCCCGCGCGCTGTCGGCGGCGGCGCGGGACGCCGGTCTGTCGCCGGTCCCGCCGGCGGGCGCGCGCGAGGTCGCCGGGCGCGGCATGGAATGCGACGGCGCCGAGGGCACGGTCCGTCTCGGCAGCCGGTCCTTCTGCGGTGTCGCCGACGATGACGCCCAGGCCGGCATGGAGCTGTGGTTCGCCCGGCCGCCGGCGCCGCCGGTCCGCTTCGCCTTCGACGATCCATTGCGCGCCGACAGTGGCTCGGTCATTGGTACGCTGCGGGCGGGCGGCTACGGCGTTGCGCTGCTCTCCGGCGATCGCGCGCCCAGCGTCGCCGCCGCGGCCGTTGCGCTCGGTATCACCGATTGGCGCGCGCCGGTGTCACCTGCCGGCAAGGTCGCGGCACTCACCGCCATGGCCGGGCAGGGACACGCCGTTCTCATGGTCGGCGATGGGCTCAACGATGCGCCGGCGCTGGCGGCGGCGCGGGCGTCGATGTCGCCGTCGACCGCCATGGATATCAGCCAGAGCGCCGCCGACGTCGTGTTCCAGGGCTCCCGTCTGGCGCCGGTGCTGGAGACCCTGCGGGTGGCAAAGCGGGCGCGGCGGCTCGTCCTCGGCAATCTGGCGCTGTCATGCCTCTATAACGCCATCGCCTTGCCGGTGGCCGCCGCTGGCTACGTCACGCCGCTGGTCGCGGCGGTGGCCATGTCGGTGTCGTCGCTGGCGGTCACGCTCAATGCCCTGCGGCTCGGCCGCACGCCCGGGCTGGCGCCATGATGCCGCCCGCCGGAGCACATAAAAAAAGTCGCCCCAAAAGGGGCGACCAGGCCACGATGACGGTTCGCTCGTTTAGCGCGAGCCGTTACTTTATGGCGACGAGCTGTACCTTTGCGCGCCGCCGTGCAATGAGTCCGATGCCGGCCAGCGCCGTCAGGAACAACGGCAGGGCCGCCGGAACCGGAACGATCTTCAAGCCGCCGGCGTAGATGTCTTCGCCCGAGTAATCGACAACAACCGCCGACGCCTGACTCGGCGCGGTGGCGCCGATAGAAAATGTGTATGCCCCAGAGCCCGCGCCCGTGGCGGTCACGTTTTTTGCAAAGGCCTGAATGCTACCTACGGCGAAGGAGCCGAAATCCTGCTCAATCGGCACGGTGACGGCTTTCGTAGGTGACACCGCGAGTGAAGCCGCCGCGATACCCGCGGCCAACGCAAGTGCGAACACCCGTCTCATCATAAATTCTCCCGCCAAAACGTTCTGTTCACTCCTTGTCTCACTGCGACCCCCTTGGAGCCGGTTTCAAACCGGTCTGGGCACCCAATCGGGTCCCCTTTGTTGAAGGTCGGATATCAGCCGTGGCATGACCTGTCAACCTCACCACACGGTGTATTGGACCAGCCAATATGAAGTGTTTACGTAGCCCAAATGGGTTTTGTTCAGAATCAACGCGCTGCGACCGGTAAATAAAAGTCACAGTCTCGCCACATTATGACAGGCAGTCCACGACGAGGTGTTAGTGTTGCAATATGATTACAATCATAGGTGCTGCGGATAGAAAATTACGTCAGCGGGCATTGATGCTTCGTTCTGCGACCTCCGCTGTGCATGGCGGAATGACGCACGTGCTCAGCGCACGCAGACGACGGGGTAGGTGAAGCGCGCGGCGACCGCGCCGGCCAATCCCCCGGCCATCGGCAGCCGCTCGGGCGCGATGTCGATGTCCACCCCGGCACCGAGCAGAAAGCCCTTCAGCGTCGGACCGTCGACGGCGAAGCCGGTATGCGCCTCGGCGCCGGCGCGAGCAACGATCATGCCAACGACGCGGCCGGACATGTCGACAACCGGGCTGCCGCTGTTGCCGCCACGGATGGGTTCCGCGGCGCTCACCGGAAACAGGGTTGTGGCGCGCTGCGGCGCCGGCAGGGCGGTGGCGGCGAGGATGTCTCGGGAGTCCGGACCGCCGCACCCGCGGTAGCGGACGATGGACAGCGGCTGGCCGATGGCAAGGTTCGACTCGCGGGCAAACTGGGCGACGTGAGCCGGCCTCGCCGTGCTCCGCGCCACGGCGACGTCGAGGGCAGCGGAAGCGGCGATGACCTCGCCGATCATTATACCGTCCGGCGTTTGCAGCGCCGGTCGCGGGCATCTGCCCATCACATGATTGGGAGCGACGAAGAGGCCGTCGGCGGTGACGTAAAAACCGGTTCCTTTATTGAACGGCCACGTGGCGGCGATCGGCGGCGCCAGATCGGCGAAGCCCAGTCCCACCGGCGCGAGTACCGGATCGAGGCGCAGCAGCGTGCCGAGGACCACGCTGACGACGGACTTGACGAAGACACACGAGGGCACGGTTCGGCACAGCCTCTGCATATTGCATATTCAAGGCGCGTAGAAATACGCCGCAGGGTTGAAAACCAGGCCCCTTTTTGAGAGAATCGCACCGGAACCCGAAAAACCCAACAGATGATATGGTGAGGTGTATCGTGTTCGGACTGTTCAAGAAATCGGATAAGCCCAAGATTGATGCCGCCGAGATCGAGCGGCAGGAGCGTGAGCAGCGCAAGCGCGAAATGGCCGAAAAGCTCAAACAGGACATGCAGCTGCGCGAGGATAACTCGAAACCGAAGGCTGACGCCTGATTTGTTGCTGCCCCCGGTGGGCATCGTGCTGACGGCGGATCGTGTGTCCGCAACCCTGATTGCGGCGGCTCAGGCCGCGCGGTTCGCCGGTTTGCCGCCCGGCCGCGACGAGTGTGTCATGCGTCGGCTGGTCACGCGGCATGGTAAACGACGCTTATCATTAAGCCGTTCAGTCTTTGGCGCCCATACCGTGCTCAACGGGATCGCCGCTGGCGTTCCGTCACCATAACGTCGGCGTATCGTCACGTGCGGGAAACGGGTTCCGCCGCCTGTCGGTCCCGTGGTCCTGCCGCAATGGTCAATGGCGAGCGTTCCCGTTGCCGCCACGCCGCCACCGCCGCGACGATGTCCGGTTCCCGAAACGGGCAGCACTGAAAACCGAAAGCGCCAATCGCCGCTGCGCGAGCGCGCGGCGGTGCCGGTCCGCAAAAAGGTCACAAAGTAATTGCCGGATCGCCCTTGCCAGAGGCGCGGTCCGGCGATAAAGTAGGTTAATACTCCATTTGGGTTATTCGTTGGGAAAGACGGGGCTTGACCTGGCTTTTTTCGTTCCTGGTCGCGCTTTTCGTGACCAGCGTGGCGATGGTGCCGCTCATGCGGATAGCGCCGCGGCTGGGACTGATCGACGTTCCGGACGCGCGCAAGGTTCACGCAACGCCGATCCCGCTCGTCGGCGGTTTGGCCGTCGCCATCGGCGCCGCCGTTCCCGTATTCTTGTGGGGGAGCGGTGACACGCATCTGGTCACCAGTCTCGGCGCGGCGGCGTTCATTCTCCTCGTCGGCGCGATTGACGATGCCCGGCCCCTGCATTACGGACCGCGGCTGTTGGCGCAAGCCGCCGCGGTGGCCGTCCTCATCCTCGGCGGCGTGCAGTTCGTCACGCTACCGCTCTTCGGCCTCGACGCGGCGCCTCTGTGGGCGACCCTGCCGGCGACTGCGCTGTTCATCCTCGCCGCGACCAACGCCGTCAACCTGGCCGATGGGTTGGATGGGCTCGCCGGCGGCCTTGCCATACCGACATTCCTCGGCATCGGCCTCCTCGCCTCGTGGGGCGACGGCCACATTGTTGTCGTCGCCTGCGCAGCGCTGATCGGCGCGGTGCTCGGTTTTTTGCGCTTCAACACCCATCCGGCGTCGGTGTTCCTCGGTGATGGCGGCAGCACACTCTTGGGCTTCACCGCGTCGTTCCTTGCCGTCGTCTTGGTGCAGTACTGCAATACGGCGCTCAATCCGGTGATCGTCGTCCTCCTCGTCGGCGTGCCGTTTCTCGACACGGCGTACGCGGTCGTCCGCCGCCTGGCAGTCGGGCAGTCGCCGTTCCGGCCGGACAAGCGCCACCTTCATCATCAGCTCCTGGCGATCGGGCTGTCGCAGGTCCAGGCGGTGGCGTTTCTCTACGTCGTCCAGGGGCTGATGGTGCTGACTGGCATCCTCGTCTGCTACGAGGGCGATGGCGTTGTCATCGGCGCCTTCGTGCTCATTGCGCTTTCGGTCATCCTGCCGCTGGCGCACCTCTCCGCCGGCCGCGAGGTGCCGAGCACTCACGTCGTCCATGGTGCCACCTGGTCACCCGATGGCGGCATGGACCGGCGCAACCAATGGCTTCGCCGGCGGACATGGTTGCCGGGGGGATCGCTTCAGGCGGTCAAGATCGGCGTCGGCGGCTTTGTCGTTCTCGGCGCGCTGCTGCCATCCGATGTTCCCCGCGACATTGCCGTCGCCGCCGCCTGTGCCGCCGGCCTGTGGCTTGCCAAGATGGTCTTTTTCCCCCGTCTGTCGCTGCCCGTCGTCCGCATCGTCATCTACGCCGCCGCCGGATTCGTCGCCTATCTCGTGGTCAACGCGGCAAGTGGACAGCCGGTGCTGGCGTGGTTCGTCGCCGCCTATCTGACCGCGCTGACCGTGGCACTGCTGGTCGCCATCCGGGTGACGCGCCGCACGATGTTCCGCATTACACCCCAGGACCTGCTGGTGCTGTTCCTCGGCATCGCCGTCGCCAGCCTGGCCAAAAGCGCCCTCAACCAATTCAAGGTGAGTGAAATCGTCGCGGTGGTGATCGTCCTGTTCTACGCCACCGAATTTGTCCTGGCCAAGGACGACGATGCGCGCGTCGGACTGGACGTCGCCGCTCTCGGCGCGTTATGTCTGATCGGCGTGCGGGGTTTGGTGTAGGCTCGGGTATGGTGTAAGTAACGACCGTCCACTCATCGGACGCGATTTTACCCAGGCGCAGCCGCGGGACATCGCTGGCACACATTTTAGGGACATCAGGTGCGAATCCATCTTTTGGCGATGGCGTTGATTGTGTTCGTCGCGGCCTGCGGCGGTCAGGAGCAGCGCGAGGCGGCCTACCTCGAACGTGGCCAGGCCCTGTTCGCCGAGGGCAAACTCGTCAAGGCGCGGCTTGAATTCCGCAACGTCCTGCAAATCAACCCCAAATCCGTTGCCGCCCTTCACTACCTGGGCCAGATCGAAGAAAAGCAGGGTAACTGGCAGCAGGCCTTCGCCTTTTACACCCAGGTGGTTCAGGAAGACCCCGCGCATGCCGATGCGCATCTGAAGCTCGGACACCTTTACCTCCTCGGTAACGATCTGGAAAAGGCCGACGAACAGGCGGCGATTCTAGAGCGTCTGGTGCCGGAGACGCCCGATCTGTTCGCGTTGAAGGCCAGTCTGGCGCTGCGCCGTGGCCGTCCGCACGAGGCGCAGCTTCTGTCCGAAGGCGCGCTCACCAAGGATCCGGCCCATATCGCCGCGGCGATGGTGCTGGCATCGGCGCTGGCCAATCAGGCGGAGACGCCGGCCGGTCTTGCCGTTCTTGATCGGACGATTGAAAAGAATCCCGACAACACGCCGGCGCGCCTGTTGAAAATAAAGCTCCTGCTCGATGCCGATCGGTTCGACGAGGCGGTCGCGGTTTACAATGAGGTGATCGCGCTTGAGCCCGAGACCTTCCAGTACCGGCTCAATTTGGCCCAGCTCTACGCCAGCCGCGACCGCATCGACGACGCGGAACGGGTGCTGCGTGCGTCCGCCGAGGCCGGCGTCGGCGGTACCGAGGCGACGCTCGCCATCGTTGATCTGCTCATCCAGCGCTCGGGCGTCGACGCCGCCGAGGCGGAACTCAAGCGTCTGATCGATGCGTCGCCCGATCAATACAGCTACGTGTTCAAACTAGCCGATCTTTACGCCGGTCACGACCGCGTCGGGGATGCGAAGGCTCTGCTGGAGCGCATCGCGGAGGCGGATGACGATGGCGCCGACGGCCAGACGGCGCGCGTCGCCCTGGCCCGGCTGGCGCTGATCGACGGCGACCGCGAGCGGGCGCTGCCTCTCGCCGAGGCCGTGCTCGACGCGGACCCCAACAACGCCGATGCGCTCCTGATACGGGGCGCTCTGGCGCTCGAGGCCGGCGATACCGACGGCGCCCTCGGTGACGCGCGCACGGTGTTGCGCACCGCGCCGAAATCGGCGCCGGCGCTTCGCCTGCTGGTACAGACGCAGCTGCGCCGCGGCGAGAACGAGCTGGCCATGGACACGCTCGGTGTCCTGGTCGACGTGTCGCCGGACGATTTCGCCGCACGTGAGCAGTTGGCCGGCCTGCATGTCAGCCGGGGTAATCTGGAGCCGGCACTCGACATCTACAACGCCGTCCTGGCGCGCGAGCCGAACCGGCCGGAATCGCTGCTGCCCAAGGCCGAGGTACTGATCGCGCTGCAGCGCTGGGATGAGGCCGACCGGACCATCGACAGTATTCTCGCGCTGCCGGAGCACGAGGCGGCCGGACATCTGCTCTCCGGACGCCGTTATCAGGCGCGTGGCTCGGTCGAGCCGGCGGTGGGTGAATTCAAGGCGGCCGCAGCGCTGCGTCCCGATGCCGCCGAGCCGTTGACCGGTATCGTGCAGACCTATGTCGCTGCCGAGCGCTACGATGACGCCCTTGCCCACCTGAACGAGGTTATCGCGGCGACACCCGACAACGCCGTGGCGATGAATTTGAAAGGCGAGGTGCTGTCGCGGCAGGACCGGGTCGACGAGGCCGCCGAGGCGTTTGCCGCCGCCAGTGCCCTCCTGCCGGAGTGGGACATACCGTACCGCAATCGCGGCAGCCTTCTATTCGACGCCGGCCGCACGGACGACGCAGTCGCCGCTTTCGGCGAAGGACTGGCGCGTCTGCCGGACAATCAGGCGTTGCTGTTCCTGCTCGCCGCGGCTCAGGAGCAGGCCGGCGACGCTATGGGCGCGATCGAGACGTATGAGCGCATTCTCGGCAGCCACGCCGACGCCGACGTGGCGGCCAACAACTTCGCGGCGCTGGTGGCTGATTTCGCGTACCAGGACGAGAAGCGCTTGGAGGCGGCCATCGACCGCGCCAGCCGGTTCGAGACTTCGAACAACCCGTATTACCTGGATACGCTGGGTTGGCTGCATTATCGTCAGGGCGATTTTGCCCAGGCGCGCATATACCTGGACCGGGCGGTGGCGCTCGGCGCCGACCTCCCCATCGTCCATTACCACCTCGGCATGGCGCTGTTTCACCTGAACGATCTGCCGGGTGCGCGCCGCGAACTGGAGGCGGCGCTGGCTAAAGACGCCGACTATCCCGGTCGCGACGAGGCGAAAACGACGCTTGCCGGCTTAACGCAAAGCTAGCAACCCCGGTTCAGCACCGCCGCCCTAACCTGTTGCCCGGGAGCGGGTGGCCGGCGCTGACGATGGTGGGCGACGGGCGCCGAGAATGGCGTCCTTGCGCGCGTCGCGCGACAGCTCTTCGGCATCGACGCGGAACATGATCAGCCCCCCCGAGTGCCGCGCGTCGACGGCGTCGATGACGGTGTCGATGTTGACGCTCTGCCGCTCGTCGGCATACGCGTGCACGAGGGCGAGGTCGCAGAGCACGTTGATCAGGCGCGGCGTGCCGACCGTGTAGTGGTGGACGGCCGCGCAGGCGTCTTCGTCGAACAGCTCGGGCGCGCCGCCGGCGACGCCGAGGCGATGGCGGATATAGCCGGCCGTGTCCTCCGGGCCCAGCGCCGTCAGGTCGTGAAACACCGAAATCCGCTGCGCGAACTGGCGCAAGTTCTTGCGCTTCAGGGTCTCTTTCAGCTCCGGCTGGCCGACCAGGATCAGTTGCAGGACGAAATGCTTGTCGGCGTTGACGTTGGACAGCATGCGCACTTCTTCCAGCAACGCCGGCTTCAGGTTCTGCGCCTCGTCGATGATCAGGATGGTGCGCTTGCCGGCGGCGTACTGCGCGACCAGAAAGTCGACGAAGCAATGATACCGATCGGACTTGCTGCCGCGGGTCGCCGGCAGGTCGTACGCCTTCAGAATCCAGGTCATCAGGTCGCCGAGGGACGCGTGCGTGTTGCTGATCAACCCGACGGTCAGATCTTTGGGCGCCGTTTGCAGCAGTTTGCGCACGAGCGTCGTTTTGCCCGAGCCCACCTCGCCGGTGATGACGACGAAGCCGGTCTGATCGCTGACGCCGTACTGCAGCAGGCTCAGCGCGACCCGGTGGCCGCGGCCGAGATAGAGAAAATCCGGGTCGGGGATGAGCGAGAAAGGTTTTTCACGAAGGCCGAAATGGGTCTCGTACACCGCTCGTTCCCTCTCGTTTCGTGATTGCCGGTCGATTGCAAGGGCGGCTCGGCCGCCTCACCCGCCGCCGACCATGACAGCCTTTCGAGCTCGACAACCCGTCGGCGGCAATAACCTCAATAATATGAGTAGGCGCCGCTGGTCGATGTCGCCTTGTTCAACACCGTCCCGATCATATTGTGGTTCGCCAACAACTCAATCGCACGCTCGATGTCGCCCCGTCGCGTCCGGCCCTCTTCGATCACCAGCAGCGACGCGTCCGCGTTGCCGAGGAACACGATAGCGTCGTCGGTGGGCAGCAGCGGCGGCAGATCGTAGACGACCAGACGATCCGGATAGCGGTTTTTCATTTCAGCTGCCAATGCCGTCATGCGGTCCGACGAGAGCGTCTCCGACGAGCGGGCGAGTGACCCGCCGGACGGAAGTACGACCAAGCCGTCGATGTCCGGGCTCACCAGACAGTCGCTGAGCGGCGTTCCCTTCAGCAGATAGTCGCCAAGGCCCGGCCGCGGCTCGATCTCGAAGATCTTGTGCATGGCCGGGCGGCGGAGATCCACATCGACCAGAAGCACGGTGTGCTGGCTGAACTGCGTCAGGCTGATGGCCAGATTGGCGGCGACCACCGTCTTGCCTTCGGACATGTTCGGGCTGGTGACGGCGAGCGTGGTGCCGCCTGTTGCCGACATCTGCTGATAGACCCGTGTGCGCAGAATGCGAAAGGCGTCGGCCAACTCCATCGGGTTATGGCCGCTCGACGGCGTGATACCGGCCACGACCCGGCGTTCCTTCAGCGTCGTTCTGTCGGAGCTGATGACCCGCGTCGACTGATAGCGGGGCGCGCCCGCGGTGCCGACCCCGTCGGCCAACGGCGCGGGCGCGACGGCCGGCGTCGCCGTCGACTGTGCGTCCCGCTGACGGCGGGCTTTCTCAAGCGCTTTGGCGATTTTTTCCATGGGTGTCGAGCCAACTCAAGTTGATGAGGGTGGTCTGATGCACGCGCGGAACGCGTCGGACGCCGAACGCAGCCGCTCTGCGAACGTCACATGGATGGTCATGATGGCGTGCCCGCTTGCCGCGATCGTATGCCACGCCGATTGAGTCGCCACCATGATCATTGCACTAATAAGTAGCACGCCTGCGGCGCGGGTAATCGCGTTTAAGTTGCGTTACGGTGATCTTACCCCGCTTGGAGCAACGGCGAAAGGTGGTAAGTGACGGCTTCCGGGACGCTGTTGCAAAAAAGACCATCGTCCGTCGGCCCGCGCTCGTCCGCACTCCCTTCATCGCTCAGCATCGGTGACGGCTGCGGATGCGCAGTGCCCCGTCGCCTGCCGCCCTGACCCGCCCTGCCCCCGTCTTGACCCCCTGGCGGGCGGGCATTAAGCTCCGCACGCCATTTTCCATCGCATGCAGCCGGTTCGACCGATCGTCGGTCGCCCAGCGTGCCAGCGACTTCATCGCGCAAGCATTATAATCGGATGACTTCCACCGGGCCGACCTTTCAGTCCCTTATCCTCACGTTGCAGCGGTTCTGGGCCGATCGCGGCTGCGTGGTGCTGCAACCGTTCGACATGGAGGTGGGGGCGGGGACGTTTCATCCGGCGACGACGTTGCGCGCGCTCGGCCCCGAGCCCTGGCGCTGCGCCTACGTGCAGCCGTCGCGGCGGCCCACCGACGGCCGTTACGGCGAGAACCCCAACCGTCTCCAGCACTATTACCAGTTCCAGGTGCTGCTCAAACCGTCGCCGGCGGACTCTCAGGAACTGTATCTGGAGAGCTTGCGCCACCTCGGCATCGATCCGTCCCTGCACGACATCCGCTTCGTCGAGGACGACTGGGAAAGCCCGACGCTGGGCGCCTGGGGCCTCGGCTGGGAGGTGTGGTGCGACGGCATGGAAGTGACCCAGTTCACCTATTTTCAGCAGGTGGGCGGCATCGAATGTTCGCCGGTATCCGTCGAACTGACCTACGGGCTCGAACGCCTCGCCATGTACATCCAGGGGGTCGAGAACGTCTACGGCCTCGACTGGGACGGCTGCGGCACCACCTACGGCGACGTGTTTTTGCAGAACGAGCGCGAGGCGTCGGCCTACAATTTCGAGCGCGCCAACACCGAGGTTCTGGTCCGCCATTTCGCCGACGCGGAGGCGGAGTGCGTGGCGCTTCTCGGCGCGCCGGCGCCGCTGGCGCTGCCCGCCTATGACCAGTGCATCAAGGCGAGCCACCTGTTCAACCTCCTCGACGCGCGCGGCGCCATCGGCGTCACCGAACGCGCGTCCTACATCGGCCGGGTGCGGGCGCTGGCCCGCGGCTGCTGCGAAGCGTGGCTGACCAGCCGCGGTCACGGGCTGTAGGCCGATGGCGGAGCTTCTTTTCGAACTGCTGTCGGAGGAAATCCCGGCGCGCATGCAGGCTCAGGCGGCCGCTGACCTGAAACGCCTCGTCCTCGCCGGCCTGGACCAGGCGGGCCTTGCGCACGAGACGGCGAACGCCTTCGTGACACCCCGTCGGCTCGTCCTCATCGTCGATGGCCTGCCCCTGCGCCAGCCGGACACCGTCGACGAGCGCAAGGGTCCCCGCGTCGGCGCGCCGGAAAAAGCCGTCGAGGGCTTCCTGCGCAGCGCCGGTCTCGCGTCGGTCGACGAGGCCGAAGTGCGCGAGACCGACAAGGGGGCGTTTTATTTCGCCGTCCGGACCCGTTCCGGCCAGCCGACGGCCGACGCCCTGGTGCCGGTCCTCGCGGATGCGTTGACCCGGCTGCCCTGGCCCAAGTCCATGCGCTGGGCGGACTACGGGCTGCGCTGGGTTCGTCCGTTGCACAACATCCTCGCCATCCTCGATGGCGCCGTCATCGGCCTGTCGATCGATCTGATAAACGGCGGCGGCGATGGCGGGTCTCGGTGCGGTCGGCTCGACGCCAACAGCCAGACCTGCGGCCACCGCTTCATGGCCCCCGATTGGTTCCCGGTGCACAACGCCGCCGACTATCGGGCGAAGCTGCAGGCGTCAAAGGTGATCCTCGATGCGGCCAACCGCCGCGCCGCCATCCTCGGTCAGGCAACCGTCCTCGCCGAGCTCGAAGGGCTCAGCCTCAAGGACGATCCGGGCCTGCTGGACGAAGTCACCGGCCTCGTCGAATGGCCGGTCGTCCGCATCGGGCGCATCGACGCGGCCTTCATGGACGTGCCGCCGGAGGTGCTGACCACGGCGATGCGCGCGCATCAGAAATACTTCTCGCTGATCGGCGCCGACGGCCGCCTGGCGCCCCGCTTCGCCGTTGTCGCCAATCTGGAGGCAACCGACGGCGGCGACGCCATCGTCGCCGGCAACGAGCGGGTGCTCCGCGCGCGTCTTTCCGATGCCAAGTTTTTCTGGGATCAGGATCGCACGCAGCGCCTGGAAGACCGCGTGCCAAAGCTTCAGGAACGGGTGTTCCACGCTAGGCTTGGCTCCGATGATAAGCGGGCCATTCGTTTAAGCATGCTCGCCGCTGAGATCGCGCGGAAAGCAGATTTGGGCGACGACGTCATCAAAGACGCGCGTACGGCAGCCAATCTGTGCAAGGCCGATCTGACCACCGGCATGGTCGGCGAGTTCCCTGAGTTGCAAGGCGTTATGGGCCGATACTACGCACTCAACGACGGGGAGCCGGCGGCCGTCGCCGACGCCATCGCCGAGCATTACGCGCCGCAGGGACCGTCCGACCGCTGCCCGACCGCGCCGGTCAGCGTCGCCGTGGCGCTCGCCGACAAAATCGATACGCTGGTTGGTTTTTTCGGCATTAATGAGCGTCCAACCGGCTCCAAGGATCCATACGCGCTGCGCCGCGCCGCGCTCGGTGTCATCCGCCTGATCGTCGAAAACGGCCTGAGGCTCGACCTTCGAGATGTTTTTAGTAGTGCTGGTCAAAACTATTTCGAAGAGGTGTTTGAAGGCGGCCGGGGAGGCGTTGCCGACAGGGCTTTCGCCTTGGTTAAGGATGAGTTTCTCGCGTCCATTGACGATAATCTTCTGGACTTCGTCGCCGATCGGCTCAAGGTCCATCTGCGCGGTGAGGGTGTGCGCCACGATCTGATCGCCGCCGTATTCGCCGCCAAAGGGGAAGACGGCGGCGAGCATGACCTGGTTCGGCTGCTCGCCCGCGTCGACGCGCTTAAGCACTTTCTCGACACCGAGGACGGTGCTAACGTGCTCGCCGCGTATCGACGGGCGGCAAACATCGTCCGCATCGAAGAAAATAAAGACAGCGCACGATACGACGGGGAGGTCGACGCCGCGCTTCTGTCGCAGGGCGAGGAAACGGGATTGCACCAAAAACTGGCCGAGGCGCGCGCCCGCATGCGGGTTGCCCTCGGCGATGAGCGTTACGCGGACGCGATGAGCATCCTGGCCGGCTTGCGGTCGCCGGTGGATGCGTTTTTCGACAACGTGACCGTCAACTGTCCGGAGCCTGCCGTTCGGGCGAACCGGTTGCGATTGCTGTCACAGATGCGCTCGGCGCTCGGCGGCGTCGCAGACTTCTCACAAATCGAGGGATAGGAAGGAAGCCATGACGAAATGGGTCTACACGTTCGGCGACGGTAAAGCCGAGGGCGGTGCCAAGGACAAGAATCTCCTCGGAGGCAAGGGGGCCAACCTGGCCGAAATGAGCAGCCTTGGCATTCCGGTTCCCGCTGGCTTCACCATCTCGACGGATTGCTGCATCCACTACTACGAAAACAACCGGACCTATCCGGCCGACCTGCCGGCGCAGATCGACGCCGGCATCGAGCACATCGAGAAGGCGATGAAGGGCAAGTTCGGCGCCACCGAAGGCCCGCTCGTTTTGGTGTCGGTGCGCTCCGGCGCCCGGGCGTCGATGCCGGGCATGATGGACACCGTCCTCAACCTCGGTCTCAACGACGAGACGGTGAAGAATCTGATCAAGCTCACCGGCGATGAGCGGTTCGCCTACGACAGCTACCGGCGCTTCATCCAGATGTATTCCGATGTCGTGCTGGAAACCGGCAAGGATATGTTCGAAAACATCCTTGAGGACCACAAGGACAAGATCGGCAAGCATCTGGACGTCGATCTGACCGCCGATGACTGGAAGGTCGTCATCCAGGCGTTCAAGGACGCGGTCACCAAAAAGCTCGGCCGCAGCTTCCCGCAGGATCCCCGCGAACAGCTCCAGGGCGCCATCGGCGCCGTTTTCGGCAGCTGGATGAACAAGCGCGCCATCACCTACCGCAAGCTCAACAACCTGCCCGACCATTGGGGCACGGCGGTCAACGTGCAGGCGATGGTCTTCGGCAACATGGGTAACGACTGCGCCACCGGGGTCTGCTTCTCTCGCAACCCGTCGACGGGCGAAAACCTGTTTTACGGTGAATACCTCGTCAACGCGCAGGGCGAAGATGTCGTCGCCGGCATCCGCACGCCGCAGCCGTTGTCGCTCGCCGAAAAGGCGCTGATGCAGTCGGACCTGCCGGCGATGGAGGAGGTGCTTCCGCCGCTCTACACCGAGCTGGTGGCCATCCGTGACCGCCTCGAAAAGCACTATGGCGACATGCAGGACATGGAGTTCACAGTTCAGAAGAATAAGCTGTGGATGCTCCAGACCCGCAACGGCAAGCGGACCGCCCAGGCGGCGCTGCGCATGGCGGTCGAGATGTGCGAGGAAGGTCTGATCGACAAGCGGGAAGCCGTCGGCCGGGTCGACCCGACCCAGCTCGACCAGCTCCTTCACCCGATGATCGACCCGAAAGCGAAGAAAGACGTCATCGGCAAGGGCCTGCCGGCATCGCCCGGTGCGGCGTCGGGACAGATCGTCTTTTCCGCCGACGACGCCGAGACGTGGACCAAGGAAGGCAAGAAGGTCATCCTGGTGCGCATCGAGACCTCTCCTGAGGACATTCACGGCATGCATGCCGCGCAGGGCATCCTGACGACCCGCGGCGGCATGACCAGTCACGCGGCCGTTGTGGCCCGCGGCATGGGGACGCCGTGCGTCGCCGGCGCCGGCGATCTGCGCGTCAACTATGCCAACAAGACGCTCACCGCCGGCGGTACCACCCTCAAGGAAGGCGACATGATGACGCTGGACGGCAGCACCGGTGAGGTGATGAATGGCGAGGTGCCGAAGATCCAGCCGGAAATGACGGGCAACTTCGGCACCCTGATGGGCTGGGTGGACGAAATCCGTACCCTCAAGGTGCGTGCCAACGCCGAGACGCCGCTGGACGCGTCGACGGCACGCAACTTCGGCTGCGAGGGCATCGGCCTGTGCCGGACCGAGCACATGTTCTTCGATCCGCAGCGGATCATCCACGTCCGCCAGATGATCGTCGCCAACACGGAAAAGGATCGGCGGACCGCTCTCGACAAACTTCTCCCCTACCAGCGCGGCGACTTCATTGAGCTGTTCAACATCATGTCCGGCCTGCCGGTCACCATCCGTCTGCTCGATCCGCCGCTGCATGAGTTCCTGCCCCATTCCGATGCCGATATGGCCGAGGTCGCCAAGGCGGCGGGGACGGACGTGGAGACGGTCAAGGCCCGCGCCGCCCAGCTGCACGAATCCAACCCGATGCTGGGTCATCGCGGCTGCCGGCTCGGCGTCACGTACCCGGAAATCTACGAAATGCAGTGCCGCGCCATTTTCGAAGCGGTCGCCGAAGTGAAGATGAAGGGCGTCGACGTGCTGCCGGAAGTGATGCTGCCCCTCATCGCCACCAAGGCCGAGTTCGACCGCTTGCGCACGATGGTCGACGAGGTGGCGGCGGACGTGATGCAGAAAACGGGGGCCAAGTTCGAGTACCTGGTGGGCACGATGATCGAGCTGCCGCGCGCGGCGCTCATCGCCGACAAGATCGCCGAAGGGGCGCAGTTCTTCAGCTTCGGCACCAACGATCTGACCCAGACCACCTACGGTCTGTCCCGCGACGATGCCGCCAATTTCCTGATCAAGTACCAGGACCTGGGCGTCATGGAGAACGATCCGTTCCAGCAGCTCGACCAGGAAGGTGTCGGCCAACTGGTGAAGCTGGCCGTCGAGCGGGGCCGAAAGACCCGTCCCGACATCAAGCTCGGCATCTGCGGCGAGCACGGCGGCGATCCGTCCTCGGTCCACTTCTGCCACAAGGTCGGCCTCAACTACGTGTCGTGCTCGCCCTACCGGGTGCCGATCGCCCGCCTCGCGGCGGCGCACGCGGCGATGGAGACCGGCAACATCAGCCGGACCGCGTAGTTCGGGCCGCCGATCCGCGCATAGCCGTCATGGCCGGGCTTAAGACCCGGCCATCTCCGGCACCGAGCCACAATCGAGGGGGCCTGCAGGCCCCCTCGTTTCGTATCCGGGTATCAGGGAGCGATCGGCCAGAACAGCGGCAGCAGGAGGCTCGCCGCCGCCCAGTTGATGATGTTGAGCGGCAGGCCGATGCGCACGAAATCGCTGAAACGGTAACCGCCGGCGGTGAAGACGAAGGTGTTGGTCTGGTAGCCGATCGGTGTCGCGAAGCTGGCCGAGGCGGCGAACATCACGGCGATGACGAAGGGGCGGGGATCGACGCCGAGGTGCTCGGCGAGGCCGATGGCGATCGGCGTCAGCAGGATGGCGGCCGCGTTGTTGCTCATGAACTCGGTCAGCACCGAGGTGATGGCGTAGATCATCGAGAGCACCGCCACCGGTCCCAGCGCGGCCACCAAGCCGACCAGAAACTCGACCACGACCCCGCCGGCGCCGGTTTTGTCCATGGCGCTTCCCAAGGCCAGCATGCCGAAGATCAGCATCAGCATCCGCCAGTCGACGGCCCGGTAGGCGTCCTCCACGTCGAGACAGCCGAAGGCGACGACGACGGTTGCCGCGATCAAGGACACGCCGGCCATGGGAAGCAGGCCCGACCCGGCCAGCGCGACAACGCCAACGAGCGCCAGAACGGCAATCCAGGCCTTGTCGCGCCGGAAAGGCTGCTCGCCGACTTCCGACAGGTTGACCAGCTCGTGGGTGTCGAACAGCCGGCGCAGCCCCTCCGCCGGCCCCTCAAGAAGCAGCGTGTCCCCGAACGCCAGGCGGACCTGGTCGAAATCGCCGTGCAGGGCTTCGTTCTGGCGATGGATGGCGAGGATATAGGTGCCATAAAGCCGGCGCAGATTCAGATCGGCGACCCGCTGCCCGACGAAGCGGGAGTTGGGGCCGATGATCCCCTCCATCATCGTCGCACTGCGCTGCGCGATCGGCTCCAGGCCCTCGTGGCCGGCTTCGGCTTCGTTCTCCGCTTCGAAGACGACGCCGCCGCCGTTGCGCAGGCTGAGCATGTCGCCGGCCTGGGTGCGGATGACCATCCGGTCGCCGGCCTTCAGCGTCGGCTCCCCATACTGGGGATCGAAGGAAACCTCGTCGCGAATGAAATCGATCACGTGCACGCCCTTGGCGTAGGTCAGGCCCGCCTCGGTGAGGGTGCGGCCAATCAGCGGCGACTCGGGCGGCACGACGGCTTCGGCGAGAAACTTCCGCGGCGGCAGATCGATCACCACGTCGGCAAGCGTCTGCCGGTCGGGCAACAGCCAGCGGCCGAACAGCGCCATGTAGGCGATCCCGATCAGCGCCATGACGATGCCGAAGGACGAGATTTCGAAGATGTGCAGCGGCTCCAGGCCGTGATTGCGGATGACGCCGTCGACCAGAATGTTCGTCGACGTGCCGATCAGCGTGCACGTGCCGCCGAAGATGGCAGCGTAGGACAGCGGGATCAGAAACCGCGACGGCGCCACGCCGCGCGAATGCGCGAACGCGATCATCACCGGCGTCAGCAGGACGACGAGGGGCGTGTTGTTGACGAACGCCGAAGCCCCGGCGACGAGGATGGCCATCACGGCCATGGTGACCGTCGGCGATTGCCAGGGGACCCGTTTGACGAGATTGCCGACCACCTCGATGACGCCCGTCCGTTCGAGTGCCGCGGACAGGACAAGCAGGCAGCCGATGGTCACCGGCGCCGGATTGCTGAACACCGCCAGCACGTCGTCGATCGGCAAAATGGCGAACAGAAGCAGTACTGCGACGGCGACCATCGCGAGCACGTCCGGCGAGATGATCTCGCGGATGAAGCCGAAAAAGACGACCGCCACCAGCGCGAGCACGATCGCGATTTGAACGGCTTCCGGAAGCGGGAAGAGCATCGATAGAGCCTGATTGCCGGACGAAGAGACAAAACCCTAATGCAAGGGCCAGTACATCGGAATGACCAACGTTGCGGTTATCCACAGGATGATGCTGAGCGGCAGGCCGATGCGGACGAAATCGGAAAAGCGGTAACCGCCGGCGGTGTAGACGAAGGTGTTGGTCTGATAGCCGATAGGGGTGGCGAAACTGGCCGAGGCGGCGAACATGACGGCGACGACGAACGGCCGCGGATCGACGCCGAGCTGATCGGCGAGGCCGAACGCGATGGGGGTCAGCAGAATGGCGGTGGCGTTGTTGCTCATGATGGCGGTGAGGATCGAGGTGATCAGATAAAGGATCGACAGCACCGCCACCGGGCCGAAATTGCTGATGACGTGGGTGATCTCAGCGACCAGGAAGCCGGCGGCGCCGGTCGTCTCCATCGCGCGGCCGAGCGCCAGCATGCCGAAGATCAGCATCAGCAGCCGCCACTGGATCGCCTCGTAGGCCTCGTCCGGCTCGACGCAGCCGAACGCCACGACGGCGGTCGCCGCGATCAGCGCCAGCGCCGCGATGGGCAGAACCTCGAACGACGCGAACACCATCATCAAGGTTAACGCGATCACTGCGATCGGCGCCTTGTCGCGGCGGAATGCGCGCGCCTGTGGCTGCGACAGGTTGACCAACTCATGGGTGTCGAACAGGCGTCGCAATCCTTCCGGCGGTCCTTCCAGCAGAACGGTATCGCCGAAGGCGAGGCGTACTTGGTCGAAATTGCCGTGCAGCGCTTCGTTCTGCCGGTGGATGGCGAGAATATAGACGCCATACAGCCGCCGCAGGTTCAGGTCGGCCACCCGCTGGCCGACGAAGCGCGACCCCGGGCCGACGATCCCTTCCATGATCCGCCTGTTGCGGCTCGAGATCGCCTGCAGCTCGACGTCGTTGGTCGAATCGAAAACGACATCGCTGGTGTCGCGCAAGCCCATGACGTCGGCAACGTTGGTCCGCAGCACCAACCGGTCGCCGGCGGCCAGCACCGGTTCGCTCTGTTGCGGATCGAGCGAGATCTCGTCGCGGATGATGTCGATGACGTGATAGCCGCGCTTTCCCGTCAGTCCGGTTTCCTTCAGCGTTTTGCCGACCATGGGCGAGCCGGCGGCGACCAGCACCTCGGTCAGGAACTCGCGCTGCGACAGATTGGGCACGATGTCGGCCAGCATTTTACGGTCGGGCAGCAGCCAGCGGCCGAACACGATCAAGTAAAGGGTGCCGATTACCGCCATGATCAAGCCCGGCAGGCTGATCTCGAACATCGAAAAGCCGGGCGCCCCGTTGGCGCGCGCCACGCCGTCGACGAGCAGATTGGTCGACGTGCCGATCAGCGTGCAGGTGCCGCCGAAGATGCTGGCGTAGGAGAGTGGGATCAGCAGTTTCGACGGCGCGGAGTGCATCGAATGCGCCAGCGCGATCATCACCGGCGTCAAGATGACCACCACCGGCGTGTTGTTCATGAACGCCGAGATGAAGGCGACGACCACCACCATGGCGGCCATCGCCAGCGTCGGCGAGCGCCAGTTGATCCTGGAAATCCAGTCACCCATCGCCTCGACGATGCCCGTTCGCTCCAGCGCCGCCGACAGGATCAGCATGCAGGCGATGGTGAACGGCGCCGAATTGCTGAACACGGCGAGCACGTCCCGGGTGTCGAGAATGCCGCACAGCAGTAGCACCGCCACGGCCAGCATGGCGACGATGTCCGGCGACAGCCTCTCGCGCACGAAGCCGAAAAAAACCACGACGACCAGCGCAAGAACGATCGCGATCTGAACCGTTTCCCAGCTCACGCGGGCGATGCCTTTATGTTGTTGCCGAAGGGCCGTGCCGGGGTCGTCTGTCCGGACTGCGAGCAGAGCCTGAGCAGCGGGCCGATACCCTAGCCGAGCGAGCGATTGTCCGCAAAGGCGAAAGTATGATGATTTTTGCTCGCATGAGGAGAGAAGGGCGATTTCGTCCGTGATTGACGGGGATCATCGTGGCTGGCCGTGACAAGGGGCCGCTCGCGTCGTCCAACCGATGCCGCGCAATTTCCGATAACAGGCGTCTCTGGCTGGGGGACCTGGATTCGAACCAGGGCTGCTCGGGTCAGAGCCGAGAGGTCTACCGCTAACCTATCCCCCACCGCGGGCCTGAAGCGGCCCAAGTGCGCAAGACAAGGCTGCGCTTCTATCATACCGGCGTAGGCGTTGTGGAGTCGGTTTGCCGCCGGGCGCCGTTTCGCGCCGGTTGCCAGCCTCAAGGCGGTAGACGTTGCGTCTTAGTGACATTGGCGTTTGCCCCGGCTTGGGTTAAGCTGACAGATCGGGTCGGGTTTCCCGGGCGCCATGAAAACAACAAAAGGATCCGAGGCCGTGCGGGACATGGGCTCAGCCACCGGAGGGCCATTACCGACCCGCAAACTCCCACCGGGCCCCCTTTACGCCGCGATCGACCTCGGCACGCACAACGCCCGTTTGCTGATCGCCGCCGCCGTCAGCCGCTATCGCTTCCGCATCGTCGATGCCTATTCGCGTGCCGTCCGATTGGGCGAGGGACTGGCCGTCAACGCCTCTCTCGGCGAGCCGGCGATGAGCCGCGCCATCGACGCGCTGGCGGTCTGCGCCGCCCGCATCCGCCGTGCCGCCGTCGGCCGCGTCCGCGCCGTCGCCACCCAGGCCTGCCGCCAGGCGGCGAACGGCGACGCGTTCCTGGCGCGGGCGGCGGCGGAGACCGGGATCCAGCTGACGCCGATCACCGCCGTGGAGGAGGCCGAGTTGACGCTTGCTGGCTGCGCCCAGCTCGTCAATCCGTCATGCCGCCATGTGCTCATGTTCGACATCGGCGGCGGCAGCACCGAGGTGATGTGGGTCAAACAGACGCATGGCTTCACGCCTCGCATTCACGCCATGGCATCGCTGCCCTACGGCGTTGTCAGCTTTGCCGAACGCTACGGCTCAGACCGGGTGCCGCCCGACAGCTATCGGGCCATGGTCGCCGCCGTCGACGCCGATCTGGCCCGCTTCGATGCGGAAAACGGCATCGGCGCGGCGCTGGCCGGCGGCGGCGTGCAGATGCTGGGCAGCTCGGGCACCGTCACCACGCTGGCTGCCGTGCACTTGGCCCTGCCCCACTACCAGCGCAGCCGCGTCGACGGCGTGGTCGTCGATTTCGACGCCATGGCGCGGGTCAGCCGCCGTCTCGCCGCCGCCGACCTGGCCGGTCGCGCCGCCGTTCCGTGCATCGGCAGCGACCGCGCCGATCTGGTCGTCGCCGGTTGCGCCATTCTGGAGGCGATCTGCCGGCGCTGGCCGGTGGGCCGGCTGACCGTCGCCGACCGCGGCATTCGCGAGGGGCTGTTGCTGGCGATGATGAATGAAGATTGGCTTGCCGACGACGGCGTTCGGGCCACCGGTGGCGGCCGCGGCGCTTGACCGCTTCCGGTGCCGGTTCCGGGAAGCATAGCGCGTCGTCGAAACGCTGGCTGCGTCGCCAGGCGACCGATCCCTACGTCAAGGAGGCGCGCCGTCAGGGTTACCGCTCGCGGGCGGCCTTCAAGCTTAAGGAGCTGGACGACCGCTTCCGGGTGCTCGCGCCGGGCCGGCGGATCGTCGACCTCGGCGCCGCACCCGGCGGTTGGACGCAGGTGGCGGTGGAGCGGGTGCGCTCACGCGACGGCGGGGGCGGCCGCGTGATCGCCGTCGACCGCGCCCCAATGACGCCCGTTGCCGGCGCCGACGTCATCCAGGCCGACATCGACGACCTGGGCCTCCCGGCCCGCCTCCTCGACGCCCTCGGCGGCCGCGCCGATGTCGTGCTCTCCGACATGGCGCCGGCCGCCACCGGCCACCCAGGCACCGATCACGTCCGCATCATGGCACTGGCGGATGGGGCGCTCGACCTCGCTAAGGCCATCCTCGCCGATGGCGGCGTCTTCGTGTGCAAGCTGTGGCAGGGCGGCAGCGACCCGGGGCTGGCCAACAGCCTCAAGCGCGATTTCGCGCGCGTCCGCCGCGCCAAGCCGCCGGCCTCGCGATCGGAGTCGGCCGAAATCTATCTCGTCGCCACCGGGTTTCGCGGCAGCTCGGACGCGCCATGACGCCTGAGTCGAGTTAAGTTCCGTTCAGCGCCCAGTCATAGGCATAGCCGTCGATGGATGTCCGGTTCGCCAGCGCCGCCCTCAGGTCGTCGTCGGCATAGGCGCGCAGGTGCTCGATGACGTCCTCGTCGTTCGAGCCGAAATCCTCGCGGAACCAGTCATAAAGGCTGGAGACGACGAGCCGCCCGTCACCGTCGATGCTGACGCCGCGCGGTGAGTTCACGTACCGCCTCGCACCGGTGTCGAGTTGGGCGTCGAGCGTGGCGCCGGTATACGCCCGGTCAGCCAGGTTTGGGCACCCGACGGAGGCGCAGTTGACGGCGTAATGCACCCGCGGCTCCCGCCACAAGCGGCGCAAAATGCGGTGTTCGATGTCGTCGAGGCTCAGCCGCCGGCCGTTGACCGTGACCAATTCGCGGTCCCACGGTCCCGGCGACAGCAGGCCATCGTTGATGCCGCGAATGCTCGCGATCGGGGTGTTGTCGAGGACCAGCGCCAGCGTCGCCGCGTTGTAGAGGTTGACCCAGTACGCGAACTGTTCGTTGCGGTTTAGGGCGGCGATGTCCTGGGCTTCCAGCATGTCGATGTACGCGCCCAGCGCGCGGCGGTCCTCCGGCGTGACCGTCCCGTAGGCGACGCGGGTCAGTCCGCCGTCGTCGTCGCTGACCAGATATTCGGCAAGAAACTCATCGAGTGCCCGATGGTCGATGGTGGCGGTGGAGGTTTCGTCATGCGCCGCCCACGGCTGCGCCGCGTCTCCATCCACCGCGCCCGGCGTCGCAACCTGGGCGCGGCCGGGTCCGCCGATCACCACCATGGCCGCCAGCGCAAGGGCCATGAGCACGCTCCGCAAAGCCCATGGCACTCGTCGATCCGCTCGCGTCATTCTCAATGCTCGTATCGTCATTCTTCTATCAGGGAGGTAGCGCCGGCCGCCGGCGATTGACAGTCACGTCACCCGTGCCACCGATCACAACTGTGTGCGCGCCCGTTCGGACGCGTGTCCGGCGCGGTGGCTGGGCACGGGCGATGCCGTTCCGCCGAGGGCTCGGCAACGCCGTGCACCCCTGCTCCGACCGATTCCCGGCCGTGATCAAATACCCTTAAAACACGAGTTCATAAAATTTCCTACAATTTTTAGTTAGTAACGGTTCATTAATCGCCGCCGCCCCACACTGTCCCCTGTTCGACAGACCAAAGGGGTGGTGTTGTGCAGACGCCAGAGAAAAAAGACATCCGCCGCAACGCGTTATCGGCGCCGGACGGTGACCGTATCGCGGCGGCGCTTGCCTATGCGCCGGGACGGGATGCCGCACCCCGCGTCGTCGCCGCCGGCCGCGGTCCCATCGCCGCCCGCATTCAGGCCCTCGCCGAGCAGCACGGTGTCGTCGTGCGCGAAGACGCCCAGCTCGCGCCGCTTCTTGCCGCCGTCGATATCGGCGACGCGATCCCGGAGGAGGCGTTCATCGCCGTCGCCGAGATCCTGGCCGTGCTCAGTCGCGCCGACCGAAACATGTCCCACCCTTGCCCAACGAAGGGGAGCCCCGAATGACCTCGATGCTGAAACAGACCGAAGAACACGCCATCGTGGACGGCCTCGCCGAGGCCCGCCTAATGATCGCCTACGCTCGCGGCCGCCTTGTGCTGGACCGGCCCGTCGACGTGCTGCCCATTCAACGGGCCGTCGATGACCTGTGCGCCGCCGTCGCCGCCCTCGGCCCGGACCGCGCGCGGCCGTTCATGACGCGGCTCTCCCTCGTCGACGACGATCTCGCCAGCCTTGTCGACGAGCTGACGCCGGCCGGCCCCGATGCCCGCATGGCGGACGACGCGGCCTCCCGTGCCGGTGCCCAGCCGCTGCACTTCCGCCCGTAGACTAAGAAGCGTTCGGACCGCCTCTCAGGGGGAGCATGACCGCCCATGGATGTCGGCACCTATGCCCAATTCGCGCTGGCCCTGGTTTTCGTTCTGGCGCTGATCGGGCTGGCCGCGCTGGTCGCCCGGCGCCTCGGTCTCGGCGGCGGCGCCACCGGTGGCCGGTCCCGGCGGCTTGGCGTCATCGAGACGCTGGCGCTGGACGGCCGGCGCCGTCTCGTTCTCGTTCGCCGCGATAACGTCGAGCATCTTCTCGTCATCGGCAGTTCCGGCGAAACGGTGATCGAATCCAACATCGGCACCGCCCCCGGCTTTTCGACGGCTCTGGCCTGCGTGTCCGCAAACGACGGCGAGCCGGCGCCGATGGCGGACGCCCGCTAATGGCCGGCCGTCGGCTGCCGGCTGCCGGTCTGATCGTCGGTTTCGGCCTGATCGTCGGCCTGGTCACCGCCACGCCGGCGGCGGCGCAGACTCTTGCCGTCGATATCGGTGAGGGACCCGGCCTCACCCAGCGCATCGTTCAGATGCTGACCCTGTTGACGGTGCTCAGTCTGGCGCCGTCGATCCTGGTCATGGTGACGTCGTTCACCCGCATCGTCATCGTGCTGTCGTTCCTGCGCACGGCGCTCGGCACCCAGCAGACGCCGCCCAATCAGGTCCTCGTCAGCCTGGCGCTGTTTCTCACCGTCTTCGTCATGATGCCGACCTTCGAGCGCGCCTACGACGAGGGGATCCAGCCGCTGATCGCCGGCGAGATTGACGAGGCGACCGCCTTCGACAACACCGTCGCACCGCTGGCCCAGTTCATGCGCGCGCACGTCCGCGAGCAGGACCTGGCGCTGTTCATTGACATCGGCCAGATTACCGTCGAGCCCGACGCCGACGGCGAGGTCGTCGTGCCGCTGCGGGCGCTGATCCCCGCCTTCATGGTTAGCGAGCTGCGGCGCGCATTCGAGATCGGTTTCCTGATCTTCGTGCCGTTTCTCATCATCGACATGGTGGTGGCCTCGATCCTGATGTCGATGGGCATGATGATGCTGCCGCCGGTGATCATCTCGCTGCCGTTCAAGATCATCTTCTTCGTTCTCGTCGACGGCTGGTTCCTCGTCGTCGGCAGCCTCATGCGCAGCTTCGGCACCTGACAGCCGAGCGCACTATGACAATTAAAGGATTTACGGCGGGACTTCAGTGTGGCGACTTGCGGAGACGGCTCAAAATGTATGTGTCATCGTCAACGTTAGGATGGTGCGGGTCATCCCTTTGAAATAGCAGCGGTTCTTGAAGCAAGCAGTTTTTCCTCGCGATATTCCCGCATTTTGGCTTGGCGGCGTTCTTCGGAGACGGTGAGCAATTCCTGTGCTTTCTCCATCATCTCTTCTGTAACAGGTTTGCTATAGACTTTATCAAACAATTCACTCGTAATTTGTGACGCACCCTCAAAGGAGAAATCGTGATGACGCCCGCGCCGAAAAACGAAATTCATCAATCTGAAGCAGTTTTCGGGCACGCCATTGCCTTCGGTCGACTGCCTGAATAGCCAGATGATAATATCAATTGTCTGGATCCCGACACTCTCGCTGGCTGATGACATCACGAATTCGCTGCCAAACACTTTGCGCATCACGTGCTTTTCCCCACCGGGAAGGTAATATGGATCGGGACTGGCATTGGCAAAAATGTCATGCCATGCATCGAGACTTTTTTCGAACTGCATCTGGCGATCGTGCTTAATACGCCTCACGGGACGGTCCCAGAGTCGGGACTGAATTTCTAGACCATCAAGCAAGTTGGTAAAGGCGACCATGTTGGGGAGATGGCCGTACCGCGCGACCTTGCCTGATGAGTGCAGATGGATTGTTTCGGGATTAGCTCTCGCCCAACCGACAGCCTCGGAAACGAGCTGCCGCGACCTCTCGTCCGGCAATTCATGTACTCGCGGCAGCAGGCGGTCGCATACCGCCACAAACTCATGGTAGGCTTTCTCCCGGTTTTTCCTCATTAAACACGACCAGAATGCGCGTGCGAGATCCTCGTCGACTAGGGCAGCCAACTTGAAAACCATCAGCATACGTAAAGCGCGAATATTGTAAGTATGCCAGGGCACGGCAAAATTTTCACCCGAATCGAATAACGTATCGACCATTTTCGTGATGGCCAAATACTTTTTTTCGACATGCGAGATAAAAAAGCGAGCGTTAGCTTTTTTAAGTATTTTCAGTAGTGGCAGCGCAATTTCTTCAATGCGGCCGATGCCAAGATGTCTGGCGTGAAGAACGTCTGTGCCGAGCTGTTCGGTAAGCCGGGCTATGTGCGCCCTGCAGCTAAGATCGAAGTCGGATCGCGTGATAAGCGCACCCGTGATGAATCGTGGCTGACTTTCATCAAAAAGGTTTTCTCCTGTATTTCCGCTTTCGTCGACGAATGCAAACACGGAGGGCGGTCCCCTATTAGGCTCCGGACCCATAAACGGGATTCCCAAGGCGTCACGACTCTGATTCACACTCCTAAACGGCGGGAGTGTGACGGATGGCGGACGAGTTTTGGTTGAGCGATGCCCAGTGGGAGCG
>Ga0209573_1000358_pt1 | contig 102650 bp, 77 predicted proteins | sample TNRBio252014_DNA_FD_185870 | JGI IMG/M metagenome (GOLD analysis project Ga0209573, IMG submission 185870) | Wastewater treatment Type I Accumulibacter community from EBPR Bioreactor in Madison, WI, USA - TNR Reactor_6/25/2014_ DNA (SPAdes)... | ecosystem: Engineered > Bioreactor > EBPR >...
ACGACCATGGCTGGAAAGGTGAACCCGATTCCCGAGGGGTACGGCAGCGTCACCCCCTATCTCTGCGTCAAGGGCGCCGCGGCGGCGATTGAGCTCTGGAACAAGGCGCTCGGCGCCGAGGAGCTCTTCCGGATGCCGGGACCGGGAGACATGGTGATGCACGCCGAGGTGAAGATCGGCAGCTCGATCGTCATGGTGTCGGACGAGTTCCCCGACTGGGGCCAGCTCGGCCCGATCTCGAGGGGCGGGACGACCTGCACGATGATGCTCTACGTCGAGGACTGCGACGCGGCGTTCAAGCGGGCCGTCGACGCCGGCTGCGCGGCGACGCAGGAGCCGAAGGACGAGTTCTGGGGCGACCGCTTCGCCAAGGTCACGGACCCCTTCGGCCACCAGTGGGCCTTCGCCACCCACGTCGAGGACGTCTCCCCCGAGGAGATGCAGAAGCGGATGGCGGAGATGATGAAGGGCTGCTGAGCGCTCCACGCGGCCGGGGGTCACCCCGGCCCCTCGCCTCCCGGCGAGGAGGTCTCGCCTGAAGGTGAGACGGGCCCCGGAGGGGAGAAACCCGTTCCGGGGCTCTTGCGTTTCGATCTCCCTGTAACAAAGGGACTTGGACGGCGGTGGCCGCGGGCGGCCGGAGCGGGCCGCCCCGGCACCGGGGTTGCGCTTCCACGGGACGAACACCCCGCAGGAGGCCGACATGAACCCCACCCCTCTCCGGCTCGTTCCCCTCCTCGCCGCGGCCCTCCTCGCTTCCGGCTGCGCGTCGCTGAGCCTCCCCTCCCACGACGACCTGCAGGTCGTCACGGACCCGCCGGGGGCGGTCGCAACCTGCGGCAACGCCTCGACCGTCACGCCGGGCACGCTTCGAATCCCCAGGGAGAAATCGCCCGCCGTGATGGTCCGGGTGGAGCTGGAGGGCTACGAGCCGCGCGAGATCCAGATCGCCCGGAACCACAGCGTGCCCCTGAGCCCGTGGGCCTTCGGCTTCGGCGTGGCCGCCGCCGCGGCCTGGACCGTGGAGCAGTGCGAGTCGATCAACTGGCCGGAATGCAGCGAGGCCGCCACCGCCACGAGTGTCACCGCCGCGGTCGTCTCGCTCGCCGGATTCGCAATCGACTCCGCTTCGCGCCGTACCCATCCGCTTCCCCGCAAGGAACTCGTCCTCCGCCTCGACCCCGTGCGCCTTGCCGAGGCGCCGAAAGGAGCACTCCGATGAAACGCTTCGCCCTCCCGACCTTCGCCCTGACCGTCAGCCTTCTTCTCGCCCTTGGGCTTCAAGCCGCCGACCGCACCGTCACGATCCTCCACGTCTGCGACACGCACTCCCACCTCGACGCCACCGGCTCCCGCGACCGGAGCCTCGAAGGGACGGTCGGCGGAATTGCGAAGGCGACGACCGTCATCGCCGCGGCGCGCGCGAAGGACCCGGAGGCTCTTCTCCTCCACGCCGGAGACGTTCTCCAGGGAGACTTCTTCTTCAACTTCTACCTGGGCGTCCCCGAGCTGCAGTGGATGGCGGCGATGCGCTTCGACGCGATGACCATCGGCAACCACGAGTTCGACCCGGGGCCCGAGTACCTTGCCGGAGTCCTCGCGCAGGGATTCGCCTCGGGCTCCGTTCCGCTCCTCTCGGCGAACGCCGGGAACCTCGGGAGCCTCGCGCCATTCGTGAGCAGCTCCATCCAGAAGTCCATCGGTGGCGTGAAGGTCGGCATCTTCGGGCTCACCGTCCCCGACGATCCGATGTGCCAGAACGGGCCCGTCACGCTCGACCCGGACTTCGTCGCCGTGGCGGTCCGACAGGCGGCAGCCCTTCGAGCCACCGGCGCCGAGATCGTCGTCCTCCTCTCTCACCTCGGTCTCTCGTACGACACAGCCGTCGCCGAGGGGGTGGAGGGGATCGACGTGATCGTCGGGGGCCACGACCACACCCTGCTCGAGGAGCCCGTCGAGGTCCGCTCGCCCTCGGGGCGCAGGGTCCTGATCGTCCAGGCGGGTCCCCACTTCGCCAACGTCGGGCGCCTGAGGCTCGCGCTCCGGGGAGGAAGAGTCCACCTCGCCAGCTACGACCTCATTCCCGTCGACGATCGCGTCCGGCCCGACCCCGAGGTTCAGGCTCTCGTCTCGCAGCTGAAGGCGGGAATCGAGGAGGCGCTCGGTTCGGTCTTCTCGCGCGAGGTCGGGGTGGCGCGGCGCGACCTCCCGATCCTGCCCCGTGAGCGCAGCCCCTGGAAGGACACTCCGACCGGGAACCTCGTGGTGGACTCGTTCCGTACCGCCGGCCAGACCGACATCGCCTTCACGAGCACCGGTTTCCTGTCGGAAGGAATCTCGAGAGGGCATCTCGTCCCGGCCGACCTCTTCCGCGTCGTCAGCTACGGTCTCGACCCCGAGACGGGGTTCGGCTTCGGTCTCGTGACCAGCGAGCTCACCGCGGAGGCGCTCGTCATGGTGCTCGAGATCGGAGTCGCCGGCCCGGGTCCCGAGGACGCCTTCTTCCCGCACGTTTCAGGAATCCGCTTCGCCTACGACTCCAGAAAGACGCCCCTGGAGAGGGTCTCGCTCGAGAGCATTCGCGTCGGCGGCGAGCCGCTCGACCCGGGCCGGACCTACACCCTCACGACCAACGCCGCCGTCGCGATGTTCCTCGTCGACATGCTCGGCGTTCCCCTGTCGAACCTGGCGCCGATCCCCGGCGCTTTCGAGTACACGGCGCTCCTGGGTCAGGTCGAGGGGATGGGCGGGATCGTCAACCCGCGCGCCGAAGGGCGCGTGAGGGACATCGCACCCGTTCACGGCCACCCTGCAGCCGGGCGCCTCTCCGGACTCTCCCGCTGAACCCTGACACGACGAAGAGGAGGGGTGTCGTGCGCACCCCGGTTGTGGACCCGGGCCCCCTAAGATCGCCGACAGCCCTCCTCATGCGTCGACACTGGCGGCCGGTTCTGACCTCGAGGCGTACGATGGATGAGCCACCTGCTTCTGCACGACACCGGTCGCCGATCGCGGAGGACGCCATGTCCAGGTCAGTCCGCTCGAGCGCGACAGTCTCCTGCTCCGTCCAGTCCCTGTTTCCCCGTCCGGGGGCCGTCCGCGTGCTGGTCCTTTCGGCCCTTCTCTTCTGCCCGGTTCTCGGCGCGCAGGACCCCGTGCCACACAGCCCCCCTGAGGCTCGAGAGCCGGCGCCCCCGGCCGTCCGGAAGCCGCTGTCTGCTTCGGGCGAGTTCGCCGTGGGCTCGTCCCTCTGGGGCCCGGTGTCGGACATCCAGGGAGCGATGTGGGAGGCTGGCCTCGACGACCCGGGCGACGGCGGGTTCCTCGCCTCGCAGGCCGTCTCGTATCCGCGGATCCACGACTTTCCCGAGCGTGTCTCCTACTGGGTCGCGGGCCGCCAGCGGCTCGGGGGCGGGAAGTGGTCCGTGGGTCTCGGGGCCGGGATCACGGGGCTCGGCAGCGCGGAGGGGCATCGGGACGGGCCGGGAGCGGACGACGGCGTCTACGTGACCCTCGAGTCTTCCGTCTTCACCGTCGCTCCGATGCTCTGGGTCGAGCCCGCGCCCGTCCTGCGTCTGGGGCTCGGGCCGGCGTTGCACGCCGTCGACGTCGACCCGGGCGTCTCGGACACCCCTGATGCCAGGCCCCCGGAGGGTGGCAATCCCATCTGGAGGGCCGGCCTTCTCGTCGAGGCGGCGCTCACCCTCCCGGCGGGCAAGCCGTACTACTTCTTTCTCCTCGGCCAGTACCGCTGGCTCGCCGACACGAGCGTCGTCGTGCCGGAAACCGGATGGCCACCGAAGTCGGTGCCCGTACCGCTCTCCCATGCCTACGTCGCCATCGGGGTCGGTTTCCGGCTCTGAACGGGACTCTCGCGATCGTCGTCGACTCGACACGGCCGGCTCGTCGCAGTTCCCCCAACGGAGGGCCTCATGTCCACACCTCGGTCCGGTTCGCCTCTTCTCCTCGCAGCGGCTCTCGCCCTCCTCGGCCCGGGATCCGTCGCACCGGCGGACGACTACAAGACGCCTCGCGCCGGGCAGGTCGCGGTCGGAACAGCCTTCGGCCGGGAGGTGCGCGCGCCGAAGCGGGACAGAGGCCGCATCACGTACCTCAACCTGGGGGCCGTCCTCCTGCCCGAGGGTCCCGATGGTCTCGGCTTCGGGCCTGCCGGCGGGGCCTACGTCTGGCGTGCCCCGGAGGAGGGAGAGAGCCGCCTCCGCGCAATCGTCGCGGGGATCGCCAACGAGCTCCGCTGGGACCGCACGCTGTCGGAGAACAAGGTCGTCGCGGTCGTCACGTCGCTCGACAGCCTGACGCCGCCGTGGGCGCGCTCCGAGTACGTCCAGGGAGAGCGGCAGCGCTCGGAGGAGCTCGAGCGGTACCAGGCGCGTCTCGGGCTCGGTTTCGCCGCGCACGGGAGGATCGGGCCAGGCGCGATCGACAACGCGCTCGACGTCGCGCTGACGTTCGAGGCGGGGAATCTCTGGTTCGGCGAGGGCGACCGGACCGACCCGACCTTCGTCCTGCCGACGAAGACGTCCGAGTATCGAGGGCACCTTCGGGTACGCGCCGACGCCCTCGTCCGCAACATCGTAGAGTTGCCGCACCGCGGCTGGTCGGCGGGGGCCGACGGCGTGTGGGGCCGGCGAATGGATTGGGAGCCGTGGGGCCTGCCGGCCGAGGGGCTCGAGACGGGAGGCGACAGCTGGCTCGCGGCGAGCGCGTTCGCGTACGTCGCCACGGGCATCCCGGGACTTTCGGAGCGGCACACTCTCGTCGGCTCCGCGCACGCCGGGGCCGGCTCCGACCTCGACCGCTTCTCTGCTTTTCGCCTCGGGAGCGGATCTACGTGGGGCGACTTCGAAACGCTCTCCCGCGTCGTCCTCCCTTCGGCGGGCGTCGACGAGATCGCGACGTCGCGCTACGCGACCGTCGACCTCGAATACCGCTTCGAGCCGATTTTCTTCCTCGCCCTCCAGCTGCGCGGGACGCTCGCCTGGGCGGACGTGCCGGTACGGACGGGAACGGGGGTCGAGACCCGCACGGGCTCCTTTCCCGCCGTCTCCGCCGGGTTCACGACGGGCCTCCCGTGGAACCTCTCGATGGAGTTCTCCGGCTCGTGGAACTTCGGCCTCGAGAACACTGTCGACGGCCACGTCGAGAAGGGCCGTTCGGGTTTCTTCGTTTCGGTGACGCGGGAGTTCTGACCGGCAGCGGCCGGCGCGGTCACCTCGTCATCGCCACGAGGGCGGAGGCGTAGGCCCGCAGGTCGCCACCCGAGGACGCAAGGAGGTTGCGGGTGCGCGCGCCGTCGAAAGGGGCGCCGTTCACGACGATCCCGTGCCCGGCTTCCGCTCGGCCGACGGGAACCGGCGTCCACCCGAGCCGCGCCGCGGCCGTCTCGAGGGCCGGGAGCCTGGGCGGTGGAACCGCGAAGACGAGTTCCTGCTCGCCCTGCACCGCCGCGAGGAGGGCGAGAGGCGGCAGGGCGAGGCGCTGCGCGACGTCGAGGGCGCGCGGGTCGAGGAGCTCTTCGGGCGGACGCGTGAGATGCAACGCGACGCCGTTGAGCCGCGCGAGCTGGTCGAGCGTGGCGACGAGACCGTCGCTCGTGTCCATCGCCGCCGAGGCGAGGCCGCGGAGCGCGATGCCGTGCGCGATCCGGCAGGGTGGCGCGAGCGCCTCCTCCGGGAGGAGCTTTCCGCCGGCGAAGAGGGTGGAAGCCGCGACGGCCGCGCCGAGACCCAGGGGCCCCGCGGAGAAGAGAAGGTCACCGGGCGCGATCCCGAGACGGCGTAACTCGGAGCCGTCGGGAACCGTTCCCGCGGCAGTGCAGCCGACCGAGAGCTCGTCGCCTTCGTTCGTGTCGCCGCCGAGGACGAAAGTCCCCGCGGCGGAGGCGGTCTCGGCGACGCCCCGCGCGACGGCCTCCTGAACGGCGTCGGCGTCTTGGACGGCGAGCGTCACGGAGAGGAGGAGACCGAGGGGCTCGGCGCCGACGGCGGCGAGATCCGAGAGGGCGGCCGCGGCCGCGAGACGACCGGCGGTCCGCGGGTCGCGGTAAAGGCCGAGCCGGATCTCCTCGCAGACCGTGTCAACGGTGAGGGCGAGGAGCCGCCCGTCGCCCAGAGGGAAGAGCTCGGCGTCGGTCTCGTGGACGCCCCCTCGCTGTCCGGGTGCGCGCGGGAGGAGGTCGGTCCACCGCGTGAGCCTCCGGTTCTCGGCGACGTCGTCGTTCAGGCGCATACGCGCACCCTCCAGGCGAGGAGGTCGAAGCTCGCCTCCACGACGCGCTCCACCTCGCCGTCGACCTCCAGCAGGAACGGCGCGTCGGCGGTGACGTGGAGCGACGTCGTGAGAAAGGACCTCGTCCCGGGCCGGTTCCGAAAGCGGCCGAGAAGGAGGCCGGCCAGCGTCGCGAGAAGCCGGAACCGTCCCATCCCCGCGCAGACGGCCACGCCGAAGAAGCCGTCGTTCGACGCGACGGGAAGGTCGTACCGGAGCGCGCCCGAGAGCCACCTGCTCTTCAGGATCGAGAGGGAGGAGAGACGCACCTCGACCTTTCTTCCGTCGTGCGTCAGGCGGCACGTGAAGTCGTCATGCCGCCGGACGGCGCAGAGGGCGGCCCAGGCGATCGCGGGCGCGGTCCACCGTCGTGGGCGCCGAACGGAGTTGAAGAAGGCGTTTCCCTCGGCGACGACGCCGGCCGAGGCGCTGACCGCGAGAAGGCTCGTGATCTCCCGTCCCGCCGGGTCGATCGCGCGGACGCGCACGAGGTCGCGCGGGACGGCGTGGGCCGTGTCGAGCCGGAGAGGAACGGGTGAGTCTCCCCGCCGGAGCGGTTTGACGAAATCGTTGCTCGAGCCGAGCGCGGCGACGCCGAGCGCGAGCTCCTCGAGCGGCTCCGTGCCGACCGTCTCGACGAGCGCCGCCAGGAGCGCGTGGACCGTTCCGTCGCCCCCGGCGGCGACGAACGTCCGCACGCCGCGGGCGAGTGCGGTGGACACGGCGTCCTTCCAGCGCCCGGCGCCGTCGAGAGTCACCTCCTCCGCCGCGAAGCGCGTCGCGATCTCCCGCCGCGCATAGGCGAGGCACCGGGTATCGGCGGCGTGTCCCGCTGCCGGGTTCAGGAGGACGAGCGCGGCAGGCCGGTTCACACCTGCTCCCGGCAGGGGCGGGCGACGAGGGCGACGACGACGAAGGCGAGGACGGGCGGGGCGAGGAGGCCGAGCGCCGGCCGCAGGAGCGCGGCCTCCGCCAGGTGCAGGGCGACGAACGAGACGACCGAGCAGGCGATGGCGGGGCTCGCGTCTTCGTCGCGGCAAACGCTCCACGCGAGGGCGTGGGACGCGACGAGCCCCGCCGCGCCGGTCGCCCAGAGGACGAGGATCGCGAGACTCGCGTCCGCGTCCCCGCCGCGGGCGACCAGGAGCGAGGATGCCGCGATCGCTGCGAAGGCGTGGCCGAGGCTGACGAGAACGGTGGCCCGCCGACCGAATCGGACGGGGAGCGTGACGTAGCCCGTGGGGCGATCCGCCTCGACGTCCTTGAGATAGCCGAGGAGGGCGAAGACGGCGTACGAGGCGAAGGCGCTCGCCATCGCGGGGAGGAGGAGCGGGCTCCCGAGTGCGCGGACGGGCGACGGCTCCCCGCAGAGGAGGCCCATAGCCGGGAGGAGCGCGACGACGGCGCTGTTGCACGGCGGGCCGGCCCAGGACCTCCGCTTGAGAGGCGAGTAGGCCAGGAGTCCGAGGACGGCGAGGAATGAGAGGAGGAGATTCCAGGGGTTCGCGAGGGCGAGGGCGACACCGCAGCCGAGAAGCCCCGCGAGGCTGACGACGAGAACGTCGCGCTTCCCGACGAGGCCGCGGACGAGGGGCCGGTACGGCGCGGAGCGGGCGTCGGTGTCGGTCTGGAAGACGTCGGTCAGCGCCTGCCCGAGGCCGTACGAGAGGAAGAGCGCGGCGAAGGCGAGGGCGCCCGCCGCGAGGCTCTCCGGCGGAGCGATCGCGAGGCCGACGAGGCCCGCGGCCCCCGATACGGGAAGGAGGTATGGACGCATGGTGACGAGGAACGCCCCCCAGAACCGAAACTCGGAGGGGCGGGTGGCCATCCCGGTTGCGGCGGGTGAGGCGGAGACGGCAGAAGCGGTGCCTGCCGCAGGAACCGCAGGGGCGGCGGAAGCGGCAGTGATCACGACGGTGCTCCATCGACGGGGTCGCGGAGATCCGCGGGACCGTTCGCCCCGAGGAATCCGTGGTGCGCGGCGACGCGCGCGAGCGTCTCCGCCGTCCGGTCGAGCTCCTCGTTCGTGTGCCGGGCGTTGACCGTGAAGCGAAGGAGGCACGAGTCGGCGGGGACGGCCGGGTAGGAGACGCTCCCGCACCGGATTCCCGCGTCGTAGAGAGCGCGCCCCGCGTGCAGGAGGGTCGCCTGCGTGCCGACGCGGACGGCGACGATCGGAGTCCCCGATGCGAGCGGCGCGATTCCGAGAGCCTCGAGCGAAGCGGTGAAGCGGCGGGTGTTCTCGTGGAGGCGCTCGCGCGGGGAGGGGTCTTCGTCCATGAGCCGGAACGCCTCGGCGACCGCGGCGAAGACCGTGGCGGGAAGCGAGGCCGTGAAGACCGCCGATCGCGCAAAGAAGCGGAGGTAGTCGACCAGGTCTCGCGGGCCGACGACGTAGCCGCCCGCGGCGCCGGCAGCCTTCGAGAAGGTCCCCATCAGGACGTCGATCCGGCCGGGAAGGCCGAAGAGCTCCTCGCTGCCTCGCCCGGTGGAGCCGACGACCCCGGTCGCGTGCGCCTCGTCGACCATCAGGAGGGCGCCGGCATCGCGGGCCACCGTGGCGAGCTCCGGGAGCGGCGCGACGCTTCCGTGCATGCTGAAGACGCCGTCGGTGACGAGGAGCTTCCCTCCTCCGCCGTCGTTGCGGGCGAAGGCCCGAGCGGCGGAGGCCGGGTCACGGTGGGCGTAGACGCCGCCGCGGGCCCCCGAGTAGCGGCAGCCGTCGTGGAGGCTCGCGTGGGAGTACCGGTCGCGTACGGCGAAGTCGCCGGGGCGAAGGAGGCCGGTCAGGATTCCGATGTTCGCGGCGTAGCCCGACGGGAAGACGAGCGCGGCCTCCCTTCCGTGGAAGGCCGCCACGACCTCCTCGAGCTCGCGGAGCCATCGGCTCGTCCCCGAGAGCAGCGGGGCGCTCGGCGTTCCCGCGCCCGCTTCGTCGAGGGCCCGTCGGGCGGCGGCCGTAACGCGCGGGTGGAGGTGGAGCCCGAGGTAGCTGTTCGAGTCGAAGCAGACGAGCCGCTTCGGTTGCGACGTGAGAGGGTCGCGGACGACGATCTCGTGGTCGAGCGGGGAGAGGAGCTCGAGACGGTACTGCGTCGGGTAGTCGCCCTCGGACCTCAGCGTGTCGAGCATCGCGGAGAACTCGCGGCAGCGCTGAAGGAGATCTCCCGACCGATCCTTGCGGAACGCGGCGATCGACGCCGGAACGCGTGCGGGGTCCGGGAGAGTGGCGCTCATTTCGGTCCTCCCGGCCCGGGGTTCTTTCTCCCGGGCCTGGACCGGTAAGGAGCAAGGTGCGGGCCGGTCCGGCGTCCGCGAGCGGTGAAGCCGGGATGTCGATGGAGCGACGGGAGTTGCGCAATCGCCGGGTCATTCGGCGGACGTGCCGTCGACGTGTCTCGTCCCGCGTCGAGGCGAGGGACCCTATCCGATCCGTGAGAGGAACGGCGACGGCGAGCGCTCGGTCACTTCAACCCTTCCGCGACGTAGAGCTCGGAGAGGAGGCGCGCGTAAGACCAGGCCCAGGTGCGGCCGTCGGGGGTGACGCGGACGGTCGGGATTCCGATGATGCCCGCGGCGTCGGACGGCCCGAGCGTTCGGACCGGAGCGGAGATCCCCGTCGCGGGATCGAGGCGCACGACGTCCGCGGCGGGGCCGCTCCGCGCAAAGGCGAGCAACTGCCTGCCATCGTCGATCCAGGCGATCGGGACCAGGCCGCGCGGGGTCGTCGCGAGGCGCCGCGGCTCGCCGCCCGCGATGGGGCAGAGGAGGAGGTCTCCGTCGTCCATCGCGACCGCGACCGTCCGCCCGTCGGGCGACGGCGCGCCGGAAGAGAAGCGGGCGTCGATCCCTGGCGGGGAGATGGCGCGAGCGGGGCCGTCTTTCGTGGCCACGTGCCAGAGGCGAACGCCCATGCTCTCGTCGGCGCCGGCGACGAGGAAGGACTCCCCGCCGGGGAGGAAAGAGGCCCAGGAAGGTGCGACGACAGGGGCCATCGCGACGGGTATCGTCGGTCCCGTCCCTGTCGGCACGAGGCCGAGGCCGATCGAGGCGTTCGGCCCGAACGACAGGACTCGCTTCCCGTCGGGGCCGAGAGCCGTCGCGAGTCCGGTCCCGAGCGTGACCGCGGGGCTCCCGTCGGAGGGTCTCAGGGAGGCCGAGTAGCGGGCGCCTCCCCCCTCGCCGAACTCGGTGAAGAGAAGCGTCCGGCCGTCGGGAGAGAGGTCGGTCAGGAGCGTCGCGTCGAGCCACGAGACGTCGCGTTCCCCGCGTCCCTCCTCCGCCATCTGAGCGCCGATGCGCGTGGTGTCGTGCGCGAGGAGGACGAGCCCCGTCTTCGAGACGTCGTGGAGGGTGAGATTTCCGGGCATCCGGTAGAGTTCCCGGACGCGTCCGCCGGGGGAGACGGCGCGCAGCGTCCGCGAGCCGGTCTCCCCGGTTGCCGTGAACCAGATCTCCTTGCCGGACGGGGTCCACGAGAGCCCGACGACGCTCATCCAGCCGGAGGAGAGGACGCGGGGCTCTCCTCCCGGGAGCGGGACGAGAACGACATCCCCCCCATCGTCCGGAACGAACGGGTGGTGGAGAAACGCGACGGAGAGGCCGTCGGGCGAGGCGCGGACGTGGCTGATCCAGCCGGGCGTCTCGAAGAGGACGCGCCGGCCGGGGATCTCGAGGCGCGTCCGTCCGTCCTTCCGCGTGACGGTGAGCAGGTCCGGAGAGGAGGCGACGTAGTCGGCGGACGCGACCCCCTCGAGGACGGCCCGGGGAGCGCCGGCGACGAGGGGCATGCGGGCTGCCGTGCCGATCGCGCTGTAGACGAGCCACGGCCGCGCGTCGAGAGAGACGAGCAGCTCGCCCGAGGGCGAGACGGCGAGGAGGCTCGCGTCGCCCTGGCCGAGCGGGATCGACGGTCCGCCCTCGATGCGCATGGAATAGAGGTGAGGTGGTCCGCCATCCCACGAGGCGCCGTAGACGACGTCCTCGCCGCCCGGCGTGAACCGCGCGGCCCAGACGGTGCCGCGGCGGAAGGTGAGCTGCCGGAAGGAAGGGGGCGTCGCGCGGTGAAAGAGGAGCCCGGCCCCGGTTCCTGCAAGGACGAGCGCGACGGCGGCCGCGGCCAGGACCAGTCCCGCCACCACGGTCCGCCGGCTGGGCGCCCGCGAGGAACCCGACGATGCGGCGGGCGACGGACCCCGGCTGCTCGCGAGGGAGGTGAGGTCGCGGAGGTCGCGGGCCAGGTCACGCGTGGCGGCGTAGCGCTCCTCGGGGTCCTTTGCTAGGCAGCGAGCCAGTATTCGCCGTACCGGCCCGTCGAGGAGCTCCGGCAGAGGAGGGATCGGCTCGGGCTCGTCGCGGACGATGGCGGCAAGCGTCTCGACGACCGACGCGCGCGCGAAGGTCCGCCGTCCCGTCAGGAGCTCGTGGAGGACGGCCCCGAGGGCGAACTGGTCGGCCCGGAAGTCGACGTGGTGCCCTTCGGCCTGCTCCGGAGCCATGTAGGCGGGTGTGCCGACGGCGACACCCGGAGAAGTCCCGGCGGAGCCTGGGATCGTCGCGTCGCTCGGGGACGAGACGGCCGGGGCCGCGAGAAGTGCGAGACCGAAGTCGAGGATCTTCGCGTGCCCGTCGCGCGTGACGAGGACGTTCGCGGGCTTGACGTCCCGGTGGACGAGTCCCGCCTCGTGCGCAGCCGCGAGGCCCGCGGCGATCTGCGCCGCGAGGTCGAGGGCGCGCGGGACGGGGAGCGGCCCGGCAGAGACGAGCGCGGCGAGTGTCCGCCCCGCGACGAGCTCGAGGACGAGAAAGGGCGGGTGCGAGTCGAGCGCCACGTCGTGGACGGCGACGATGTTCGGGTGCGAGAGCGACGAAGCCGTCCGCGCCTCCCGCGCGAGCTCCCGCAGCGCTTCCGGGGACGAGCGCTCGTCGAGGAGAAGCTTGACCGCGACGTTCCGGCCGAGCCTCGGGTCGTGGGCGCGCCAGACCTCGCCTCGCGCGCCTCGCCCGATCAGCTCGACGACCTCGTACGGCCCGAGGTGGAGCCCGGGGTGGACGCCGCTCGGCTCGGCGGTCACGGCCCGGCGCCCTCGCGGAGCCCCAGCTGGTTCAGGAGCCGGTGGAGATAGTTCGGGTGGAGGCCGAGGAGACGGGCCGCTTCGGTCACGTTCCCGCGGCTCTGCGCGAGCGCGGCGGAGACCACCTGGTGCTTCGCCCTGTTCACGGCTTCGTGGTAGGGCGGAAGCGGTTCCCCGCCGGGTGACGCCGGACCCTCGACGAGCGCCTCCGGGAGGTCCTCGGGGCGGACGAGCGGCCCGGCGGAAAGGACCGCGGCCCGCTCCACGGCGTTGGAGAGCTCGCGGACGTTTCCGGGCCAGTCGTAGGTGACGAGGCGTGAGAGCGCACCGGGAGAGAACCCTTCGAGCAGCCGGCCAAGCCGCTGGGAATGGCGCGCGAGGAAGAAGGATGCGAGGTCGGGGATGTCCGCGCGCCGTTCCCGGAGCGGCGGGAGCGTGATCGTCACGACCGCGAGGCGATAGTAGAGGTCCTCGCGGAAGCGCTTCTCGCGGACCTCGGTCGGAAGATCGCGGTTCGTCGCCGCGATCACGCGGACGTCCACCTTCACGCTCTCCGTGCCGCCGACCCGCTCGAACGAACGCGTCTCGAGGACCCGCAGGAGCTTGGCCTGGGTCGAGGGGGCCATCTCGCCCACCTCGTCGAGGAAGAGCGTCCCGCGGTGGGCGGTCTCGAGGCGGCCGCGCCGGCGCGCCACGGCCCCGGTGAACGCGCCCCTCTCGTGGCCGAAGAGCTCGCTCTCGACCAGCGTGTCGACGAGCGCGGCGGCGTTCACCGCAACGAACGGGCCGTCGCGTCGGGCGCTCCGGGCGTGGAGGGCGCGGGCGGCGAGCTCCTTGCCCGTTCCGCTCTCTCCCGCGAGGAGGACGCTCGCCTCGCTCCCGGCGGCGCGGGCGAGGAGGGCGCGAACGCGGCCGATCGCCGGCGAGCTCCCCCGGAGCTCCTCGTCGTCGGCCGTGGCCTCGAGCCGCCGACGTTCCCCTTCCAGCCAGACGAGGTGCTTCACGAGAGCGAGCGAAGTCCCGGCGGAGGAGCAAAGGCCGAAGAGGAGCTGGAGATCGTCCTCGGGGAGCGGGGCGTCGCTTCCGAGGAGCCAGAGAGCGCCCAGGCGCTCCTCTCCCCTCAGGATCGGGACGGCCGCGGCATCCTGCCCGTCGACCCGTAGCGCGACCGCCTCCCGGCGTTCGAGGGCCTCAGCGACCGCCCCGGGGGGAAGGCGAGGTGAAGAAGGGTCGCCGACGAGAACGGCGGCTTCCCTCAGCCCGTTCCCCTCGTCGCAGAGGAGGACCGCCCCTGCCATTCCTCCGACCGCGTCTCGGGCCGACATCAGGAGCGCCCTGGCGAGCCCTTCCTCAGTCCTCGCGGCGGCGAACTGGCGTCCCGCGGCGAGCAGGAGGCCGAGGCTCCTGTCGGTCTTCCGGGAGGCCGCGGTCGCGGCCTCTCCCGCGAAGATCGCTTGCGAGACTGGAAGGCGGATGGTGGAAAGGACTTTGGGCTCCGGAAGTCCCGGTGCGCCGTCCTCCCCGGTCGCAGGAGGCTCGGTGCGGAAGACGAGGACGCTCGAACCCAGCTCGATCCGGTCTCCCGCAGCCAGAAGGTGGTCGGCCGTGGGGAGGCCGTTGACCCTCAGGCCGTTGAGGCTTCCGAGGTCACGAAGCCGCCACCCTTCCGGTGTCTGCACGAGGGCCGCGTGGCGCCGGGACAGGGTTGCATCCGGGAGGCAGATTCCGCACGAGGAGTCGCGGCCCAGCACGACTTCCCCCGCCTCGAGGGCGACCTCGGCGCCCCGGGACGGTCCCGCGACGATCACGAGCCGGGGAGTCATCTGTTCCTTCTACGGTTCTACGCCCTCCCATGTTAGTCCCGTTGTTCGGCGGCCGCACGGTCCTCACATCGCGACGACCGCCCGGACGATCCCCTCGAAGAGCCGGCCCGGGCGCCGTGGCAGGCTCTCGAGGCCCCGTGTAACCTCCCGTCACTACCTGTAGAAGGAGACCCGCTCGCATGAAGAAGCTCATGGCCCTCTCGGCCCTCGCCCTCCTCGCACTCACCCTCGCGGCTTCCCCCGCCGCCGCCGACGGGTTCGGCATGGACCTCGGGATTCACGGCGGCGCCGTGGGCATCGACGGGGGAGACGGGAACAGCTTCCTGGGCGGGGCGCAGGCGCGCTTTCACCTTTTCTGGATCCTCGGCGCCGAGGCCCGCGCGTCGTACTACAGCGACAGCTATAACCTCGACGGGATCGGCTCGGTGGACATCGAGAATGTCCCGTTCCAGGTATCCGGGATGCTCTACCCGATCAAGCTCCCGAGGTTCGGGCTATACCTCCTCGGCGGCGGCACCTACAGCAACCTGAAGGTGACGGGAACGAGCGTCGTCAGCGGCGAGGTCACGGAGAAGAAGTGGTCCGCGCACGCGGGAGCGGGCGTCGACATCAAGCTCAGCAGCCGGGTCACGCTCAACGGCGACGTCCGCTTCGTCTTCCTCGACGCCGACAGCGTCGACGAGGCCCTCGACAGCGCCGTGGCCGACTACAACGGCGACTTCTGGGCCGCCACCATCGGCCTGAACTTCAAGCTCTTCTGACGGAGGCTCCCTCATGTACCGACGCAGGCTGCCCCTCACCGCGCTCGCCGCGTTCCTCCTCGCCGGGGCGCTCCCCGGCACGGCCCAGCCGAAGGGGGCTCCGAAGCCCGTCCCGGTCGACGCGAAGACGGCGTACGACAAGGCGAAGGCCGCCGCCGTGAAGTGGCAGCCCGATGCCGAGATGTTCGGCTTCGGCAACCTCTCCACCGGCCCCGTGGACACGGAGGGACGCTCGACGGCCTGGAACCTGAAGTGGTCGTCGAAGTCCGCCGGGAAGATGAACATGATGAGCGTCAACGACGGCGTCCTGACGACCTTCGAGATGGACGGAACCGGAGGGCGCGGCATCCCCGTGAAGCCGGAAACGCTCTTCGACTCGAAGAAGCTCGTGCAGATGGCCGACGAGGCGGGGGGCGCCGCGCACCGCGCGAAGGGGGCGAAGGTGACGCTCGGGATCGTCGCGAGCGCCGTGAAGCCCGGAACGACCCTCTGGCACGTCTCGTACTCGGGGGACGACTACAAGGAGGTCTTCCACGTCGCCGTCGAGGGGGAGACCGGGAAGCTGAAGGTCCTGTCCGACTGACGAAGCGCGCGGCCGGAGCTCCCGTCGCGAGGGCATGCCCTCGCGACGGGTGGCCTGCTAGCATCCCGCGTCCATGCCCGCATCCGGCTTCCTCGCCCTCCTGGACGACATCGCCACCGTCCTCGACGACGTCGCGATCCTGACCAAGGTCGCCGCGAAGAAGGCCTCGGTGGTCGCGGACGACGTCGCCGTCCTCTCGCAGGTCGCCGCGAAGAAGACGGCCGGCGTCCTCGGGGACGACCTCGCGCTCAACGCCGAGCAGGTGACCGGCGTTCGCGCGGACCGCGAGCTGCCGGTCGTCTGGGCCGTCTTCAAGGGCTCGATGGTCAACAAGCTCATCCTCGTGCCGTCCGCGCTCGCCATCAGCGCGGTCGCGCCGTGGGCCGTCACGCCGCTGCTGATGGTCGGCGGGCTGTTCCTCTGCTTCGAGGGTTTCGAGAAGGTGGCGCACAAGCTCCTGCACGGCAAGGGCGAGGACGAGGCCCGCCACGCGGAGCTGACCGCTGCGCTCCTTCGCCCGGACACCGATCTCGCTAGGGTCGAGAAGGACAAGATCAAGGGAGCGGTCAGGACCGACTTCATCCTCTCGGCCGAGATCGTCGCGATCACCCTCGGCACGGTGGCCGCGGCGCCCTTCGTGACGCGCCTCGGCGTGCTCGCCGGGGTCGCCATCGCGATGACCGTCGGCGTCTACGGCCTCGTCGCCGCCATCGTCAAGCTCGACGACCTCGGCATCCACCTGAGCCGGAGCGAGGGCGCGACGGCGATCCCGCGGCTGCGCAGGGCACTGGGCGGCGGGATCCTCAAGGCCGCCCCCGTCCTGATGCGGGTCCTGTCGATTGCCGGCACGGCGGCGATGTTCCTCGTCGGCGGAGGGATCCTGGTGCACGGAATCCCGCCCCTCCACCACTTCACCGAGCGGCTCGTGACCGGCGGCGGCTTCGCGGCCGCGCTGGGCCCGGCCCTCGTCGCGGCCCTCGTCGGAGTCGTCGCCGGCGGCCTGACGGTCGCCATCGTGAAGGCGGGAGCCCGCCTGGTCCGCAGGAAAGCCTGACGGACCGAAGGGCTCGGCCTGGGATAGCCTTCCCCCCTCCGCCATGAGCCTCACCGCAGGCCGATCCTCCCCCCTGCGCGTTGCCGTCATCGGCTCCGGCCCGGCCGGCTTCTACGCCGCCGAGACCCTGCTTCGAAACGCCGAGGTCCCGGTCGAGGTCGACGTCTTCGACCGCCTGCCGACGCCCTACGGGCTCGTACGGGGGGGGGTGGCGCCCGACCACCCGAAGATCAAGAGCGTCGCAAGGGTCCTGGAGCGGACGGCGGAACGGCCGGCCTTCCGTTTCCTCGGAAACGTGATGCTCGGCCGCGACCTGACGGTCGAGGACCTGCGCGATCACTACCACCAGATCGTCTATGCGACGGGAAACGAGGCCGACCGGCGGCTCGGCGTTCCCGGCGAGGGCATCCCCGGCTCGACGCCGGCGACCGTCTTCGTCGGCTGGTACAACGGGCACCCCGACTACCGCCTGGCGCGGATCCGCCTGGATGCCGGGCGGGCGGCCATCATCGGCAACGGCAACGTCGCCGTCGACTCGGCGCGCATCCTCCTCCGGACGCCCGAGGAGCTGGCGCCGACGGACATGCCCGTCCACGCGCGGGAGGCGCTCGCGGCGAGCCGCGTGCGCGAGATATGGCTGCTCGGCCGGCGCGGACCCGCACAGGCCGCCTTCACGCGGCAGGAGCTCGGCGAGCTGGCGGAGCTGGCCGACACGGACCTCTGCGTCGACCCGGCCGAGCTCGTGCTCGACCCCGCCAGCGAGGCGGAGCTCGCCGGCTCGCCGCTGCGGCAGAAGAACCTCGCCATCCTGAGGGACGCTGCCTCTCGCGGGCCGACGGGCAGGGGTCGCGTCCTGCACCTGCGGTTCTGCGTCTCCCCCTCGGCCTTCGTAGCCGACGCCTCCGGCCGCCTCTCTGCGCTGACGCTCGAACGCAACCGTCTCGAGGCGGGCCCGGACGGCACGGTCGTCGCCCGGCCGACCGGGGAGACCGAGACGCTCGAGGTGGGCCTCGCACTTACGGCGGTCGGCTTCGCCGCCGACCGGATTCCCGGCGTTCCCTTCGACGAGGCCGCGCGGATCGTTTCCAACCGGGATGGGCGGGTCTTCGACCCGTCGACGGGACGGGTCGTCCCGAACGAGTACGTCGTCGGCTGGGCGCGCACCGGCGCGAGAGGCCTCATCGGATCGCACCGGACGGGATCGGCGGAGGTGGTCGCCCGGATGCTCGACGACTGGCGAGGCAGGTCCGCCGCTCCGCGCGACCTGCCGCCGCGCGAGGAAGTGGACGCGGTGCTTTCCCGGCGCGGGGTGCCGGTCGTCGGCTTCTCGGACTGGAAGCGCCTCGACGAGGTGGAGGTCGCGCGCGGCGCCCTCCGCGGAGCCCCCCGCGACAAGATCGCCGACATCCGGGCGATGCTCGACCTGCTCGGCGACGGCGCGTCGCGGTAGCATCCGCGCTCGGTACTCCGCGAAAGCGGCCGGCCACGAGCGCCGTCCGCCGGCGCGGCCAGTCGAGCCCGCACCTCAATGAGCCAGCAGCGTACCGCCGTCATCGTGGGTGCCGGGCCCGCCGGGCTCACTGCGGCGTACGAGCTCGCGACGCGTTCCGACGTCAGGCCCGTCGTCCTGGAAAGGAGCGGGGTCGTCGGCGGCATCGCGCGGACCGTTACCCACAACGGCAACCGGATCGACCTCGGCGGGCACCGTTTCTTCTCCAAGTCCGACCGGGTGATGGACTGGTGGCTCCGGATCCTGCCGCTCGAGCGAGGTGGAGCCGGAGCGGCGATCTCCTACCAGGGAAAGACACGGTCGATCGAGGGGGATTGCGGCCTGACGGAGACGGACGGCACCGATCTCGTCATGCTCCTGCGGGAGAGGCGCTCGAGGATCTACCACCGCCGGCGCTTCTTCGACTACCCGATCCGGCTGAACCTCTCGACCTTCCGCAACCTCGGCCTCGTCCGGTCCTTCCGGATCGGTGCCAGCTACCTGCGGGCCGTCGCGCGGCCCGTCACGCCCGAGACGAACCTCGAGGACTTCCTCGTCAATCGTTTCGGGCGCGAGCTCTACCGCACGTTCTTCCGCGACTACACCGAGAAGGTCTGGGGGGTCCCCTGCCGCAGCATCAGCGCCGAGTGGGGGGCACAGAGGATCAGGGGCCTCTCGGTCGCGAAGGCGGTCCGCCACCGCCTGCAGGCGCTGGTGCGCGGCGCAGCCGGAGACCTCGCGCAGAAAGCGGTCGAGACTTCGCTCATCGAGAGGTTCCTCTACCCGAGGCTCGGTCCGGGACAGCTCTGGGAGGAGGTCGCGCGGCGCGTCGAGGCGCGGGGCGGCGAGGTCCGGCTCGGCTGCCGGGTCGACGGGCTGACCCGCGAGGGAGAGCGGCTCTCTTCCGTCTCGTACACCGACGGGGAGGGTTGCCGCCACACGGTCGCCGCCGACGTCGTCCTCTCGACGATGCCGCTCAGGCACCTCGTCCGGTCGCTCGATCCGCCGGCGCCTCCCGAGACCGCGGAGGTCGCCGCCGGCCTCGTCTACCGGGACTTCATCACCGTGGGGCTCCTCGTCGACCGGCTCGAGGTCGAAGAGGAGGAGGGCGGCCTGATCCGGGACAACTGGATCTACATCCAGGAGCCGGACGTCCTCGTCGGCCGGATGCAGGTCTTCAACAACTGGAGCCCCGGAATGGTCGCCGACCCCGGCAAGGCCTGGATCGGGCTGGAGTACTTCTGCAACGCCGGGGACGAGGTCTGGCGCCTCGACGACGAGGCGATGATCGCGCTGGCGGTGTCCGAGATGGAGCGGATCGGCATCGTCGACCCCCTGAAGGTGAGGGACGGGGTCGTCATCCGGATGCCGAAGGCCTACCCGACCTACCTCGGCACCTACGGCCGCCTCCCGCTCCTGCGCGCGTTCCTCGACGGCATCCCGAACCTCTGGGTCCTGGGCCGGAACGGAATGCACCGCTACAACAACCAGGACCACTCGATGCTCACGGCGATGACTGCCGTCGACGACATCCTCGCGGGCCGGACGGACAAGTCGAACGTCTGGGACATCAACACCGAGAGCGACCACCACGAGGAGAGGGCGGAGGACGGCGGCTGAGACCCTCTCCGGCTCCTCGCCTCGGATGCCGGGTTTCGGCGGGACGGGCTAACATTGCGGCCGTGACGGAGGGTGTTCTGCCGGACCCGCGCGTGAGCGCCGCCGCCGTCAGCGTCGTCATCCCCGCCCACCGTGCCGACGAGGGCTTCCGCGCCTGCCTCGCCTCCGTGACCGCCTGCCGGCCTCTGGCGGGCGAGGTGATCGTCGTGGTCGACGGCGAGGCGCCGGGCTGCACGGCCCTCGCCGCCGCGGCGGGAGCGAGGGTGCTCGCCACGAACGGCGGTGAGGGACCCGCGGTCGCGCGGAATCGGGGTGCCCGCGAGGCGGCCGGTGCGGTGGTCCTCTTCCTCGACGCCGACGTCGTCGTCCCTGCCGACCTGGTGGAACGCGTCGCCGGGGCCTTCGACCAGGACCCGCGGCTCGACGGCCTCTTCGGCTCCTACGACGCCGCTCCCGCGGCGCCCGGCGTCGTCTCGGTCTTCCGGAACCTGCTCCATCACCACGTCCACCAGACGAGCCGGCCGGAGGCGTCGTCATTCTGGTCGGGCTGCGGCGCGCTCCGGACGACCGTGCTCGCCGAGAGCGGAGGTTTCGACGAGCGCTACGGCCGCCCCTCGGTCGAGGACATCGAGCTCGGCTCCCGGCTCGTCCGCGCCGGCCGTCGCATCCGCCTCGACCGGTCCCTCCAGGTGAAGCACCTCAAGCGCTGGAGCCTCGGAGGGATGCTCGTGACCGACGTGCGCGACCGCGCCCTCCCGTGGGCGGAGCTGATCCTTCGCGAGCGCCGTCTACCCCGCGACCTGAACCTGCGGCCCGGCCACCGGCTCAGCACCGCCGCCGCGCTGACGCTCGTCGCCGGGCTCGCCGCCCTCCCCTTCCGGCCTTTTCCCGGGCTTCTCCTCGCCGTCCCCAGTCTCCTGGCGCTTCTTGCGGCGAACGTCCCGTTCTACCGGCGCCTCGTCACGCTGCGCGGGCCGGCGTTCCTCGCCGCCGCGATTCCCCTCCACGGACTGCACTACCTCTGCGGGGCGCTGGGGTTCGGCGCCGGGCTCGCACGGCACGCGTTTTCCGCGGGGCGCTCGACCGTGTCACGGGAGGCCCGCCACGTCGCCGCGAGCGCGGGGCAGGCGCCCTTCCCCGACGCGGGTGTCGAGACGCCCGAGCTCGCGCCCGCCCGAATCGCCGGCGAGCCGTGAGAGGTCGTAGACGCGTGTCCGGAGCCCCGTGAGGTCTCCGGAGGCGAAGACGAGGGGCAGCCGGACGGCGTTCGCCTCGAGGTAGGGGCTCACCCAGGCGGGCATCCGCTCGTAGTCGGAGAGGACGAGGAAGGGCGCACGCCTGCTCTGCACCAGCGTCTCGAACTCCCCGGCCGTGCCCGGCACGTCGGCGGTCGGGCGCTCGGCGTAGAAGTTCACCTGGGGCCAGGACGTCGTCACGATGACGGCCCCCGCGGCCGCCCGCTCGCGGACCCAGAGCCCGGCGTCCTTCACCGAGAGATACGACCTCCCTTCCGCGTGCAGCCACTCGTCCGCCGTCGCGAGCTGCTGAACGGCGGCGATGGCAAGGACGGCGGCCAGGAACGCGCGCGCGGCCGCGACGCTCCGAAGGCGCACCCAGGCTTCGATCCGGGCCGCTGCGGCGCCGAGCACCAGGAAGAGCCCGGGGAGGCAGAGGACCCCGAGACGGTGGTGGAACTTCTCGAAGAAGCCCGGCACGGCGAGCGGCACGAGGATGAGCCCCGCCAGGAGGACCCCCCGGTGGAGCCGTACCGGCACGGATCGCGGATAGCGCCGCTTCGCGAAGGCGAGCAGTGCGCTGCCGAGGGCGAACGCGAGAGCGCCGAGGAGAAACGCGAAGAGGAAGCTGCCGAGGTAGGACGGGAGGTACTCGAGGTACCGCGCGAAGACTCCGAGCTGTGCGGTCCCGATCGAGCCGAGGCGCTTCACCTGGTACGACCGGAGGAGCTCGAGCGGCGCCCCCCACCTTCGTGCGGAGAAGGCGACGTACGACGCGAGGCCCAGGAGCCCGAGGGCGATCGAGGCGAGCACCTCCCGCTGCCTCAGCCGCCTCCAGGTCCCTGCGACGACGAAGTGGGGCGCGAGGGAGAGAACGATCGCAGCGGCGCGGAAGTGGGCGAGGAATGCGAGCGCGACGGCGGGCCCGAGGACGGGCAGCCAGGCCGTCCGGCCGCGCACGACGGCCAGGGCGTAGACGACGATCGACAGCGTCCAGAAGAAGAGGGCCGGCGTCTCAGTGAGCACCCGCTGCGTGAAGAAGAGCGACTCCCAGGAGACCGCCATCAGGAAGCCCGAGACGAGGCCGGCACGCCTCCCGAAGAGGAGCTCCCCGGCCTTGTAGACGAGCCAGACCGTGCCGACCGAGAAGAGGACGTTTGCGAGGTAGATCCCGGCCTCGTCGAGGCCAGCGCCGTAGGAGAGCGCGCCGATCCACGGGAGGAGGGGAGCGCGGTGCCTTTCGTAGAGGGGGGCCCACTCGATGCCCGAAGCGATCTTCCTCGCCTCGGTCAGGTAGATCGTGGAATCCCACCACTCGACCTGGGTGACCCCGACGGAAACGAGCCGCAGCAGCGCCGCGAACGCGAGGAGCCCGGCCAGGGCCCAGCGAGTCGCGCGTTCATCCGGGGCGGTGGCGGAGACGCCCGGCATCATTTCTCCGCGACGGCTCCCGGTCCCTTCGCGCCGAAGCCCTTCGCGGCCAGGAACGCCCGGACGGCTTCCACGTTGACCGCTCCGTCCCTTCCGAGCTCCACGACGTGGACCTCGGAGCGACGCAGGAGAGCCCAGGCGGCGCGGACGCGGGAGAGGCCGATGCCGGCCAGGCCGAAGAGGTCGAGGACCGACGTCCTGAGGAGGAACTCGACCCCCTGGTAGAGGCCCACGCCGACGACCATCCCTTCGAGGAGGGCCTTCCACCCGGTCCCCTTCCCGACGGCGCGGATCGTGCAGGCTCGCCCCAGGCTTCTCCGCCCGACGAAGAGGAAGCGCGGCGCGGAGGCGTCACGGGCCAGCCCGTCCCCGAAGGCGGCGAGGGAGACGAGGTGCTTCGGCCCGAACTCCATCCTCCGGATGAAGGTGACGTGCTCTGGCGGAAAGGGGGGCGGCTCCGTGCCGAGGATGCCGATCCTGAGTGGAAACGGGTGGACGCTCCCTTTCGGGTCGACGAACGGACTGTCTTCCGAGATGAGCCGAAAGGGGGCCCCGAGTTTCAGGAAGCCGAGCGTGAGCGTCGTCTTCCCGCCGCCGGAGGGCATCAGGAAGAGCGCCGCCTCCCCCCCGGCCTCGAGGCCGAACGCGTGGACCCGGTGTAGCCCGTCGCGTTCGAGCGTCTCGGAGACGCGGGAGAGGATCGTCAGGTAGACGATCTCGTGGAGGAGATCGAGGTCGTCGCACGAGACGTCGAGCGATCGGAGCCTGCGGTCGTAAAGGGCGATCGCCCGGCCGAAGTAGTCGATGTACGTCAGGTCCCCCTGGGAGTAGCAGACGTTCCGGGGGGTGTAGACGGTCGCTGTCAGCGGTGGGAGCGCGTCGTAGTCGGGCCGCCGGCGGGCCGCCCGGATCGACAGGTGCTCCCGCCCGCGCCCGGCTCCCTCCGCCGTGAAGAAGGCGAAGTCGTCGGCGAGGCGTCGCGCGACCTCCTCGTCCGCCGTCTCCACGGTCACCGTCGCGCCGTAGAAGGAGAACCCGATCGTCTTCACCGGCTCCTCGCCGCTCACTTCCCGGCCTCCAGGTCTCCCCGTGGGGCGCCCCGCGCGAGCCGCAGCGCCCTCTCCGCCGCCTCCGAGGGTGTCGAGGGCCGGAAGATCGAGGCCGGCAGGAGGATCAGCCCGTGCCGCAGGCCGCTCAGGACGCCGGACGTGACGAACGTGACGTTCGCGACCCAGTGGTGGAAGGCGAGCGCGGCCGTCTCCCCCGGGCGGAATCCCGCCCTGCGTTCGTCCGCGAGCGAGCGCCAGAGGTACCAGGTGGCGACCGCCGCCGCCGCGCCCGCGGCGGGCCAGAGGCCGGTGGCCGCCGCGAGGGCGAGGAGCAGCAGCCAGAGGTGGAAGAGATGAAAGTCGGTGATGAAGACGCAGGCGAGGAAGGGAAATCCCGGCGCCTCGTACGCGAAGCCGATCTGGTGGTCGTCCGTCCGCACGCGGTAGAGGTGAAACCCTTTGAGACCGGTCTTCCGGTACGCGTAGCCGAGGTGCGTCCCCCAGCCCCAGAGCTGCTTCACGAAACCGCGGAACGTGCGTCGCGCCTTGTGCCTCACGACGGCGCCGTGCTCCCTCAGGGCGACCCAGTCGGGATTGCGCGCGAGGCGCAGGCAGAGCTCCACGTCCTCGGAGCGGGTCGCCGCGAGGTCGTAGCCGCCGAGGTCGCGGGCGCACGCGGCGCGCAGCGCCAGGTTGTTGTTCGAGAAGTGGAAGAAGCCCATCCGGTAGCGGCGCACGCGGCCGCCCCTGTAGTCCGAGGTCGTGCTCGGCAGCTCGACGATCATCGTCCCGTCCTAGGTGGTGTTGTGGTGGAAGGTCGCATAGTAGGTGTCGATGGCCGACGGGCTGGGGGTGTGCTCGTGGCAGACCCATCCCCCGACCATGCCGATGTTGTCGGCGCGCAGGAACCCGCGCTCCACCGCCTGGAGCCAGCCGGGCTCCAGGACGCAGTCGTCGTCGGTGAAGGCGATCACCTCGTGCCGGGCGTGCTCGAGCACCTTGTTGCGGGCCGAGGGGATCCCGGCCTGCGCGAGAAACTCCACGGTGAGGGGGAGCCGGTCCCGGAAACCGTCGATCACCGCCGACGTGCGATCCGTCGAGCCGTTGTCGACGACGAGGACTTCGTCGGGCCGTCGTACCTGCCGCGTGAGCGACTCGAGGCACTCCGTCAGGTCGGAGGCGCGGTTCCTCGTGATGATCCCGACGGTGATCCCGAGGCGGGCGTGGGGGTCGTCGAGAACCATCGGCGAGACCCCGGCGAGGAGCTGCGCCAGGACCTGGTGCAGGACCCGGAAGACGTTGCCCCCGTCCTTCGGGAGTCCCGAGCCGCCCTCGAGCGCCTCCGTCTGCGCCTTCAGCGCCGCGAGGAACGGGCGCGCCTCCGGATGGAGCGCGGCGAGCCGTCCGATCAGCTCGTCCCGATCGGCGTAGTCCCTCCCCTCGTCGAGGAAGAGCCGGACGCGCATCCGGTGGAACGCGTCGCGCATCACGACGAGGTCGTCCTCGAGGTAGACGCAGGGGAACGGGAGGCGCGGGACGTGCCCCGCGTTGCGCCGGTAGAGCGTCGAGAACGCCCGGAAGATCCCCTCCGCCGCCGCCTGCTGCTCCTTCACGACTGCGGCCGGCACGGCCCGCGGGGCGCGCGCGGGATCGGCGGCTACGTAGGCCGGCGCGTGCGCGAGCGGGTCGAGGGTGACGACGTCGGTGAACCCTTCCTGGTGGGTCACGACGAAGAGGAAGCCCCCGGCCCGCGCGAGCCAGCTCTCGCCGGGCCGCCCCTCGGCGTGCAGCGCCTCGAAGACGGCGCGCAGGCCCCTCCAGGCGCAGCCCTCGACCGTGACGACGGGCACCCCGTCGCTCGCGGGGAAGTAGTTGAGGCGCGGTGTCCAGCCGAGAAGGAAGGATGGGTGCCTGCGGACCGAGGCGCCGGTGCCGTGCCGGAGGCGCTCCAAAGCCGGCGTGACCGCCGGCTCCCGGGCTGCGGCGGCGGGCGGCGGATCGAGCGTGACGGCCGGGAGCGCGCTCCCGAGCCTCGCGAGAATCGCAGCGGCGGACTCGAGCAGCAGGGCGTACAGCTCTTCGGGACGGCTCCGCGTGAAGAAGAGCCGCCGCTCGCCCCGGCCCAGGAACTCCAGCCCGGGCCGCGCGCGCAGGCTTCGGGCCTCGTCGCCGCAGCCCGAGACCTCGGCGAGGTCGAGAAGCTTGAGGAACAGCTTCTGCCAGAAGCGCAGGTTGCTCGCGTGGACCGGGCCCTTCGTCAGAGGCAGTCGGAGGAGCGTCGCGATCTCGGCGCTCGCCTCGCAGGCAGTCACCGGACCCCGGGGCCACCAGTCCGCGTCCTCGGGACCGATCAGCCGGCGAAGGCGGCCCAGCTTCGCGCGGAGGCGAAGCGACTCGGGCAGTGGAAAACCGAGCGTCCCCTCCGAGAGGAAGACGAGGTTCTCCGCCTTCTCGTCCCACTTCCCGAGGAACGGGAAGAAGCGCCTCACGCGCCCGTACGCCCGGATCACTTCCTGCGGCTCGAGGTCGAGCCTGGAGAACCTCTCGTCGACGACGATGACGAGGTCGACGTCGGAGAGCCCGTGCACCGGCCGCCCCTCGAAGAACGAGCCGCAGCCGTAGACCGCGCGGACGCAGCCGAGCCGCCCGAGCCGTGCGAGGAGCTGCCCGAGCCCCAGCCGGTAGAGGGCGGCGAAGAGACTCGAGAAGGGCGGGACGTCGAAGAGGATGACGAGCTTCTGCAGAGGGTTCAGGCGGCACCCCTTTCCGGGGATGGGAGCGTTTCCGGGGCCTTCCCGAAGAGCGCTGCGTAGGCCCCGCGGCGCGCGAGGAGCTCCTCGTGCCTCCCCTCCTCGGCGACGCGTCCTCCCGAGAGGAAGACGACGCGATCGGCAGCCGAGAGGAGAGGGGGATGGTGGGTGATGAGGACGGCCGTCCGGCCCGCGCAGAGGACCTTCAGGTTCTCGATGAAGAACCGCTCCGCCTGCTGGTCGAGGTGGAGCGTCGGCTCGTCGAGGACGAGGAGCGCCGCGTCGCGGGCGAGCGTCCGGGCCAGGGCGATCCGCTGCCACTCGCCGCCGGACGGGGTGTAGTCGCCGAACATCCTCCCGAGGAGCGTGGCGTAGCCCTGCGGCATCGCCGTCGCCAGCGCGTCGAGGCCGGCCCGCCGGCCGACGCCCTCGACGCGCCCGGGCGCGCGGCTCAGGCTTTCCCAGTCGCCGTAGGCCACGTTCTCGGAGAGCGTCGCCTCGAAGCGCACGGCCTCCTGGAAGAGGACTGCGACGCTCGCGTGGGCCCGCTCGGGCGGCGCGGCGGTCAGGTCGACTCCGCCCAGGAGGATCGTTCCCCTCGAGGGCTCGTAGAGGCGCGCGAGGAGCTTGGCGAGCGTCGTCTTCCCGGCGCCGTTTCCTCCGGCGAGGGCGACGATCTCCCCGGCCGCGACCGACAGCGAGAGGTCCGACAGGACTTCGCGCGGAGCCCCCGGGTAGGCGAAGGCGAGCCCCTTCGCCTCGAGGGCGGCGGGGGCCGCGATCTTCCCGGCCCCTTCCGGCGCCACGCGCCGCGGCTCGAGCCTCAGGAACGCCAGGAGGTTCGAGATGAAGAGGGTGCTCTCGAGGGCGCCGGTGAAGGCGGCCACGGCCTGCTCGATGGCGAAGCTCATCCTCGCGGTCACACCCCCGAAGACGGCGACGTCGCCGATCGTCTCCGTCCCGCGGAGGGCGCCGATCGCGACCCAGACGAACGCGGCCCAGAAGGCGGTGACCGACACGGCGATGAAAACCGAGTCTCCCGCGAGGACGAGCCGGTGCAGCCGGGCGTCGCGCGAGCGGAAACCCTCCGCGATCGTGCGGAACCGCCCGACGAGGTGAGGCCCGATCCCGAGGATGCGGACCTCCGGAACGGAGCGCGCGTCGACGAGGAGGGAGACGAAGTAGGAGATCCAGCGGCGGCTCGTCGTCCTCTTCTGCTCTTCCTCGTACCGCATCCGGGCGAAGCGCCACTTGGCGAGGAGGAACGGGACGCCGACCAGGAGGAGCGCGAACGCGACGAGCGGCTCGATGTAGACGAGGACGGCCGTCAGCGAGGCGATCCGGACGCTCTCCGCAGAGGCCCCGAGGACGCCCTGGAGGAACTTCCCGAAGCTCCCCGCCGTATCCCGCCGTGCCTGCTCGAGGAGGTCCTGGAAGCGCGGGTCCTCGAAGTGCGCCGGCTCGAGGCGGGCCGCGTGGCCGAGGATCTCGTCGGTCAGCGACACCGTGAGCTCTCCCTGGAGGCGCTGGCTCGCGAAGTCGTGGACCGCCCGGGCCAGGGCCTCGAGCACCGTGCAGCCGACGCCGAGGAGGAGCCACGGGATGAGAGCAGGCAGGCCCGCCGTTCCGTCGCCGAGGCCCGCGGAGACGGCGTTGATCAGCCCGCGCGCGGCGAGGACGACTCCGGCAGGGACGAGGCTCCTGACGAACGCGGCCGCGACGAGCGTCGCCGTCAGCCCCCTGTGGACGGCCCAGGTCCTCCGCAGCGCCCAGCCGGCCGCAGTGACGAGAGTGCGGAGGCGTCCCTCAGCCATTTTCGCGGCCTCCCCGGGCAGCCTCGATCCGCTCCCGGATCCCGTCCGCCGCCACCCTCCCGGTCGGGTAGGGCCCCAGCCACGAGGTCCACCGCGAGCGTGGTACACGCGGCCGGCCCTCGGCGAAACCGATGGCGTCGAGGAGCTCGAACAGCCGGTCCTCGTGCCGCGCCACCCTCTCGAGGGTCCGCCGCCGGATCTCGGCCGGCGGAACGGGACACGAGGTCATCTCGCGGACTCCCGCAGCGACGGACGCGGGGTCGTCGGCGACGATCCGGACGTATTCGGAGTCGAAGAACTCGTCCCGCCCGCCGCGGTTCGCCGTCGAGACGACGGGGAGGCCCGCGAGGAGGTATTGGATGCTCGCAAACATCGCCCCCTCGACGGCAGAGAGGCAGAGGCCGACCCGCGCCTGGTTGATCGCCTCGTTGATCTCCTCCCCCGCGAGGCTGCGGTAGGCCGGGGCGAGCGGGTCGTTGAACCAGTGCGCGCGCGGGAGGATCTCCCTCACCGAGCGGACGTAGGTCTCGTCGTGGTGCTTCTCGACGCGCGACGTGACGAGCGCGAGGCCTTCGATGGCGCCGGCGAGCTCGTGCCGCTTGAACGGGCAGACCCGGGCGTCGTAGACGGCGTCGAACCGCCGGGCGCGGCCGGGCAGAGGCTGGTAGGTCCGGGGGTCGACGAACGCGTTGTGGCTCACCCAGGCCGCGCCGAGGCCGCGGGCGGTCAGCCTCTTGTGCTCCGCTTCGCTGTTGGCGAGGAAGATCATCCGGTGGTTCGAGTGGCGCCTCGTGTGGCGCGTCTTCCAGCGGGTGAGGACGTCCATGTGCCACTCGTCGTCCCGGGACCAGGAGAGCTCCACGAGCAGCGTGGCCGGGCGATGGCGGTGCTCGCGGAAGACCGGCAGGAGGGCGCCGGGCTCGTCTGCGAGGACCCAGTCCGCGACGAAGAGCACGAGCGGGTCGGCGGAGAGGACGCGGCAGCCGCCGCCCCGCATCCTCCTCTCGAGCGGCCTGAGGGGGAACGCCCGGTAGAGAGCATTGAGGAGGTCTGCACCGTTCATTCGCAGAGGACCCACGGTCCCTTGCGCTCCGACGCGAGCTCGGTGTCCTGGATCGCGTTCACGAGCGTGATCGAGGTCGCGACCAGGAGGTAGGCCGCGAGCGCGCCGCCTGCGAGAGCCTTGCGCCCGGCCCACGGCGTGCCGAGCTCGCGGTCCGCGAGGACCTCCGCGAGCGGGAACGACGCGAAGAAGATCCCCTGCATCATGACGAAGCCCGCCGCCCACGCATCCCGGTTCAGGATGACATACGCGAGGTAGGCCGTCGGGATCAGCGTGAAGAGGAGGTGCGCGTCGTCTCGCCTCTTCCACCACACCCACCACGAGAGCGCCACCGCCGGGAGGAGGCCGGTGCTCAGGAGCTTGAACCCGACACCCCGCCAGCTGGAGAACCCCTGCTGGATGCCGGCGGCGTAGACGAGGTTCCTCGCGCTCGAGAGGCCGTCGAGGGCGTTCAGGAGGACGAAGGGGAGGGCCATCCCGAGGATCGTCACGGCCGCGGCGCGGGGTTGCCGCCGGACGAGGAGATAGAGGACGAACCCCAGCGCGAAGACGGCCGCCGAGAACTTGAAGAGAAACGCGATGCCGACGAGGAGGCCCGGGACGAACGCGTCGCGCCGCGACACGAAGCGCCAGATGCCGAGGGCGAAGAAGAGGAGGGTCGCGAGGTCGTCCTGCTCGCCGACCGCCACGTTGAGGTTCGTCCCGGGGTAGAAGGCGAAGAGAACCGAGGCGAGGACGACCGTCTCCGCGCCGAAGAGCTTCCGGCCGACACGCGCGTGCACGACGAGGAGCCCCGCGAAGAGCGCGAGGTTGACGAGCTTCAGCCCCCAGAGCCCCGCCAGGTGGTAGACGCCGTACCAGAGGACGGGCCCGACGAACGTCTTGCTCGTGATCCGGTAGCCCTCGACGCCTCCGAGCACGTCCTTGCCGAGGTTCACGGCGCCGATCACGTCCGGGTAGAGCCGGCCGTAGAAAACGACGATCAGCGCGAGCTTGAACAGGATCGCCGCGGCGAAGAGCGCGAGGAGGGAGCGGGAGGGGCGGCTCACGGCGCGGCTTCCGTCATCGGCGCTCTCGCCGCCAGGAGGCGGCGGATTTCGCCGGGGCCTCTGGCTGCTCCGGCCGCGATGAGGACCGTGAGGAAGACGACAGGGAAGAGGTAGTACCGGTCCCAGTCCACCGGTGTCATCAGGGCCGGCCCCGCGGTGAAGAGCCCGACCGCGAGCAGGACGACCGCTGCGGCCGGTCCGCTCCCGTCCTTCGTCCACCGCAAGGCCCCGTGGGCCAGGAAGAGGAGGCCGAGGCCTGCAAGGAGGGCGTTGAGGGTCGCGACCCGCGTGACCGTGTACTGCTTCAGCGTGCGGCCCGCGACGACGAGGACGCGCCGGCCCGGCGTCGAAAGCCCCCACCGCGGGTCACTCTGCTGCTCGGCCAGCTGCTTCGCCCGCAGCTCGAGCATCGCACTCAGGTGCGCCGCAGGACGGTGGTGGAGCGACGGGTTGACGGCGACGAACGTCGCCGCGCACGAGCCCAGGACGAGCGCCGAGGCTCCCGCGGCGAAGGCTGGTCGTCGCCACCAGCGGCCGAAGCCGCGGCCTCCGAAGGCGAGGATGCACGCGAGGACCACGCCGGCGCCGGCGACCGCCAGCCCGTTCAGCTTCGACCCTCCGGCCAGACCGGAGGCGACCCCCATCGCCGCGAGCCACGCGAGGGCGCGGAGGGCGCTCCATCCCGTGGCGCCCTCCGGAGCCGCATCGCGCACCCGCAGCGCCCTCGTGCCGGCCCACATCGCCAGGCAGGTGAAGAAGAGAAGGGCGGGGTCTCCCATCGCGCGGCGCAGGTGGACGAGGAGATAGCCGGACGCCGAGAAGAGGAGGACGAAAAGGAGGCCGGCGATCCTCCCGGCGCCCTGTCGAACGAGCCCGTACAGGACGAGACCGCTCACGATGCCCAGGGCGGCCGTGGAGCGGCGGGCCGCCTCCAGCAGGCCGGCAGACGGCACGTTTCCGACGAGAGCGTTCTCGTCGGGACCGAGGTCGGACTTCCAGGGCCGGTTCAGGTCGGCGGCCGCGTAGCCGTGCAGGCGCCTGCCGATCGCGATCAGGTAGCGGGCCACCGGAGGCTGGTCGAGAGAGAAGTAGTGTGGCCCCCAGGTGAGCCGCGAAGTCCAGCTGTCACGGACTCCCTTCGCCCCGCGATCCGGGAGCGCCGGCTCCGGCCCCCGGACGCTCTCGCGGAACCACTGCGGCGGGATGAAGCCCTCGTCGACGGCCGCCTCGAAGTAGAGGCTGCAGCAGATCCAGAGGCTCTCGTCTTCATGGAAAGGCACCCGCTCGAGGCCGCGAGAAAAGAAAAAGACCAGGACCGCACCGGCGACGACCCACTCGGCGAGGCGAGTCAGATGTGGCCGGATCGATCTCATCGTTCGAGAGGCCCGCCCCGTCGGATCGCGACCCGTCCTGCACGGGCCCCAGCAGCGTTTGCCAAGGGCGGCGAGGTTAGCAGGTCGCCAGCGCGGCGGGCGTCAGGGACGCCGGAGGAAGTACCGGGCGCGTGCGCTCATGGAGTGCGACCAGGGTCGCGTCTGGTGAGTCCCGTCGCGCGTCAGGCCGCGCTCGCGACGGGTGGGGACTCTGGTGCTGATCCGGCTGAACGAGTCGATCTCCCCACCCCGGCAGGAGCTGGGGTGGTTCTACCTCTCGGGTGGCAGCTTCGGTCGGTAGGGGATGGTGCCAGCTCTCCCATCTCCCGGTCTGCGTCGTGGTTGCATGGAATCCGGGAAGACCGGATCTCGCATGCAGGGCCGAACCGTCATCACGGCGCGGGCGGTCCTGCCCGTGCGCCGTCCCCCCCTTGGGCGCTCAGCGCTCCTTGCGGAGAGAGGAGAGGTTCCTCGGGAGGCCGAGGCGGCCCAGGTCGTCCTGGTCACCCCGGATGCTCACGCACGGACCCCTGTAGTTCTCGTCGGGGCAGAGCTGCCACGTCCCGCGGACGCGTATCGACATCGCCTTGTCGTTGAAGCCGCGGTCGCGCAGGTTCGACGCCTCTCCCGTCACCGTGACGGAGCGGCCGCGGAAACCGCGCTGCTCGTAGAGGACCGCCTCGTCGCGCGGGCCTCCGCCCGCGCCGCCCCATCCGCCACCGGACCGCACGAGCTGGATCGAATTGACCTGGTCGTTGATGCCGAGATCCTTGAGGTCCCGGACGTCCTCGCCGACCTCGACGCAGCCGTCGAAGCTCGAGGTCCGGCAGAGCCGCCAGCGCCCTCCGGACACCTTCACCGACGAGATCCGGTTCCCCATCCCCATCGAACTTAGGTTGCGGACGTCCTTGTCGAAGGTCCAGGAGCGTCCCGAGTAGGCCCTGTCGGCGTAGACGGTGATGGAGGCGCGGCCGCCGCCTCCGCTGCCGCCCCAGCCGCCGCCCCCCTGGCCGCCGGGTCCGAGCTCCTGGATGGAGCTCACCTGGTCGTTGAAGCCGATGTCGCGCAGATTGGAGACGTCGCCCGCGATCTCCATGCACCCGCCGAAGTTCGGGGAACGGCAGATTCGCCAGCGGCCGCCGAAGACCCGGACGGACGAGATCTGGTTGTTCAGGCCCATCTGCGAGAGGTCCCGGATGTCGTCCGAGAAGACCCACGAGCGGCCCCGGTAGCCCTTGTCGGTGTAGACGGCGATACCGATGCGGCCCCACTCGTTCTCGCCGCCCCACCCGCCCCAGTTCCCGCCGCCCCCCGCGCGGACGGGCCGGAGGCTCGAGATGCGGTCCTGGAAAGGCGTCCCCTGGAGGTTGGCGCGGGACCCCGAGAAGGTCTCGCAGCGCCCCTGGAAGTCCGGCTCGGTGCACATGAGCCACGCCCCTGAGCCGATCGAGAAGCTCGAAATGCTGTTCGAGATTCTCCAGTCGCCGAGGTCGTTCACGCCGTGACGCAGGTCGATGCACGGCGGACGCATGTTGGCGTTCTCGCAGACGCGGATGTCCGCCGCAAGAGACGCGCGGGAAGGGGCGAGGAGGGCGCCGCCGAGGAGGGCGGCGCCGGCGACGAGATCAAGGGCGCGCTTCATGCCCGGAGGCTATTCGCGCGCAGGACGTCGATCAAGAGGAGGTTTCCAGGGAGCGTGGTGCGAGGGCCCGACTGTCGGCAGCGGCCGGGGTTCGGACGCCTCCCCGCCGGACCCGTCGGGAGTGGGAACCACCCTCACGGCCGCGCTCATCTGCCCGTCACGGGTCCCCCTCGCGCACGTCGGCGACTCGAGGGCCCCCTTCGCGAGAAACGTCCGCCGACGAGCTTTCCGGCCGCGCGAGTCGTCGGCATCCCATACTTCGCCCATGAGCCAGCGCGCCTCCAGTCACCGCCACGACCTCGCCGCCATCGCGCACCGGGCGATGCTCGAGCGCGGGTTCGCTCCCGACTTCGAGCCGGACGTCCTCGCCGAGGTGGGTGCGCTCGACCCGCACGCCGCCGGGGCAGACGGGGCCGTGCGCGACCTGACCGGGCTCCCCTGGTTCTCGATCGACAACGACGACTCGCGCGACCTCGACCAGGTCTCGACCTCCGAACGGCTCCCAGGGGGAGCGGTCAAGGTGCTCGTCGCGATCGCGGACGTCGACGCATTCGTCCGCGACGGCTCGAAGGCGGACGGCCACGCCCGGACGAACACGACGTCGATCTACACGGCGGGTGGCACGTTCCCGATGCTCCCCGAGCGGCTCTCCTACGACCTGACCTCGCTGAACGAGGACGGGGACCGCCTCGCGCTCGTCGTCGAGATGGTCGTCGAGCCCGGCGGCGCCGTCACGAGCTCGAGCGTGACCCGCGCCCGGGTGAGGAACCACGCCCGGCTCACGTACGACGCAGTCGCGGCCTGGCTGGACGGCGACGGGCCGATGCCGGAGCGGATCGGAAGGACTCCCGGGATGGAGGAGCAGGTCCGGATGCAGGACGAGGCGGCGCAGGCGCTGAAGGCGGTCCGGCTCGAAGAGGGCGCGCTCGTCCTGCAGTCGACGGAGGCGCGCCCCGTCTTCGACGGGGGCAAGCTCGTCGACCTCGCGCCGCAGGAACCGAGCCGGTCCAAGGAGCTCATCGAGAACCTGATGGTGGCCGCGAACGGCGCCACGGCGCGCTTCCTCGAGGAGAAGGGCCTCCCCTCCCTCCGCCGCGTGGTACGGGAGCCGGCGCGCTGGGCGCGGATCGTGGCGGTCGCGGCGGAATACGGTGAGACGCTCCCTGCGGAACCCGACAGCCGCGCGCTCGCACTGTTCCTCGCGAAGCGCCGGAAGGCCGATCCCCTCCGCTTTCCGGACCTCTCCCTCGTGATCGTGAAGCTGATGGGGGCCGGTGCGTACGCCGTCGAAAGGCCGGGCGATGAGGCGCCGGGGCACTTCGGCCTCGCCGTGAAGGACTACACGCACTCCACCGCGCCGAACCGCCGCTACCCCGACCTTCTCACGCAGCGGCTGTTGAAGGCGGCGGTGGCCGGCTCGGCCTCGCCCTACTCCGCGGAATCGCTCGGGGAGCTGGCGCGGCGCTGCACGGAGAAGGAGAACGACGCCAACAAGGTCGAGCGGCACCTGCGCAAGTCGGCGGCCGCGCTCCTCCTCTCGACGCGAATCGGCGACCGGTTCGACGGGGTCGTCACCGGGGCCAGCGATAAGGGGACCTGGGTGAGGCTCTTCTCGCCCCCGATCGAGGGCCGGATCGAGCGGGGCCAGACCGGTCTCGACGTCGGAGACAAGGTGGCGGTTACCCTCCTGTCGACCGACGTCGAGCGCGGATTCATCGACTTCGCGCGCGCGCGACGGTAGTCGCGCCTCGGCGGCCGGACGTCAGTCGTCCAGGACGAAGGTGACCATCATGTTCACCTGGTACTCGGTGATCTTTCCCGCTTCCACGCGAACCTGCTGCTCCTTGATCCAGGCGCTGCGGATCTGGCGGAGCGTCTTGCTCGCCCTCAGGAGGCCTTTCTGAAGGGCGTCCTCGAAGCTGGTGGGCGACGTGGCGGTGATCTCGGTGACCTTGGCGATCGACATCGTCTGCTCCTTCTGCGCTGTGCACAACGAGGCCGTCCGCAACGGGCGTGCCACGACACCCTGGCCCCGGGGTGTGCCGGGGAAGGCTTCCCTCTCGAGAACGGCCGCCCGCCGTTTCGTAACCGGTACCTCCCGCGCTGAAGGACTTACACCGGGGTCCTCCGCGGCTAGTCCCGTCCGACCTGCTGACGCTGCCCGCCGTGGCTCGCGCGTATCGGAGACGCGAACCTCTGGGTCCGGTTGACGTCGAAGACCGCGGGCGCAGGGCCGGATGCCGGTGCAGGGCCCGTGGCGTGCCGGCGGGCCATCGCACACGTGAGAGTGCCGGTCGCGACGAGGGAATCCACAGCGTCCGCATCGAGCGGGGGTGAGAGCCAGTAGCCCTGCCCGGACGGGCAGCCCAGGTCCCGGAGGGTCGCGTGCTGCCGCTCCGTCTCGATCCCCTCCGTGATCACCCGGACCCCCAGGTTCTTCCCGAGCGTCACGATCGCACGCACGATCTCGAGGCCCTCCTTGTGGGAGTCGATGCACGCGGTGAAGGAGCGGTCGATCTTCAGTGAGTCGACGGAGAGCCGGAGAAGGTGATTGAACGACGAGTAGCCCGTCCCGAAGTCGTCGATGTGGATCCTGATTCCCAGCTGGCGCAGCTGGGCGACGATCGAGGCCGCGAGCTCCGGGCTCTTCATGACAGCCGTCTCGGTGATCTCGAGCTGGAGGAGGGACGGATCGACCGACGTCGACGCGAGCGCACGGGTCACCTCGTCCACCAGCGTGGGGTCGAGGAACTGCTGCGCCGAGAGGTTGACCGCCACCGAGACCGAGGTGCCGGAAGGGAGGCTCCGATTCCAGGCGTCCAGGCGCTGGCAGGCCGCCACCAGCACCCACCGGTCCAGCGCGAGCACCAGTCCGCACTCCTCGGCGATCGGGATGAAGGAGTCGGGAGAGAGGAGGCCGCGGGACGGGTGCATCCAGCGGATCAGCGCCTCGAAGCTCTCGATGTGCCCGTCCTCCAGGGAGATGATGGGCTGGAACTGGAGCAGGAGCTCCCCGCGGTCGATGGCGCGCCGCAGCTCGGATTCGACCCTGAGGAGCGAGACGGCGTTCTCGTGCATCTCGAGGTCGAAGATCTGGTAGCCGCCGCGCCCCTTGTCCTTCGAGCGGTACATCGCGGTGTCCGCATCGCGCAGGACGTCCTCGGCTCGCTCGTACGTGCTGGATACCATCGCGATCCCGATGCTGACCGAGACGAAGACCTCCTCCCCCGCGATCTGGAAGGGGGCGGACATCTCCCGCCTGATCCGGTCCGCGACCATCACGGCCATGTGCGGCGAGTCGATATCGTCCAGGAGCACCGTGAACTCGTCCCCGCCGAAGCGCGCGAAGGTGTCCACCTCCCGGAAGCAGGTGCTCAGCCGCCGCACGATCCCGACCAGGAGCTCGTCCCCGACCAGGTGACCGGCGCTGTCGTTGATCATCTTGAACCGGTCCACGTCCAGGAAGAGCATCGCGTAGAGGGACTCGGGATCCCGTCGCGCATGGGCGAGCGCGAGGTTGAGCCGGTCCAGGAAGAGCGTCTGGTTCGGCAGCCCGGTGAGCCGATCGTGCAGCGAGGCGTGGCGGAGCTCCTCTTCCGCCCGCTTGCGCTCGCTGATGTCCTCCCACGTCGTCACGATGCCGATCGGCTGGCCCGGGGCCCCTTCGATGACGTCGGAGTAGAAGGAGATGGGGAACTCCGTGCCGTCCTTGCGCACGCTGAGGTGCTCGCGGACGGTCCCGGGACCGTGCATCCGGTCGGGAGTCAGGGAGCCCCGGAAGGGGGAGGAGAAGAAGGTCCGCACGTCCCGTCCGAACAGCTCCGCGACCGTCCAGCCGTGCATCCGCGCCATGGCGAGGTTCGTGAAGATCAGCTTTCCGCCGGTGTCGGTGATCGTCACGCCGAGATGCATCGTGTTGAGGGCCTTTCCGAAGACCGCGATCGAGTGCTCCTGATCGACCTTTCGGCGGATGACGGTGCGGCCCGTCTCGTCCACGTTGATCCGCCGATCGGTCTCCGGCTCCATCTGGCCCATCCCGGCACCCTCCGGAAAACCGGCGCCCTGTCCGACTCGTCCGGGCCACTTCGTCCCCACTCCGGGGACAGTTTCTTCTTCATGCCTTTCGGGCACCTTCGCGAGTCGGCTCATCGTGACCCCCACCGCAGGCTCCAGACGCAAGCTCGGCGCCATGCCCGTCGTCCGTGCCTGTGTCGGGTTAAATCGTTGAAAAGAAGAGATATCCACACCATCTGGCGGGACGTGCCGGGTCAAGTGCGGTCGGCTCCCTGGTAAAACAGGGCGGGCTCGACCAGCAACAGGGGTCTCCCCGCGACGCCGCGGCCCAGTCGGGCGCCGGCGGCCGGAGACGTCAGTCGGGACCCGAGCCCGGCACCTCCGGCGCCGCGACGATCTGCCTGGGCCCGCGGGAGAGCGCCGTCGCCAGGGCGGCTTCGGCCGCGCCCAGGAGCGGTTCGGGGTCTCCCTTCCCGGGTACCGTCGCGGCCAGCCCCGCGCTCAGGGTGACGGTGGAGACGTCACCCGCAGTCGGGCCCGACATCGAGATGGCCTCGACGTCGGCCGCAAGCCGGCGGGCCACGGCGGTTGCGCCCTCCAGGCTCGTGTTCGGCAGCGCGACGACGAAGCGATCCGCTCCCCAGCGACCGACGACGTCGCCCGCGCGGCGGAGGCCGGTCGACAGGACGGCGGCGACGCTCCGAAGGCAGTCGTCGCCCGCATCCGAGCCCTGGCTGCGGTCGATCGTCTTGAACGCGTCCACAGCGAAGAAGACAGCCGCCAGGGGTGTTGCCTCCCTGCGGTTCCGACGCCACTCCACCCGAAAGGCCTCGAGAAACGTCGCCCGGTTGGCGACGCCGGTGAGACCGTCGTGTCGGTCGAGATCCCGGAGTCTCAGGATTTCGGACTCCGCCGCCGCCACGGCCCCCTCGAGATGGAGGGCCCTCGCCGCCCACGCTCGCTCCGTTTCGGCCTGTCGGTCGCGGGCGGCCCGGGAGTCGCGCCGGTGCTTCACGAGGACGACCAGCACGACGACGAGGAGGGTCGCCGCCAGGACGAGGATCAGCGCGAGGGCGACGGACGGCGAGAGGAGCGTCGGGTCGGAGCTCATGCGTGACGATTCTCCGCCCGGTCGGACCGGCGACGAACGGGCAACTCCCCGAAAGTCGAAGTTCGTGGGTGCGGGCTCGCGGAACCGGGGGTGGGGCGGCAAGGCCGCGATGCGTGCCGCGGGAGGCTCCTGAAGCGCTTCCGGCGCCTTCTGTCAGCCGCCCGCTCCCTCCGCCTCGTACCCGAGGTTCGGGGCGAGCCAGCGCTCGGCCTCGTGGAGCGGCATCCCCTTGCGGCGGGCGTAGTCGGCGACCTGGTCGCGGCCGAGGCGGCCGACGGCGAAGTAGTGGGCCTCAGGGTGGGCGAGGTAGTAGCCGCTCACGGAGGCGGCGGGGAACATCGCGAGGCTCTCGGTGAGGGTGATGCCCGCGTTGGAGGGGGCGTCGAGGAGCGAAAAGAGCGTCTTCTTCTCCGTGTGATCGGGGCAGGCGGGATAGCCCGGCGCGGGGCGGATACCGCGGTAGCGTTCGCGGATCAGGTCCTCGGGTGAGAGCGATTCGGCTTGCCCGAAACCCCATGCCTCGCGGGCGAGCTTGTGGAGCCGCTCCGCGGAGGCCTCAGCGAGCCGGTCGGCGAGCGCCTTGGCGAGAATCGACCGATAGTCGTCGTGGTCCTTCTCGAAGCGCTCGCAGAGTTCCGGCAGGCCGTGCCCCGCCGTGACGGCGAAGAGGCCGACGTGGTCGCGCCGCCCCGACTCGCGCGGAGCGACGAAGTCGGCGAGGGCCTCGTAGGGGGCGTCGCCGCTCTTCTCCTGCTGCTGCCGGAGCGTGTGGAGCGTCGCGAGCAGGTGCTCGCCCTTCGGGTCGGAATAGAGCTCGACGTCGTCGCCGACGGAGTTCGCGAGGAAGAGGCCCCAGACCGCGCGAGCCTGGAGGAGCCGCTTCTCGACGATCTCGGACAAGAGCGCCTGCGCGTCGGCGAAGAGCTCGCGGGCCTTCTCGCCGACGACGGCGTCGTCGAGGATCTGCGGGTAGCGGCCGCGCAGCTCCCAGGCGTGGAAGAAGGGGGACCAGTCGACGAACGGGATCAGCTCGGCGAGCGGGACGTCCTCCTCGACGCGGACGCCGGTGAAGGAGGGGACCGGCAGGTCGGCCGTTGCCCAGTCGAACGTCCGCCTGCGGGCGCGGGCCCCCGCAAGCGGGAGGAGAGGCTTGCTCTGCCGCCCTGCGTGCTCCTTGCGCAGGACGTCCTGGAGGGCCGCGTTCTTCGCGAGGAATGCCGGCCGCAGCTCGTCCGAGAGAAGGCTCCCGGCGACGCCGACGGCGCGGCTCGCGTCGGCCACGTGGACGACGGGCTGCGGTGCCGCCGGCGCGATCTTCACCGCTGTGTGGGCGGGGCTCGTCGTCGCGCCGCCGATCAGGATCGGGACGGCGATCCCCTCTCGGAACAGCTCGCGGACGGTGTGGACCATCTCGTCGAGCGATGGGGTGATGAGGCCCGAGAGGCCGACGAGGTTCGCCCCCGTCTCGCGCGCGGCCTTCGCGATCCGGTCCGCGGCGACCATGACGCCGAGGTCGATCACGTCGTAGCCGTTGCACGCGAGGACGACGCCGACGATGTTCTTGCCGATGTCGTGGACGTCCCCCTTCACGGTTGCGAGGAGGACCTTCCCGGCTGCTTTCACCGTTCCCGCGGCCTTCTGCGCCTCGAGGTGCGGCGTCAGGACCGCGACCGACTTCTTCATGACGCGGGCGCTCTTGACGACCTGCGGGAGGAACATCTTCCCCGAGCCGAAGAGGTCGCCGACGACGTTCATCCCGGCCATGAGTGGCCCCTCGATGACGGCGAGCGGCGCGCCGAGCTCCTCGAGCGCCTCGAGCGTGTCGGCCTCGACGTGGTCGGCGTTCCCCTTCACGAGGGCGTGTGCGAGGCGTTCCTCGACCGTCCCGGAACGCCAGGCCTCCGCGTGCGCCTGCGGCGCGCCGCCGGTGTCGCGCGCCTTCAGCCCTTCGGCGAAGGTCACGAGCCGCTCGGTCGCGTCGGGGCGGCGGTTCAGGACGACGTCCTCGACGAGCCCGAGGAGCTCCTTCGGGATCTCCTCGTAGACCGCGAGCTGCCCGGCGTTGACGATTCCCATGTCCATCCCGGCGGCGATGGCGTGGTAGAGGAAGGCCGCGTGCATCGCCTCGCGCACGGGGGCGTTGCCGCGGAAGGCGAACGAGACGTTCGAGACGCCGCCCGAGACCTTCGCGTGCGGCAGCTCCGCCTTGATGCGCCGCGTCGCCTCGAAGAAGGCGAGGGCGTAGTCGGCGTGCTCCTCGATGCCGGTCCCGACGGTCAGGACGTTCGGGTCGAAGAAGACGTCTTCGGGAGGGAAGCCCTCCTCGTCGACGAGGATGCGGTAGGCGCGCCGGCAGACGTCCACTTTCCTGTCGGCTGTCGCGGCCTGTCCCTCCTCGTCGAACGCCATGACGACAGCGGCGGCGCCGTGCCGCCGCACCGTCCGGGCCCGCTCGCGGAAGGTCTCCTCCCCGTCCTTCAGGCTGATCGAGTTGACGACGGACTTCCCCTGAAGGCACGTCAGGCCGGTCTCGATCACCTCCCAGCGGGAGCTGTCGACCATGACCGGAATCCGCGCGATGTCGGGGTCGGCCGAGAGGAGGTTCAGGAAGCGGCGCATCGCGGCGACCGAGTCGAGCATCCCCTCGTCCATGCAGACGTCGAGGACGTTCGCGCCCCCCTCGACCTGCTGGCGCGCGACGCCGAGCGCCGATTCGTAGTCTCCGGCCGCGACGAGCTTTGCGAACCGCGGCGAGCCGGTGACGTTCGTCCGCTCGCCGACGACGATGAAATTCGAGTCGGGGCGGATCGTGAGCGGCTCGAGGCCGGAGAGGCGTGAGAGCCGCTCGACGGCGGGGAGGATGCGCGGAGGGATGCCGCGCACCGCCTCGGCGATGGCCCGGATGTGCGAGGGGTTCGTGCCGCAGCAGCCGCCGACGAAGTTCACCCAGCCCGCCTCGGCGAAGGCGCCCAGGTCCTTCGCCATCGACTCGGGCGTCTCGTCGAAACCGCCGAACGCGTTCGGGAGCCCCGCGTTCGGGTAGGCCGACACCAGGACCGGCGCGATCCGCGAGAGCTCCTCGATGTACGGCCGCATCTCCTGCGGGCCGAGGGCGCAGTTGATGCCAACGGAGAGGAGCGGCGCGTGGGAGACGGAGTTCCAGAACGCCTCGACCATCTGCCCCGAGAGGGTCCGGCCGCTCCGGTCGGTGATCGTCACCGAGAGCATGAGCGGGACGGCCGTCCCGCGCTCGGCGAAGACTTCTTCGACCGCGACGAGGGCGGCCTTGCCGACGAGGGTGTCGAAGACCGTCTCGACGAGGAGGAGGTCGACGCCGCCGTCGAGGAGGCCGCGCACCTGCTCTTCGTAGGCCGAGACGAAGTCGGCAAAGACGTTCGTCCGCTTCCCGGGGTCGTTCACGTCGACGGCCAGGGAGAGGGTCCGGTTCGTCGGGCCGATCGACCCGGCGACCCATGCCGTACGGCCCGGGTGTGCCGCCTCGAAGGAGCGGACCGCCTCACGCGCGACGCGGGCTGCCGCCGCGTTCATCTCACGAACGTGTCCCTCGAGGCCGTAGTCGGCCATCGAGATCGCCTGCGCGCTGAACGTGCAGGTCTCGAGGATGTCGGCGCCCGCCTCGAGATAGGCGCGGTGGATCTCGCCGACGACGTCGGGACGCGTCAGCGGAAGAACGTCGGCGCACCCCTGAAGCTCCCGCGGGTGGTCCGCGAAGCGGGTGCCGCGGTAGGCGCCCTCGTCCAGCCGGTAGGGCTGGATCATCGTCCCCATCCCGCCGTCCAGGACGACGATCCGTTCGGAGAGGGCGGCCGCGAGGGCGGCGGGGAGCGGTGCGGGTCGCCTCATCGGCCGCTCCCCGTCGCGGCGGCGGACGAGGTTCGCTCTCGCGCCGGAAGCGACGCCAGGACCTTCCTCACGACGTCGTACCGCGCCATCGGCATGAGGTGGATGCCGCGAGCGCGTTCGGCGATGGCGCCCGCGAGCTCGATGCCGATGGAGAGCCCTTCTTCCGCCTCGAACTCGGGTCCCTTTTCGGCGGCCTTGCGCATCCGCGCGAGGATCGCGTCGGGGACGATCATTCCGGGGACCTCGTTGGCGAAGTAGAGCGCCTGCTTCAGGCTCTTCGGCGGGATGAGGCCGACGAGGACCGGGATGAGCCGGGCCTCGGGTCGGGCGAAGAAGCGGTCGAGGGCCGCGACGTCGTAGACCGGCTGCGTCTGGGCGAAGGTCGCACCCGCCTCGATCTTGGCGGAGAGCTTGGAGATCTCGACGTCGAGGTCGGAAGCGGCCGGGTTCGCGGCACAGGCGATGGCGAACGACGTGGAGGTCCCGATCGGCGAGCCCGCCAGATCGACGCCGGCGTTCAGCCCTCTCACGATCCGGAGGAGGCCCAGGGTGTCGACCTCGCCGACGTGCCGTCCCTGCGGGTAGTCGCCGATCTTCAGCGGGTCGCCGCCGACGACGAGGAGAGCCTTGATGCCGAGGCCGGCCGCCCCGAGGAGGTCCGACTGGATGCTGAGGACGTTGCGGTCGCGCGGGGAGAAGTGGAAGACGGTGTCGACGCCCGTTTCGTGCCGGATCATGTGCGCCACTGCGATGGAGGACATCCGGAGGCGCGCCATCGGGTTGTCGGTGACGTTGACGGCGTCGACGCCGTAGCCCCGGAGGAGCTGGGCGCCGTCGAGCGCGGCGGAGGCATCGGTCCCCTTCGGTGGCTCGATCTCCACGGTGACGACGAGCGCTTTCGGGTCGGCGAGCTTTCTCTTCAGCGGCGAGGTCTCGAGCGACTCGGCCACCGGGGCCGCCGGGGCGGAGACGAACGCGCGGGCGACGCGCTCGACGGCCACGCGCCTCTTGCCGACGACCTCCCTCGCCATGGCGGCGACGTGGGCGGGCGTCGTGCCGCAGCAGCCGCCGACGATCGCGGCGCCCGCCTTCACGAAATCGCGCGCCACCTCGCGGAAGTAGTCGGGCGTGGCGGGGTAGACCGTGCGCCCCGAGACGTTCCAGGGGTAGCCGGCGTTCGGCATCGCGGCGACGGGGACGCCGACCCGGGAGACGACCTTCTGGAAGACCTCGAGCGTTTCCTGGGGCCCGATCGTGCAGTTCATGCCGACGACGTCCGCTCCCGCCTCCTCCAGTGCCGACAGCGCCTCGACGACCTCGGTCCCGAACGTCGTCTTGCCATCGGCCAGGAACGTCATCGAGGCGAGGATCGGGATCTCCTTCGAGAGGTCGCGCGCCGCCTTGATCGCCTCGATCGCCTCGAGCCGCGAGGAGAAGGTCTCGAAGAGGAGGAGGTCGACCTTCTCCTCGAGGAGGATCCGGATCTGCTCGGAGAAGAGCTCGCGCACCATCGCCTTCGTGAGCGGCCCGTAAGGCTTGACGAGCTGGCCGAGCGGCCCGACGTCGCCCGCCACGAGGACGTACTCGCCGGCGGCGGCCTCGTGGGCGAGGCGCACGGCGGCCCTGTTGATCTTCTCGAGGGAGTCGGCCCAGTCGAACTTGGCGAGCTTGACCCGGTTCGCGTCCCAGGTGTTCGTCGTCAGGATCTGCGTGCCCGCTTCGACGTAGTCGTCGTAGATCTCCCGGACGAGCTCGGGCTGGGCGATGGAGAGGGGGGCGCGGGGGCTCTCGGGTGCGGCACCTCGCGAAACGAGGAGCGTCCCCATCGCCCCGTCGGCGAGGAGAACGTCGGTCTTCAGGCGCTCGCGGATGTCGTGTTTCATGAAAAAACCCCTCCGAGGACGAAGGGGCGTTTCGTGCGATTCGCTTCCGTTCGGCCTCGATTTCATCTCTCCCCGGCCGTGCCGGAGCGGGAATTGGCACCTGCCACCCCACCCTGCCGGACGGCGCGAGCGCCGGGCGGGGAGGAGCCGGTTGCCGCGGCATCGCAGGGCCCGTCCCTCCGCCGCTCGTGATGAAACCCGGACTCAAAGAACCGGATGGAGCCTACGGGAGCGGAATTCGGTGCGTCAAGCGGGGCGCGGGAGCGGACCGTGGACGGCGGCCGACCCCCTCGCCCCGGGGGCTGGTTTAGACTTCCGCTCCAATGAGAGTTCTCGTCGTCGGCTCGGGGGGTCGCGAGCATGCCCTCGTCTGGAAGCTCGCCCAGTCTCCGGACGTGAAAGAGATCTTCTGTGCCCCCGGGAACCCCGGCATCGCGCAGATCGCGACGTGCCTCCCGATCGGCGTGACCGACATCGTGGAGCTGGCCGACTTCGCCGAGACGATGAAGATCGACCTCACCGTGGTGGGTCCCGAGCTTCCCCTGACGCTCGGCCTCGTCGACGAGCTCGCCAAGCGCCACCTCCTCGCGTTCGGTCCGAACAAGCTCGCGGCCGAGCTGGAAGGGTCGAAGGTCTTCTCCAAGGCGTTCATGCGCAAGTACGAGATCCCGACGCCCGAGGCCGAGGTCTGCACCACGCGCGCCGAGGCCGAGAAGGCCGTGAAGTCCCTGGGCCTGCCGTGCGTCTTCAAGGCCGACGGCCTCGCCGCCGGCAAGGGGGTCGTCATCGTCCGCGACGAGGCGGACCGGGACAAGTCCCTGAAGCTCTTCTTCGGCGAGAGGGTCTTCGGCAGCGCAGGGGACCGGGTCCTGATCGAGAGATACGTGACGGGGGAAGAGGTCAGCTTCATGGTCCTCTGCGACGGTGAGAGGGCGATTCCCCTCGCGACGGCGAAGGACTACAAGCGGGTCTTCGACGGCGACCGCGGCCCGAACACGGGCGGGATGGGGGGGCACAGCCCCTCGGTCTTCGTCGACGCCGCGACCGCCCGCGAGATCCTGACCGACATCGTCCACCCGACGCTCCGGGGCATGGCCGAGGAGGGGCGCCCGTTCCGCGGGGTCCTCTACGTCGGCCTGATGCTCGAGAACGGGATGAAGCCGTACGTCCTCGAGTACAACGTCCGCTTCGGCGACCCCGAGACGCAGTGCATCCTGATCCGCATGGAGGATGACCTCCTCCCGTACCTCCTCGGTTCGGCCCGCGGCAAGTTCGAGGAGAGCGCCAAGCCGGTCTGGAAGAAGGAGGCCGGGGCGGCCGTCGTCCTCTCGGCCGAGGGATATCCCGGCCCGTTCGAGCGGGGGAAGGCGATCGAGGGGATCGAGGACGCCACCGCGGCGGACGGGGTCTTCGCCTTCCACGCCGGCACGGCGAAGGCGGCCGACGGAAAGCTCGTGACCGCCGGCGGCCGGGTCCTCGTCGTCGCCGCCCGGGCCCGGGGCCTCTCGGAGGCGCTCGCCCGCGCGGTCGGCGCGGCGGAGAAGATCCGCTTCGACGGGAAGCACTTCCGCCGCGACATGGGAACGAAGGCGATGGAGATCCTCCGCGAGCGGACCGGTTCCGGCCTGAGCTGACGTCACGGTCGCGGCCGCTCGACAGGCGGTGCCGCGGGGTGCGGCAGCTTCGCCCGGCGCTCTACGAGGGCGGCTGTTGCTCCCGTCCGGCCGACCGCATGCGGGCCACGAAGTAAGCCGACAAGCCCAGGAGCACGACGGCGACCGCCAGGCCGGCAGGTGTGGGCCTGCGCAGCAGCAGGAAGATCGCGACCGCGGCCGCGACGAGAGCCCGTATCCCGAAACGACGGACAACGGAGCCGCGGTTCCCACCGGATTCGAAATGCGGCGAGGCCGTTTCCCGCCCGCTGGCCCGGTGTTCCGGGCGTTCTGGGCCGGTTTCGCCCGCGCGGGCGGCACGAATCGTCTCGTACGCCTCCAGGATCGCCTTCAGCTTCTCCTCGGCCTTCTGCCGGAGCTGCGGATCGTTGCCGAACCGGTCGGGGTGCCAGACCTTCGTGAGGTCACGGAAGGCCCGCTTCACCTCCTCGTCGGAGGCGCCCGGGTCGAGGTCCAGGAGGCGGTATCCGTCGTCCAGTCGCATGGATTCCGGAGCGGACCTTACGACACCGGGAATTCGGCCTCAACCCGGAACGTTAAGCCGTCATGCCGCCCCGGGCTTTCCGGAGCGCCCTTCCGTGAGAGGAGTCCCGATGGAGAACCAGTTCCCGAACGTGCTCAAGTTCAAACCCCCGAACATCCCGGGCGGCCTCGTCCTCCGGGGCGTCCTTGCCCTGGTCGTGCTCGCCGTACTCTTTTCGGCATGGTTCACGATAGAGCCAGAGGAGGCGGGGCTCGTCCTGAGGTTCGGCAAGTACGTGAGGACGGTCCCCTCCGGCCTCCACCTGAAGCTCCCGAGCCCGATCGAGACCGTCGTCAAGGTCCCGGTCGAGCGCCAGCTGAAGGAGGAGTTCGGCTTCCGGACGGAGGGCTCGTCGGGCCCCCGCCGGACCTACTCGCAGGAGGACCTCTCCGCCGAATCGCTCATGCTCACGGGCGACCTGAACGTCGCGGTCGTCGAGTGGACGGCCCAGTACCGGGTCCGGGATCCCTACAAGTACCTGTTCAAGGTCCGGAGCGTCCAGAAGACGTTCCGCGACATGAACGAGACCGTCATGCGCGAGGTCGTCGGAGACCGGAGCGTGAACGAGGTCCTGACGGTCGGCCGCCAGGAGATCGCCGCCGAGGTCGAGCAGCGCCTCCAGACCCTCTGCGACCAGTACGAGAACGGGATCAAGGTGGAGCAGATCGTCCTTCAGGACGTCAACCCGCCCGACCAGGTCAAGCCCTCCTTCAACGAGGTCAACCAGGCCCAGCAGGAGCGCGAGAAGCTCATCAACCAGGCTCGCGCCGATTACAACCAGATCATCCCGCGCGCCAGCGGCCAGGCCCAGCAGACGATCGAGCAGGCCGAGGGCTTCGCGACCGACCGCGTCAACCGCGCCCGCGGCGACGCCGAGCTCTTCGTCAAGGTCCACGCCGCCTACCAGCGCGCGCCCGAGGTGACCCGTCGGCGCATGTACCTCGAGACGATGTCCGAGATCTACCCCAAGGTGAAGAGGAAGGTCATCCTCGACGAGAAGATGAAGGGAATCCTCCCGCTCCTGCCGATGGCCGGCGCCCCGGAGGTGAAGCCGTGAAGGAGATCCGGATCACCGTGATGATCCTGGCGGCGGTCGTGGCGGTCGTCGTCCTGTCGAGCGCGCTCTACACCGTCGGGGAGACCCAGCAGGTCGTCGTCACCCAGTTCGGAAAGCCGGTGGGCAAGCCAATCACGACGCCCGGCCTCAAGCTCAAGATGCCCTTCACCCAGACCGTCCACGCCTTCGAGAAGCGGTTCATGGAGTGGGACGGCGACCCGAACCAGATCCCGACGAAGGACAAGCGCTTCATCTGGGTCGACTCCTACGCCCGCTGGCGCATCACCGACCCGCTCCTCTTCTTCCAGCGCCTTCGCGACGAGCGTGGGGCCCAGTCCCGCCTCGACGACATCCTCGACGGCGAGACCCGGAACACGATCGCCAAGAACGAGCTGATCGACCTCGTGCGGTCGACGAACCGGCCGTTCGTCGTCGCCGACGACGTGGCCGAGCTGAGCCAGCCCGAGGCCGCTGAGCGCGTGGAGCACGGCCGCGAGAAGCTGACCAAGGAGGTCCTCGAGAACGCCCGGCGGCGGACCGGCGACCTCGGCATCGAGATCCTCGACTTCCGGATCAAGCAGATCAACTACGTCGAGGCCGTGCGGCAGGAGGTCTACGCCCGGATGATCTCCGAGCGCAAGCGGATCGCCGAACGCTACCGTTCCGAGGGGGCGGGCGAGGCGGCCCGGATCGCGGGCGAGAAGGAGCGCCAGCTCCGCGTCATCGAGTCCGAGGCCTACCGGAAAGCCCAGGAGATCCGCGGCAAGGCCGACGCCGCGGCGGCCGATATCTACGCCGCCGCCTACAACCGCGACCCCGACTTCTACAGGTTCCTCAAGTCGATGGGCACCCTCCGGGAGAGCATCGACCCGGAGACGACGCTCATCCTCTCGACCGACAGCGAGCTGCTCCGGTACCTGAACTCCGCGAAGTAGGCCGGCCGCAGAATAGAAAATCAAGACCTGACCCCCGGCGGGGCTTCGGCCCCGCCGGGCCTGCTAGAGTCCGAGAACATGAACACGCTTCTCATCTCCACGATGGTGCTCTTCCAGATGGTCTCCTCCCATGCCCCGGCGACGGCCGCGAACGCGGCCGGAGGGCTGACCTGGACCGCACCGAAGGAGTGGGCCGTGGCGCCGTCCGCCTCCTCGATGCGCGTCGTCACCTACAAGGTACCGCCCGCCGCGGGGGACGCCGAGGGGGGCGAGGTGGCGGTCTTCTACTTCGGCCAGGGACAGGGGGGCGGAACGCAGGCGAACGTCGACCGGTGGATCGCCCAGTTCAAGGCGGAGAAGGGAAGCGCCGGGCCTGGAAAGCCGATCGCCATCAAGGCCGGGACGATCCCGGTCACGATCGTGACGACCGAGGGGACCTACTCCTCCGGGATGCCCGGGGGAGCCATGACGCCGAAGCCGGGCTGGGCGCTCCGCGGCGGCATCGCCGAGGGGCCCCAGGGTCCCGTCTTCTTCAAGATGGTCGGCCCGAAGAAGACGGTCCTCGCGGCGACGCCGGCCTTCGACGCGCTCCTGAAGACGCTGAAAAAGGGGTGAGCCCGGAGGCTCAGCCCACCCCGTAGGTCGACGCGAACGGGTCTGCGCCGGGGCGGCGCTTCACGCCGTGGTCGGGGTTCGCCGCGAGGTGCTCGAGCACCTTCCATGCGATCTCCGCCCCGGCGCTGGCCTTCTTCGCCCACTCCTCGGCCGTCCGGAACGTCGCGTTCTCGGCCCGCATCGCGCCGAGCAGGGCGCGTTGGACGTCGAGCACGGCCGCGGCCGCCTTCTTTCCCGCCTCGACCCCGGGCTGGTGATAGGCGTTCACGCCGACGAGGAGAGCGTAAAGGCCGACCGTCCGCTCGAAGAGCGCCACGAGCGCACCGAGCGAGCGGGCCGACACGTCCTCGACGGTGATCGTCACCGAGCCGCGCCCTTTCTCCGACAGCGCCTCGCGCGTCCCGAGAAAGAAGCCGTGGAGGTAGTCGCCGGCAGTGACGTCCTCCTCGACGGCGAGCGAGGGGAGGCCGTCCTTGCGGTCCTTCAGCACCTCGATGAAGGTGACGAAGAAGTTCGGCACTCCCTCCCGCAGCTGCTGGACGAAGGCGTGCTGGTCGGTCGAGCCCTTGTTCCCGTAGACGGCGATTCCCTGGTGGACGGTATTGCCCGAGAGGTCCTTCTCCTTGCCGAGCGACTCCATCACGAGCTGCTGGAGGTAGCGGGAGAGGAGGAGAAGCCGGTCCTTGTAGGGGAGGACGACCATGTCCTTGCGGCCCTGGCCCTCCGTCTCGCGGTACCAGGCCAGAGCGAGGAGGGCGGCGGGGTTCTTCCCGACGTCGGGAATCCTCGTCGCCGCGTCGCAGGCGCGCGCCCCCTCGAGGAGGCCGTCGACGTCCAGTCCCTGGAGCGCGGCCGGGAGGAGCCCGACGGCGGAGAGCTGCGAGGTGCGTCCGCCCACCCAGTCCCACATGGGAAAGCGCGCGAGCCACTTCTGCCGCCGGGCCCGCTTGTCGAGGTCGCTGTCGTCCTGCGTCACCGCCACGGCGTGCCGGCCGAAGTCGAGCCCCTTGGCCGTGTAGGCCGCCTGCGCCACGAGCATCCCGTTGCGGGTCTCCTTCGTGCCGCCCGACTTCGAAACCACCACGGTGAGCGTCCGGGCGATGCCGCCGGCGGCGGCGATCCGGTCCATCTCGCGGGCGATTCCGTCGGGGTCCGTGTTGTCGAAGAAGAAGAGCCGCATCCGGTCGTCCGGTGTCCCCAGGGCGTCGGCCACGAGCTGCGGGCCGAGCGCCGAGCCGCCGATCCCGATCAGGAGGACGTTCCGGAAATGGCCGGCCGTCTCGGGAGCGATCCTTCCGGAGTGGATGTCGGCGGCGAACGCCTTCACGCGGGAGACGGTCTCCTCGATGGCGTGGGAGAGCACCGGCTCCGGGGCGAGCTCCGGGGCCCGGAGCCAGTAGTGGCCGACGCGGCGCCCCTCGTCGGGATTGGCGATGCCGCCCGCCTCGAGCGCTGCCATCCCCGAGAAGGCGGCCGGAAACGCCTCGACGAGAAGCGGGTCGCTCGTCTTCGCATGTGCCGGGAGGCAGGTCCGCGAGACGTCCACGAGGAGGGGAACCGCGGGGGCGGCGGCGGAGAGGCTCCGGAGGCGGGAAAGGGACGGGTCGGGCACGATGCACCTCTGAGGGGTCGCGATGGGTTCCCCTTAGACTAACCGCAAAGGAGCGCCTCATGGCCGAAGGGAAGAACCTGGCCCTCGGAATCGACGTCGGGGGGACGAAGGTCCTCGCGGGCGTCGTCGACGAGAACTGGCAGATCCGCGGGCGGGGAAAGGTCAGGAGCCCCTTCCGGGGCGGGCCGGCGGAGATGACCGAGGCGCTCGTGGCCGCCGCGGACGCCGCGCTCGCGGAGGCCGGCGCCGAAAGGAAGGACGTCACCGCGATCGGCCTCGGGCTCCCCGGTCCGCTGGACGCGGCGCGGACGACGCTGCTGCGGGCCATGAACCTCGGCGTCGAGAAGTGGGAGGTCTCATCGGCGCTCGAGCCGGCGTTCCCGGGCATCCCGAAGCGGCTCGAGAACGACGTCCGCGTCGCGGCGCTCGGAGAGGCGCGTCTCGGTGCGGCGAAGGGCGAGCGGCTCGTCGTGGCGATCTGGGTCGGTACCGGAATCGGAGGGGCCGTCGTCCTCGACGGCAGGCTCTGGCTCGGGCGGAACCGCAACGCGGGCGAGATCGGCCAGAGCTTCGTCGACCTGAAGAAGGCGGGGGACGGGACGATCGACGGCACGCTCGAGGGGATCGGCGCGAAGATCGGCATGACCTCGTTCATGCGGCGACGGATCGAGAAAGGTGAGAGGACCTCGGTCGCCCGGTCCGTCTTCGAGAAGGACGGGCGCCTCAAGGGCTCGGACCTGCGCAAGGCGCTCGCGGCCGGCGACGCCCTCGTGGAGCGGGCGGTCGCCCGCTCGGCCCGGGCCGTCGGCATCACGATCGCGACGCTCTGGAACGTCTTCTCGCCGGACCTCTTCGTCCTGGGAGGCGGCGTCGCGGAAGACGTCGGACAGGGGTACGTCGAGCAGGTCCGCGTCGCGGCCAGCCGGCACGCCTTCTTCACGGACCTGGCCGACGTCAGGATCGTCCCATCGGTCCTCGGCGACGACGCCGGGATCCTCGGCGCGGCGGTCCTGGCCCGGGAGGGGCACGAGCCGCGGGGATGAAGGGGGCCGTTTGACCTGTGGCGACGGGATCGTGAGAATCAAGGGTTCGTGAGCTGTTCCAGCTGCTCCCTCGGCACCCTCGTGAACCCCGGCGGCAACTATGTCGGGGCCCGTCTCGCCGACGCGATGGACGGGAAGATGACGATCGTCTTCGCCGGAGAGGTCGGTGTCCGGACCGGGGAGAGGATCGTCGTCGACACGGAGGACGGGCCCGAGTACGCCGAGGTGGTGACCCTGACCCCGGTCCTGGCGAAGTCGTGTTCCCAGAAGAAGGCGAAGCGTCTCCTCCGGCTCGCCTCCGACTCCGAGTCGGCCGACTTCGCCGAACGCCTCGAGCTCCAGGACGAGGCCGCGCGCTTCGCGGCCCAGCGGATCGAGGAGCTGCGCCTGCCGGTCAGCCTGATCAAGTGTGCCGTGCCGTTCGACCGGAGGCGGATCACCGTCCTCTACTCGTCGGAGGAGCGGGCGAACCTGCGCGACCTCTGCCGCGAGATGGCCGACCGCTTCCGGACGCGCGTCGAAGCCCGGATGGTCGGGGTGCGCGACGAGACGAAGATCGTCGGCGGCATCGGACCGTGCGGCCTCACCCTCTGCTGCTCCACCTGGCTCAGGGGTTTCCACCCGGTCACGATCCGGATGGCCAAGCTCCAGGGGATCACGCCGAACCCCTCTAAGCTCACCGGGATGTGCGGCCGCCTCAAGTGCTGCCTCGCCTACGAGCTGGAGGGCGGGATCGAGGCGGCCCGCAAGATGTCGAGCAAGGGGCATGATCGCAAGGACGGCGACCGGAAAGGCCCGCCTCCCCCTCCGCCAGCCGCCTGAACCGCGCACCCGCCCTTCGGTTAGACTTCCCCGAATCACACCCCTCGAGACGACCTCCCCTCTCGGGAAGGAGCCTGCATGGCCTTGGTCCGCAAGCCACCCACTCCGGGTCCCTCGACGGGCGCCGCCGAACCCAACAACGAGCTGGCACCGCGGAAGCTGATCCGCCCCTCGCTCTCCGACGTCAGGCGCGATCCCTCTGCCCCGCGCGGAGTCCGAAAGGGGGCGCCGCCGGACCAGACGAACGCGGAGTCGTTCTACTACCTCAAGCAGATGCAGGCGCGCACGCCCATCGTCGTCCGGCTCGTCGACGGCGAGGAGCTCCGCGGCTGGATCGAGTGGTACGACAAGGACGCCCTCAAGCTGAACCGCGAGAACGCACCGAACCTCCTCCTGCAGAAGAGCGCCATCAAGTACCTCTACAAGGAGGAGGAGGAGCGCCAGTTCCGGCGGCGGCGGGCGCGCGCGGAGCGCGGCACCTCCGAAGGGGACGGCGGCGCCTCGGGCCCGCCCGGGGCTCCGTCCCGCTGATCCGCCCGCCTTTTCGACGCCCGGGAGCCCGGCACATGGCACGGGGGGCGCTAGACTTCGGGGTATGAAGACCGAGAACCTCACGCGCGAAGCCCTGAAGAAGTACGCTGCGGAAAACCGGGAGGCGTTCGAGGCCCTTCTGAAGGCCTTCGTCGAGATCCCGAGCATCTCCGTCGACCCGACGAAGAAGGACGCGATCCGCGAGAACGCCAATCTCGCGGCCGACGTGATCCGCAGGTTCGGCGGGGAGGCGAAGATCCTCGAGACCGACGGTCACCCGATCCTCTCGGGGACGTGGACGAAGAACCCCGAGTGGCCGACCGTCACCGTCTACAACCACCTCGACGTCCAGCCCGCGTCGATGGAGACGGAGCCGTGGGCCACGGAGCCGTTCACCTTCACGAAGCAGGGAGACCGCTACTTCGGCCGCGGCACGACCGACGACAAGGGGCCGGCGCTGACCGCCCTCTACGGGATCAAGGCCGCCCTCGAGGCCGACCTTCCCGTGAACCTGCGCGTCCTCTGGGAGTTCGAGGAGGAGATCGGCTCCCCGAGCTTCGAGAAGGCGATCGCGGCGCACGCCGCCGAGCTCGCCACCGACTCGGTCCTCGTCTCCGACACGATCTGGATCGCGCGCGGCAAGCCCGCCTGCCCCGCCGGCCTGCGCGGCCTCCAGGGCTTCCTCTTCACGCTCGAGACGGGCGAGACGGACCAGCACTCGGGCGTCTGCGGCGGCGCGGCGCGCAACCCGATGGCCGAGCTGATGAAGCTCGTCAACGACTGCTTCGACGCCACGACGGGCAGGGTGAAGATCCCCGGCTTCTACGACGACGTCGTCCCGCCGACGAAGAAGGAGCTCGAGGACTTCAAGCGCTCCGGCTTCACCGTCGCCGGCTTCAAGAAGGACCACCTCTTCAAGTCGCTCCGCACGAGCGACCCCCTCGACCTGATGAAGCGGATCTGGGCGCAGCCGACCTTCGAGATCCACGGCATGGTCGGCGGCTACACCGGCCCGGGCGTGAAGACGGTCATCCCGCCGCGCGGCGAGGTGAAGGTCTCCTGCCGACTCGTCCCGAACCAGACGGGCGAGAAGATCGCCAGGCTCGTGACGAAGTTCGTGAAGTCGAAGAACAAGGACGTCGTCGTCCACGTCAAGAACCGGCTCGACCCGTACCAGGGAAAGACGGAAGGGCCCCTCGCCGAGGCGGTGAAGCGCGCGATGCAGTTCGCCTTCAAGCGGGAGCCCGTCTTTGTCCGCGAGGGGGGCTCCATCGGCGCCGTCGTCACGATGGAGAACGTCCTGAAGTGCCCGGTCATCTTCCTCGGCCTCTCGCTCCCCGAGCACGGCTACCACGCCCCGAACGAGAACTTCGACTGGGAGCAGGCCTCCGGCGGAATGGCGGCCTTCACGCGCTACTTCGGCGAGGTCGCCTCGCTCGGCAAGCAGTCGAAGATCGCGACGCCCGGGTCGCGGCCGGTGAAGCCGGCCGCGAAGAAGGCAGCCGCGAAGAAAGCCCCGGTGAAGAAGGCCAGGCCCGTCGTAAAGGGCAAGCCCGCGAAGAAGGGGACGAAGAAGAAGTAGCCCCCGAGCAGAATCCATCCAGCCCGGAACGAGGAAGCCCCCGCGACGAGCGGGGGCTTCTGCTTTCGGCTCCGGTGAGGACGGACGAGAGCACCGGGAGGACCGGAGGACCGGAGGACCGGAGAGACAACCGGCCTGAGAGTCCCGTCGATTCCTCCGGGGGCCGCGTGCGGGCGGTACGTCTCGCGGCCGCCTGCTCCGCGCGCCCGACCCGCTTCCGATCTCGCTGCGGCCGGGCGGGGGGCCCGCGCGAACTCCTCGCTTCGCTCGTCAGACACGCGCGCGAGCCTGATCCCCGCCCGGTCCTCGCGAGATCGAGCGGGTCCCCGTGCGTGCTCGGGGGCGGCTCGCGAGACGCACCGTCCCGCCCGCGGCCGGCGAGCTTCAGGCGTTTGCGAGGGACGGAGAAGCGCGGGATGGGAAGGCTGAACGCGTTCTGCCGGGCTTACGGTCGGATGAGCGAGTAGACGAAGACGTCCTGGAACTGACCGTGAACGAGGAAGCGGGAACGAAGGCAACCCTCGAGGGAGGCGCCCGCCTTGACGGCGACCGCCTGGCTGGGGGCGTTTCCGACGGCGACGAGGAGCTCGAGGCGCTGCAGGTCGGTGCTCTGGAATGCCCATGCCGCGGCCTGACGCGCGGCCTCCGTGGCGAACCCGCGGCGGGTCGCTGAGGAACGGATCCAGTAGCCGAGGTTGCCGAGGCGGAATCCCTTGTTGATCTGGTTCACGCCGCAGCACCCCAGCAGACCTCCGTCGTCACCGACGACGAGAAACTCGAAGGCCGTACCGGCGTCGCGGGCTGCCGGCTGCTGCGCGATCCAGTTGGTCGCATCCGCGAGGCTGTAGGAGAGCGGACACCAGGGCGCCCACGGGTGCAGCTCGGCCATGGACTCGCGGACCGCGTCGAAGACTCGATCGGCGTCTTCAGGAGCGGGAAAGCGCAGCGTGATGGTCACGGGTTCGAGTATGCCGCCCGGTCGATGACCTGTCGTATCGCGGATCATCAGCGGGCGGGAGGGGTGTCCCGCGAGCGCCGTCCGAGCACGCGCGGGGCCCCGCACGGCTCCGCGAGCAGGCCGCCGGATCAGGCGCGCGCGCTGTTTGAGCGAAGCGAGTTCGCGCGCGCCCCGGCGGCCCGCGCAACGGGGCCGTTGCGGGTCGCGCGCGCGGAGGAGGCGCCGTGGGACGCGCCTCCCGCCTGCGGCTTTCGAGTACGGAAGTCAAAGGCACCGGGTGCCTTGGCGCCTTGGTGCTCGGGTGCTCTTGTCCCCCGTCGCAGCCTCGCCGGTCAGAAGAGGCCGAGGGCTCCCTTGCCGGCGTAGCCGGTCAGCTCGACGTAGGCGCTCCCGGCGGGGCTGCCGGAGCCGGGGAGGGGGCGGACGGTGCAGGCACCCTCCCAGTAGGTGACGCGTGTCGAACGGTCGGTCACGAGCTCCTGGTCGGCAAGCAGGGGGACGACCTCGAGGGCGAGGCTGGCCTTCGGAATGCGGAGGATCCAGCGGGCCGGGTAGACGCCTTTCGAGCGCGGGCTCGTCCAGCGGTCCGTCACCTCGACGGTGAAGTCGGAGGGAGCCAGCGGCGTGGAGCGGCCCTCGCGATCGACGAGGGTGCCGGAGGAGTGAAGGGTGCGCGTGCCGTCGGGGCCGCGCAGGAGGTAGAGCATGAGGTCACGGCCGTCCTCGAGCTGGACGGAAAACCAGTCCCAGCCCGTCGTTCCCTTGCCGATGGCTCCCGAGCCCCACTCGTGGTCCATCCACGCGGTGCCGGTGACGGGGCTGGAAGTGCTGCCGCGTGTGAGCCAGCCCTCGGCTTTCAGCCGCGTGAAGCTGACGTAGCGGCTGACGGCGTCTGGTTCGGGGGCCTTGCGCGAGAGACCGTTCTCGCCGTGGAGGACCGGGGGCTTGAGCGGCGTGAGCAGGAGCGTCAGCGTTTCCTCGCGGCCGTTGGCGGTGTCGCTCGCGTGGAGGTAGAGCTTGCCGCCCAGATCGGTGAGCCTCCAGCTCTCGTTCGCCACGTCGAGGTGCGTCGTTCGCGCGGAGGCGCCGCCGGGACCGTCGCGATGAATCCGCTCGGCATAGCGGAACGTCTTCCCGTCCACGTCCGTGCGGGCGAAGTGGGCGAGGTGGAGGTCGCGCGGGGCGAAGGCCGAGGTGCGTGTTCCCTTCGCCTCGTCGGCGACGCCGGTCCGGAAGAAGGTGACCTGGAAGCCGGAGCGGCGCCCGTCGGCGTCGGAGAGGTGGCCGGTGACGTACCACCACTCGACGCGCGCGTCGTCGTGGGCTCCGTGGTCGCGGGGAAACGAGACGGTGGCTTTGGGGTCGAGGGGGCGGAAGCGGCTCGCGTCGGCTGCGGGGGAGGCGGAGGACAGGGTGAGGAAGGCGAGGGCGGCGAGAGGGGCGAGGAGCGTTCTCTTCACGCCTATTCCTCCTTCAGGACGGCGGCGGCGTCGGTTGCGGCGGCGAGGCGGGCGGGGCGGCCTGCGGCAGCGAGAGTGGCGAGCGCGACGAGGGCGAGCGCCCCGGCGAGGAAAGCCCACGGGACGTCGGTCCGGATCGTCCAGCCGAACGACTGCTTGTTGACGACGTGGATGAGGATCCACCCCATCGCGGCGCCGGCGAAGACGCCGAGGGCGATGCCGAGCGCGGAGAGCGCGGCCGCCTCGTACCGGACGGCGCGCGAGACGCGGGCGGCCGAGGCGCCGAGGACGCGCAGCAGGCCGATCTCCCGCCGTCGCTCGAGGACGAGCGCCAGGAGCGTCGAGAAGACGCCGAGGACGGCGACGGCGATCGCGACCGCCTCGAGGGCGTAGGTCACCGCGAACGTCCGGTCGAAGAGGGCCAGGGCCGCGTCGCGGAGCGATGCGTTCGTCTGGACACGCAGCGCGAAGCGATCGCGGGTTGCGGAAAGGATGCGGCGGCGACCCTCCTCGGGCGAGATGGCGGGATCGAGGCGCAGCGCGAGGCTCACCGCGCCGTCCATCCGGAAAAGGCGGCGGAAGAGGGCCCGATCGATCGTGATCGTCCCGCGGTCGTTCGAGTAGTCGCGGTAAACGCCGGCGATGCGGAGCGTGGCGGGGCCGTCGACCGCGGGGAGGGTGACCAGGTCGCCGGTGCGGACGCCGAACTTCACGGCGTACGGCTCGGAGACGACCGCCTCGCCCTGGGAGAGGGCGCGCGCGAGGACCGCCCGCGTGTCGCTCCCGTCGGCCATGGGGAGGTCCCCGTGCGCAGCGACGAGGGCGAAGCGGCCTGATCCGACGGTAAAGGGGACGCCGTCCCGCGTCGCCTCGAACGAGAGGAAGGGGTCGACGGAGGCGACGCCGGGGACCCGCTCCAGGAGGGTGACGACCTCCTCGGGGAGCCTTCCGAGCGCGCGCTGAGAGCGCCCTCCCTCGGGGGCAACGAAGAGGTCGGCCTTCAGCGTCTGCGAGACCCAGTCGACGACGGTGGCGCGGAAGGAGCCGACCATCACCGCGACGGCGACCATCATCGAGATCCCCATCGAGAGGGCCGCCACGGCGACGGCCGTCCGCGACAGGCTCCCGGTGAGGTTCGCGCGGGCGATGCGCGCCTCGACGCCGAGGAGGCGGACGGCGAGCCGGTCGCCGTGCCGCGCGACCGTCGTGACGGCGAACGGGGCGAGGAGCGAGACGCCGGCGACGACGAGGAAGACCGCCGCGAAGCCGAAGAGGGGGAGGCCGCCGACCGGCCCGGGACGCGTGGCGAGGGCGCCGAGGAGGAGGAGGAACGCGCCCGCGATCGCGAGCGGCTTCACGGCCCTTCGCCGCGAGGCCTCGACGGAGCCGTGCCGGAACGTCGAGGCGGGGTCGACGTGGGCCGCTTCGAGAGCGGGAGCGAGAGCGGAGAGGATGGAGGTGAGGAGGCCGGCGAGGAAGGCGATGGCAAGGGCCCGTGGCTCCAGGGCGAGGGACGGGGCGGCCTGGGGAAGATAGAAGTCCGTTGCCGTCCCGCCGACGGCGGCCAGCGCGGCCTTCGCCATGCCGGCCCCGAGAACGAGGCCGAGGAGGCTGCCGAGGACGCCGAGCGCGGCGCCCTCCGCGAGGAAGACGAGGAAGACCGATCGGGACGACGCTCCGAGTGCGCGGACCGTCCCGATGTCGGACCGGCGCCTGAGAACGGAGATGGACAGCGTGCTGTAGACGAAATAGGTCCCGACGAGGAGCGCGATGAGGCCGAGCGCCGTCAGGTTCACGCGGAAGGAGCGGACCATCCGGTCGACGGTCGCTGTCCGCCGGTCGGGGCGGCCGACGGTGACGCCCGCGGGGAGCGAGTTCCGCACCGACTCCTCGAGTGCGGAGCGTTGCGCTTCGTCGAGGTCTCCGGGAACGACGAGGTCTATCCGGTCGAGGAATCCCTCGCGGGCGAAGAGTTCCTGGGCCGTGGCGATGTCGGCGAAGACGACCGACCCGGCGGCTGCACGGGCGGCCCCTTCGAGCCGGAGGATTCCGGCCACGCGGAGCCGCCGGACGGCTCCGCCGGCGAAGACGCCGAGCTCCGACCCCTCCGTGAGGCCGAGCCGCTCGGCGAGCGGGGCGGGCACGAGTACGGAGTTTCGCTGGAAGACCGCGAAGAGGCGGCCGAGCGTCGTCTCCTCGGCATCGAGCCGCGAGGTGAAGCGGTAGTCGCGGACTGCGGGGTCGGTGACGGGGTCGATGCCGAGGACCTCGACGACGTCGCCATTTCCCCCTTTCAGCGCGGCCGTCGCGACGACGGCGGGGACGACCGTGACGCCGCGCGCCCGGAGCCAGGCGAGCCGCTCGAGCGTCTCTTCCGGGATGCCGGGGCCGTCGGGGAGAACCGTCAGGCCGGCCTTGCCGGCGACGACGTCGACCGTCGCGGAGAAGGAGGCGAGCACCGAGGCGTTCGCGAGGAGGATCGCGGCCATCGTCGCCACGCCGACGGCGATCCCGGCAACGGTGAGGGCGAAGCGCAGCCGGTCGCGCCGGAGGGGGCGGAAGAGGAGAGGCCCGAGGAGGGGCGCGACGCGGCTCACGCTTCGAGGAGGCCGTCGCGGAGGCGAAGGACGCGCGCCGCCCGGGCCGCCGCCTCGGTGGAGTGCGTGGCCAGGACGATCGTCACACCGCGCCCCGCGACGAGATCCGAGACGAGGTCGAGGACCCGTGCCCCGGAGCGCGAGTCGAGGTTCCCGGTCGGCTCGTCGGCGAGAAGGAGCGAGGGCTTCGCGACGAGCGCGCGCGCGACGGCGACCCGCTGCATCTGGCCTCCGGAGAGCTGCCAGGGGAAGGCGCCGGACTTCTCCGGGAGGCCCACCTCGCCGAGGGCGGCCGCGGCCCTTTCGTCGGCCTCCGCGGGCGGGACGCCGTCGAGGAGGAGCGGCAGGGCGACGTTCTCGAGCGACGTCATCGTCGGCAGGAGGTTGAAGAACTGGAAGACCGTGGCGGCCGTCCGGCGCCGGTAGAGGTCGCGTCCCGCGTCGGAGAGGAGCGCGAGGTCGTGACCGTCGACGAGGACGCGCCCCGACGTCGGGCGGTCGAGCGCGCCGAGGAGGTTCAGCAGGGTCGACTTGCCGCAGCCGGAAGGGCCGAGGAGAGCCACGAAATCGCCGGGCTCGAGCGAGAACGAGACGCCCGCGAGGGCCTCCGAAACGGCCCCCTCCCCCGCCTCCGGGACCAAACCCCAGGCCTTGCGGACACTCTCGACGACGACCCTGGCACCCATGCCCCGAGACTACGCCGGCCCCGTCCGGCGGGATGGGCCGGGATGCGCGCGGCGCCGCGTATCATCGACGACCGGAATGGAGCGGCTCCGCGACCTCTGGCGCCACCGGGCGCTCGTCGGCGTCCTCGTGGCGCGCGAGGTGAAGGCGCGCTATCGCGGGAGCGTCCTGGGCTTTTTCTGGTCCCTCCTGAACCCTCTCCTGATGCTGGCCGTCTACGCGCTCGTCTTCCAGCTCCTCCTGCCGAACCGGAGCCCCTCGACGTCCCCGTACGCTCTCTTCCTCTTCTGCGGCCTCCTTCCGTGGAACTGGCTCTCCTCCTCGATCTCCGACGGGGCCGCCTCGCTCCTGACGCACGGCGCGCTCCTCAGGAAGATCCTCTTCCCGGCGGAGGTCCTGCCGGCGGTCGCCGTCTTCGCCCAGGGGGTCCACTTCCTCCTGGCGCTCCCGGTCCTCCTCGCGGCGCTCCTCGCCGGTGCATTCGGCGCGTTCGGCCCCCGTGTCCCGCTCGGGTGGGCCCTCGTCCAGGTACCGCTCCTCCTGATCCTGCAGGCCGTCCTCCTCCTCGGCATCGCTCTTTTCCTCTCCGCGCTGACGGTCCACTTCCGCGACGTGAAGGACCTCCTGCAGACCGTCCTTTCCGTCCTGTTCTTCGCGACGCCGATCCTCTACACGCTGAAGGACCTCCCGAAGGGGCGGATCACCGGACTGCTGGCCCTGAATCCCTTCGCGCCCCTCTTCTCCGGCTGGCACGACGCTCTCTTCTACGGCCGGTTCTCGCCGCCGGGGACGTGGGCGGCCGCCACGGGAATCTCGCTCGTCGCCCTCGCGATCGGATGGGCGTTCTTCGACCGCCTCCGCGACTCCTTCCCGGAGGCCGTCTGAGCGCGCGCTCTCCCGTCGCCGTCGAGGCCCGCGACCTCTCGAAGGTCTACCGGCGGTGGGGCCGGACCCGGGCGTTCGGGACGCTGAAGTCGGCCCTCCTCGGGCGGGGCTTCGGGAAGGTGCTCGAGCCGTCGGAAACGGTCTCCGCTCTCTCGGCGGTTTCGTTCGACGTGCGGCGCGGCGAGACGTTCGGCGTCATCGGGGCGAACGGCTCGGGGAAGTCGACGCTCCTCAAGCTCGTCGCCGGCCTCTTCAAGCCGACCTCCGGGACTCTGCGCGTCGACGGGAAGGTGTCGGCCCTCATCGAGCTCGGTGCGGGCTTCCATCCCGAGATCTCGGGGCGCGAGAACGTCGTCATCAACGGCGTCATGCTCGGCCTGACGCGCCGCGAGATCGAGAGAAAGCTCCCGTCGATCATCGAGTTCTCCGGGCTCTCGGAGTTCATCGACGAGCCGGTGAAGACCTACTCGTCCGGGATGTACGTGAGGCTCGGGTTCGCCGTCGCGGTTCACGTCGACCCCGACGTCCTCGTCGTCGACGAGGTCCTCGCGGTGGGCGACGAGGCGTTCGCCCGGCGCTGCCTCGACACGATCAAGGAGTTCTCCGCACGGGGAAAGACGATCTTCTTCGTGTCGCATTCCCTCGCCCTCGTCGAGGAGCTCTGCGACCGCGTCCTCTACCTCTCCGGAGGAAGGGTCGCGGGGCTCGCCGAGCCGCGCGAGATGCTCGCGGCCTACCGCCTCGACGTCTCCGCGGGCGAGGGGACGCGCCTCCTCGCCGAGCACGCCGTGGAGCAGGCCTCGCTTCGCGCCGAGGAGTCCGTCCCGGTGCCCGGTCCGGCCACCGCGTCCGCACCCGAGACGGCGAGCGAAGTCGAGGCTCCCCCGGCCGAGAGGGCTCGCCGCTGGGGAGACCGCTCGGCGACGATCGACGGCGTCCGGCTCCTCGGGGCCGCCGGAGACGAGCGCTACGCGTTCCGGACGGGAGAGCCCGTCACGGTCGAGATCGAGGCGACCCCCGCGCGCCCCCTTTCCGACTTCGTCTTCGGCGTCGGCCTCTTCACGCCGGAGGACGTCTGCGTACACGGCACCAACACCGAGATCGACGGGTTCATGCCCGGTGAGTTCGACGGACCGGCGCGGGTCCGGCTCGCGATCGGGAGCTGCGACCTCGGCCCCGGCACGTACCTGATCGACGTCGCGGTCCACGCGCGCAACGGAACGCCCTACGACTACTGGCGCGGGGCCTGCCGGTTCCGCGTCGACTCGCCACGGCCCGAGGCCGGGATCTGGTCTCCGGAGCGGTCCTGGTCCATCGATGGGGGAGTCTCTTGGGCCCGTACCTGACGAGCGGGAGCCGCTTCCGTTCCGAGCCGCTTCCGGTCGCCTCCCGCGTCCTCCTCTGGGCGCTCCTGGCGATCGCCGTCACGTTCCTCGTCGTCGAGACCGGGCACACCCCCTTCTTCGAGCCCGACGAGGCGCGCTACGCCGAGATCCCCCGCGAGATGCTGGCCACGGGCGACCTCGTCGCGCCGCACCTGAACGGGTATCGCTACTACGAGAAGCCGCCGCTCCACTACTGGGCCGTCGCGGCGTCGATGTCCCTGTTCGGCGAGGAGGAGTGGGCGGCGCGCCTCCCGGTGAAGCTCTCGGCTGCCGGGATGGTCCTCGTCACGGTCCTCTTCGCCCGGCGGCGCTTCGGGGAGAGGGTCGCCCTCCTGGCGGGGCTGATCGTGGCGACGTCGCTGCTCGTCGTCGCGCTCGCCCGCCTCAACATCATCGACACTCCTCTCTCGTTGGCCCTCTCGTCGGCCGCGTTCGCCTTCGCCTCGTTCCAGGAGCACGAGCGGTCGGGGGACCGGGGGCGTGCCCGGGCCGCGCTCTACCTCCTCCACTTCTCCTGCGCGGCGGCCGTGATGCTCAAGGGCCTCGTCGGCCTCGTCCTTCCCGGGGGAGCGATCCTCGTCTGGGCGCTCCTCTCGAGGCGGCTGTCGATCGTGCCTAGGCTCTTCTCGCCCGGGCCCCTGATCCTGTTCCTCGCCCTCGTCCTGCCGTGGCACCTCGCCATCGCGCGGCGCGACAAGGAGTGGTTCGACTTCTACGTCGTCGGCGAGCACTTCCGGCGTTACTTCGAGACCGGGCACCGCCGGAGCGCCAACCCTCTCATCTTCGTCTGGGCGCTCCTGCTGGGCCTGCTCCCCTGGACCCCGTACCTGGGCAGGCTCGCGGGGGCCTTTCCCTCGGCCCGCCGCGGAGAGTGGCGGGAGAGAGGCGCCGAGGCCTTTCTCCAGGTCTTCTGGATACTCGTCCTCCTCTTCTTCACGGCCTCGCGGTCGAAGCTCGTTCCCTACATCCTTCCCGTCTGGCCGGCCGTGGCCGTCCTCGTCGCGCTCGGCCTCGAGAGGGCCCGCCAGCAGGGCGCGCCGCTGCGCCTGGAGAGACGGGTCGCGGGTCTTCTCTTCGGCGTTCTCGCCGGCGCCGTCGCGGCCTACGCATTCGGAGCGGGAATGGCGGCCCGGTACGGCGTCGTGGCCGAGGCCGCCGTCGCGACGGCCTTTCTGGGCCTCGGGGCGCTGCTGAACCTCCTCCCGGCCCGGGGCGACGCCCGCTCCCCGCGACGGCCCTTCTCGACGGAGCGGCTCGCCCTGACCGTGGCGGCCCCGTGGATCGGGTTCGTCGCGGCCCTCGTCTTCGCTCTCCCGTCCGTCGCCCGGTCCATCACGCCCTGGCCGCTGGTGGCCGTCCTGAAGCGCGAGCTGCGTCCCGACGATCTCCTCCTCCAGAGGGGCCACTACCTTCAGGCGCCGGCCTTCTACACCAAGCGGCTGACGCCCATCGCCGACCTCCCGTGGAGCGAGCTCGACTTCGGACGCGAGGAGGCCCACCGCCGAGGGCTCTACCTGTCCGACGAGGAGTTCGCACGGAAGTGGCACGGGCCCGCCCGGGTCCTCTGCATCGTCCACTTCGGCCACCTTCGCGACTTCGGGAACCCCGCCCAAGGCCTTTCCCTGCCGCACGTCCTCGCGAAGAGCCCCAACGGGAAGTTCTTCCTCGTCGCGAACCGGCCGTGAGGGGGCCGGGCGGCCCGTTCGGTCGGCGTTCGGCCCGAGGGACGCCGTCCCATAAAATCGGAAGCCCGTGACGAAGTCCGCCCCTGCCGCCCGCAAGGTATCCATCGTCATCCCCGTCTACAACGAGGAGGGGAACCTGCCGCACCTCCTTCCGAGGCTCGTCCCCGTTCTCGAGGGGCTGGGGAGGCCGTGGGAGGTCGTCTTCGTCGACGACGGCTCGCGCGACCGTTCTCTGGCCCTCCTGAAGGACGCGGCCCGGGCGTATCCCGGGCACGTGAAGGCGGTCGAGCTCCTCCGCAACGCCGGACAGCACATGGCGATCATGGCGGCGTTCGGGGAGACGGACGGCGAGTACGTCATCACCCTCGACGCGGACCTGCAGAACCCGCCGGAGGAAATCCCCAAGCTCGTGGCGAAGATGGACGAGGGGCACGACGTCGTCGGGACGGTGAGGGCCAGGAGGAAGGACACGTTCTTCCGCAAGGCCGCCTCGCGCCTCGTGAATCGGACGACCGCCCTCCTGACCGGGATGCGGCTCGGGGACTACGGCTGCATGCTGCGCGGGTACCACCGCGACGTCGTCGACGTGATGACCGCCTCCGACGAGGTCACGACGTTCATTCCGGCGCTGGCCCAGCTCTACGCGCGAAAGCCCGTCGAGATCGACGTCGCGCACGAGGAGAGGGCGGAGGGGGAGTCGAAGTATTCGCTCCTGCGTCTCGTGCGCCTCAACTTCGACCTGATGACGGGTTTCTCGGTCGTCCCCCTCCAGCTGTTCGGACTCCTCGGGTTCCTGACGGCGCTCTTCGGGTTCGGATTCGGCCTCTTCCTTCTCGTCCGGCGCGTCATCGTCGGCTCCGAGGTGGAGGGGGTCTTCACGCTTTTCGCTCTCGCGTTCCTCGTGATGGGGGTCATCATGGCGGGCGTGGGAATGGTCGGCGAGTACGTCGGGCGGATCTACCAGCAGGTGCGTGGCCGGCCGCGCTTCCTCGTCCGCCGCGTCCATACCGGAAAGGAGGAACCATGAGCGGAATCGTGATCGCTGCCTACGGCGATGTCGGGTACCGCTGCACGAAGTGGCTCCTCGACGCGGGCGAGCCGGTGAAGCTTGTCTACACGCACCCCGACGCCCCCGGCGAGGAGCGCTGGTGGGAGCCGGTCGCCGACCTCGCCCGCTCGCGCGGCGTTCCGGTGAAGCTCGTCGAGTCGCTCGACGCCCCGTCGGAGGAGGCGGTGATCCGGGCCGCCGGGCCCGACGTCCTCTTCTCCTTCTACTTCCGGAAGCTGATCCCGGCGAGGATCCTCTCGATTCCCGCGATGGGGGCCCTGAACATGCACGGCTCCCTTCTCCCCGCGTTCCGCGGCCGATCGCCCGTGAACTGGGCCATCCTGAAGGGAGCCCCCGTCACCGGGGCTTCCCTCCACCACATGACGGAGAAGCCCGACGCCGGCGACCTCGTCGACCAGGAAGCGGTTCCGATCGGCCCCGACGACGAGGCGCTCACCGTGGCCCGCCGTGTCACCGAGGCGGCCGTAGCCGTCCTCGCGCGGAGCTGGCCGAAGCTGAAGGCGGGCACGGCCCCGCGCGTCCCTCTCGACCTGTCGAAGGGCTCCTACTTCGGCGGCCGCAAGCCCGAGGACGGTCTCATCGACTGGTTCCGCCCGGCGCAGGAGGTCCACGACCTCGTCCGCGCCGTGACCCACCCGTGGCCCGGGGCCTTCACCGGCATCTTCGGCCCGCGCGTGACGATCTGGAGAACGCGGCTCTCGGGCTACGGTGGCCACGACACCTTTCCCGAGAAGATCGAGCTGACGGAGAAGTCCGTGATCGTCTACTGCGGCGACGACCGCCCCGTGGAGATTCTCCTGGCGCGCCCCGAGGGGCAGCCGGACCTGAACGAGGCCGCTTTCCGGGCCTGGACCCTGGCCCGGGGCTGAGGCGGCCGGAAAGGCGCGATGCGCGTCCTCATCCTCGGAGTCAACGGTTTCATCGGCAACGCCCTCACGCGTCGGATCCTCGGCACGACGGACTGGGAGGTCTACGGCCTCGACGTCGGCAGCGACCGGATCACGGAGTTCCTCGACGACAGGCGGTTCCGCTTCCTCGAGGGGGACATCGCCATCAACCGCGAGTGGATCGAGTACCACGTCAAGAAGTGCGACGTCGTCCTCCCGCTCGTCGCCATCGCCACGCCCGCGACCTACGTCAAGAACCCGCTCTCGGTCTTCGAGCTCGACTTCGAGGAGAACCTGCGCATCGTCAAGATGGCCGCCAGGTACGGCAAGCGGGTCGTCTTCCCGTCGACCTCGGAGGTCTACGGGATGTGCCCCGACCGCGAGTTCGACGAGGACTCCTCGCCCCTCGTCTACGGCCCGATCCGCAAGGAGCGCTGGATCTACTCCGCCTCCAAGCAGCTGCTCGACCGCGTCATCTGGGCGATGGGGAACGCGAGCGGCCTGCGCTTCACCCTCTTCCGCCCCTTCAACTGGTACGGCCCGCACCTCGACGACGTCGACGCCCCGAAGGAGGGGTCGAGCCGCGTCCTGACCCAGTTCCTTCACAACATCCTCTACGGCGTCCCCATCAAGCTCGTCGACGGAGGGCACCAGCGGCGCTGCTTCACCTTCATCGAGGACGGCATCGACGGGCTGATGAGGATTCTCTTCAACGAGAACGGGTGCGCCGACGGGCAGATCTTCAACCTCGGGAACCCGGCGGCCGACCTTTCGATCCGCGAGCTCGCGCAGCAGCTCCTGACGGCCGTCGGGACCTACGACAGGTTCGCCCCGCTCGCGAGGGACGCGAAGGTCGTCGAGGTCTCCTCCGCCGACTACTACGGCGCCAACTACCAGGACATCGAAACGCGCGTCCCGTCGATCCGCAAGGCGAAGGAGTGCCTCGGCTGGGCGCCGTCGACCGACTTCCCGACGGGCCTGAAGAGAACGCTCGACTTCTACCTTTCCGGGCGGACGACGCCCGAGGTGTAGCGTCCTGCCTCCGCGCCTCGCCCTGAAGGTCGACGTCGATACGCTCCGAGGGACGGTCGAAGGGGTTCCCCGCCTCCTCGACCTCCTCGCCCGCCACGGCGCGCGCGCCACGTTCCTCTTCTCGCTCGGGTCCGACTCGACCGGAAAGGCCGTGAAGCGCGTCTTCCGGCGCGGCTTCGTGAAGAAGGTGATGAGCGCCTCGCCCGCCGCGTCCTACGGAATCCGGACGATGCTCTACGGGACGCTTCTTCCCGCGCCCGACATCGGGACGAGGAAGGCGGCCGTCCTCCGGATGCGCGAGGCGGCCGCGGCGGGGCACGAGTGCGGCGTTCACGCCTGGGACCACGTCGACTGGCACGACCGGCTGCCGCGGATGGACCGGGGCGAGGTCTTCGCGACGTTCGGCCGGGCGGCGGAGCGGTTCGCCGAAGTCTTCGGCCGGGCGGCGGAAGTGGCGGGTGCGCCCGGGTGGACGGCGAACGGCCTTTCGGTGGAATCCTACGAGGCGCGCGGCATCCGCGTGGCTTCGGATACGCGCGGGGGGCCGCCCTTCCGTCCGCTCCGGTCCGACGGAACCACGTCCTCGCTCGTGGAGGTCCCGTCGACGCTGCCGACGCTCGACGAGCTCCTCGCCTTCGACGAGTTCCGCGGGGATAGACGCGACGGGGCGGTCGATCACCTTCGGCGGGCCGTTCGGGAAGCCGAGGGAATCAGCGTGCACTCCGTCCACACGGAGATCGAGGGGGGACGGGCGTTCGCCGGTCTCTTCGCGCGGCAGCTCGAGGCCTGGGTGGCGGACGGAGTCTCCTTCGTCACGCTCTCCGACGCCGCGGCCGCGGCGTCGGGGCCGGCGAGGGATCTCCCGGCGCGGGCGCTCGGGACCACGATGGTCCGCGGACGGTCGCTTCCGGTCGCGACCGGCGTGTGACCTCCGGGCGTCAGGGCGCCAGCAGGATCTCGACCCGCGCCTTCCCGGCCGGCACGGCGATACCGACGAGGTGGATCTGGGTCGCGTAGACCGTTCCCTCCCCGCCGTTCACCGTGGCGCGCACCCGCGGCGTGAAGGAGCGGTCGACGAGCAGGAGCGCGGGGCGCGAGCCGCTCGTCTCGACGACGAGGGCGTCGGGGCCCTCGGCGACGACGCGGGCGCGGGCCTCGGGATCGGTGGCGTGGCCGTCCGTCCCGGTCGGGGGGCGCCCGGCGACGACGCCGTCGGTGGCGGGGTCGAAGGCCGCGTCGTCCACGACCGCCACAGCCGCGCTGACCGAGGCGGCGCCGCGGACACGCGAGAGCCGTCGCGTGCCCGCGAGCGGGTCCGCGAGGCGGAAGAGGGTTGCCGCCGGTCCGAATCGCCCCTCGGTGAAGAGTGGAACGAGACCTGGCAGGCCGGGTGGGACGTCGCTCGCGATGACGCTGCCGACGCCCGCCGCGCGGAGCCACTTCAGCCGGGCGGGCCATTCCCGTTCCGTGACGACGTTCCGGGCGAAGCGGTCGAGGAGCGTGTAGCTCCCGTCGGGATCGGGGTCGTACGCGTAGCGGAGACCGTGGGGCGCGCCGGCGAGCGCCCAGCCCTGCGAGACCTGGGCGAGGGAGAGGGCGTTCCCCTCGTCGGCCGGCAGGGGACCCGAGAGGCCGCGCCTCACGGCGTCGACGTCCTTCCCGGTCCTCTCGAAGACGCGCCCCGGGACGCGCGCGGCCGCCGCGACGAGCGGCGACGGCCGGTCGAACCACTCGGAAGGGGAACGCGGGAGATGGAACCGGGCGTGCGTCAGCCCCTCGGCCGCGAGCGCGAGGAGGAGGAGCGCGCGGCCACGCAGGTCGCCGAGACCGCGGGAGAGAAGGAGCCCGAGGGCGAGAAGCAGCGCGGCGGCGGCCGCCGCCTGGCGCGGGAGCCGGGCGAGGACGGGCGCGAGGACGACACCCGGGTCCGAGGCCCATGACGGGTCCCAGAGGGAGAGGAGCAGCCGCTGCGGCAGCTCGGGGCGGACGCGGGATGCGACGGCGGCGAGGCCGAGGAGCCCGGCGAAGACGAGAAGGGCGAAGCCGGCGCGGGCGCGCCAGCGGGGGAGCGCCTCCTCGAGGAGGAGGCGCTCGACGGCGAGGGATGCGAGGACGGCGACGGCGATCGTGGCGATCAGGAGCGCTTTCACGGGATAACGGACCGAGTGGAGGAACGGGAGGGCCTCGTAGAGAGCGCGCGCACCCGGGATCCACGGGAGGAACGAGGCGAGGAGCGCGAGGCCGGTCGCCGCGAGCCAGAACCGCCCCTCGCGTCGCCTCGGGGAGAGGGCGAAGGTCGCGGCGAGGAGGAGCGGCAGGACCCCGAAGGAGAGCGACGCGAGGTAGGGCGGGTTCCCCTGGGAGGCGGCGAAGCCCCAGAAGGCACCCGAGAGAGTCCGCGACGGGTCGCCGAAGAGGAATGGGAAGGGGGTCTCCAGGAGCCGCAGCGGGTGAAACCCGACCGCGGAGAACTCGGCCCACGAGAAGCCGCGCAGGCGGCGGGAGGAGGCTTCCGTCGCCCGGAGGACCTCGAGGAGGAACGGCGTCGCGGCGAGGGTCGCGAGGAGGCCGCCGCCAATGAGGGCGCCGATGGGCCGAAGGCGTGTTCCACGGGGGCCCGCGAGGGCGAAGGCGAAGGCGAGGAGGATTCCGAGGAGGCCGAGCGCCGGCTCGCCCGCGTGCGCGAGCAGGGCGCCGCTGGCCGCGACGCCGAGGAGACCGAGCCGGAGCGGGCGCGGTCCGTCGAGCCGCGCGGCTGCAACGGAGGCGAGGAGCCAGGGGATCCACGCGAGCGTCGTCGCGGCATTCAGGAACGCGGTGCAGGAGAGGGCGAAGCCGGAGAACGAGAACGCGAGCGCGCCGGCGAGGGCGGCCAGCGGCGTGCGGCCGAGGAGGCTCAGGAACAGGAGGAACCCGAGCCCTCCGAGCGCCGCGTGAAGAAGGATCTGTACGCCGAGCCACCGGGGCGCCACGGGGAAGGGATAGGCCAGGACGAGGTTCGGGTTGCCCCGGAAGGGTTGTCCGAACGAGGCGTGCGGGTTGAGCGAAGCGCCGTCGAGCGAAGCGGCGAGGGCGCGGGCCGGGCGCTGCGTCGTGGCGATATCGCGGAACGAAGGGGTCGCGCGCCCCGAGAGGAGGTCGAGGTTCGCGCCGGCAACGGCAACGAGGACGAGCGCGGCGAAGGCAGCCGGGAGGAAGCGCTTCACCGGAAGATCGGGTCGCTGCGGTAGCCCCACTTCTGGAGCTTGTAGCGGACCATGACGCCGAGAATCGAGAGACCGTAGACGCAGGAGCGGAAGAAGCTGATCTGCGAGGCCTCGTCGAAGTAACGGGTGACGATCGGGATCTCCCGGATCCGCATCCCCTTCCAGATGCCGGCCGCGATGATCTCGGTGTCGAAGACGAAGTCGTCGGAGAAGGCAGAGAGGCTCACCGACTCGAGGTAGCGGCGCGAGTAGGCGCGCAGGCCCGAGTGGTACTCGGTGAGGTAGAGGTAGAAGGTCGCGTTCTCGATGGCCGTGAGGAAGACGTTCGCGAGGTACTTCCACTTCGGCATGCCGCCCTCGAGAGGCCGCCCCCCGAGCATCCGGCTCCCGAACATCGCGTCGACCTTCCCCTCGGCGATCGGCTCGATCAGGTCGTGGAGGACCGACGCGTCGTACTGGTGGTCGGGGTGGATCATGACCACGACGTCGGCCCCGCGCGCCAGGGCGGCCCCGTAGCAGGTCTTCTGGTTTCCGCCGTAGCCCCGGTTCGTCGGGTGGACGACGACCTCGAGACCCTCGATCGTGCGGGCGAGCGCCACGGTCCCGTCGCGGGAAGCGTCGTCGACGAGGAGGATGTCGTCGACGAACTCCTTCGGGATCTCCTCGAAGCTCCTGAGCAGGGTCTTCTCGGCGTTGTAGGCGGGCATGACGACGGCGATCCGCATCCCATGGCGCATGATCCGGGAATTATGACGACTGTCTCGGGCGGCCCTCGGACCCGGGTCCTGGCGGGTCTGTTTGCCCTTCTGGCACTCCTCGTCGTCCCGGTCTTTCCGCACTTCGTCTCGCCGAACGAGATGTCGCGTTGGGCCGCGGTCGTGTCGCTCGTGGACCGGGGCCGCCTCTCTTTCGCCCCGGACGTTGCCGGGCTCCTGGGCCCACGGTTCGAGGACGTCGCCGAGCGGGATGGCCGTCTCTATCCGAACAAGGCCCCTGGCGCGGGTCTCGCCGCCCTGCCGGGTTACCTCGCCGTCAAGCCGTTCGCAGGGCCTTCGGGAGCAGGGACGATGCGCGTGGCTGTTACGGCGATGCGCTGGAGCGCGTCGACGATTCCCGTGCTCCTGCTCGCATTCCTCTTTGCCGGCACCGCCCGCTCCCTTCGCGCCGGGCCGGCCGAGACCAGGCTCACGCTTGCGGCCCTCCTGTTCGGAACCCCCGTCCTGGCCTACGGCCTCCTCCTGTTCGCGCACTCACTCGTGGCCGTCGGTCTCTTCGGGGCGTGGGTGCTCTTCTTTCCCCCGGACCGTTCCGAGAGCGCCGCGCGCGATCTGGGCGGCGGGGCACTCCTCGGCCTCGCCGTCCTGTCGGACTATCCGGCCCTGGTCCCTGCAGCCATCCTGTCCCTCGCGGCGGTCTGGGGACGCCCTCCCCTCCGAGCTCTGAGGATCGCCCTCGGAGCGTTTCCTCCCGCCGTCCTCTTCTTCGGTTACAACGTCGCGGCCTTCGGAGGCCCCTTTTCCCTTCCGGTGGGGTACGAACGTCTGGCCGCCTTCCAGAAGCTGCGCGAGCACGGTGCCTGGGGGGTCGGCTGGCCATCGCCGAGGAACGCGCTCCTCCTCCTCCTGGACCCTTCGAAGGGGCTCTTCGTCCTCTCGCCGGTCCTTCTCGCGGCGGCGGCCGCAACGCCTTCCGCCGTCCGCAGACTCGGGGCACGTTCAGGCGGAACACTCCTTGCCGTGCCGGCTTCGCTCCTCCTCGTCTATTCCGGGTTTCCCGACTGGCACGGGGGATTTACCGTCGGTGCGCGCTACCTCGTTCCGGCCCTCCCGTTCCTCCTGCTCCCGCTGGCGTTCGTGAGGTGGGGCCCGCTCGCCGCGGGCCTCGCCGGGGCCTCGACGGCCGCAGTGGCTCTCACGACGCTCGTCTTCCCCTTCGTCCCGCCCGGATTTCCGCTCCCGTGGGGGAGCTTCGCGGTGCCTCTCCTCTCGGAGGGCCTCGTGGCGCCGAACCTCCTGCACCTCGTCTGGCGACCGCTCGCGATCGCCGGCCCCTTCGCCCTGGTTCTGGCGGCGGCCGTCGCGGCATTCGGCCGGCAGTGGCTCGCCCCGTTCCTCGCCGGGGCCTTCCTCTGGACCGCCGCAGGTATCGCGCTTCCCCTGCTCGCACCCCTGTCTCCGCCGCTCGTGGTGCAGCGCGGGTACGTGGAGGAGGTCTACTTCACGAGGGGAGGGGCGCTCGCGCGCTCGATGCCTGCCGGCGTGCCGGTTCCACCGCGGCTCCGGGCGCGGCAGGCTCTGGAGGAGACCCTGCCGCCCTCTCCGTGGCCGTTCTGACGCGCCAGACCCGGAAGCGGGGTACGACTCTCCCGCCGGGCGAGCGGTAGGCCGTCCGCGAATCGACGGCGAGCTCGAGGAACGGGACGGGGTCCGGAGTGGAAGACTCGTGGACACGCACGGAGAACGTCGCGTCGGGGGGCGTGCCCTGCCGTCCGGCAGCGGCGGCGTAGGCGGGAAGGACGGCACGCAGGTCGGTCGTGAAGAGCCAGCTGCAGCGCGCATCGTCGAGGATCCGCTCCGCCTCGCCGTCGTCCGTCGCCGTGAAGAGGCGCGCCTGCCGGCGCCAGCCGTAGGCGAACGGGTCGGCAGCGGCCGGGTATCCGGTCAGGGCGGTGACGAAATGCCCTGCCGACCAGGGTGCGAAGAGACCTGGAATCGACCCGGGCAGGGGCTGAGGGAAGGCGGCAGGGTCTCCGGGAGGCGGTGCGAGGGCGCGCAGGCGCGCGAGCGTCTCCACGAGGTCGGTCCCCGGCGCGCCGGCATACCTCACGACCCGCCCGTAGTGCGGCAGGCCCGGGAGAACGACGAGGAGGGCAGCCGCCGTGGCCGCCGCGGCCGAGGGACGCATCCGTCCGCGCGGGGCGAGTCGCGCGAGCGCCTCGGCCAGGGCGAGCGCGGCCAGAGGTGCGAGGTAGTAGACGTTGCGCTGCTGCGAAAGCGTCATGACGAAGAGGACGCCGCCGAAAAGGGCGAGGAGCCGCCGGTCGGCTCGCCGGCGGGCCCAGAGGACTACGGCGAAGGGAAGCAGGACCAGGCCGGGAGAGAGCTCCTCCACCGCGGTGCGGAGGGTCGCGCCCAGCGGCGGCCTCACGAGGGGGCGCGCTTCGGCGATGACTCCGAGGAAGTCCTTCGGGTAGGAGAGGTAGCCGCCGCGGTCCATCTCGTCGACGCTGACGCCCGCCGCGTGGATGGCGACGTATCGGGATCCCCGGAGGACGGCGGAGGACAGGGGGGGCGCGAATGGGGCCGTCGCCGCCCCAAGGAGGAGCGCGAGCCCCGCGAAGGCGCTTCGGGCCGCTCCCTGCGCGCGGAAGGCGGCGATGGTCGCGACGGCGGCCGAGCCCGCGAGGAGGAGCGCGGGCTGGAACCAGCCGAAGGAGACGAAGGTGAACGGCAGGTCGAGGCCGGCGGCGTACGGCAGCGTTCCGAGCGCCGTGAGGCCGGTCGCGGAGAGGGCGAGAAGCGCGGCATCGCGCGGACGAAGGGCGAGAGCCCCCCAGAGGAATGCCAGGGCGGCGGCGAAGACGGCCCCCTGCCACGTCAGGACCATCGCGGCGACGGCGCCGCCGGCGAGGACCGCCCGGCGCAGGGAGGAGCCTGGCGATAGCCCCTGCTCGCGCGCCCTCGCGAGGGCGAGGAGGAGGAGCAGGAGAAGAAGGGCTTCGGCGACGTGGTGGTCTCCGTGGCCGAACTGGCTCCAGATCGCCGCAGCGGGAACGAGAGCGTAGCCGGCGACGGCGAGGATCGCCCGCCGGCGGGAGAGGACGCGCCGGGCGAGGCAGAAGAGGGGTACGACGTGGAGCGCCCCGAGGAGGGGCGGAAGCGTCGCCAGCACCCGCGCGACCTCGTCCTGCGTGGCGTCGGCTCCGTAGGCGAGCCTGGCCGTGCCGCCGGCGAGCAGGTCGAATGCGGGGGGCCAGATGTAGATGCCGCCCTCCGGGTGGTTCAGCCACGCGTCGCGGACCGGGACGCGCGGAAACCTCCGCGCGACGGCGGTCGACCGGCGGAGGTGGGCATACGAGTCCGGCGAGGCGAGGCGGAGCCCGCCCGTCGTGGCCGCGGGGACCGAGAGAAGGCGGACGGCCAGGGCGAGGAGGAAGGCGCCGCCGAGCCAGAACAGCTCAGTGCGTGTCGTCCGGAGAAGCCTCACCTTCCGAGTCTTACACTTCCCTCGGAATGATGCGTCCTTTCGGCCGGGCCGCGGCGGCGGGAGTCGTCCTCCTCGCGCTCCTGGGCGCGCTGCTCGTCGTCGACCACCAGAGGCTCGACAGCGCCACGATGGACGAGCCGTTCCACGCGCTCGCCGGTTGCGAGTACGCCCTCTCCGGGACCTACTGGGCGAACCTCGAGCACCCGCCGCTCGCCAAGCTCCTCGCGGGGGTTTCGGCCGGTCTCGCGGGAGCCCGCCCGCCCCGGCTCCCCGCGCCCTTCAGCTTCCGGACCGCGGAGTCGCCGCAGCCGTTCCTCTACCGGAACGAGATCCCGCCGGAACAGATCCTCGCGGCCGCACGCCGGCCCTTTCCTCTTCTCTTCACCGGGGTCGTCCTGCTCGCCTCTCTTGCCGCGTGGCGGGCGGCAGGGCCCGTGGCCGGCCTCGGAGCGGCGCTCCTCCTCGCCTTCGAGCCGACGCTCGTCGCCCACGCGGCCTTTGTCCACACCGACGTCGCCGCGGCCCTAGGATTCCTGGCGACCGTCGTGGCGGCGCACCGGGCGCTGATGCGCCCGTCGCCGCTCCGCTGGGCGGGAGCCGGCCTCCTTCTCGGGCTCGCCCTCTCGGCGAAGTTCACGGCGGTCTTCCTCGTCCCGATCCTCCTCGTCCTCGTCCTCGCGCGCCTTCTCGTGAGCCTCCGGAAGACCGGGCGCTTCTCGCTGGCGCCGCTCGGAGGCCTGCTCCTCGCATCGGGGCTGGCCGGGGCCGTCCTGCTCGGGGTCTATGCCGTCTCGATGCGGCACATGCCATCCGCCGAGGCGGAGAGATCGGTCCGGTACTTCCTCGCCGGCCGGCTGGCGTCCTCCGGGACCGTGGAGCGGGTGGCCCGCATCTCCCGTCTTCTTCCGTCCGCGGGGCACTACGCGGCCGGGCTCGCGGGCGTCGCGGAGCAGAACCGGCGGGGGGGCGGGATCAACGTCTTTCGGAGAGAAGTCTCGATCGAGGGATTCCCCTTGTACTTCCCCGTCGCGTTCCTCGTGAAGTCCTCGCTCGGTTTCCTCGGCGCGCTACTCGTCGCCGCGGGGCTGGTCGCTGCGCGGCGCGTGCGGCCCGGGTTTGGCGCCCTCGTCTTCCTGCTCCCGCCCGCCTACGTCTTTCTCGCGAGCGTGGCGAGCAGCTACAACATCGGCGTGAGGCACGTTCTCCCCGCCGTGCCGTTCCTCGCGGTCGCCTCGGCGGTCGCGATCGTGCGCGGGTTCCCCCGCAACGTGGGCGTGGCGGTGCTCGCCGGGCTCGGGCTGCTCCAGGCGGGCGAGACCCTCGCCGTTCACCCCCACGAGATCTCTTTCTTCAACCTCGCCGCGGGGGGCCCGTCCCGTGGGCACCTCTGGCTGAACGACTCGAACCTCGACTGGGGCCAGGACCTCGTCCGGCTCGCTCGCGAGCTCCAGCGGCGCGGCGACGAGGCCGGCACGACGGTCGCGTACTTCGGCGGGGCGGACCCGACGCACGACCTCCCGAAAGCCAGGCTCTTCGACGCCGCGACGACACCGCTGACCCCCGGGCTCTACGCGGTCTCCTCGTTCCTGCTCGCGGCCGGTCCGGAGCTGATGGCGCTTCGCGGGGACGCCGGACGCGCGGCGGGCTACGCCCGGCTCCGCAGCGTTCTGTCGGAACGGGGGATACCCGAAGGACGCGTGGGATACTCGATCCTCCTTTACCGCCTGCCCGAGGAGAGGACTCCGCCGCCGTGAAGCTGTCGATCATCATGCCCGCCTACAACGAGCGGAAGACGCTCCGCGAGATCGTGGCCCGGGTCCTCGCCGTCGACCTCGGGCCCATCGAGAAGGAGCTCGTCATCGTCGACGACGGGTCGACGGACGGCACGCGCGACATCCTCCGCGAGCTGGACGGCCGGGACGGCATCCGCGCCGTGTTCCAGCCGTGCAACCTCGGGAAGGGGGCTGCGGTCTGGACCGGGCTGCGCGCCTCGACGGGCGACATCGTCGTCATCCAGGACGCGGATCTCGAGTACGACCCGCGCGAGATTCCGGGGCTCCTCCGGCCGGTCCTCGAAGGAGAGGCGGACGTCGTCTACGGCTCGCGGTTCCTCGGCCACCCGGGCGGGCACCGGGTCCTCTACTTCTGGCACGCGATGGGGAACCGGCTCCTGACGCTCATGTCCAACATGTTCACGAACCTGAACCTGACGGACATGGAGACCTGCTACAAGGTGATGACGCGCTCCGTCGTCGACCGGCTCGACCTGCAGTCGAAGAGGTTCGGCATCGAGCCCGAGATCACCTGCAAGGTCTCCCGGATGCGCGCGCGGATCTTCGAGATCCCGATCTCGTACCACGGCCGGACGTACGAGGAGGGCAAGAAGATCGGCTTCAAGGACGCCGTCCAGGCCGTCTGGGTCATCCTGAAGTTCTTCCGCTGGGAGGCCCCGCGCGGAGACGTAGGCGGCATGACGCTCCGGAGGATGGAGAAGCTCGCCCCCTACAACGCCTGGCTCCACGACCGTTTCGACGCGGCGCTCGGACAGCGGGTCCTCGAGGTCGGCTCGGGCGTGGGCAACCAGACGCGCTTCTTCGTCGACCGCGAGCGCGTCGTGGCGTCGGACGTCGAGGTCCACTACGTCCGCGAGCTGAAGGCGAAGTTCGGAAACCGGTCGAACGTGAGGATCGCCTCGTACCGCTTTCCCCTCGCCGGCGCGGACCGCTCCGAGCTGACGGCCGAGAAGGTCGACACGATCGTCTGCCTGAACGTCCTCGAGCACATCGAGGACGACGGCGGCACGCTTCGCGACTTCGCGTCGGTCCTTCCGAAGGGCGGCCGGCTCGTCCTCCTCGTCCCTTCGCTGAAGGCTCTCTACGGCACGCTCGACGTTCACCTCCACCACTTCCGCCGGTACGAGAGGGACGAGCTGAATCGCCTCGTGACGGACGCGGGGTTCGAGATCGAGAAGATCCGCTTCCTGAACCGGCCGGGAGTCTTCGGCTGGTGGCTGAACTCGCGGGTCCTGAAACGGAAGGTCCTGCCGAAGGGGCAGCTCGCGGCGTTCCGCTGGCTCCTCCCGCTGCTGAAGCTCGAGGAGAAGACCGAACCCTCGTTCGGGATGTCGCTTCTCGTCCTGGCGCGGAAGGCGTGACGCCGGGGCGCCTCGCCCGGCTCGCTCCCTTCGCCGCCCCCGCGGCGCTCCTCGGCGCCGCCGCCCTCAGGTTTCACGACTATCTTCTCGGGGGGAGCGTCGTCTCGCGCGACGCGGGGTTCTTCTTCGTCCCGCTCCGGGAGGTCACCGCGCGACTCCTCTCGGCCGGAGAGCTGCCGCTTTGGAACGACACCACGGGCGCGGGGCGTGCGCTCGCCGCGAACCCGAACGCCGCCGTCTTCTGGCCGGGCACGTGGCTCGTGCCGTTCGCCGGGACGACGGGCCTCTTCCTCCTCCACGTCACCCTCGTCCTCCTCCTCTCCTACGCCGCGCTGCGGTGGCTCGGCGTTTCGCGCGGGGCCGCGCTCGCGGGAGGGAGCGCCCTCCTGTTCTCGGGCGTCTTCCAGACGGTGCCGCTCCTCACCACGACCGTCGCGTCCGCCGCGCCCATCCCGCTGGCACTCGTGGCGCTCGGGACGCTCGACCCGTCAGACGCCCGGGGAACGCGGAGGCGGCTGGGGATCGCAGGGCTCGCCCTCGGCCTCTCGCTCCTGGGTGGAGAACCGGTCGTCACCGCGACCGGGGCCGCGGGCGCTGCGGCGCTCGCCCTCTTCCGCGCCGCGCTCGACGCGCGGGCCAGCCTCTGGCCGCGCGCTCGTGGGCACCTTCTTGCGCTCGCCGGCGCGGCGCTCCTATCGACGGGGATCGCCGCCGTCCAGCTCCTCCCGACGGCGGGGGAGCTCGGCCGCTCGGCCCGGGCCACGCAGATGCGCGCCGAGGAGGGCGCGCTCTTCTGGTCCTGACGCTCCTCGAGCCCCGCCTGACGGGCGACTCGCAGGCCGAGGACGACCGCGATTACTGGGGCGCAGCGACGTTCGACGCGGGGAACCCCTACTTCCACGATCTCGCCCTCGGTCTCGTCCCGCTCGTCCTGGCTGCAGGCGCGCTGGGAGACTCCCGTGGCCGGGCCGCGCTCGGCCTCGCGGGCCTCGCGGCGCTCCTGTCGTTCGGACGATTCGTCCCGCCGGTCGGAGCGTTCCTCGGGGCATTGCCGGTCCTCAGGTACCCGGAGAAGTGGTGGATACTGGCGACGTTCGGCCTGTGCGGCGCGGCGGCCGTCGGAGTCGACCGGCTGCGTGACGACCCTGCGGCTCCGCGGCGGGTCGCGCGCGCGGCGGCCGTCCTCGCCGCTCTCCTCGCCGGGCCTGCGTTCCTCGCGCTCGTGGCGCCGGAGGCGCTCGCCTCGCTCCTCCGCGCATCGGGCCTGGCGGGGCCGGACATCGCGGCCCAGCGGGCCGCCGCCCTCCTCCTGCCAGTTCTCCTCGGGGGGGCCGCCACCGCGCTCCTTCTGGCGCTCCTGCCGCGCCTCGTCCGCTCGGGACGGCTCTCCCTTCGTGCGGCTTTTGCCATCGGCGCCGCGCTCTTCCTCTTCGACGCGGGGCGCCGCGTGGCCGGATCGGCTCCCGCCGGTCCGGCGGACTTCTACGCGACCCCTCCGGCGGAGGCGCAGGCTGCGCTGGCGGCGGCCCGCGGGGGACGCTTCCACGCCGACGGCGCGGACGACGCGGCGCGAGCGACGGCTCTCGCATTCGAACGGGGCGGGCTCGACCCGCTGAGGCCCCTCACGGGAGCGGTCTTCGGCCTGAGATACGGTGGGGACAACGACGTCGACCGGATGTCGCCGCCGCAGACCGTCGCGTTCGCCGCGACACTCGCCCGCCTGCCCTGGGGCGAGGAGAAGGTCCGTCGCCTGCAGACGATCGGCGTCTCGGCGGCACGGACCGATGACGCCGGACCCGGTCCCGTCGGCGTTCGCGAGACCGCCCGCTTCGGCCGGGGGCGGATCGTGGCGATCGACCGGGCGAGGCCCGAGCACTCCTTCGTCTCCCGTGCGTTCTTCGCACCGCCCGGTCTCGTCGTTCCCGCGCCCGCCGACCCGCTCACGGATACGGTGCTCGAAGGGACCGGTGAGCCCCTCTCGTTCGGAAAGGGGGAGGTCGAGGTCCTCGAGCGAACGAACCACCGTCACCGGCTCCGCGTGCGGGTCGAACCGCCCGGCGGGCTCCTGGTCGTGGCGCTGGCCCTGGACCCGTCGTGGAAGGCGCGCATCGACGGAGCTCCGGTCGAGACCAGGCGGGCCGACGGCTTCCTGACGGCACTGGGCGTTCCAGCCGGTGCGCACGACGTCGTCCTCTCCTACGAAAACCGCTTCCTCGCGGTGGGGGGCGTCGTCACGCTTCTCTCTCTCGTGGCCGCGGCATTCCTTCTGCGGGATGGGAGGCGCCGGTGACGCTGCTGCGGGGTCTGGCCGACCGACTCCGTGACCTGGCGAGGCGGAGGCCGTTCGAGGTCAGTCTCCTGCTGGCCCTCGGGCTCCTTCTCGTCCCGTACCGGACGCTCCTCGGACCGGGGATCCCGTCTGGCCGCGACCTCGTCCCGTACTTCTATCCCCTGAAGACGCATCTCGTCGAGGCGCTTCTCGCCGGCGAGATGCCCTGGATCGACCGATTCCGGTGGGGCGGCCTGCCGCTCCTGTCGTGGCCGGGTGCGGCCGCGTTCGACCCGGGAAACGTCCTCTTCCTCCTCCTTCCGACGTCCGTCGCCGCGAAGGCCTGGATGCTCCTGCGCGTCCTCTCCGGCGCCGCCGGCTTCGCGGTCTTTCTGCGCGTGACGGGCCTGCCACCCCTCTCCTCGGCGCTCGGGGCGCTCGCGTGGGGTGCGGGCGGGATCACGGCGTCCTCGGCGAGCTTCCTCGGATTCTCCTCGGCGCACGCCGTGCTGCCGTGGTTCGCCGCGGCGCTCCTCCACGTCCGGGCGAGGCGGGACCCGCGCTCCGTCGCCGTCCTCGCCGTCGCGACGGCGCTCCTCGTCGTCGCCTCGGTACCGGAGCCGCTTCTCGTCGCCGGCCTCCTCGCCCTCGTCCTTCTCGCGGGGAGGGGGGAGAGCGGCGGCGTTCGCGAGCGGCTCGTGGCCGTGGCGTTGTGGGGAGCGGCGGGCCTTCTCGGCGCCCTCCTCGCCGCACCGGCGCTCGCCTCCTACCTCGTCACGGGACTCGACAGCATCCGGGGCGTCAAGGGGGCGCTCCTCCCGTCCTTCGCGGCCCAGGGCGCGCTCCCTCTCGCCCGGCTCCCCGATCTCCTCGCCGACGGCGTCGTCGCGGACTGGACGCGTGTGATGCGATCCGATGGGATCGCGGAGTACCCCTATTTCCCGTCGCTGACACCAGGACGGGTCTCCTGGATCCTCGCTCTCCTCGCCCTCGTGGCGGGCCGGGGCACGAGGATGCGGGCCCTCCTCACGGCGCTCGCCGGCGTTCTGCTGGCCCTCGGTCCGGCGACCCCCGTCTTCGGGCTGTTCCTGAGCGTCGTACCGTTCGCGTCTTCGATTCGTTATCCCGAGAAGTACGCGATTCTCTTCGGGTTCGGCGTCGTCTGGCTCGCCTCCCTCGGTGCGGCGGCTCTGGAGAGGAAACTCGGAGGGAGGGGACGTGCCTTCGTTTTCGCAGCACTGGCCTTGCTCCTGGTCTTCGACCGGGCCTCGATCACGGCGCGCCTCCTTCCCGTGTCCCCGGTTTCTCTCCTCGAGGAGCGCCCTCCGGTCCTGGCGGCACTGGACGTTCCGGCCGGCGGCGAATCGCCGCCCAGGATCTTTCCCCTCGCCATGTACCGGGCCGCAGGCGGGAACGCGCCGAGCGACCCGCACGACACGGGTGCCTGGGCGACCCGCTGGGCCTTCCCCTTCTCGACCAGCCGGTTCGGGGCGGCGACCGTTTTCGAGAGGGACTACGACGCGGCCCTGCCGCGTCCGCAGCTCGAATGGGTCCTCTTCGTGGAGGGCTCCCCGGAGGGCAGTGTCGTGCCCGCCGCCCTCGCCCGGGCCGCGGGAGCGCTCGGGACCGTCGTTGGCAAGGCGGGGCCTGCGGGCCGGGACGCTCCGGAGCTCAGGTTCTTCCGGGACCCGGTTCCGCCCTTCCGCTTCGTCGACCGGGTCGTCCGTGGAGACGACGCGCGGGAGCTGGCGACCCGCTTCCTCCGCGAGGGCGTGCCCGTGGGCGCGGCCTTCGTCGCCGGGGGCGGGGCGGACCACGTGCCGTCGCGCGGCCAGGTCCTCCGGGTTTCCGACCGCCCGTCCGGGCTGGAGCTGGAAGTACGGGTGGCCGGCCCCGAGCCCGCCTACCTCCTCGTCTGCCGGCCCCTCGCCGCGACGAGGGAGGCGGTGCTGGATGGCGCGAGGGTCGCCGTCGACGACGCGAACTTCGGCTTTTCGGGGCTCGCCGTCCCGATGGGCCATCACGTCCTGCAATTGCGGCCCCGCCGAGGATGGCTGATCATCGCGGCGATGTCCTCGGCGCTGGCGCTCGCGATTCTCACGACTCTCACCACGTGGGCCCGTTCCGGGAGCATCCCGGGGCGATGAAGTTCTCCCGGAACGTGCGCAGGCGCCTCGCCCTCTACGGCGGCGCACTCCTCGTGGCCGCGCTCGCCCTCGCCGTTCCGCCGCTCTTGAAGAGCCGGGCCCCGAGCGTCTCGGTTCCCGAGTACGACATCGGGGAGCTGCGCTCGCGGGAGGCGACCCGGCTTCTACGTGAATACGTCCGGATCGACAGCTCGAACCCGCCGGGGCGGACCGTGGAAACGGCGCGCTTCTGGGCTGAGAAGCTCGGTTGCGAAGGGATTCCGTTCGAGATCGTCGGCGACGACCCCGAGCGGCCCATCGTGGTGGCGCGCCTCGCGGGCCGTCACCGCGGAGAGGCGCTGCTGCTCCTTCACCACATGGACGTTTTTCCGGCGGGCGACCTGTCCACGTGGGATTACCCGCCCTTCGGCGCCGTCGACGGAACGGGCACGCTCTCGCACTACGTCTGCGGGAGGGGAACCATCGACATGAAGGGGCAGGGGATCGCCGACTTCCTGGCGATCGCCTCCCTCCGCCGGGACGGTCTCGTCCCGGAGCGGGACATCGTCTTCGTGGCCGAGCCCGGAGAGGAGACGTACACGCCGGAGATCGGGATCGGCTGGATCACGGATCACCGCCCGGACCTCCTGGAGGGGGTCACGGACGTCTTCAACGAAGGAGGGGTCAACGAGGTCTCCGGCGACAGGATCGCCCGGTTCGGGATCGAGGTCCTGCAGAAAGCGGCAGTCATGGCCACGGCCGAGGCCGCCCGCGAGGAGGACCTGAAGGCCTTCTCGGAGTTCCTGGAAGCCCGGATGGGTGCAGAGCCCTACGAGGTCTTCGACGAGGTCCAGGACTTCCTCGCATTCGTCGGGCCCTCTCGCTCGGATCTCTGGGGCCATCTGATGAGCGACACACGCGCGGCCGTCCGGGCCGGCCGCCTCAGCGAAGGGGTCCCGGAGCCCTACCGGGCGCTCCTGCGCGACATGTACTACTCGGGGAGGGCGCTGCCGGCACCCGGGGGCAGGGGCTTCACGACGAGCGTCGTGGCGACGCTCCTGCCCGGACGTTCGGTGCGCGGGCGCTGGGAGGAGATGCAGGCCTGGGCCACTCGGTACCGGGTCCGGCTTCGGCTCGTTTCCCTCACTCCCGACAGCGCTCCGGTGCAGCGGAAAGGGCGGGCCTGGGAGACGCTTCGGACCGTTCTCTCCCTCGACCCCGTCGAGAGGGCGGACGTCGGCCCCTACGTCCTGACGGGAAGCTACACGAACTCCTCCTATCTGCGCCTCCGCGGGGGCGTCCGTGCGTTCGGTATCTCGCCGTTCGGACTGAACCTCCTCGACGCCGTCACCGTCCACAGCAAGAACGAGAGGATCTCCCTCCCGGCGTACATCGACGGCGTGGAGCGGACGGCCCGGATCGTCCGCGAGTACGCCCTCGCGCCGTAAAGGGGAGAGGAAGGAGAACACCATGTCCACGGTCGGTTTCTTCTACCAGCGCCCCGGTTGAACGAGCTGCACACGCACCCGTGAGGTGCTCGACCGGACGAAAGCCCGAATCACCCAGGAACGCTCCTCGAAGTCGGCCCCGATGACGGACGCCGACGTGAAGGCGCTCCTCGCCGCCGTCGACGAGGTCGTCATCGCGAAGGGGAAGAAGACCGTGACGCTCGCCGCGAAGGAGGCGACGCTCGACGGTCTGAAGGGGCCGACGGGCAACTACCGCGCGCCGATGCTGCGCGTCGGGAGGAAGCTCCTCGTCGGCTTCCACCCCGAAACCCTCGAGGCGCTCCTCAGGGCCTGAACCGGATCGGCGTCCCTGACGGCGGGCGCGACAGACGGGTCGCCGCGCCGTCGGGGTCGCCCGCCCGCCACGACGGGAGCTGGTCGAAGCGGTGGGGCGACCCGACGTGCCCGGAGGCGCCGAACGGCACGACGAGCGTCGCGGCGTCCGGCTCTCCCCAGTCGACGATCCAGCGGAGCGACTGCCCGAACGCGGGCGACGCCGCGCGGGGGGTTCCCGGCGCGCCGGACTGGTGCGGGCGCGGGGGGTCGAAGAGCCACGACAGCCCGGGGACGTAGCCGAGCGGATGACGGGCCGAGAGGCGGTTCGCCTCGCCCCAGCTCCACCTCGAGCGTCCCTTGCCGTAGCGCTTCTCGAGCGCGGCGACCGCGTCGTCCGCCGCTCCCTTCAGGAAGGCGTCCCTGCCGCCGAGTCCCGCGGTGCGAAACGCGGCGTCGTCCGCCTCGAGGAGGTCGTTCCAGTTGTCTCCCTCGAGATGCCAGCGGACGGGCGGGGCTCCCCAGGCCGCGAGGGCTCTCTCGCGCACGGCCCGGCGGAGGGCGCGGGCGACGAGGTACCGCGCGGTCGGCGCGTCGGCCGTGCCGTCCCACCCTTCGAGGAGGCGCCCGAGGTCATCCGGCAGGAAGGGGCGAAGGGCCGCTGCCGTCCTGCGCATCGTCTCCGAGCGCTCGTCGAGCTGGATCGCCTCGGCCTCGCGCCGCGTCATCTTCGTTCCCGCAGCCTTCGCTTCCAGAAGCCGGTCGCGAATCCTCCGGGCCCGGCCGGGGTGACCCCAGTCGGACGAGACCACGTGACCGAACGAGGTCCCGATCGTCCTCTGGTTTGCGGTGACGACGAACCCTTCGGGCGGGTCGACGACCCGGGGCAGCTCCTCCATCGGCACGTATCCCCGCCAGGCGTTCTCCGGGTCCGAGGCGTCGTAGGGGACGCTTCCGTCCGTCCCGGCGCGGCGCACGGGGAGGAGACCTGCGGGACGCCACCCGATCGAGCCCGACGCCGACGCCCAGACGACGTTCTGCGGAGGGCCCGTGAACCGGTCGAATGTCGCGAGGAAGGCGGCCTCGTCGAGGGCCCGAAGGAAGTCCGCGTTCGGGACCCTCAGGTTCGCCGGGTCGAGCGCCGTCCATCGGACGGCGAGGTCCCCGTCGAGCAGCGGCCCGTTCGACGTGGAGCGGACGACGAGCGTCTCCTCCGCGCCGCCACGTATGAGGATCGTCTCCTTCCGTTCGACGACCGGCTCGAAGCCGTCCCTGCGGCGGGCGCGCCCCTTCTCGATCCGCTCGCGGTAGAGGTCCTGGACGTCCCCCTCGAGGTTCGTGAAGCTCCAGGCGACCTGGTCGGTCCGCCCGATCGTGAGCGCCGGCAGGCCCGGGAGCGTCACCCCTTCGGACGTCCGGCCTGCGACGACGAAGCGCATCGGGAGCCAGATGGCCGGCATCTCGTGCCCGAGGTGAGGGTCGCCGGCGAGGATCGGTCTGCCGCTCGCCGAAAGGGAACCGGAGACCGCGAATGCGTTCGACCCGGCGACGCCCTCCGCCTCCGTCGTCTCTAACCGGGCCGCCCTGGGAAGCGTCTTCGCAGCGGAGTCCTCGAAGACCGGAAGGGCCGGCGGCGCGAGCCTCGGGGCGTCGGGCACGAGGAGGACGTCGTCCGCCGTGGCGCGGGGCAGAAGGAACGCGCGGACGGACTCCGGGAGGTCCGCGAGCTTCTCCGCGCCGAGCTGCGCTTCCACGTCGTCCGTCAGCTGCTCGTACATCAGGAGAAGGACGGCGAGGGAATCTGCCGGGCGCCACGGCTCGGGCTCGCGGCGCAGGAGGGCGAACTCCAGCCCGAGGCGGCCGCGGTGCGCGGCGAAGTACGCGTTGATGCCCGACGCGAGGGTTTCGAGGTCGCCCCTCTCGCTGGGCGGAAGGAGCGGCACTGCGGCCTCGGCGACGCGAGCGAAGCCGTAAAGGCGGTGCCTGCGGTCGAGGGGCAGCGCCGCGGAGCCGAAGAGCTCGGCCAGGCGTCCCGACGCGTTCCTCCTGAGGACCTCGAGCTGGAAAGCCCGGTCGCGGGCCGTCAGCCACCCCTGCGCGCGCAGGGCGTCCTCTACGGACGCGGCGTGGATCGTGGCGACGCCGCGGTCGTCGATGTCGACGGTCACCTCGACCCTCAGGCCCGGCAGTCGCGCTCCTTCGTCTCCGGGGAGGTTCCGCTTCACGAGGACGAAGAGGACGAGGCCGAGGAGGAGGACGACGGCGACGATTCCGGAAAGGGCGCGAATCACGAGGCGGCGCATGCGCCGAGACTAATCCGGTGCGGCGCGAACGCTGAGGTCCACGCGCACGAACGACCGATCGGCCTACCGCATCGCGTAGGGCGTCGCCGTGCAGACCGCGTAGGCCCGGTTCGTCGCGGCCGCGACGACCGCCGTGCTGTCGCCGAGGTCGTGCCGGTTGAGGCCCCATGCGACGACGTTGTTCGCCGTCTCCCAGGCAACGAGCTTCATCGAGCGTTCGGCGCCGTCGCTCAGGCTGACCCAGATCTCGTTCTGCCACGCGATCCCTGCCGCGCAACCGGACCACGGCTGGTTCCCCTCGGCGCCGAGCTCGAGGTAGACCGGCCAGGCGTACATCTGGACCGGGATGGGGCGGGCCAGCATGCGCGACTCCACCTCGGCCGCGGAGAGCTTGGTACCGGGACGGAGCTCGCCGAGCTGGTACTGCTCCCAGAGGTACTGCCGCGTCTCGGCCTGCAGGCACGTCACGGCGTCGGCGGGGACGGGCGTGTGGATGCCCGCAGCGCCGCACTTCTCGGAACCGGGCTTCACGACGACGGCCGGGACGGAATCGGATTCGTTCGTGACGCAGGGCAGTTCGCTCGCGGCCGTCACCTGGGCCTCCGGGTTCCAGCTGGCCCGCTTCTCGCCAGACGGTGTGGCGGACCGCTCCTGGGCGGCAGCGGTTCCGGCTGCCAGGGCCAGGGAGGCGACGGCGATACCGAGGAACCGGAGGGCGGGGGAGGAGGTCCGGTTGAGCTTCATGCTCTCCTCCGTCGCAACCGTGAGGCCAATCGCCGCCACCGCACAAGTGGTTCAAATGGAACGGTGTGGGAGCTGGCCTCGTCTCTTTCCAGTGTGCCTGGAGTGTGTCTGGACATGGCTGGCGACACACGCGGGCAGGAGCGCCTTCTCCCGGTCCCTCCCAGACGGGATCGGGGGATCCGAAACCGGATCCCCCGGAGGTGTTGAAGGCGGGCCGCTGCGTCCCGTTCGCGAACGGTGCCGGCGGACTCTCCGAACGAGAGGGTGGTTCAGTTGCCGATGTAGGGGAGCGCGGAACAGGCGTCCAGCGCCCGGCTCACCGCCACCTCGACGACCTGCGCGTCATCGCCCAGCTCGCTCCGGTCGAGGCTCCATGCCAGCAGGTTGTTCGCGGTCTCCTGCGCCAGAAGCGTGCGTGCCCGCTGCTCGCCCTCGCGCAGGCTGATCCTCACCTCGCCCGGCAGGGCCACTCCCGCCGCGCAACCACCGAACGGGGCCTTCCGGCTGGAGGCCGCCTCGACCCAGACCGGCCAGGCGTACTGGCGCACAGAAACGGGGCGGGTCCTGATGCGGAGGTCCGCCTGGGCCGCGGTGACGCCGGCGCCGGCCTCGAGCTCGCCCTTCCTGAAGAGATCCAGGAGGTGCTGCCGGGTCGCAGACTGCAGACACGAGACCGTAGCGGCAGGGAGTGGCTCCCAGGAGCCTTCGTCGCCGCAACGCTGGTCGCCCGACCTGACGGGGCTGCCAGCCGGGGGCATTCCCTTGCACGCGGTCACGGGGGTGGCCTCCTCCTCGTCGCCAACTCCTTGCGCCGAGGCGGTTCCACCCGTTGTGGCCGCGAGCAGAAGAGCACCTGCGAGGAGGGCGGAAGCGACGGGGTGGCTTCGGTGGCTCATGCCACCTCCGACGCAACGCGGGGGCCAGGAGGCGGAGTCCTACAAAACGTTGTGAATCAAAAGGTTGCGATCCAATCGAGGTTTGGTGTTCCGTCTCCGGTGCGTGCCCTCGTGTGCCAGGAGACACACTTCCCGGGCTGGATGGATGTGTCGGAAGGGCGCGGACGGCGAGGCGGCAGATGCGCTGCCGGCAGCCCGGGAAACGGGAAAAGGGAGGCCGGCGGCCTCCCCTCGTACGTCACGCGGCCGAGCCGCGACCGGTTACTTCGCGGGCGGGAGGATGACCGAGTCGATGACGTGGATGACGCCGTTGGAGGCGCCGATGTCGGTCTTCACCACGTTCGCGTCGTTCACCTTGACCCCGCCGCTGGCGACGGTGATCTTGACCATGGAACCCTCGACGGTCTTGGCTTCCTTGAGCTTGACGACGTCGGCGGCCATGACCTTGCCGGAGACGACGTGGTAGGTGAGGACCTTCGTCAGCTGGGCCTTGTCGGCAAGAAGCTTCTCGAGGGTGCCGGCGGGGAGCTTCTTGAAGGCGTCGTCGGTCGGGGCGAAGACGGTGAAGGGGCCCTTGCCCTTGAGCGTCTCGATGAGCCCAGCGGCCTTCAGCGCCGTGGCGAGCGTGTTGAAGCTCCCGGCGGCGACGGCGGTGTCGACGATGTCCTTCGCCATCGGCTCGGCGGCCCTTGCAGGGGCGGCGACGGACACGGCGAGCGCGAGGGCAGCGACGGTGGCGGTGAAGGTCTTTTTCATTGTCTATCTCCGTTGCGGTCGCCTCTGGCGCCCGTCGGCTCTTCTACGGGCGGTGGCGTTCCCCCGGATTTCGCGCGACCAGGGACTTCGAGGGCCGCGGCCTGCCGCCGCCTAGAATCACGGGATGGAAACGGTCTGCATCGAAGGCGTCGAGATCGCGCTCGCGCACCCCGACGAGTTCCCGCTCGACTGGAAGGGGCGGAGCGACCTCCTCGACCAGCTCCTCGCCGCGTGGCTGGTGGTGGAGAAGGGGGACCTTCCGCTCCACCCGCGTCTCGTCGGCAAGCCCGGCGTCGGCAAGACGACGCTCGCCTACGCGGCGGCGAAGCGGATCGGCCGTCCCGCCTGGGTCTTCCAGTCGACAGTCGACACCCGCCCGGAGGACCTCCTGGTCACGCCCGTCGTCGCGGGCGAGGGGAAGATCCGCTACGTGGCCTCGGGGGTCGTCACGGCGATGCTGAAGGGGGGCGTCGCGATCCTCGACGAGGGCAACCGGATGAGCGAGAAGTCGTGGGCCTCGCTGGCCCCGCTCCTGGACGCGCGCCGGACGGTCGAGTCGATCGTCGCCGGAGTGAAGATCCGGGCGCATCCCGACTTCCGCTTCGTCACGACCATGAACGACGACGCGTCGACGTTCGAGCTCCCCGACTACGTCAACTCGCGCCTGACGCCGACGATCCTCGTCGACTTTCCCGACGAGGAGGAGGAGCTCGCGATTCTCGCGGAGAACCTCCCGTTCGCCCCCGAGGCGCTGCTGCGCTGGGTGACGCGGTTCCTGAAGAGCGCGCACGAGGCCGACGAGTCGTTCAGCGTGCGGGACGGCATCAACGTGGCGCGATACGCCCTCAAGCGGCTCTCCCAGGGGGGCGGCGAGCCGGTGGCGCGGCTCCTCGAATCGGTCCGCTTCGTCCTCGGCGAAGAGGCCGTCGTCCACGCTCCCGCCACGGGCGACGACCTCCCGTCCCGTCCGGCCGGGCCTCACCGCGTCTGAGCCTGCGCGGCGCCAGAGCCCGCATCGATCGTGAGCGTCGTCGCCCCGTACCCCGCGCCCGATCCCGAGACGGGTGTCGTCCGCGCGGGCGAGGGCCTCTTCCTCCTCCCGACGCTCCACCAGTCGGTGGAGTTCGCGGTTCTCGTCCGCCGCGCCTTCTTCGCGCTCCGGCCCACGGCCATCGCCGTGGAGCTTCCGCAGACGATCGAAGAGGCATTCCGCAAGGCGGTCCTCAGGCTCCCGCTCCTCACCGTCGCCCTCTGGCCCGACGGTGACGAGACCGTCTACCTTCTCGTCGAGCCGCACGAGCCGATGACCGAGGCGGCGCGGCTCGCGCTGGAGAACGGCATCCCGCTCCACCTCGTCGACCGCGACGACGGCTCGTACCCGCTGCGCCGCGAGGCGCTCCCGGATCCCTACGCGCTGACGAGGATCGGCGCGGGGCCGTTCGTGGCGGCGGTCCTGGACGCCTTCCCGCCCTCGGACGGTGACGCGGACCTCCTCCGCGAGCGGGCGATGGCCGTCCGCCTCGAGAGGCTCGTCGAGGCGGGAGAGCGGGTCCTCTGGGTCGGTGGCGCCGCGCACGTCCGGGGGATCCTCCGGGCGCTCGGGGCGCCGCTCGCGGAGCCGTTCGGGCGCGTGCGGCGCGAGGGGGTCCGCATCGCCGCGCTCTCTCCCGAGTCGAGCCGCGAGGTGATGAGCGAGATCCCGTACGTCTCGGCCGCCTACGAGAGGGCACGGTCGGCGGGGGGCGCCTTCGCCTTCGACGCCCGGACCGACACGCTCCGCGTCGTGGACGGCCTCCTGCGCGAGGCGGCGGAGCGGTACCGGAAGAGCCGGGACGAAGAGGTCCCACGCACGGCCTTCCGGGCCCTCAGCCAGTTCTCGCGCAACCTCGCCATCCTCGAGAACGTCCTGACCCCCGGCTTCTACGAGCTCGTCGTCGCGGCGCGTGGCGTCGTCGACGACGACTACGCCTGGGAGACGTTCGACCTGGGAGCGACGTGGCCCTGGCCCGATACGACCGCGAGCCTTCCCGTCGTGACCCTGAAGGGGGAGGACCTTCACATCGAGGGCAGGCCGGTCCGGTTCCGCCGGCGCTTCCCGGGCAAGGAGCGGCGCCTGCGCGACCTGCCGCTCCGGCGCCGCCCGAAGGAGCCGAAGCCGGGCGACTGGAAGAAGCTGAAGTTCGGCGACGGCATCTGCAGCCACCCGCCGGAGGACATCGCCGTCGAGCGCTTCGGCAACCGCCTCCGCCGCCGCGCGATCCGTCTCCTCTCCGAGGAGTCGCGGCGCGTCGCCCCGTTCACGACGAGCCTCCTCGACGGCATCGACGTGCGCGAGTCGCTCCGCCACCACCACGAGGGGCGCCTCTGGGTCTACGAGGAAGCGCGCGTCCGCGGCGGCGCGGGCTCCGTCGTCGTCATCTTCGACGAGGAAGCGGAGAAGTACCCGTGGAAGACGACGTGGCTCGGCGAGCACGGGCAGGAAAGCGACATGGCCTTCTACGCCACGCCTCTCGGCGAGAGCGTCGTCGGCCCGGGCATCTCCGAGTGCACCTACGGGGGCTTCCTGATGACGATGCCTCCCGGCCGCCTCTTCGACGTCTGGCGCGACCCGGACTACAGAGGCCCCTTCACCGGGGCGGAGGTCCTCCTCCTCGCCGCCCTCGACTACGCCCGCGAGCCCCGCGTCGTCTACGCCGCCCCGAAGCCCCCGCGCCCGTTCCTCAAGCGCTTCGCCGCGCGCCTCGGCAAGCAGGTCGTCTACCTTCCCCTCGGGTCCCTCTCCTCGCTGTCCCTGAAGAAGCTCCGCCGCTTCCACGTCCTGGCGAACCGGGATGCGCGAGGGTGGGCAAAGGACTACATCTAGGTCTAGCTAGCGCGCCGGCGCGGCTTCGGGGATCCTCAGCTCGAGCCTCCCGCCCGCCTCCAGGACGCCGTGGGCGCAGCGCAGGAAAGACGGCGCTTCGCCGACGTACGTCTCCAGGTCGCCCGGTGTCACGAGGCAGAGAGACCACGGGCCGGGCTCGACGAGCGGTAGGGTGAGATCGGTCCCCTCGTCGCCTCGAGAGGACGTCGCGCCCTGCGTCGTCGCGAGCGCCCCAAGGCGGACGGCGCAGCCTTCGTGGAAGAGCACTGCGACGCGAAGCGTGTCGACCGGTGTCGTCAGGTCGAGCCGCCCGCCGTCGGGCCGGACGACGATCTCGTGGTCGTCTCCACCCGTCTCCAGCCTCGAGACGTGGAGCGCCTGTCCGCGCGGGAAGAAGACGACGCACGCATGCCGCGCGCTCTCCGGCACGCGGCCCTCGACGGGCGCGCGCACTCCTCTTAACACGATCCAGCCGCGGTCGAGCCCGTTCCCCGGCACCGTGGCGAGGAATCCGTAGCCCTCCCCAGCCGGCTTGCCCCCGGCCGAGACGACGTGCCCGCGGAACGGCTTCCACCTCCTCACGACGGTCCTCACGAACTCGGGATCGTCGTCCGGGGGTACTTCGACCCGGTACACGGGGCTCGACCTCCACGGCACGGTGACGTAGAGATCGTACGTCGCTCCCATCGCGATCCGGTCGTAGCGGAACGTGCTCCCCTCGTACGTCCAGGGCACTGGGCTCGCATCTCCCGCCAGGCAGATCCACAGCGTGAAACCCTCGACCGGTTTCCCGTCCTCGTCCACCACCTCGCCGCGGAGGGCGAGGTCGGGGAAGTGCACGTCGATGAAAGCGGGCAGCGCCTTTCCTTCGTGCGTCGACCCCGGCCGCGAGACCTCGACCTCCATCTCCTTTTCGAAGCCGGCGCGGACGCTCTTCGCGCGCACCGTCCACTTCCCGTCGCGGGGGAGGGCGCCCGCGAAGCGGCCGTCGGTATCGACGACGAGCCCGACCCTCGCGCCGCTCCCGTCCGTGAACGTGACGAGCCCCGGAAGCGGCTGCTTCCCCACGCGCGCGATGCCCCGGACGGGAAGAAGGCCGAGGTCGATCTTGCCGGCCGGCTCGACCGAGGGGCCGAAAGGCTCCGGGGAGATCCACCAGATGTCGCCGGTCTCCGTTCGGACGCGAAGCCGCACCGGGTTCCCCGCGGGGACCTTCGTGTGGCTCCACGTCCCGTCGCGCCGTGCGGCGGCGGACGCAACGAATCCTCCGCTCCCCTCCGGTTCCTCGGCGACGACCTCGACGATCCACGGCCGCCCCGCCGCGTCGACCGGGGGGGCGAGGCGACGCTCGAGCGCCTCTAAGACCGGGGTGTCTCCGTCTCGAGGAGCGGTCGCCCTCGCGGGCGCACGCTCCTGAACCTGTGCGTCGAGCACGGTGGCAGCCATCGACGCGAGAATGAAGAGAAGGGCGGCGAGAGGCACGTCTCTCCTTCTACGTTCGGGAGTCGGTCGCCGTCGCCTCCCCCGGTTCGGCCTCAGTTCACGCCGCCGGGCGGCGTCGCGACGCACTCGGGCTTGACGCCGAGCTCGGCGAGGGCCCTTTCCCAGAGGCCGGCGACGTCGGCGGGGAAGGCGAAGGCGGGGTCGTAGGGGAGGACGAGCCAGGAGCCGTCTTCCATCTCGTGCTCGAGCTGGCCCGGCCCCCAGCCGGAGTAGCCGAAGACGAGGAGGCCGCCGACCGGCCCCCCGTCAGGTACCGCGGCGAAGACGCGCGGCAGGACCTCGGGAGTCGCCGAGACGACGAGCCCGGGAGCCATGTCGATCGACTCGATCCCGGCGAACGTCTCGCGGTGGACGACGATGAGGCCGGGCGTGGCGACCGGTCCGCCGATTCGCAGCGGGGTATCCGGGTGAATCGTCCGCGAGACCTCTTCGGGCAGGAGCGCGATCGCGCCGCCGTCGACGAGCCGGTTCACGATCCAGCCGACGGCCCCTTCCGCGGAGTGATGCCCCATCAGGACGACCGTCTTCTCGAAGTTGGGGTCCGAGAGGACCGGTGCCGCCAGCAGCAGGTAGGGCGGGGTCAGCGTTTCCACGGCGGGAGAAGCGTACGCCGGGGCGGCCGGCGCCGCCACAGCGGCCCTTCCCCCTGCCGTTCGTCCCGGGGGGGCTACTCCTCGAGGTACGTGTAGTGAGAGAGCGCGACCTCGAAGTCCTTGGCGATCGCCTTCGCCTCGGCCTCGCGGACCCGGTCCTTGTCGACCGCCTTGCGGAGCTGCTTCCAGATTCCCTCGAGGATCTCGGCCCTCTCGTAGTTCATGTAGGAGAGGACCCGCTCGCACGTCTCGCCCGGGAGGAGGTCGAGGATCCGCGTCCGGTTCTCCTCGTCCACCGCGACGAGGACCTCGTGCGCCTCGCCGAAGAGGTTGTGGAGGTCGCCGAGGACGTCCTGGTAGGCCCCGACGAGGCAGAACGCGAGGTAGTAGGGCTGCGAGCGCTTGAAGGAGTGGAGCGGGAGAAACTCCTTGATGTCGCGCAGGTCGATGAACTTCTCGATCTTGCCGTCCGAGTCGCAGGTGATGTCGGCGAGCGTCGCGATCTCGCCCGGCTTCTCGCGGAGGCGGTGGATCGGGAGGATCGGGAAGAGCTGGTCGATCGCCCACGAGTCGGGCACCGACTGGAAGACCGAGAAGTTCACGACGTACTTGTCGGCGAGCTCGCGCTCGAGGTCCTCGAACTCCTCCGGGATCTCCTTGAGCCCCTTGAGGTGTCGCCGGATCCTGTCGCAGGCGTCCCAGAAGAGGATCTCCCCCTTCGAGCGGTCCTCGAGCGAGACGTAGCCGAGGTTGAAGAGCGTGAAGAGCTCCTCCTTGTACTGGAGGGCGTCGTGGTAGCTCTCGCGCATGTTCTTCGCGGTGACGCCCTTGAAGACGTCGTAGAGTTCCCTCACGACGTGGTTCTCGTCGCCGTTCAGCGTGACGGTCTTGTCCTGCTCGATCTTGTCGGCCACGTCGAGGACGTTCGACACGAGCACCGAGTGGTAAGCGGTGACGGCGCGGCCCGACTCGGTCACGAGCGTCGGGACCGGGACCTTTTCGTCCTCGCAGATCGACTTGATGTTGTAGACGACGTCGTTGGCGTACTCCTGGACGGTGTAGTTCATCGAGGAGTCGAACGAGGTCTTGCTCCCGTCGTAGTCGACGCCGAGGCCGCCGCCGAGGTTGAGGTAGGTGATCTCGACTCCCGAGCGGTTCAGCTTGGCGTAGACGCGCCCCGCCTCGCGGATGGCATCCTTGATCTTGCGGATGTCGGTGATCTGCGAGCCGATGTGGAAGTGGAGCATGACGAGGCAGTCGAGCATCCGCTTCGCCTTGAGGATCTCGATTGCCGCGAGCATCTCGGTCGTCGTCAGGCCGAACTTCGCCGCCTCGCCCCCCGACTTCGCCCACTTCCCGGAGCCGCGCGCGTAGAGCTTGGCACGCATCCCGATGAGGGGCCTCACGCCGCGCTTCTTCGCGACTTCGAGGATTCTCTCGAGCTCCGAGACCTTCTCGAGCGTCAGGATGACGTTCCGCCCCATCCGGACCCCGTCGAGGGCGAGGCGGATGAACGCCTCGTCCTTGTAGCCGTTCGTCGTGATGAGGCACTCGGGGCCGAGGTCCTGCGAGAGGGCGGCGATCAGCTCGGGCTTGCTCCCGGCCTCGAGGCCGTAGCCGTACTTGCGGCCGGCCTCGATGATCTCGTGGACGACGACCTTCTTCTGGTTGACCTTGATCGGAAAGACCCCGCGGTAGTGCCCGTCGTAGTCGTATTCCTTGATCGCCTTCCCGAACGCCTCGTTCAGCTCCTTCACCGACGACGTGAGGATCTGCGGGAAGCGGATGATCATCGGCGGGGTGATGCCGCGGCCGGCCACCTCGTCGACGACGTCCTTGAGGTCGGCGAATCGGTGCCCTTCGCGCGTCGGGTGGACGAGGAGGTGCCCGTCGTCGGAGATCGAGAAGAAGCCCTTCCCCCAGGCGTCGATGCCGTAGAGCTCCTCGGCCTCGGAAAAGCGGTCGGGGGTCCGGGGGCCCTTCCGGGCGGGACGGGAGGAGGACTTCTTGGACGCAGCCGTCGGCATGGCGACGGAGTTTACGAAAGGACGGGGGCGTACGGGGGATGCTCTGACCCGGTCGAAACGAATTCGACCGGGCCGCGTATACACTGCCGCGCCGTGTCCGAGCTTTTCGCCCCCCTCGAACCCTTCGATTCCTTCCGCCTGAGGGTCTCCGACCTTCACGAGCTTCACGTGGAGCAGGCCGGGAACCCGGCCGGCAGGCCCGTGATCTTCTTCCACGGTGGCCCCGGCGCCGGGATCTCCCCGCTCCATCGCCGCTTCTTAGACCCGTCCTTCTGGCGGGTGATCCTCTTCGACCAGCGTGGCTCCGGGCGTTCGACGCCCCTCGGCGAAGTCCGGGAGAACACGACCGCCGACCTCGTGGCCGACACGGAACGGATCAGGGAGCGGCTGGGCGTGGAGAAGTGGCTCGTCTTCGGTGGCTCCTGGGGCTCGACCCTCGGCCTCGCCTACGCCGAGGCGCACCCTGAGCGCTGCACGGGCCTGATCCTCCGCGGGATCTTCCTTTCCCGAAAGGCCGAGGTCGACTGGACCTTCGGCGGTGGCGCGCAGAGGGTCTTCCCCGACGCCTGGGCAGAGTTCCTGTCGATCCTCGACGAATCCGAGAAGGCCGACATCCTCGCGTCCTACCACCGACGCCTGAACTCGGCCGACCCCGCCGTGAGGCGGCGGGCCGCCCTCGCCTGGAACCGGTGGGAGGAGATGGCCTCACATCTCGTTGCCGAGATCCCGCCCGTGGCCGAGGAAGACGTCCCGGCCGAGATCGCACTCGCCCGGATCGAGGCGCACTACTTCGTGAACGGCGCCTTCTTCTCGCCGGAAGACCAACTCCTCAGGGACGTCCCCCGCATTCGTCACTTGCCGGGCGTCATCGTCCAGGGGCGCTACGACATGGTCTGCCCGGCCGTCTCCGCCTGGGACCTGCACGAGGCCTGGCCGGAGTCGCGCCTCGTGATCGTCCCTGCAGCGGGCCACTCCGCCGACGAACCGGGAATCGTCTCGGCCCTCGTCGACGCCACGGAGGAGTTCAAGAAGCTCGCCTGACGCTGATGGAGCGGGCGCGGACGGCCTTCGTCGAGCGATCGGCGTCCGGCTCCTCGTGGCGGTGTGTCAGGAGACGTTCCGGGACACTCCTGACACACGGTGAGACGGGCGCAATCCCTGTTCTGGAAGGCTGGTCGCTGGCAACGATCCTGCTAAGGAAGCACCAGGAGGTGTTCCATGGCGGTCGGGAGCCATCATCGGGAAGCACCGGCTGTCCGGGATACGTGGAACGTCTTCGGGGGCGGCACGCCGGCGGCGGCCGCCGGCTTGGTGCCGCTCCCATCGCCCGCGGCATCCTCCGGGAGCCTGGATCGCCGGGAACCGTCCCGCAGGAAGCCGATCGGCGAGATCCTCGTCGGCGCGGGAGTGATCTCCGTGGAGACCCGCGACAGCGTCCTCGAGTATCAGGAGTGGAATCACGTCAGCTTCGGGACGGCGCTCCTCGAGGCGGGCAAGCTGCCCGAGAACCTCCTGCTCCGGGCGCTCTCCGTCCAGTTCTCCGTTCCGGGCGCCTCCGCGGCAGACCTCGAGTCGATCCCGGCCGAGATCCTGGCGCTGGTCAAGCGCAGGATCGTGGAAAGGCACTCCGTCATCCCGTTCCGCAAGGTCGGCCGGACCCTGCACGTGGCCATGGGCCGGCCGAGCGACGAGCCCGCCATCCGGTCGATCGCCCTCCTCACCGGCCTCACCGTCGTGCCGCACGTGGCGATCGCGGTCCGGGTCGCCCTGGCCATCGAGAAGCACTACGGCGTTCCGGCGGCCGCTCACTTCAAGACCCTCGCCGGCGCGCTCGGCGAGGCCTCTGTCGCGGCGGCCAGGGAGGCCTCCGCGGCCCGAGCCGCACCCGTTCTCCCGGACTCGGTTCCCCAGGGGATTCAGGTGCCGCCGCGAGGCCTGCTGCGGGCCGTCGAGCCCGTGGCCGAGAGGCCGCTGGCGCTCCCGCCCTGGCAGGAGCTGACGGAGGGCCTTTGCGAGGTCCGGAATCCCGACGAGCTCGCCGTCGTGCTCCTCGGCTTCCTGAAGGAGACGGTCGGCCCCGCCGCGCTCTATCGGGTCCGCGGGGACGACGCAGTCCTGTGGAGGGCATGGCCTGCCTCGGCCCTGGCGCCCAGCCTCTCGATCCCTTTCTCGGCGAGCTCGCTCTTCGCGTCGCTACGCAACGCGGCGGACGTCTTTGCCGGGCCCTGCCCGGACACACGGGAGAACCGGCAGATATTCGCATCCGTCGGCGGGCGCCTGCCGGGGAGCGTCGTCGTGGTCCCGGTCAACCTGAACGAACGAACGGTCCTCTACGTCGTGGCCCATCCGGGCGCAAGCGAGCAGACGCTCGACACCCCATCCCTCGGGAGGCTCGCGAGGATCACCGCGACGGCCCTCGGGCTGGTGGCGCTGCACCGCCGGCTCCTGAGTCTCTGAGCGCCCGGGGAACGCCGTCCCGGACTACCTCTTCGTCACCCGGTTCAGCCGCGAGCGGATGATCTCCCGCTCGTAGATGATCTCCTTCGGCATCGTTCCCTTGAACTGGTCGAAGAAGGTGTCCTGGTCGGAGAGCTCCTTCTTCCACTCCTCGTAGTCGATCGTCTGCGCGTCCTCGACGTCCTCCATCGGGACGGCGAGGTCCTTCAGGGGGAGGTCGGCCCACTTCGGCACCCAGCCGATCGCGCTCTCGGAGGCGCCGGCGCGGCCGCGGGCACGGTCGATGATCCACTTCAGGATCCGCATGTTCTCGCCGAAGCCCGGCCAGAGGAACGAGCCGTCGGGTCCCCTGCGGAACCAGTTCACCATGAAGATCTTCGGGAGCGCGGCGACCTTCCCCTCCATGTTCAGCCAGTGCTCGAAGTAGTTCCCCATGTCGTAGCCGCAGAAGGGGAGCATCGCCATCGGGTCGCGCCGCACGACCCCTTCCTTGCCGACCGCCGCCGCCGTCGTCTCGGAGCCCATCGTCGCGCCGAGGTAGACGCCGTGGGTCCAGTTGAACCCCTGCAGGACGAGCGGGACGGTCGTGGAGCGCCTGCCGCCGAAGATGATCGCGGAGATCGGCACGCCGTTGCGGTCGTTCACGCGGGGCGAGAGGGCCGGGTTGTTCGCGGCGGGCGCCGTGAAGCGGCTGTTCGGGTGGGCCGCCTTCTCCGTCGAGCCGCGCTGCCAGGGCCGGCCGCGCCAGTCGATCAGCTCCTCGGGCGGGACGCCGTCCTTGCCCTCCCACCAGACGTCGCCGTCCGGCGTCATCGCGACGTTCGTGTAGAGCGTGTCGCGCTTGATCGTCTCCATCGCGTTCGGGTTCGTGGCGTAGTTCGTGCCGGGCGCCACGCCGAAGTACCCCGCCTCGGGGTTGATCGCCCAGAGCCGTCCGTCGGCGCCGGGGCGCATCCAGCAGATGTCGTCGCCGACGGTCCAGACCTTCCACCCGTTGAAGCTCGTCGGCGGGATGAGCATCGAGAAGTTCGTCTTGCCGCAGGCGGACGGGAAGGCCGCGGCGACGTAGGTCGTCTCGCCGGAGGGCTCCTCGACGCCCATGATCAGCATGTGCTCGGCCATCCACCCTTCCTGGCGGCCGAGGTAGGAGCCGATGCGCAGCGCGAGGCACTTCTTGCCGAGGAGGACGTTGCCGCCGTAGCCGGAGCCGATCGACCAGATCGCGTTGTCCTCGGGGAAGTGGCAGATGAAACGGCGCTCCGGGTTCAGGTCGAGCATCGAGTGGAGACCGCGGTTGAAGTCGTTCGAGTCGCCGAGCATCCGGAGGGCCCGCGTCCCCATGCGGGTCATGATCCGCATGTTCAGGACGACGTAGACGCTGTCGGTGATCTCGATGCCGACCTTGGACTGCGGCGAGCCGATGGGGCCCATGACGTAGGGGACGACGTACATCGTCCGCCCCTTCATCGAGCCGTCGTAGAGCTGGCCCAGCTTGCGGTACGCCTCGTCGGGCGCCATCCAGTTGTTGTTCGGCCCCGCCTCCTCCTTCGTCTTCGTGCAGATGAAGGTGAGGTGCTCGACGCGGGCCACGTCCGCCGGGTCGGAGCGGTGGAGGTAGCAGCCGGGCAGCTTCTCCTGGTTGAGCGGGATGAGAACGCCCGTCGAGACGGCGAGGGCCGTCAGCCGCTCCTTCTCCTCCTCAGAGCCGTCGCACCAGACGACGTGATCGGGCTTGCAGAGGTGGGCACACTCCTCGACCCAGGCGAGAAGGTGCGGGTTGGCGGAAAGGGCCTTTCCGACGGCGGTCTCGGTGGACGTGCTCATGGTGTTCTCCTCCTCGCGGGGACGACGAACGAATCCGGACGCCCGAAGGCCACTATCATAATCGGCGGATGACCGAACCGGGCCCGCCGCTCTCCCTCCGGCTCCTCGCCCTCTACCCGAAGAAGGCCGGCTCCGCCGCCGTGGGGGTCGCGGCCCGGACCCGCCTTCCCCGGGCCCTCAGGGAGCCCCTTCTCGGCCGATTCGCGGCCTCGTACGGCATAGACCTCTCCGAGGCGGAGAAGCCTCTCGGTGACTACGTTTCCTTTCTCGATCTCTTCACCCGGAGGCTGAAGCCGGGGCTCCGCCCGCAGGACCCGGCCGTTCCCGGCGGGCTCAGCTCGCCGGCCGACGGAACGCTCATCGCGTCCGGCCGCGTCGCGGACGGCACCCTCATCCAGGCCAAAGGGCTCCCGTATCGCCTGGACGAGCTGCTCGCGGCCGATCCGCTCGTTTCACGGTTCGAAGGGGCAGCCTTCGCCACCCTCTACCTCTCCCCGAGGGACTACCACCGGATGCACGTCCCGTGCACGGGGCGGGTTCTCGCGGTAGGGCGGATCGAGGGAGAGCTCTGGCCCGTGAACGAGGCCTCGACCGCCTTCACGCCGGGTCTTTACGTGCGGAACAGGAGGGCGTACTGGATCGCCGAAGGGTCGGGCGAGGACGAGGGGCTCTGGGTGGCGGCCGTGATGGTGGCCGCGACGCACGTCGGGGGCGTCGTGGTCGATCCTCGATGGCTCGGTGGGCGGCAGCTCGCCGCGAGGGACCGCTTCGCCGTCCCGGGTCTCCCGTGCGCGCCGGGCGACGACCTCGGCGCCTTCGAGCTCGGCTCGACGGTCGTCCTCCTGGTCGGTGGGGCCCGGGCGAGCGGGTTTGCCTGGAGCCGCCCGCACGGCCCGATTCGCGCGGGGCAGCGGCTGGGGGCATTCGGCGAAGCCTGAGGCCGGCCGCGCCGGACGACACCGGCGGGAGCGTCCGGTCGCCCCGCGACCTGGTGCTATCCTCCCCGGCTCGATCTTTTCTACGGACCTCGGGTCCCCCGACCTCCGGGGGGCGAGAGAGGGAAGCGGGTGTGATTCCCGCGCGGCCCCCGCCACTGTGACCGGGGACGCGAAGGACGTAATCCCACTGGGGGCGCGCGATCCGCGAGAACGGGTTACGCCTCCGGGAAGGGGTCCTTGCGCGGACGATCCGGGAGCCAGGAGACCTGCCCAGGGTCCATCGCAACCCGCCGCGCCGTCTCCGGGGCTCGAGAGGACGCGGGAGACGCCTCCGCGCGCGCCTCCCGCCTCCCTATCGATGGGACGGCGGAGCGCAGCAGACCGGAGGTCTCGTGAGCCGTCTCGTCCGTCCCCTCCTCTTGCCGATCGTCCTTTCCCTGCCCGTCGCAGCCCAGCTGCCGCAACCGGGTTCGATTCCCGTGGCGACCGAGGTCGTCGTCACCGCTGCCGCCGTCCCCGAAGACGCAGCGGCCCTCGGCGTCGCGGCGACCGTCGTCGACCGTGCCGCGATCGAGCGTTCCCGCGCTACGACGGTGGCCGACCTCCTGCGCTCCGTCCCCGGCGTCGACGTGGCCCGGAGCGGCGGGGCGGGCGGCGTCACGTCGCTTTTCCTGCGCGGGACGAACTCGAACTCGGCCCTCGTCCTCGTCGACGGCGTCAAGCTCAACAGCCCCTACTTCGGGGGCGTCGATCTCTCCTCGCTCGGCACCGCGAACGTCGAGCGGATCGAGATCGTCCGCGGGCCCTTCTCGGCGCTCTACGGCTCCGAGGCGCTCGGCGGCGTCGTCCAGGTCATCACGCGCCGGGCCGACGCCGACGGGCTCGCGGGACAGGCCCACTTCGGCCTCGGGAACGCCTCGGCCCGCGAGGGAGGTGTGAACGCTTCTCTCCGCGCCGGCCCGGTCGGCGTGAGCGCCGGCTTCCGCCGCGGGACGATCGCCGGAGACCTCCCGAACGAGTTCTTCGAGGGAACCGACCTCTCCACCGCGCTCGACTTCCAGATCGCTCCGGGATTGAAGACCGGCGTGACGGTGAGGAGCGAGTCCTCGCGCACCGGCATCCCGTTCTCGGGCGCGACGGCCACGCCGCTGCGCGCGACGACGGCCGACACGACACTCGTCTCCGTCCCGCTCTCCATCGTCCTCGGGCCCGGGACGACGCTCGAGGCGGCGGGGACCTTCGCCGACGATTCCCCGACCTACACCGACCCCGACGACCCGTGGGGGTTCACCTTCTCGGAGACGAAGGCCCGCCGCGCCGGCGGCCGCGCCGTCCTCTCGCACACGTCGGGTGCGAACCGGATCTCCGTCGGCACCGACTACGAGCAGACGAAGGTCGACAACGAGGACTCGTACGGCGTCCAGCTCGACGGCCTGACGACGAGCACCTGGTCCGTGTTCGCCGAGGACCGCATCTCCCTCGCGGACGACCGGCTCGCGATCACGGCGGGCGTCCGCCGTGACGAGCACGACGCCTTCGGCTCTTCCACGAACCCGCGCATCGCTCTCTCGTGGCACGTCACCTCCGCGATCCGGCTTCGCGCCGCTGCGGGATCGGCCTTCCGGGCCCCGTCGACCGGAGAGCTCTACTACCCCTTCTCGGGCAACCCTGCTCTGCAGCCCGAGGAATCCGTTTCGTACGAGGCCGGGGCCGAGTGGACGATCTCCCGGGGTTTCGTCTTCGAGGCCTCGCTCTTCCGGAGCGACGTGAAGGACCTCATCCGCTACGACTTCGCGACCTTCACGAACGTGAACGTCGGCCGGGCGCGGATGACGGGAGCCGAGGCCGTCGTGCGCGGCGCACTCTCCGCATCGACGTGGGCGCGCGCGGCGTACACCTGGCTCGACACAGAGGACCTCGACACCGGCCTCCCGCTCCTCAGGCGCCCGAGACATCGCGCGTCCGCGACCGTCGGTGGCGACCTCGGCCGGGGTGGGCG
>Ga0209573_1000359_pt1 | contig 102613 bp, 79 predicted proteins | sample TNRBio252014_DNA_FD_185870 | JGI IMG/M metagenome (GOLD analysis project Ga0209573, IMG submission 185870) | Wastewater treatment Type I Accumulibacter community from EBPR Bioreactor in Madison, WI, USA - TNR Reactor_6/25/2014_ DNA (SPAdes)... | ecosystem: Engineered > Bioreactor > EBPR >...
TAAGCGAAGGCTCAGCATTAGTAGTATGATAACCCTGATTGTGTGCCAGGGCAGTGCCGCATTTCGCACAAGCGCCTGCCGTACCGGCGCCGCCTTCACAACCCTTCGGACAGGTATAGTGCCATATGCCCGCAGCATTTTGCGCAGGCTCTTGGGTGGGCGGCGTAACAGCAGGCGTTTGCACTGTTCCATCGGCAGGAGCAGCGGGCGTCGCGTTCTGCACGGCCGCATCACTGCCGGCATCGCCGTCGTTTTTACAGGCTGAGAGCAGGAGCATAGTAAAAAAGGCCATCATGGACAGGGTGGACAAATATTTCATGGTTTTTAAAATTTAGTGAAGCGCAAAGATAAGGATTGGATTTATCACCTCGCTACCAGCGAATCCAGATCTGCAAAAGACCAGGATAAACTTCGTTGTTTCGGGCGGTGATGTAGTATCAATACTTTATCGGGATCGAATGTAGTGACGTAATCGGGGGCATAGCGGCGATCCACGCTGTTGTTTATGCCCGAACCCAGCAGCAAAATGCCTTCCGGCGTTTGGTAGGCGAAGGTTTTGGCGCGCATACCGAAATCTCCGCCAATCAATACTACTTTTACGCCGCGACTTTGCACGCTTTTTAGCCTTGGGTACAGCCAGGGAGTGACCCAGGAGGCAGAATCACAGGTTGCCTGTAAAAATTGAGGATTGAGATTGAATGCGTCGGCGTCTTTTTCGGTTTTTAGCTCGGTAAAAAGTGCATAGTGGTGGAGAATTACGAGATGGGAAGCCCGGCTGATCGTATCGGTAATTTGCTGAATAAGCGCCAGTTGCGCTTTTTTTTCTTCACAGTTTTCCTGTGCGGGTTTACTGGGATAAGGCCAAAACAGGTTTGTATTGAGCACTAATAGCACCATACCATCTGCCCAGGCACTGTAAAAAGAAGGTCTGCCGGTAGCCTGGCTGATTCGCTCGGGGTGGCCGAACATCACGTCGTGATTGCCCAATGTCCAATGTGTACCAGGTGCGTCGAGGTCAAAGATGCTGTCGAGGTAAACCAGTGTTTGGGGCTGTTCGGTAGTGCGACTGCATACATCGCCGCCTAGCCAGATCTGGTCGAAACGACCGTAATCCAAACGCTCCAGGCGAGGATCCACCCGGGCGCCGTCGTGCCAGTCGTAGGGGTGCCCCAGGAAAATATAGTGCTTTTCGCCAGCGCCCTGGCAGGCGCTGCACAGGTTTAGTACAACAAAAAACACCTGAAATGCTATTTTTTTTATATTTTTCATGTTATTGAATAATCACTTTGCCTTTTTTGTTGTTTAGGTAGAGTTCACAAAATTACAGGAATATGAATGGGGTTAAAGATATACTCGAACGTTCGGCCTTTGGAGTCTGCAATTATCTTGGCGACAAGATGGGCATCGCTTCTTCGCGGGTTCGACTGTATTTTATTTATATCACCTTCGTAACCCTGGGCTCTCCCATCTTGATTTACCTGGCGGCAGCGTTTTGGCTCAATATTCGCCGCTATCTCAAGCAAAGCAAAAGTTTTCTGTGGGACTGATGCGATTGCGGAATTCGGAATTCGGATTGCGGATTTATCATGGAAAAAATGCGAAACCCGAAATCGCAAATCCGAAATCAACAGAGTAGGTTGATGGTATGCACGGCTACCAGTCCCGCCGTCTCTGTGCGCAGGCGGTTTGGGCCCAGGCTAACCGGGATAAAACCCTTGTCAATAGCCATCGTGGCTTCTTCGGGGCTGAAATCGCCTTCCGGTCCGATCAAAACCAGGGTATCTTCCGAATTATTCAGACTGTCTTTCAATTCGTGCGCGGCTATTTCGCTATCGCAATAAGCAATGTATTTGACCGATTGGCTTGCTCCATGCACTACTTTCTCAAAAGGCGTAAGGTCGTTTAGTTTCGGCAGGGTAGCCTGTAGGGATTGCTTCATGGCCGATACCAGTACTTTCTGGAGGCGGTCGAGTCGCACCTGCCGGCGTTCTGAATGCCGGCAAAGCAACAGCGTAATCTCATCAACACCAATTTCTGTGATTTTTTCGAGCAACCATTCGGTGCGTTCGATGTTTTTAGTTGGAGCTACGGCCAAATGCAGATAGGGCCGGCGGGGATGTTGCTGGGGCACAATACGCTGAATAGCTGCCACGCAGCGACGTTTGCCGGTTTCGGCGATAAGCGCTTCGTACCAGCCGCCGCGTCCGTCAACTAATTGAACGAGGTCGCCTTCGCGTTTGCGCAATACCTGGACACAGTGGTGCGCCTCTTCTTCATCAAAAATGGCCAGCCGGTCTTTTATTTGCGGAACGTAAAATAACTGCATAGTGGAGTATCTTGCCTGTTGCAAGAATAAGAACGTTTGGGGAATTTATCGGGTAATTGGTCGATTTTATCCCCTAAAACCGTAGCTGCTTTGAAACAAGCGGGAAACAAAGTATTATTGCAACCGTTTTTATTTAGAATTAACCGAAAGACGAGATGGGTTATCTGATTATGGCAGGGCAGTTGATGTTGAGTTTGTCTATACTCATCGTCCTGCACGAAATGGGGCACTTCCTGCCGTCCCGGCTTTTTAATACAAGGGTAGAAAAATTTTATTTGTTTTTTGATCCCTGGTTTTCCCTATTCAAACGCAAAATAGGCGATACCGAATACGGCATCGGCTGGCTACCCCTGGGCGGCTATGTGAAGATTTCGGGTATGGTGGACGAGAGTTTCGATACCGAACAGATGAAGCAACCGGCCCAACCCTGGGAATTCCGCTCCAAGCCAGCCTGGCAACGGCTCATCATAATGCTCGGCGGCGTGACGGTCAACTTTATTCTCGGCTTTTTTATTTTTGCGATGGTGTTGTGGACCTGGGGCGAAGAGTATATTCCGACCAAAAACGTGACCTACGGTATCTACGCCGATTCGCTGGGTATAGAGCTCGGACTGAAAGACGGCGACCAGATACTGGCGGTGGGCGATAAACCCTTCGACAAGTTTAATTACAATACGGTGATCAAAGAGATTGTCATACATAATGCCAAGACGATTACCGTGCAACGCGATGGCCAGGTAGTAAAAGTGGCCGTCGATGATAAATACGTTGACCTCCTGTCGCGTCACGAAAACAAGGACAAATTCCTGTTTGGCGCCCGGGTGCCGTTTGTGGTGGCTGAATTTGGCAAGGAATCGCCCGCCCAAAAAGCCGGCCTGCAAAAGGAAGACCGCATTATTGCACTCAACGATACGTCTACAGCCTATTTCCACGAGTTTTTCCGCCGCATCAAGCATTACCCGGGGCAGGACATCCGCGTGCAGGTGAGCCGCAAGTCGGAAAGCGGCGCGCTCGATACGCTCGACTTTACGTTTAAGTCGAGCCCCGAAGGCCGTATCGGCGTGTACCCTTACGGCGAACCGTATCATTTCAAAACCGAAAGACAGGATTATACGCTGATGCAGGCTTTCCCCGCCGGCGTCACCAAGGGCATGACGATATTGTTCGACCAACTCAAAGCTTTCGGACAGATATTTAAAGGCAAAATAAAAGCCTCTGAAAGCCTCGGCGGTTTTGCATCTATCGGCAAGATGTTTGGCGCCGCCTGGAATTGGGAGCGCTTCTGGACTATGACCGCCGTGCTGTCGCTCATCCTGGCCTTTATGAACCTGCTGCCCATTCCCGCCCTAGACGGCGGCCATGTGCTGTTTTTATTGTATGAAATGGTCTCGGGCCGCAAACCCAGCGATAAGTTTATGGAGATCGCCACGATGGTGGGCTTTGTGCTTGTGCTGGGCCTGCTGTTGTTTGCCAATGGCCTGGATATCAAGCGCTGGCTGTTTAATTAGCGGTCTGACCGCTACCCCGGAAAGTACCCAGCTAGCGGTCAGACCGCTTACAGGGAGACCGCTTGCAACGCATCCAAGGCATAGGCCACCATCTCAGGTGTAATATCGAGGTGGGTCACAAACCGGATCGTTTGGGGGCCGAAGGCAGAGGCTTTGATGCCGTGGGCGGCCAGTTTTTCCAGCAGGGAAGCTGCCGTATGTGGCGGATGCACATCAAAAATCACGATATTGGTTTGGACGGGCCGCACGGCCGCCACGTAGGGCATCTGCGCAAGGCGTTGGCCGAGTAGCTTTGCGTGGTCGTTGTCGGTTTTTAATCGAGCTATGTGGTGGTCGAGGGCGTAGATGCCTGCGGCGGCCAGGATGCCTGCTTGGCGCATACCGCCGCCCATCACCTTGCGGTAGCGGCGCGCCTGTCGAATGAAGTCTGCCTCGCCGCAGAGCACGGAGCCGACGGGGGCTCCCAGTCCTTTTGATAAACAAATAGATATTGAATCAAATAAGGGGCCTATCTTACGGGTATCGTCGCCGGTTTCTACCAATGCGTTAAAAATTCGCGCGCCGTCGAGGTGAAAACGCAAACCTTTCTGCCTGCATAACTCGCTGATTTCCTGCATTTCATTTAGGGTATAATAACTTCCCCCGCCTTTGTTGGCCGTATTTTCGAGCACCACCAGGCGGCTTATGGGCAGCCAGTCGTATACAGGTTTGATGGCTGCGGCTACCTGCGCCGCTGTGATCTTGCCGTGCACGCCGGGCAGCAGGTTGACGGCCACGCCTGAGTTGAAGGCGTAACCGCCGACTTCGTATTGATATACGTGCGAACTTTCGTCGCATATCAATTCGTCAAGCGGCTGGGTATGCGTTTTGATGGCGATCTGGTTGGTCATGGTGCCCGAAGGGCAAAACAAGGCGGCTTCTTTGCCGAACAAACCGGCCACTTTGGCTTCCAGGGCATTAACCGTGGGGTCTTCGCCAAATACGTCGTCGCCGACTTCGGCCGCCATCATGGCCTCCAACATGGCTTTGGTGGGCTTGGTGACGGTGTCGCTGATCAAGTTGACTATCATTGTGTTCTCTGTTCTCTGTTCTCTGTTCTCTGTTTGGTTAGGTAGAGACAAATCATGATTTGTCTCTACTGGCAAAGATAATGAACGAATAACCGACAACCGACAACGCTACCTCCTCTTCCCCTCCAGCCAATCCACATATGGGACGTCGCCCAGGCGGAATTTGACGGGGAAGCGGAGCGCTTGTTCCATTTTGACTTCGAGGCGGCAGAAAAAAGCGAGGTCTTCGTATCGATAAGCCGGGCGCAATAGCTCTACGCGCAAGGCTCGTGTTTCCGGGGCTTGAGCGGGGTACAGGGGCCTGGCAAAATGCTTTTTGAAAGTGGGCGGTACAGGTTCACGCCAGCGCAGAGCGGCCTGCGCGGATACCTGGCAGCAGAAAACCGTTGAAAAAGCGGCGATCAGCCCGAGGATGCTAAGTGACCGGTACAGCTTCATGATTCTTCCGTTTCGACCGATATTTTTTTGCTGCCTTCGTACATATCGAAGCGCAGCAGTTTACATTCCAGTGGGCCGTTAAACAGCGTATATTTCTTAGAGGCTTTCAGTCCGATATGTTTAACGGCGTCGGCATTGGCCGAGATAATCCATGCTTCATAACCCGAAAACGAGGATTTAAGTTTATCGCCGATGCTCTTGTAGAGCTGGGTGACATCATCCACTTGCAGGCGTTCGTCGTAGGGCGGGTTCATCACCACGATCCCGGGAGGGTCAGGGGGGTGGATTTGCTCAAATTCGGCGGCCTGGAGGCTGAGGTACTGCTCCAGTCCGGCTTCAGCGGCATTGCTGCGCGTGAGCGCTATGGCCCGCAGATCGTTGTCGGAGCCCCATAGCTGGTGCTCAAAGGGTTTAATCCTGGCCTTGGCTTCGCGTTTCACCTGCATCCAAAGGCCGGCGTCGAAGTCGGCCCAGCGCATGAAGCCAAATGTACGGCGTTTCATCTGGGGGGGTACCTGGCGGGCTATCATGGCGGCTTCAAGCAGCAGCGTACCCGAGCCGCACATAGGGTCGATAAAATGGCGGTCGGCCTGCCAGCCGGTGAGCAGGATAATGCCTGCGGCGAGCACTTCGTTGATGGGGGCTTCGAGGGCTTCGGCGCGATAGCCGCGTTTGTGGAGCGAATCGCCCGAGCTGTCGAGCGAAACCGTGCATTGTTCCTGGTAGATGTGCAGGTTGAGGCGTTTGACCGGGTTTTGGGGATCGACGTCAGGGCGCCGGCCCGTTTGGTTGCGAAACCGGTCGGCGATGGCGTCTTTCATTTTCAAAGACGCGTATTTGGAGTGGCGGAAGATCTCGGAATTTGTCGCTGCGTCGATGGCAAAGGTATCCTGAAGTTGCAGGATAGAAGGCCAATTGATATCGTAGACTTGCCGGTATAGCTCCATTTCATTGCGGGCGCGAAAGGTGGCGATGGGTTGAATAATGCGAATGGCGGTGCGCAATTCGTAATTGGCGCGGTACAACAGCTTTTGGTCGCCGCTGAATTGCACCGCGCGCTTTAGGGGCGTTATGTCTTGCGCCCCTAAAGCGGCGAGTTCATGGGCTAGTACTTCTTCCAGCCCTGCCAGTGTTTTTGCCAGGTATAACATGGCTGCAAGATAGGGTTTTCCGGCGTAACGGAAGCCTCTTACCTGCTGACAACGGTCACATGGTCTTCGATGAGTAGTTTTTCCCGGTATGCCAGTCGCCAGGTATTGCCTTCTTTTTTCCACAGTTTGACGTCGTACAAACCCGCTGCCGGAAATCGCAGCGTGGCTGTTTTGTCTTCCAATACGATCTTGTTGCCGGCGCCGGTGTCTAATACATACTGTTCGTTTTCATCGTATTCACTTAAAATGAACAGGAGCGGCGAACCTGTTTCCTGGGCGCCTTCGATGCGGAAGGTTGCGACTGAAGTTTCCCGATCGATTGGGGGCGCCGGGCTATAAGTCGCGGCGGCCTCCGTCCAATCGTTTTTTTGGTAATGCGAGCCTTTGATGTACATTACGCCGCTTAATCCGATGAAGAGCAGTAGCAATTGGATAATACTTTCCAGTTTGATACCCCGCGGCTTGTTGTACAATACGTCAGTGTTTGTGTTACAGTGTTTCATAGTTAGAAGTAGTTTTAGGCTTATCATCCTTTGTTGGGCTGTACAATGGATGAGCAAATGTAATAATTAATAATTTAAAAAAAATAATAATATGTGTGATTTGATGCTGGTTTGACGGCGTAAACACATATTTATTATTTATAATAAGATAAATGCAAAACCCATGCCAAACTTGAATGAGGAGGCATTTTATATTATAAAAAATACTAAAGTGTATGAAAATTGAAAGAAGCGGTAGCCTCGCGGGAGGAAGCGGGGGAAGGGGGGTGATAAGACTGTACGACTGTACGACTGTACGACTAATGTCGTCAACTTAAGCCGATTAATTCACCACGGAGTTACACCGAGTTAACACCGAGTTACACAGAGGGTAGAATCTCACTCCGTGAAACTCCGTGGAAACTCTGTGTACCTCTGTGGTAAAAAAATATCGCTTGAGCTTTTCGTTAAGTTGACGACATTAGACTATACGACTTTACGATCGGGGAGGGGGTAAGAAATGCGGTTAGTTGACCTCAGGTTTTGGTTACCATAATTTTGTCAATTCGTTGGCCGTCTTTGTCGATGACCTCCAGTTGATACCTGTCGAGCGAAATTTTGTCGCCCACCTGTGGGAGGGCATGGGATCTGGAGAGCATCAGGCCGGCCACCGTGAGAAATTTCCCTTCGTGTTGTTTTTCGATCTGTAGGTTAAAATACCTTAAGAATTCGGAAATCGGGTATTGGCCATCCACCAGCCAGGAATTTTCGTCGCGTTGCATGATCTGGTATTCTGTGTCATACGCTTCGCTGACGTCGCCGACCAGGGCATCTACTACATCGTCCATAGTGACCATACCTTTGGTGGCGCCAAATTCATCCACAATAATGCCGTAGTGCAGCCGCTCCGTTTTAAAAAGCTCGAGCAGCCTGTAGGCGGGCATCGTCTCGTTGACAAAAAGCGGTTGTTTGAGATAATTATTCAAACTAAAGCCGGAATCAGTATTGGCTTCAAAGAGGTCTTTGAGTAATACGATGCCCAGCACCTGGTCGATATCGTCGTCTTTGCAGACGGGGTAGGCGGAGTGTTTTTCCTGGCCCACTTTTTGGCGTACCTTGTGGAGGTCATCGTTTTTATCAAAATAAATCAGGTCGTTGCAATGCGTCATCAGTGAATTTACCTTGCGGTCGCCGAGTTCAAACACGCGTTCTACGATATTCTGCTCGATATCCTGGATTTCGCCGCCGTCGGCGCTTTCTTTGATGATGGATTTGATCTCCTCTTCCGATACTTTGCTATCCATATTGTTTCTGATGCCGAGAATTTTCAAGAGCAGGTCGTTGGTAGTAGTAAGCAGCCACACAAAAGGAGAAGTGACCACCGAGATCCAGTTCATCGGGCGGGCCAGAATCATGGCAATGGGTTCGGGAAAGGTCAATCCCAGGCGTTTGGGTAGTAATTCGCCCAACACGATAGAGAGGTAGGTCACGAAAATAACGATCGTCACTACAGCGATGGTATTGGCAAATGGTTTGACCGATTCGAATTGCAGGAGAAAACCCTCAATATCATTGGTTAGATTCTCGCCGCTGTATACGCCCAGCAAAATGCCGATGAGCGTGATGCCTATTTGAACGGTCGACAAAAATTTGCTGGGGTTTTCAGACAGTTCGAGTGCGGTTTTAGCGCCTTTATGGCCTTTTTTCAGGGCGTTTTCGAGTTTGAATTTTCTCGACGACACCAGCGACATCTCTGCCATTGAGAAAACGCCGTTTATCAGTACTAACCCGATAATGATAAAAAACTCCATGTATTCGCGGTTTTGAGCGGTATCAAAAACGCAAAGTTAACACGCTCGACGAGATTTGATCTTGCATGGCGGCAGGTTTTTCGCCTGTTTACGAGTTTAAAAACCTGGCGGAATCTGGTTAAAAAACAAAGATTCCGCTGCGAATTATTTTTATTACTCAGCGGAATCTTTAGTTTGTGTAACGAAAATATACAAAGAGCACTTAATTTAACTTCAGCAGATCTCTCCCTCCTCCCGACCTCAGTTGTCGGTACGGGACTCCTTTTAGTCGCACACTCCCTCCCTCTCTCCCTCTCAATCTGAGCAGGCGCCCCGCTATAGTCCCGGCAACACCCACCCATTCTGGTAATGCGCCTTGATCAACTCGTTGGCTGCTGCGTCGTTTTTGAATTGACCGCCGGCGGCATCCCAGTACACCTTTCTGCCGGTTTTGAAGGCCACGTTGCCCATGTGGGCGTTGATGGCGGCCACGGCGCCCGTTTCGATGCCGCATTTGAGCAGCGAAGCGTCGTTGGCTTGCATGGCATTTACAAAGTTTTTGTGGTGCTCGGCCAGGTAATCGACCTGGGCGTCTTTGCGTTGGTCGGGCAGGTCGGCGATTTTGTACTCCACGACGCCCTTGTTATTGCGCTGCGTTTCGGGGATTACCTCCCAGCCCTGGCGGTTGACCACCAGCGTGCCCTGGTTGCCGATAAAAGCGATGCCTTCGGTGCGGCCGTAGGGGCCGTTGTCGATGCCCAGGGCGTGTTCCCAGAGCATATTGAAGCCGTCGTATTCAAACACGGCCTGCAGGGTATCGGGGGTTTCGGAGGCGTCGTCGGGGTAGGCGAGTTTGCCGCCCGAGGCCATCACTGATTTCGGCGCCGTGGCGCCCATAAAAAACAGGGCGATATCGATTTCGTGCACGCCCCAGTCGGTCATGAGTCCGCCGGCGTAATCCCAGAACCAGCGGAAGGTAAAGTGGAAGCGGTTGGGGTTAAACGGGCGTTTGGGGGCGGGCCCCAGCCACATATCGTAATCGACGCCTGCCGGGGGCGCGCCGTCGGGTTTTGGGGGCACCGATTTCATCCAGCCCTGGTAGGCCCAGCATTTTACCAGGCGTATATTGCCGAGTTGTCCGGTCTTCAGGAATTCGTGGGCCTGCTGGTAGTGCGAGCCGCTGCGCTGCCATTGTCCGATCTGCACCATCTTGCCGTGGCGTTTGGCGGCGGCCATCATCACGTTGCATTCCTCGATAGAGTTGGCCAGCGGTTTTTCGCAGTACACGTGTTTGCCGGCTGACAGGGCGTCGCAGAACATCAGGCAATGCCAGTGGTCGGGCGTGCCGATGATCACGGCATCCAATTCTTTCATTTCCAGCATCTTGCGGTAGTCCTTGAACAACTTCGGCTTTTTGCCGCGCAATTTCTCCACGTCGGCGGCCCGCTCGTCGAGTACGCTCTGGTCTACATCGGCCAGGGCGATGCAGGTTGCCTCGGGCACGTTATTGAGCAGGGCTCGCAGGTTCGACCAGCCCATGCCCTTGCAGCCGATGACGCCGTAGTGGATGGTGTCGTTGAGCATAAAGCGGCGACTGGCAAAAGCCGGAAACGGAAATAATGTAGCAAGCCCGGCGCCGGCAGCAACAGCGGCGCTTTGGGATAGGAATTGGCGGCGGGAGTGGCGCATGGCGGGTTGATTTTGTTTTGGGTTATAAATATAAAAAAATACCAGCGGCCAACCAATAAGCACGACAATTTTGTGCTTTTCGAAATGAGAGACATGCTTAGTGGTACTTGGTGTTCTTCGAGCCTTTGTGTTAAAAAAAATTGTGGCGCCGAAAATCTTTACCACTAAGGCACTAAGGGCACGAAGTACCACTAAGTTTATGTGTTCAGGAAGATATAACGCGAGAAATCTATTGAAAAAGAATAGATTTCTCTGATTTAACACCTTTTGCCGAGAGAAATCTCGTATATTTACCATCATTTCTCGAATAATAGTATTCATCATGGCTTCATTAATTATTGGTCGACAAAAGGAAAAAGAAAAATTAGATAAAATCATGCAGTCGGGGCAGGCAGAATTCCTGGCTATCTACGGCAGGAGAAGAGTTGGTAAAACTTTTCTGATTCGCCGGCACCTGAACGACCAGATTGTATTTGAACTTGCCGGCACCAAAGAGGGAACCAAAGAACAGCAACTACTCAACTTTTTTGGGGAGTACCTGCGGCGTGCCGGCAGACAAAAAGAGACGCAGGCGCCTGCATCCTGGTTTCAGGCATTTGAGTATCTGGCTGACTATCTGCTGGGCTTACCCCGGCCTGAAAGTAAACACGTGGTATTTCTGGATGAGATGCCCTGGATGGACACCCCCCGGTCGGAATTCATTTCTGCGCTGGAATACTTTTGGAATCAACACGTATCCAGGATGGATCACGTACTACTCATTGCTTGTGGCTCGGCCTCGTCGTGGATCAGAAAAAAGCTGGTGAACGCCCGGGGTGGATTGTACAACCGGATCACGCAGCGGATCAAACTGGCGCCTTTTTCTTTAAGCGAAACGGCATCGTTTCTTCAGCACATGGGCGTGCAGTTGCCGCAATACCAGATACTCGAATTATACATGGTTATGGGCGGCATACCGTTTTATCTCAAAGAAGCAGAGAAAGGCAAAAGCGCCACGCAACTGATTGATGCCATTTGTTTTTCGCCGCAAGGATTGTTGCAGGAAGAATACAACCAGTTATACCATTCGCTATTCCGGAACGCAGAGCGCCATATCGCCATAGTCGAGGTTTTGGCCAACAGGCCGCAGGGCATGACCCGCAAAGCGATCTACGAAGCTACCGGCATAAGCGAAGGGCCTTTGACCACAATACTGGAAGAATTATGTGAAAGCGACTTTATCAGCAAGCTACAGCCTCTGTATAAAAGGAAAAAAGATACCATTTATAAACTTACCGACTTATACTCACTGTTTTACCTCAAATTTATACAAGCGAATAAGGGCTCCGGTAGCAGGATATGGGAACAATTGTCTCGGCAAAATACCTATACCGCCTGGAGCGGCTATGCATTTGAGAATATTTGTATGATGCACATTGACCAGATCAAATCAGCTTTGGGCATCAGCGGCGTTTACACGCGGCATAGTTCCTGGAAATTCAGCGGAGATGATAGCCTGCCCGGTGCACAAATAGATATGATCATTGACCGGGCAGACCAGATCATTCATTTGTGCGAGGCTAAATTTACCAGAGAAAACTACGCGATGGACAAAGACGCTGCCGCTCAATTGCGGCTTCGCAAAACCATTTTCAAGCAGGTATCCCAAACTAAAAAGGCGGTTTTTACTACTTTGCTCACTACCTACCCCGCCTTGCAAAACAAGTACTACATTGAAGAGGTAGATAGCGAGATTTCGATGGAAGGGTTATTTGGATAGAAAACAACAGCAGAGCTTTCTCTCTTGAACGCGCCATTTTTTTACATTTAGCGCTTATTTGGCGAGTTATAAAAATATAATTCGCCAAATTTAAAAAATAATCGTATATTTGGCGAACTATAAAATCAATTCCTCATATGAAATTGATAGGAAGGGTTGAAGAAACGGCTTTGCTGAATAGCCTGCTGCACAAGGATGAATCGGAATTTGTGGCCGTTTATGGAAGGAGGCGTATCGGAAAGACCTATCTGGTTAGGCAGGTTTATGCCGACCGGATTGTTTTCGAGTGTAGTGGCCTGCACCAAAAAGACATGGCGCAGCAATTGGAGAATTTCTGGCTCACGCTCGCCGAATACAACAAAATGGAGAAACCAGGCCTCCCGCCCAAAACCTGGCTCCAGGCGTTTGCCCAATTGCGGAGCTATTTGACAAAGCTGCCCTCGGGCGAAAAGAAAGTTGTTTTTCTGGATGAAATTCCCTGGTTTGAGACGCCTCGTGCAGGCTTTTTAGCGGCATTGGACAATTTTTGGAACCAGTTCTGTACCAAACGCGATGACATCATTCTCGTTATTTGCGGTTCTGCGGCGTCATGGATCATCCAAAAGGTCATCAACGACAGGGGGGGGTTGCATAATCGCATCACACAACACCTGCAATTGATGCCTTTCCGCCTTGGCGAGGTGAAGTTATTTTTGGAGGCGCAAAACGTACGACTTTCCATAAAAGACATTGTGCAACTCTACATGTGCGTCGGGGGCATACCGTTTTACATCAAAGATATACGCCCCGGTAAAAGTGTCGCGCAAATATTGGATGAGTTGTTACTTGGCAGCGGGGCAAGGCTCAAAGACGAGTTCCCCAACCTTTATGCCGCTCTTTTCAAACACAATCAGGGCCACGAAACCGTTGTGCAGGCATTAGCTAAAAAAAACAAAGGCCTGACACGAAATGAAATTATCAAAGCGACGGGCATGACCAGTGGCGGCGGACTCACGCTGATACTGGAAGAACTCTTACAGTGCGGATTTATCCAGCGGATCTACCCGCTCACAAAGGTCAGCGAAGATTGCCTCTATCGCCTGGTGGACGAATTTTCGTTGTTCTATTTTCGTTTTCTGCACAACAAGAAGGGAACAGATAGCTGGCAACAGATTTCCGCCACGCCGGCGTTTATAAACTGGACAGACTATGCGTTCGAGAACGTTTGTTTCAAACACGTTATTCAGATCAAAAAAGCCTTGGGGATTCACGGCATTGTCTCGAACGAATATTCCTGGGCCCAAAAGGGCAACGCAACGACGCCGGGAGCACAAATTGACTTTATCATTGACCGCAGCGATAATTGTATCAATTTGCTTGAGTTGAAATTTCACAACACCGAATTCGAGGTGACTAAAGAATATGCCGGCCATCTGCGCGAAAAGGTCGAAGTTTTCAAACAACACACGCATACCCGAAAAAATGTATTCCTCACCCTGCTCACCGTTTTTGGGGCAAAGCGAAATGAGCATTTTTTAGCGACGGTTGCGCAGGACCTGACCCTGGATGTATTGTTTGATTGAGCCTTACCCGCGGGCGCCGATGGCCTGCAGTTCTATCATTTTTTTACTTTGATTTTGATTTACGAATCGGGATTGGCGCCTAATCGGTGATTAGGGTTTTGGCAAATAATAAACATCCAATGCTTCTAAAAACCTCCCACGAGTATTTCCCCCAAGCATGAATATTCTGCCATCAATAGTTGTAACTTCATCATTATCACGAATTTGCCCGCCTTTAATTACCTGCCCTTTGTTCGTATGGATTTCTAAATAGGATACTAACCAATACGTTCCTCCATGCTCATTTTGATCAAAAAATCCAGTAGTCCAGGTGTACTCATGGTAATTAACATGAACAATTACTTTCGTGATATACTCATTCCAAGCTAAGGTAATTTCGCCTTGCCAATCTCCACTTTCCCAGCCATGCATGTCGCCATTAATTATTATGGCATCTACAACAACAGCACTCCTGATAGAAATCTTATTAACCACGACTTCTTTAAAAGGATCTGCCCCACCCCATCCTAGAGGGCCGGTGTTTTGTATTTTGTTGAAATACAAATCCTTCGAGGTCTTCCCATTTTGATTAATGGCAATTAATGTAAGTTTAACATCTGTTGGGTAATCAACAGGCCAGTAATAGTTATCCTGAAGTTTCAGATCATTCAACATACTGGGAAAATTGCCCGGACTAGAATTAGGATACTGTTTTTCGCCATTCTTGATCGGAAAATCACGTGGTATTGTTGGAAATAACCATCCATACGTTAGCCCCTCTGTATATCGGGTCAGATAATGAAACACTAGCATTCGTTCAGCGACATGCATTCCCACATCTGAAATCTCAAGCACCGGCGCCGGCGCCTCCATTGTTACTACGACCTGCTTTGAAATAGTATTGCCGTCAGCTTTTGTTGCTACCAAATTAAGGGGTAGCGCTTGTGTTTCTGTAAAATCATCCGGAATATTGCTATTAGTAGCAGCCGGCACAACTTCATAACCGTCCTTTTCCGTGCGTCTGTCGTTAAGGTTTTGATTAACCTGACTCCCTACCAAAGGAATATAGTTAAGCTCCAAAGCTTTGATGGCAAATGTCTGCCAGGTCAATTTCACGGCTTGTCCTACTGAAAGTAAAGCGTTCGTCGGGCTCGCAATGTCAAACGACACTATCTGCGGCTTCGGCTCTTCCTTCTGGATCACCAGAAACCAGCACCAGTCGGAAAATCCGTCTATGCCGCTGATCTGTAAGGTCATATTTACAGTGCCGTCGGACAAAGCGGTAACGATATTGGACAGCTCGAGGCGGATCTTTTTTCCGCCGGTCAGCGGAAGTAATGGGGTTCCCACCTCGGGCACGCACTTAAACTGGATAAAGTTTTCGTTGTCTACATGGCTGATTGACCACTGCGGATTTGTGCCGTAATCTACGTCGTGTGAGATATTCAGCGCTATGCCCTCCGCGCTATTGGGTGGCGCCAGGTCCCAGTCATCTTCGCCGGCTTGTATGGACAGGGTCAATTCCGGCACGCCCAGTTTGCTCGGGTCTCCATTGCCGGTTAGGCTGGAATAATCTATCTCAAAGCTCAGCTTATTCGGTATGTCGTCTAAGCCGGCGGGGGTGATGAATACCACGTCATCGTGTTTATCCGGTATATCGGGTACTTTTACCTCTGGGTCAACAAAATAAGCCCGGACGGGGAGGGGTTTTTGTTTGGCCCCGAATGAGGCGGTGGTGACCACGCATTCGTTGGAGGGCTTGTTGTTTCCAAAATGGCTGGCGTCGGATACGGCGAAGTCGCCGATTTTTTTTACCGGATCAGTAATGGGATTAACCGGGATATTGAGCGCAACCGAACGATTTTCACCCTGTTTCCAGGTGAAGGCATTGGCGCACTGCAATTTGATTTTAGGGCCGGTTTGACCTGTCGGAATTACCCAGTCGCCCGACGCATCGGCCAAAGTGATTTTAGTTGCGTCAACACCCTGAATTTGCCCTCCGTTATTATATTGAAGTTGCGTAAAATTCAATTCCAAATAATCGCCAGTTGCGAAATTTTGATCGACTTTATTATTTGTAAAGCCTATTTCCACCTTATTGACAAAATCCGGTTTGTCCGTTTGTGCATATAATGTGGCATTGGAATCTGGCTGTGATGTTACAACATTCATCGCCATAAACATCCTGGCAGAGCGTGCCATAAATTGTTGTTGTGTCTCTATCTGGGGCGGTGAAGTAGTATTGTTGAAGGATATGGATAATGGCCTTTTCATGTTGTGTTGAATGTTTAGTTAGTTTTCGAATTATCATTTTCCTCGACGCCGGTCTTCAGCCGGCCCTCGTAAAAGGCGGGCATTTTATCATAAAAGGCTGCCGGCGTACTCGATGATTGCGGTATGACGGATGTTGCATTGCCGCCTATAAACATCCATTGCCCCGTCGTTTCGGCAGGCAGCGGTAAGCGGAGTTGGTCCTGCGGACTGAGCACCGGGTTGACCAGGAAGCTGAATTCCAGGTTTTCCATGGCGTCTTTGTATTGGTCGGGCGGTATTTCGATCGATGCAACGGGCAATACCCCTGTGGTGGCGTGTACCTCGGCCCTGGGGTCGATGAGCATAAGCAGCCGAACGGGGCCGCCGGCCGGACTGAGCAATAGCGAGTCGACCTGGTCTTCAGCCTGGAAAGTACTCCCGCTGATTGTATAGTTTTGGCCATCGTAGGGGAAATACCCCACCAGGCCGTCGTTTAACTCGCTCAGATCACCCAATCGCACGGGGAACTGCACTTTTGCGAAGGCTTGGTCGGGTAGTTTCGGCATCGGTACTCCGTCTTTGAACTGATCAACCTGATTGCCAAAAGCGAGCTCCGACCAGTCTTGCGCAGGCAGTCCTTTCAGTTCTAATTCCAGTGAGGCCTGTACCAGGGCCAGCGGACGACCGAACAAAACGGCCCGGGCGTTGTGTTGCCGGTAGTCGGCGGGTTCTATGGTCAGCAATACCCGGTCGATGGCCGACCGGAAGGCGTTGAAATTGACGGATGTATCGTTCAGGAAACCGGCGACAAATGTTTTCAGGTGCGGGTTGCCAATTCGCTCAGATTCAGCTGCACGCGCCGGTATCCAATCTACCTTTTCGGTGTTGTCGGCGTAGCTTTGTAGAGCGCCCAGATGCAGCCCGGACTGGTCGTAGATGAGCAGGCTGTCGTCGAGGTGATTGGGCAATACCCAGCCGCAGACGGGAGAGGAGGCCGGATGCGCGTTCAGTTCTATAGCATCATTGGAGGCCGAGAGCCAGTCGAAATTCAGGCGGCAGGATTGCACGATGCGGGGCGGGAGGCAGAATAGATGGTTCTGCGCTACACCTGAAATATTAACCGGCGGGAACTGTGCATCCAGTGATCGGTTTTCAGGCTGCAAATCCAGGGGCCGAAGTATGGCGGCAGTACCCAGGTCGATGTCGCGGTATTGCCCAAAGGCGTCAATCAGCCGGATTTGTTTGATGGCGACGAACCCATTGCGAATGGGATTAAAGAAGCTTTTGCCGTCTTTTACGGCTTCGTCCAATTCAGCGGGGATCGGCGGCTGATACCGGCCCACACCCCGGGCCACCTGCCCCCAGGTGGAGGTATCAGGCTTATCCCAATTGTCCTCATAGGGATCATAAACCGGCAGTTTGAGGGTGCGCAGGCGCGCCAGGAGGTGATCGTGAAATCCATCTGATCCTGATAGCCTCCAGAGGATCAGTATATCCGCTATTAATTTTATTCATAAACGCTATAATTCCGCTATCCTGGAGTCCATTAGCGGGCTCATAGTTTTGGTTCAATTGTTGCGAGACCTCACTTGGAAATCCAAAACTGGATTCAATAAACACGTATTTAGGAAGTTTATCCGACTTAATTATACTACCCGCTTTACTAATAAAATCCTGAATAGTTGATGTGGAAACGCGAAGCTGCTTAGCTAAACTACTAATAAGCGCCTGGCTTTTGGGGCCAGGAGTTGTTATACAATTAATTAGCCTTTTGCTGGATACAGACATGCCGTACGACACACCACTTCCATTGAGAAGTTGCCAGGGATTTTTATTGCGATTCCAATAGCGGCATACAGACTCGTAGGACATGGTATAATAAGCGTATTCCGGTCCTAACGATTGCTCGCGTATTGTTGGGTCAAAATCTGCAATACCGAGGCTTAAACTTGCGAACACTTTAGCCGCAGCCTTAATACATCGGTTAGTGATCCAGGTATCCTGGGTATATACCACCGGGTCATTTACCGTTTGCACCCGATAGGACATTATTCCCGCTTCCCCACTAACCCCAGCCGTAGCCCCTGCGGATGCCAAAGGCGCCAGGGTTCCAAAGAAAGGAACTCCTGCACTACCTTTTACAGTAACATCGGCGCCAATCAATCCCGAAAAAGCAAACAAATGAAAATAGCCGGGTATATTACGAACTGGAACAGGAGGAGGAGGTTTGCTGGATAGTAGTTTTATTCTTTCTGCCCATCTTCTTAGAACCCCAACGGAATCAACGGGTTTAGGCTCACCTTGCGCTTCTAATACCTCCACAACTCTTGCCTTGGCAAACTCAAACACAAATCCGTCTCCAGGACTGGGATAACTTAGTGGTTGGTTGTCTTTCAGGCGGATGAACCGCCCGTTGATAGCGCCGGAAATTTTTGGATTAAGCGTCAAACCTAGCTCGTCCGTAGAGAATGGCAGGCCGATACTAATGCCGGCAGAGAGCGTGATCGCAATATCTGCGGCCCTTCCACCCAATACAAGGAGGGTGATTGGGGTGCTTGTTTTCCAAACAGGCCACAGTTTTTGACTTGGATTAGTGAGTCGCCCGTAATACCAGGTTGGGATCTTGGTTTGGGGATCTGTATATGAATAATATCCTACCCGAAATTCAAAAGCTTGTTGAGGAAATCGCTGCATGATCACCATGGTTTCTTTGGAGAGGTTCCCTTTAAGCTCCAACCCAACGTCAATACTTACCCCAGGTATAGCTGGAACTCCTGCTGCCAAACCCAACAATCCCAGCGGATCAACACTTGCACCTATTTGCATCGCCACACCATTTGCAAAATAGGCGCTCGATATTTGCCCTTTATAATCAATCCCGGTACTATTGAATTGCTGGAAAACACTTAGTGGATCCTCCAGGGAAGATTGAAATATTCCCTTGACAGTTCGTTCGCGCGAAGCGTACTCCTCGATCATCGGCATATCAGAAAGTCGTTATAAGCGTTAAAGTTATCTGTGAAGTATATAGGACTACACTCTTCTTTTATCCCTCTCTGTAAACCTATTTGATCACCATCTTATTCCCAAAGACATTTTAAGATACTTACCACAAAAAAACACGACTTTTTTTATTAAAAAATACATTTAAATAATTGATTTTATTAGTTTTAACAAATAATTATTACCACATAAAATAGAATAATTTTTAATTATTTGTATTTTATTTCTAAAAAACCTAATTTTGTAGGAAAAACGGCAATGAAATTGCTCGAATTTTTAGACAGGTTCAAAAAAACGCCCGTTTTTTCAGTCCGCGAGGTGGAGCAACTATATCCCGGATTTGAACGGGAAAACCTGCTCAACTGGCAAAAAAAGGGGTACATCGTGCGAATCCGGAATGGGTGGTACAGCGTAAAAGGTCGTATTACTATCGAGGAACACCTATACTGGGTGGCCAATAAAATATACCACCCCTCTTACGTATCGCTGGAGACTGCCTTTTCCTACTACGGCTGGATTCCGGAGGCTGTATTCACCGTTACGTCTATTTCTACCCGTAAAACACAGGTATTCGACACGCCGGTAGGCTATTTCCGTTATTCCAGTGTGAAACCATCGCTTTTTTTCGGCTACCGGTTGTTGAAAACGGAGGGCTATGGCACAAAAATAGCCGAACCGGAGAAAGCCCTGCTCGATTTCCTTTACCTGCACCCCAAAATCGCAACTATAGCTGATCTTGAGGCGCTTCGCCTGAATCTCGACCAAATGCGCAATGACATAAATTGGGAAAAACTAAGTATTTACTGCACGCTATTTGATTCCACGGCCCTGTCCAAACGGGTTCAAATCTTTAAAAACTACTTTTACCATGCTGAACCTGCCTGAACTACTGGAGGTTTATCCGGAAGCACTTCGCGTGCACCGGTCTTTCATCCTTCGAGAATACTTGCAGTGCAAGATTCTGGAAATATTATTTGAAGGTTCTTATGCCAGTCGCTTTTGCTTCCTGGGCGGTACTTGCCTTCGCCTGGTTCACCACAATTCCCGATTTTCAGAAGACCTGGATTTTGACAATTTTCAGGTTACCGAATCCGAATTCGGCGAGGTGTCCGAATCTATTCGAATTGGCCTGGAACAACAGGGGTATCAGGTAGAAATGAAACAAGTCATCCGGGGAGCGTACCATTGTTATATCCGTTTTCCCGGATTGTTGTTCGAACAAGGACTCAGCGGTTACCGCGAAGAAAAAATCCTTATTCAACTGGATACCGAACCCCAACATTTCAACTTTGAGCCCGAACGCTATATATTAAACCGGTTTGATGTGACCACCCAAATCCTCACTACGCCGTTGGACATCCTTTTGGCGCAAAAATTCACTGCACTTTGCCAACGCAAAAAAAACAAGGGGCGCGATTTTTTCGACATTGTCTTTCTTTTATCTAAGTCGGTGAAGCCTAATTACGCCTTTTTAGAAATGAAACTGGGGATATCCAACCGAGCCCAACTGATGGAACGGGTAAGGGAGCTTTGTCAGCAGTTGGACATGGAAGAAATGGTAAAAGACGTTCGCAACTTCTTGTTTTATCCGACAGATGAAAAAAAGGTACGGTTGTTTTTGCCGGTTTTGGAGCAATCGGATTTTTAAAGTTCAGGCGCTTTTTGATCTATTGATAACACAACATGCCAACTCTCTTTACATCAAAATTCACCCGCCTCCTCCAAACCTTCACCCCGGAGGAATTAGCATCCTTCGAACGCTGGCTCCAATCCCCCTGGTGCAACAGCAACAAAAACCTGCCCCGGCTGCTGGCACGCCTGAAGCCCTACCATCCCGACTTTTCGGATCAAAAACTGAGCAAAGAAAAATTGTTCCGCCAGATGCTCCCCGATGGGAAATTCAGCGACCGGCGCATGAACAACCTGCTGTCAGAAGCCTATCTGGCGGCGGAGCGATTTCTTGCCTTCCAGTGTTTTGCAGGTGAAGACGGCCTCCAGCAGAGCTTGTTGGCCCAGGAACTCCTGGAACGCCATCTCGACGACTGGTTTTTCCGCATAGCCCAACAGGAAATCAAACGCCTCGAAGCAAAAGAAACATCCGACTGGAGAGATCACCTCGAGCTGCTGCGAATGTTGCGCCGGGTGTATCAACATCCCGACCCGGCGCCGCGCCTGGAGTCAGGCCAGGGTATGATTGCAAAAATGAACGAACAAATCGACCTGCTGTACCTGTTGGAAAAAGCCGCACTCATCAACGAAATGATTACCCGCAACCGGCTCTTCAAAACGGAAGACCACGATGTGGCTAAAGCATTGCAGAAATGGCATACGACTGCCGAGGGTATCCACCACCCCGGCATCGACTTATACCGATTGCGCTTTTCCTACGGAGGTGAATTGTCGTTGTCTCGATACCAGGAACTGCAGGCCGCCTTTATGGAAAACCTGGCTGCGCTGAACGAACGCGACAAAAAAATTCACCTGTTGTCTTTGATCAACGATGCCAAGCAGCTCATCAAGTCCGGCAGCCTGGATATCACCGAGTGCCTGCCGCTTTATCAATTAGGATTGACAACGGGCGCTATCTTGAATAACGGCAAGCTGAGCGCCAATACCTTAATGACGATCGTAACGGCGAGCAATACGAAGGGAACCTTTGATTTCAGCATCCGCTTTGTGGAAGACTATAGCCAACATCTCAACGAAAACGAAAGGGACGATTGCGTGCACTGGGCCGGCGCGCATACGGCTTATTGGCAAAAAGACCAGGAGGCCTGCCTGGCTGTTTTGCAGGGTTATCATTTCCATTCGCCCGACTTTCAGTTGGTCGGCAGGGTGCTCGCTGCCCAGGCCTATTTCGACCTACACCTCCGGGACGATTCCTACCGGTCCCTACTTTTCGACTACCTCGACGCTTTTGAAAAATGGCTGGGCAGGGAGAAGTTGTGGTCAAAAACCAATACGGGTTCTTTTCTCCGGTTTGTGCAAATATGCCGCTCCCTGGCGCGGTTTTATGCAGGCACCGGACAAGATGTAAAAAAAACGGGAAGGCTACTGGAAGATGAACGCAACATCCAGGCACTGAACTGGCTGAAGCAGAAGAAGGAGGAGGTGCTGCGATTAAAGTCTTGATTGAGACTGTTTCTGCTAATGAAACTATATTTTAGGGTTGGGTCGATTAATCCGTACTAATTGTTTTTCAAGATTTCCGGATAGGGCTTCGATGGCTTCATGGATGCGTTGTGCCAGGGCATGAACATCTCGATCTTCTGTACAAATTACAATACCGAAATGATCCGGTCGGAATCGATGCAAACGCTTGAAGTGGTTGTAATTGAAGGTAACTATAATCCGTTTCTCTGCAACGGCAAAAGCAAGGACTTCTTCATCGGGAATGCGCCGATTATCGTTCCCGGCATCTTTAGTGGTCAATACATCATGGCCCCACTGACGGAGTATTTCCACAGCTGAGTAATAGAAGTTTTCATTGGCGTATAATCGGGCCATTAATCAATCTCTTCATTTTCAGTAATCAGGGTATCAATTTCTTCCTGGTTGGCGCGATAGTAGTTCCAGGCGTTTTTCAGATCTTCTGGTGTAAGCGTCGGGAAATTATACAAAATTTCCTTGTCGCTCATGCCCAATCTGCGAGAATTCACCAAGGACCAAACCGGTATTCTGGTTTTTGCCACGCACGCGTCCCCTCCACAAATACCGGATGTTTTTTCTATACCGGGAAACACGTTGGTCAGGTCGCTGATGACCCATTGCAGCAACTGAGCTTTATCTGAGAGAGACATTTTGGGGAGCAATGCTCCTGCTTCCTGAAGTGCTGTGGGCATATCTTTTTTTTGCAAAAATAAGACAATTCACCATCAGCGTCAAGATTCTTTTTTCAGTATATCGGTAAAAACGGTATCAGTTGACTACCAGGTCTTCTACTACAATTCCCCGATAGTAAAATAATGGCATGGCCAGGTCAAAAAGTTGTTTTTGTAGCATAACCGGAGTTTGTAAAGGGTTGAAATATATTTAGGGGTCGTTTTTGAAAAGCGGGCACAACAAATTTAGAAGGTTTCGATGAGCTTTTTTCGTCAAAGTGGGCGCAATTCCTGCAATTGGACTAAACTGGTACAAAAAAACAAGTTTATTTATAGACTTTTGACTACTCAATTCCATCGCCATGCCCATCCAAATCCTCGACGTCGAAATTAAAGACATCCGCTTTCCCACCAGCAAGTACAAACACGGCTCCGACGCCATGAACCCCGACCCCGATTATTCGGCGGCGTATGTTATTTTGACTACCGACCAGCCGGGGTTGGAAGGCCACGGACTGACCTTTACCATCGGCCGGGGCAACGAAATTTGCTGCGCCGCACTCGAAGCCATTGCACACCACGTCAAAGGCAAAACCCTGGAGGCCATCACTTCCGATTGGGCCGGCTTTTGGAAAAACCTCACCACCGACAGCCCCATCCGTTGGCTCGGCCCCGAAAAAGGCGTGGTACACCTGGCTACCGGCGCCCTGGTGAATGCCGTGTGGGATTTGTACGCCAAAGTGGAAAAGAAACCATTATGGCGTTTGATCGCCGAGATGAGCCCGGAGCAACTGGTTGCCTGTATCGATTTTACCTACATCACCGATGCCCTCACGCCGGAAGAAGCACTGCATATTTTGCGAAAGCAAGAAGATACCAAACAGGAACGCATTAACTATCTGCTGGCCAACGGCTATCCCGGCTATACGACCTCCGCCGGCTGGCTGGGCTACAGCGACGACAAGATCAGGCAGTTGTGCCGGGAAGCAATCCTGGATGGCTGGACGCATGTCAAGATGAAGGTGGGTAGCAACCTGCAGGACGACGTAAGGCGGGCGCAGATTATCCGCGAGGAAATCGGCTACGACAATTTTCTGATGATGGACGCCAACCAGAAATGGGACGTAGGCGAAGCGATCTCCAATATGCAGGTTTTGCAGCAATTTCAGCCCTATTGGATCGAGGAGCCTACGAGTCCCGACGATATCCTGGGCCATGCCGCCATAGCCCGGGCTGTACACCCGATCAAAGTCGCCACGGGCGAACACTGCCAGAATCGCGTCATATTCAAGCAGTTGATGTTGGCAAAAGCCATCGATATCTGCCAGATAGATAGTTGCCGGGTGGGCGGGGTGAACGAAAACCTGGCCATTATGCTGATGGCGGCAAAGTTCGGCATACCCGTCTGCCCGCATGCCGGCGGTGTGGGCCTCTGCGAATATGTGCAACACCTTTCGATGATTGATTATATTTGTATCAGCGGCACGATGGAAGGCCGGGTGATCGAATACGTGGACCACCTGCACGAGCATTTTGTGGACCCGGTGGTGATCAGACGGGGGCGCTATATGCCGCCCAGTATGCCGGGGTACAGTATCGAAATGAAGCGGGCGTCGATGGAGGAATATGCTTTTCCGGAGGGGCCGGCTTGGATAAATTAACCACAGAGGACACTGAGTTACACAGAGACAAAATCTCGCTCTGTGGAACTCCGTGTAAACTCCGTGAAACTCTGTGGTTAAAAAAATGCTATACATGAAAAACAAAAACATCATCGTCACCGGGGGCGCCAGCGGCATCGGACTGGCCATCACCAGGCGCTTTGCTGCGGCCGGCGGCCGGGTTTTTATCTTTGATATCGACGAAGATACCGGCACAGAAGTAGCCTTGAAATTGCAGGCAGAGGGCCTGCCGGTGGGTTTTGTGCAATGCGATATTTCCGATTTTGAGCAGGTGAAAGAGGCTGTGGCACAGGTAAAATCGCCCATCCATATTTTGGTCAACAACGCCGGCATAGCGCATATCGGCAACCTGGAGCAAACCAGCGAAGAAGACCTGGACAGGCTGTACCAGATCAACATTAAGGGCGTGTACAATTGCAGCAAAGCGCTCATAGGCCGTATGGTAGAACAGGGTGGGGGAGTGATTTTGAATATGGCCTCTATTGCCGCAGTAGTCGGCATCCCCGACCGCTTTGCATATTCTATGACCAAAGCCGCCGTGCTCAATATGACGCTGACCATCGCTCGCGATTACATCGACAAAAATATCCGCTGTAACGCTATTTCTCCGGCACGCATTCACACCCCCTTTGTGGATGGTTTTTTAGCCAAACACTACCCCGGCCAGGAGGAGGAGATGTTTGCCAAGCTGGCCGCCACACAACCCATCGGCAGAATGGGAACGCCGGAGGAGGTGGCCGCGCTGGCAATGTATCTTTGCAGCGAGGAGGCCGCGTTTGTCACCGGCTGCAATTTTCCCCTGGATGGGGGATTTATTAATCTAAAATAACGCGTCACTTTGTCACGCGTCACCTTGTTACCAAAAAACACACCCATGAAATTAATACGGTTTGGAGAAACAGGTAAAGAAAAACCCGGCATAGAAACCCCGGATGGCAAATGGCTGGATTGCAGCGCCTTCGGCGAAGACTGGTCGGAAGAATTCCTGGGTAGTGACGGCTTGAATCGCCTGGTTGCCTGGCTGAAAATGAACCAGCGTAATTGCCCCGAGATCAGCAAAGATACCCGCCTGGGGCCGCCGATAACGCGCCCTTCCAAGTTAATATGCGTGGGGCTCAACTATTCGCTGCACGCCCAGGAATCGGGCATGGAAATCCCCGAGCAACCCGTGCTTTTTATGAAAGCCACTTCCGCTATCGTGGGGCCGTTTGACGATATCGTCATACCAAAAAACTCCGAAAAGACCGACTGGGAAGTAGAGCTGGCCATCGTAATCGGCAAAAAAGCTACCTATGTGAACGAGGCGGACGCCATGGATTACGTGGCCGGCTATGTGCTGCACAACGACATCAGCGAGCGCGATTTTCAGCTCCATCATGGCGGACAATGGGTGAAGGGCAAAAGCTGCGATACCTTTGCGCCGCTGGGGCCTTACCTGGTCACGAAAGACGAAATTGCCGATCCGCACAAGTTGCGGCTGTGGCTCAAGGTGAACGATGTGATGATGCAGGATAGCAATACATCCGACCTGGTACACGGCATTCCGAAATTGGTGAGTTATATTAGCCAATATATGAGCCTGCTGCCGGGGGATGTCATTTCTACCGGTACGCCTCCCGGTGTGGGTATGGGGCTGAAGCCGCCGCGCTACCTTCAGGCCGGGGATACGGTAGAATTGGGAGTGGAAGGGCTGGGAACGGCCAGGCAGGCGGTGAGGGGAGTGTGAGAGGGAGAGGTAAAATAAAAAACACATGAAAATCGACGCCCACCAACATTTCTGGATATTCGATCCGGTGCGGGATGCCTGGATAGATGACAGTATGGCCGTGCTTCAAAGCGATTTTTTGCCCGCCGACCTGGCGCCGCTATTGCAGCAAGCCGGCATGGACGGCTGCGTGGCCGTGCAGGCCGACCAATCGGAAAAAGAAACCGGTTTTTTGCTGGAATTAGCTGCGCAAAACGATTTCATCAAAAAAGTAGTGGGCTGGGTAGATTTATCAGCTCCCGACGTAGGCGAGCGGCTGGAACAATGGCAAGGCCGGCCCAAGCTGGCCGGTTTCCGGCACATCCTGCAGGCGGAGCCGCCGGAGAAAATGGCCACCCGCGAGTTCAGGAATGGCATCGGCGCCTTGTGCAGGTTGAAATACAGCTACGACATGCTCATTTACCCCCATCATTTGCCGGCTGCGTATGATTTGGCCAAAACCTATTCGTACCAGCCATTTGTGATCGACCACCTGGCCAAACCATTTATCAAAAAACAGGAAATAGAACCGTGGAAGCAACAAATACGAGCTATGGCAAGCCTGCCCAATGTGTACTGCAAATTATCGGGGTTAGTCACCGAAGCCGACCACGCGTTTTGGGAAGAAAGCTATATCAGGCCTTATATGGATGTCGCATTGGAGGCCTTCGGCCCGGATAGGTTGATGTTCGGCTCCGATTGGCCGGTGTGCCTGCTGGCCGCCGATTATCAACGTACAATTGATTTGGTAAAAAAATACATCCAAACATTAAGCGAAAGCGAACAAAACCAAATCATGGGTAAAACGGCCTGCCGGTTTTATGACATTTCAAATTAGTTACTGTTTAGTAGGGTTTAGTGCCTTCGGCAGTTTAGTAGAGTTTAGTTATTTTACCCTACTAAACCCTACTAAACCCTACTAAACCCTACTAAACCCTACTAAACAATAAAAATTATGGCAAAAAAATACGCCCTGTTGCTTGATTTAAAAAACGACCCGCAATTGATTTCGGAATACGAAAAATACCACCAAAATGTACCTGATGAAATAGTAAAAAGTATAAAAGATTCAGGCATTATTTCGCTGGATATTTACCGCTGGGAAAACCGGCTTTTTATGTTGTTGGAAACGGAAGATGATTTTTCGTTTGAAATAAAAAAACAAATGGATGAGGCCAATCCACATGTGTTGCGCTGGGAGCAATTGATGTGGAATTACCAGCAGGTTTTGCCCGGGGTTAATCCCGGTGAAAAATGGCAGTTGATGGAGCGGATTTGTGAACTTTAGGGCCGAGTTTTTTTTCACCACAGAGTTACACGGAGTACACACGGAGTTTCACAGAGTTTATTATTTCACTCCGTGTAACTCTGTGTAAACTCCGTGTAACTCTGTGGTTAATAAACCTCCGTAATTACTAAATATTTAATTAACATGAACTTAAATATAAAAAATAAAATAATAATTATCACCGGCGGCGCAAAGGGCATCGGCGAAGGCATCGCGCTCAAACTGGCTGAAGAGGGGGCCATCCCCGTGATCGTAGGCCGCAACAAGGCAGATAACGAGCTGGTTGTGAACAAAGTAACATCAATGGGCGGCCGGGCTTTCCAGGTAGAAGCCGAGCTGAGCTCCAATGAGGCCTGCAAAGCAGCCGTAGAGGCCGTCAGAACCGAGTTTGGGCGCATAGAAGGACTGGTGAACAACGCCGGGGTAAACGACGGCGTGGGCTTGCAAAGTGGCAGTTACGAGGATTTTGTAGCCTCTCTGCACAAAAACCTGATCCACTACTACCTGATGGCGCATTACGCGCTACCCGACTTAATTGCAAGCAAAGGCGCTATTGTCAACATCGGCTCTAAGACAGCCGAGACCGGCCAGGGCAATACCTCGGCCTACGCCGCCTCCAACGGCGGCCGCAACGCCCTCACCCGCGAATGGGCGGTCGAATTGCTTCCTTACAGTATCCGGGTAAATGCGGTAATTGTAGCAGAGTGTTACACCCCGCTTTACGATAAGTGGATCAAAACTTTTCCCAACCCAGACCAAAAATTAACATCCATCACCGATAAAATACCCTTTGAAAAGCGCATGACTACCGCCGAGGAAATCGCCAATATGGTGGTTTTTTTGTTGTCGGATTGTTCCAGTCATACCACTGGGCAATTAATCCACGTGGATGGGGGGTATGTGCATTTGGATAGGGCGTTGTAGGACTATTTTTTTATGATTTTTCCAGACTGAAGAATTACTCCACTTGTTACAATTTGATAAAAATAAACTCCGCTCATTAGCATTGTGGTGTTAATAGTTGTGTATTTATTTTTTAATTGAAATTGCTTGATTGGTTTTGCAGTAGCATCATATAAAATTAGATAAGTATCGTTATATCCTATTTTTTCAGGTAATTGCACATTAAGCTGATCTGTAACCGGATTTGGAAAAATGGCAATATGCTCATCAAATGCCTCCTGAGTAGCCGTAACATAAGGCTGTCCGACATATATCATCAGGTAATTATTCGGTGAAATCTTCACCACACTGGGATCTCCTCCCTGAATATTTGTATGCACAAACCCATTCCACATTCCTCCATTTGGGCTGGAATTATACCAGATAAAAGGGCCGCTGCCATAAAAACGCAATTCCTCATTACTTTCGACCATGTAATTCCCCGTCCAATTGTGGCTATTATCGGAGGGTATATTGGGTACTGAAGAGAAATTCAACCCATCGGGTGACACATAGTGATATGCCCCTTGTTGTGGCGAGCCGATAGGCGAGGCATAATGCCAGCTATTATTGAAATAAATAACTGCCGGATCGATCACGCGATTGTCGGCCACATCCACGCGGGGACCGGGCTCAAATACATAATGAATTCCGTCGGCGCTTTTGGCAGAATAGGTATTTACGCTGGCATTTAAACCACCCATAGGTAAACCTACGCTTGAAGAAAAATAAATGCGGAGACTGTCGCCGGCGAAAACGGTGAGCGTGGGGTCAAAGGGGCGTTGGTAATTGGCGGGAATGCCCGAAATAATGATAGGAGTAGGCGGGATCCAGGTGAGACCATTGTCGTAAGAAAACCTGGTAGCCACCCGGTCCCAGGTTGGTGAGGGGTTGGGCAACCGGAACCACTGAAAAGCGGCGATCAGCGTATCGCCCTTCCACCTGATAACGGAAGGCACACCGGCAGAATCCTGGAAAATCGTCGGCATATCAAAGGTAATGCCGTTAGTAGACCAGGCCATCCTGAGGGGGTTGTTCCAGGGGCCTTGCTGGCCGAAGCAGGATATACTAAATATCGTGCAACAGACACACAGTTGTATTATTGCCTTCACTGAGGGTTGTTTTTTATCATCACCAACATCATCTTGAACCGCTCGACTGCTTTGAGGGCGTGCGGGATATCGGCGGGCAAAATAATACATTGGCCGGAATACTATTGATACTGCCCCTCGTAAAAAAACAACGGGCAGCATCAATAGTTTCTGTAACCAAAGTTATCCTTTCATAAATATGCCGCTTATAACGGCGTCTTTCAAGCGCACTACTATCAGGTAGTTAGCCGTAGGCAGTTCGCTGACATCTAGCTGGATGGTGTTGATGATTCCTGCATTTACTCGCATACTTCGACCTGAAAGTTTGTTACCTCGTGCGTCGTATAGTTCAATAAATACCACTGAGTCCGGCGAGAAAAACTCCACATTAACGTTGTTTGGTGCTGGTGAAGGATAGATGCGCTGGATGAATAACCTGTTTATTGAGGAGGTTCCTGTAACGTTGTCCACTGTGATCGTACCAAAGTTGGAACATCCCAGCCCGTCGGTGACGGAGACGCTATATGTACCGGCGGGTACATTGTTTATGGAGGCCGTCGTTGCATTGTTTGACCAAAGATAAGACAGACTACCCAAGTTACCGGCTACCTGTACGGAAGCGCTTCCGTTTGACTGCCCGTTGGTAGATGGTGTTTGGGAAAGGGTAAGCGATAAGGCGCATTCCAGTTCGGCGCCGTTTTTGAGGGGCTCCACGTTGCCTGCGCAATCGGTGGCGATCAGAAAAAATTCGTAGCTGCTGCCCGGCGTGCCTTGGAAGGTATAGTTGTCACCCGGCAAGTTGGCCACCAGCGGCAGGAAAGGCCCGCCATTTTCGGAGATGTACAGCGTATACCCGGCGATACCCGAACCTACGTCATCACCCAGGAAGCTCAGCAATAACTGGTCGCCGGCCAGGGTATCGATATCGGTGATATGACTGGCGGGGAGGTCGGCGTCGAGTAGGTTAAAAGCCAGGTTGGTGAGGATGGGTGGGTTGTCGTCGAAAATAATAGCGGCCCGGGCGTGCAGCGTATCGTAGGTCACCGCGGTAGAATGGGCGCGCAGCGTAAAGTTGACAAAACCTTCGCCGATATGGGACAGGGTATCATTGACAGGCAGAAAACCTGCATTAGCGGGCAGGTTGGCTGCCAGCCCAGTAGCGGGGTCTTTCGACTCGAATATCCAAAAGGCCTTGGGTGGCGCGCTGTTGACGTCAACCCCGGCCACTACGTCGAGCAAAACACCAAGGCTGTCACTGAGGTCGAGTTGTGCATTGTAATAACTCACATTGTCCGGCACAGTAAAATAGTAATTACCAAAACCAAAGTTGCCCACCCGGAAGGATTCCGCCTGCAGGTCTTCGTCTAAAGGCAATTCGATGACGACGCGTTGTGCAGGAGCCGTAGCAAAATCGGGGCTGTTTTCAAACAGGACGGTGTAAGGTAGGGTGGCGTTTTTGGTTACCCACCGGTCTGTTCCGCAACCCGTGGGCGATAGGATTTCGTTGGGGTCGAATGCGCGGATGATGGGGATGGTGACGTCGGGGGGAATATTGATTGGAGGATGGTTTCCACCATTTCCGACTTGATTTTCTGAGGGGGTTCCTCTTTTTGGTTTTTGATCTCCTTGATTAGCATCATTAATGCAATCCAATCGACCATGGTACCTTGCTGCAGCATAATCAATCACAGTCTTAGTATCATCTGCAAAAGAAATACTGCCTGTAATAATTTCTTTTTTCGCTTCTGAAACAAGCCTTTTGACTTTGCCTTCTAACTCTTCTATACTAGCGTACCTTTTTCTTAATGCGGGTACATCTTTTCTCACTTTTTCATATATTTTTCTTTGTTTATTAATTATGGGAATACTTTTTTCAATTGAAATTGCCTTGTTCCAGAGTGCAAAGCCCTTAATTACATTGGTTTGAGGAGCAACAACTCCAATTACGAATCCTGAAATTACATCGGACCATTCATAACATTTAAAATTTGTACCGTATTTTTCGTATTGAATAAATCCTTCCATAATAGCTCCTACAGCTCCACTAACAAGTCTATCCCAAAACTCACCTTTGGGATCATTATAATTGGTTGGAGAGTTTTCAACATAGGCAAACCTATTAAGGCTTTGAGGACTACCCTTTTGTCCGAGGTAGTAATCCTTATTAATAAACCGTCCAACTTCTGAATCATAATATCTCGATCTATACGAATACAGCCCAGTTGTAGCATCAAACTCCCGGCCTGTATAAGTATAAGGGTTGGTCACATTACCGGTTTGAAACAGCATATTGCCATAGGCGTCGTAGCGGTAAGTAGCGGCAACAGTTTGGGCGCCGTTGGTGAGGGCGGTAATGCTGCCCAGTCCGTCGGTGTGGTAGAAATAAGATAACCCGCCGCGTTCCATACTGATCCAGCTATCGAGCGATAGCCCGGCGGTGTAGCGGGCCAGGGTAGCATTGGCGTCGTCAAGTTCCATCAGCACATTATCGCCATCGAGCAGGTAACGGGTTGTTCCGGCGGCATTTTTTTGCGCGATGCGATTGCCGAAAGGGTCGTATTGGAAATCCACGCTTTCACCGTTGGGCAGCGCAACGCGGAGCAGCCGGTTTTCGCCGTCGTATTGGTAGGTAGTTATTTGGCCATTGCCCGAGGTTTTCTGCACCATGTTGCCGTTATTGTCGAAATCGTAGCTGGTAGTACCGGCTGTTTCCATGCGGTCGGCGGCATCGTAGGTATACGCCGTTTCTAAGCCGCCATTGTTGAGCAAGGTGCGGTTGCCGGTAGCATCCAATTCAAATTGTTGGTTAGGTGCAATAATACCGGTATAGGTCACATTAACAAGGCGGTTATCGCCGTCGTAAGTATAAGCGGCCGTGCCGCCCGACTGGTCGGTCATACTGAGGCGGTTGCCGTTGTTGTCGTAGGTATAGGTATAACTGGCGATGGTATTCCCTGAAGAGGAAGTATGAACAAGACTGAGCAGGCGGTTGGCTGCATCGTAGGTAAAGTTGGCTTTTGAGGCATTATGATAGTTTTGTTGAATAAGCCTTCCGCCGTTATCATAAGTAAAAACGGTGGTTTCACCGGCTGGATTAGTGATGCTGGTGAGTCGGTTATTAGCGTCATAGCTGTAGAGCGTTTCGCCTCCATCGGGGTCGGTCATTTTGCTTCGGTTGCCGGCGCCGTCGTATTCATAACCAATAGTTTTGCCCCAGGTTTCTATATTTTTTTCGCGAAGACGGTTTAGCGCGTCGTATTGGAAGCTAATGCTGATATGGTTGTTGGAAGCGCGGGTGAGGTTGCCATTGGCGTCGTATTCATAATTGTCCGTATTGCCGTTGTAGCTTTTGCTGGTGAGTCGGTTGAGGGCGTCGTAGGTGTAGGTAGTAATATTGCCGTTGGCGTCGGTACGGCTGATAACGTTGCCGTTGCCGTCGTAGTCATACGCGGTAGCGAAACCCAGCGCGTCGCGTTCTTCGATGAGCAGGTTGCGGTTGTCGTAGGCAAAATGGTTTTCGTGGTCATTGGCGTCGGTAATACGGGCCAGGTTATCGGATGCATCGTAGGCATAGTGGGTTGTACCTGCGGGGGTAGTGACGGACTGTAACCGTTGATGGGGGTCATAGTCGTATTGTTTGGTATTTCCATTGGCATCGGTTTCCTCGGTCAGGTTGGAGGCGCCGTCGTACACAAAACTCACTTCGTTGCCAATTGCATCGGTAATTCGAGTAAGTCGGTTGAGTTTATCGTAAAAATAAAAAACAGGATTGCCGTTGCCGTCGGTACTTTGGGTAAGGTTGCCAACGGCGTCATAATGGAAAGTTTCATTGCCGATGGGGTATTGTATATTAGTGACGTCGTTGTTCAGATTATATTGAAAAATGTTTTGGTGTTGGTTGCCATCTGTGAGTAATATTAAATTGCCCTTGGCGTCGTAGGCAAATTGGTTGGTAATTCCTTCCGGCTGATTAATCTTAGTCAGATTGCCCTGGTTGTCGTATTCGAAGGTGGTGGTATTGCCCTTTTTGTCGACCAGGCTGGTGAGACGGTTGAGCGAAGGCTCGAATGCCAGGTTTTGACTTGCCCCCATCGGATCGGTGGCCAACAGGGCATTGCCCCGGTCGTCGTGGCTGGCGTTATATGGGTTGCCGTTGGCGTCGGTCAGCAGGGCTACGTTGTTGTCGTTGTCGTATTGATAACTCGTATTGTAGCCGCAACAAGAGCCCGTTTTTTGTACTAACCTGCCCCTTTCGTCGTAATCGTAGGTAGTGAAGCGGTCGCCGCTTTCATTTTTTTCGGTCACATAGGTTTTGCCCAGTGCGGTATTGTATTTAAAATTGACATGGGCGACACAGGTTACTATATCTGATACGGCGCCGGTAGTATCGTAAAGTATTTTTAATTCGTCGCCTATTTGATTATACAAAGTATTTAACCGGCCTTCGTTATTGTATTGATAACTCAATATCCCACCTTCAGGATCGGTGACTTGTGAAAGTTGACCTTCTGCGGTATATGCGTAGCTAATCTGCCTTTGGGGTATCCAGTTGGCATCGATAACGGCTGCAAGCGATGCGCCGTTCCAGGATAAACTCACACTCCGGTTGGAGGCGTCCGTCACTGTGATCAGTTGTCCGGCAGCATCATACGACAGACTGATGAAGTTGCCGTTGGTGTCTTCTACGCGGGTCAGTTTGCGGTGAACAGGATCTTCAAAAAAATAGCGCATACCTTGGCGGGTAGTGAGCCTGTACATGGCGGGTTGGTACTCTTCCCAACGGTCGAAGATGCCATCGGGCGCTACAAAAAGGCCATTGTTTTTGGCAAATGTATCGAGGCGGCCATCGGCGTGTTCCAGCAGCAGGGTATCGGGGTGGAGGGCGAAGTATTCCATGCTGTAAGAACAAAGCCAGCCTTTGCCAAAACCCTTATCGATAGTATCGCGGGAGCTATTATACGAAAAGCTGAAGTCGATAGAAATCCCTTGGTTGGGGATGGCCAGGTCGTTGCGTTGTACATACAAATTGCCGTTGTAGGTATTGACCTGAAGACCCCAAGGCACAGTGTGATTGGCGTGGGGTATATTTTGGGTAAAGGCTGTAACTGCAAAAAGCAGCGTTATGATGGAGAATACTATATTTTTCATGGCTGGTAAAGGTTATAACCGGGTGATTAAAACAATTTGAACAACATCGAGCCCTGCGGCTGTGTGGCTTTGGTGTAGACGGTTTGCACAGCAACGCCGCCCGGACGTAGAATATCGGGCGGGCCTTCCTGTTCTGTGAAGATCAGCGGTATTTCGGCCATATTGTCGTCAAAGTTATCGGGACCGGGCGCCAATGGAAAGCCGTTCAGCCCGGCGAATATGCGTTGCGGCGCCGGCACATCAACGGTGCCGGTATTTTCAAAACGCAATGTAATGGTGACAACCTGGTTGGGCCGCGCAAAAGGAGGATGCTGCAATTCATAGGTCACCGGGTCGAGCGCGTTTAGTATCACTACGCCTTGTCCGTTGTCAATAGAGCAGGTGCTGAGCAGCGGATTACCACCGATAGTGCCTGCAATTACTTCAAAGCCGTCAATCAGGGCTACTTCTGTCCCGGCGTTGTTTTTGGCTTTAACATCATAAACGCCAATGTCTACGCCACTAAGCGGGAAGGTTACAAATGCTTTAATCGAATTAACAATGCTTACGTTGCTCGCCATTATGTCGCCCAAAGCGGGGTCGGAAAGCCATACCATCATACCGGGCTCAAACTTGGCGCCTTCGATCTGAACGGTAACATTGCCTGTATTGCCGCCTTTATCGGCAACTATTGAGGTGAGTTGGAAAGGAATGATTTTCCAATGTAGCTCGACGACTTGCGATGTCGTTCCGTCAACGGCATAAGCCATGGCATAATACCTGCCGCTGGTCAGTGCCGGCACAAGGATTTCCTGGTCTTCGTCAAAAGGCGTATTAAAAAAGTAATCGTGGGTTGTGCGGGTCGGCGATTCGCCGTAGCGCAGGTATAGCTCGTTGAAAGCCCCTTCGTCGTCGCCCGACAAAGTGAGGCGCATGGTTTCTCCGCTGAATAAGGCAGGCACTTCCAGTCGATAGTAAATGGGCTTTTCGAGTAGCATCACTGCGGGTGTCGGCGAATCATAGGGCAATTCCGGTACTTCAACGAACACCGGCGCCAGGCCGATAGCGCAATTGTTGTCTTCATCGGTTTCGGGCAAGTTGTTGAGCTGGTCTATTTTTATAAAAATAAAATAATCGCGCCTGCTCAACCCCTCGAGCCGGGCAGTAACCTGGTGGGTGGCATTGCTGCCGGGATTGAGAGATATGAAACTGTTGCGGGTGGCAAAAAGTACGTCGCCCGTATCCCAGATCGTATCGGCCGATAGATAAATACCCTCCTGCATGTAGCCGGAAATGGTATTAATACCTGCATTCTGCAATTTCCAGGTCACCGTCATATCAGTAGCAATGGTATCCACGGCTTGAGCGCCCACGTTGTAGGGGATCAGGTCGGCAGGCAGCGCTTGGGTTACAAATAAAGAAACATTCCGGACGTTGTTATTTTCGTTGGTTTCGCCCACCGTGGCGGTATGGTCTGTTTGCAATAATAAAATATAATTTCCCGAGGCATTAGCCGGCAATACCACCTGACTATTAACGGTGTAATTATCAGCGCCGGTAGCCGGTAATGGGCCGGTGCGCTGCCACTGACCCAACACGATGTCGCCTGCATTGCCGGCGACAAGATCGGTAGATAATATCGCGACATCCGACCAAACACCCGGCGCGGCGCCCGGCCCTTCGTTTTTGACGGTAAAGCTAAGGTTGATGGGTTGTCCGGCAATACCCTGTGGAGTAGCTGCAAAATTAGTCACCTGTAAATCAGGTTGCGGTGGAAAGGTGATAATTACCGTACTGCCTGTACCTACTTGCGATACTTTGAGGTAATTATTCGAAAAGTCGTTGTCAATGGTTGCCGTGTCGTGGTCTGTGACCACAAACAGGAACCAGGGCGTGGACGCAAGGCCCTGGGGCAGGGTAAAGTTTTCTACACGAGTGTAACTCTCGCCGTCCTGAAGGCTGCCGTCATGTTGCCATTGGTGTACCAGGATGTCGGAAGAAGGCGTGAATAGCATGTCTTGCGACAAGTACACGGCATCTCTCCACACGCCGTTAGTTGTGGGTGTTGAACCCACATTTTCCACGCGCCATTGTAACGTGAGAACGCCCCCGGGCGTTGCATTGCCAGTTACGCCGGCCTGGGTTACGGCCAGGTCTACGTCGGGCACGGCATTTATGATTATGAGTTCGCAAGCCGTATTATCATTTTCATCGTCGTTTTCAAAAATGCCGTTGGCGGCGTCGGTGTACAGGCAAAAATAGTAAATGCCTTCAGGCAGCCAGTATGGCAAGGTTACGGAGACGGTATTGTCATAGCCGCCATCGGCGGCCACTACTTGCGATTGGGGTGAAGAGGCCAGAAGCCAGCTTTGACCTTGCCCCAACACGGGCGAAGAAGACAAATACAAGGCATCCGACCAGTTACCCAGTATAGGGCCGTCTCCCTGGTTTTGAACGCTGTAAGTAACTGATAACGAGTTGCCGGCAGTGGCGATGACTGCAGACGGGCTTATTTCTACAGGCGTAAGGTTAGGATAGTCGGGCAGGCTCACGATGATAGGCTGTAGGCCGATGCGCCTGTTATCGGCGGTTAAACCTGCTTCATAAGCGTTATTGTTATAATTGGTCACGATTTCTACCCAAACCGTATTCGCCAATCCATTTGGCAGGGTGATATTTTGTTGTCGTACTGCACTATTGCCCGGGAGTAAGGTAAGGGAACCCGAAAAGGAGCTGTTAAATGAAGGCACAGGATTGACGCCTGCTGCGTCATAATACAGGCGGATTCGATCGGAAACCGGACAATTGGGCAAGCTGCCGGCGCCGGTATTCTGGATAGTCCATTGCAGGTTTATGGTTTGTCCCGCCTGAGCCGTAGCGGGGTTATTAATAGTTGTTACGGTCAGGTTGGGTGTCTTGATCTCAATGGGTACAGCCGCAAAATTGTCGGCCAGGTTGTCTTCCGGCACGCCGCCGGTATTCGTTCTGACGACGATGAAATAATTGCCGGGAGGAATATCGGGTATCGAAGCAGACTTTTGAGCATTGTAAACCACATTGCCGTTGGGCAAGTTGCGATATTCGCCCAGACTTCCCATAGAGGCGAGCGGTGTGGTGAGATTGGGGGCGTCGTTGAGCAATACCTCATCGACGAGGTAGTTGTTAAAAGCAGCCCCGTTGTTTCGCCCTTTCCAGCTTATTACAACTGATTCTTTGTTGCTGGCTTGAGATGGCGCCGCGACGTCAAAAACGGTGAAATCGGGTTTAGGCAGGGCAATGATGTTGATCGCCTGACTACTGGTACAATTGTTATTTTCAAAAATATACTCAAACTCATCGTCCCAGGCGTCGGTGCATGCATGTATATAATACGTGCCGGATAAGTATGAAGGCAAATTGACGCTTATGCTTTGGTTGTAAGTGTCGTTTACGCTGAGGTTACCCGAGTGGTAAATGCCGTAGGTCAATGCGGTGGCATTGAGCGGATTGAAAATATTTTCGGTTGAGATATACACCCGGTCGTACCACTGGCCGCCAATTGTCATTCCCGATAGGTTGGCGCCGTTAAATTGGTTCTCAACGGTAAAATTTACGCCGATGGTTGCACCCTGGAAAGCAGTATTGCCTGCCACGCCGCTGAGGCTGATTGTGCTGACGCGTAAGTCGGGTGGAGGAGTGAGGCGTATGTGTATACCGCCGCAAACCGATACGTTGTTGATTTCGTTGGCTTCAGCCTGAGCGTTGTAAGCATCGGTACTGACTAAAATGCAGAAGTCGCCGGTCAAGCCGTCGGGCAGGATAACTTCCCCACTGTTGGCATAAGAGCCATTGGGGGCAAGCGCGTTGGGTCGTTGGAAGGCGCCAAGGTATGTATCGTTTACATCCAATACATTATCAAAAGATAGGTATAGGGCGTCAAACCATCCGCCATTGCCGGTAGCAGCGAGGCCGGTATTGTTGCGAATAGTCCAGTCTACGACTATTGCAGTACCTGAAAAAGCGGTGTCGGGAGGTACAGGCGCATTTTCAACTACTAAATCGGGCAAATGCACCAAAGTAAATGAGTGCGTTGCGCTGTTGGGACTAATTACACCCGTGCAGGAGTTGACAGTCCTGACACTCCAGTTATATGATTGACCAAAAACGAGATTGAAAAGCGTATAACTGACCTGTGAAGTGACGGCATAGGGGTTTTGCGGCATAGTGGGTCCCTGCCAGATGAAAACCTGATACAACGTAGCATTAGGCGCCGGCGACCACGACAAGACGACAGGGTTGGGCACGTTGGCAGCGCCGTTGGGTGGCAAGAGATTGACCGGTGTGCCTGGAGGCGCATCCGATGATACCTGTACCGTTTCATTGAGCACAAAAGCGCATCCGTATTGATTGGTTGCTGTGACTGCATACGAGGTGGTCACATCGGGCGATACATTAATACAGGAGGTTGTAACGCCCGTATTCCACAGATAAGTCCACTGCAAGCCACTGGTACAAGTGACGCACAGCGTTTCGGTTTCGTCGCTGCAGATAACCCCGTCGCCGTTAGGTTCCAGGCAAGCCGGGTAAGAGACCTGCACCAGGAAAGGTTCCGACCAGGTTTCGCAACCGCTGGCAGGGTTTATGTGCCTGACGTAATAGTAGCCACCCTGGTTTACTGTAATGGAAGCAGTAGTTTGGCCTGTTGGATACCATACAATATTGCTGGTAATGCTGGAACTGAGGGTTACTGTGCTTCCTGAGCAAAGAACGCTGTTGCCACTGATGTTGGGCTGAGCTGGAGGTGGAACAACAACGACGGTTAAGGTATCCACATCAATACAATTGGGGTTTTCACCGGTAACTGTTACATAGTAGGTGGTTGTAGTAGCAGGATTTACAAAATTGTAATAGGTGTTGGCGCCATTGCTCCATTGGTATTGTACGCCACCGGAGGAATACAGATAGGCATAGTCACCCCAGCAGATGGGCGCGTTGGAGGAATTGTAGGTGTTGGCGTTAAATGAGAGTTGTTGAACGGTTGTTACGAGGGTATCGTTAAATACGTTTTGATCGCCGGTGAGCTTGGTCCACACCCTGAAAGTATGACTACCGGAGCCCAACGAAATGGAAGGGGTAAACGTGTGGGTTTTGGTTTCTCCAGGGGCGATAGTTTGGCTAAACGTATTTTGAACCGGCGTTTGGCCGTTTCTCGAATAAAAAATCGGAAAATTAGACTGCGAAGCGGCGCCCAGGTTTTTTACCTGCACCTGTACTTGCTGGAGGCCGGGGAATGAACAGGAAGAAACGGGGGAAGTCAAGAGGGTCGGAGTGACATCATTAGCAAGGGTTTCTTCACAATCTATTGAAAGCGTAAAAGGGCCCGTATTTGCATCGTATCCGGTTACCCATATATAATATGTGACTCCCGCTGCCGTACTAAAAGTAACCTGTCCGCCACAGCCAAAACAGCACCAGTCGTCATCGCCAATCAGGCAGTTTAATGTACTACAAGTGCCAAAATATACTGCGATTTGAGCGTCGAAACCGGATTCGCACAAGCTGGCGGTAACTTCGTTGCCGTTGCCTGTGATTTTATACCAAACGCCATATCCAGCTGTACTGCCGGGGGCGCAAGCGGGCACAAGGTCAGCGCCGGACAGCGAAGTATTACCACTGACAGTTTGCCCGCAACTGACTTGTATTGCATTGCTGCAAATATCGTTTGCAGGAGGTGTTATTAAATTCCAGGCAAGTTCGAATTCTCCATAATCGCCGTCATACCCGTCTTGTATCCACCATACTCTCTGTGTGGCGCCTGTGTTGTTTGTCCATTGGGTGATGGCATAGTCTTCATCATCCCAACATGTTATTTCTGTTGTGCCCGGGCAAGGCAAACCGTAAGCAACCAGGTGCTTGGAGTCGTAATTGTTCCAAATCTGTCCGATCTGAAGCCCTTGCCCTGCCGGTACATCTATATAAAAAAAACGGTCGGGGGAGTTGCTGAGGCAACTCAATTGTGTGTCGTCGGCCAGGCCGGTAGTTGTACTGCTATATGGACTGGTTTGTGCTCCGAGATTGATGGCGTTGGAGCAATTATCGCCTACAGGTTGAGCCCGCAGTACGGTCGAGAGCAATACAAACATAATTGCGGAAAAGAGAGCGGTTCTTTTCATACAAAAGAGGTTAGTTTTATTTGTATATAAATTAAATAAAATAATGATTTATTCCTTTACGGACTAGTAGTTTTAAGCCGTAAACTATTGTATTTATTTGTAATATAGTGTTGATAATCAATTAATTGGCATCGAATATCGATGTCTTTTTATGCGACGTAAATTCCTTCGATTAGTAGTTGTGAAATGTTGATGTCGGTCATTGGCAGGTTGTTTTCATTTATGTTTTGAGTAATACAGGCTTGCGTTTTACTATAGATAGCTGGAGCGAATATCCAATATTTTTTTTAAAATATGTATGTCTTACCCTAAAAAATAATACGAATCTTTGGTCTTGGCTGCGCTACATACAATTTCAATTATTTTTTATCATCACCAACATCATCTTAAATCGCTCGACTGCTTTAATCGCATGGGGTATATCGGCCGGCAAAATAATACACTGCCCAGTATCCAGTATATTCGGATTCCCGCCGATAGTGATTTCGGCCTTGCCGTCGAGGAGTTGTACCAGTGCCTCATGGGGCGAGCTGTGCTCTGCCAGCCCTTCGCCTTTATCAAAGGCAAATAAAGTGATGTTGCCGGTCGGCTTTTTTACAATGGTTTTGCTTACCACGGATTGATCGGCGTATTCGATGCTTGCAACAGGCAAGAATATTTGGGCCGGTTCGATTGGATGGCTCATTAATGTAGTTTATCTAATAAACACAATTACAATAGATCGAGTTTTTTGATCTCACTCCACCACCACCTCATCCACAAAAAGCCAGGCCTTGCCGCCGGCGCCGGGATGCCACTCGGGTAGCGGGCCGTGGTTGATAGCTTTGACTTTGACGTAGCGCGCTTTAGCGGCTTTGTCAACCGTGAAATCCTTGATCTGTAGCGTCATATCGGTATCGGGAATGGCGTTTTGAACGATCCGGCTTTCGCCAAATATTTTGCCGTCGGTGGAGAAGGAGACTTCGAGCTGCCGGGGGAAACAAATCCAGGATTTGACGTCCTGCAGGAAACCCACGCTGACTTTATTCACGGGCTGCACTTTGCCCAGGTCGATGACGGCCTCGAAGTCGATGCCTTCGTAGCCCTGCCAGGCGCCCAGACTGAAGTGCTCGCTGCCCCGGATGCCGTCGATGAGGCCCTGGTCGCCACCACCTGTGTATTGGCGACTGTATTTGGAATACAAACTTACTTTGCGCTTGCCGTCGATTTTGAAAAACTGGCCGGTGACTATGCTGCTTTGGCCGCGGCCGGGCGCTATGGCAATAACCTTTAAGGTGGTGTTTTTGGTGAGCACGATGGGCTTTTTGTATACCGGCGACTGCTCACCCGGTTCGCTGCCATCGAGGGTGAAGTGGAGGCGGACTGAAGGATCCGAACAGCCCAAATTCAGGCGGTTGCTTTTGGTGAAGGTGCGACCCCGGCTTTCGATGAACGGCGCCGGCACGATGGACTCGGCAGTAATTTGGGAAACGGGTTGGTTGCCTTCGCCGACGCCCCATTCCAGGTTTGGCTTATCACTCATCACCAGTTCGAGCACGCCGCCGTTGGCGATTTCGTCGTGGCGCAGGAAGGAGCGCGTCAGCGGCTGTCCGTTTAGGGTAGCTCCGGCAATGTAGAAATGGGATTCGCTGATGTCTTTGGCCACGACGCGGAAAATATTACCGCGCCCGGTCTTGATTTCCATGACAGGAAACAAGGGCGTGCCGATAGCGTATTGATCAGTTCCGGGGGTTACGGGGTAAAAACCGGCGGCGCTGAGCACCAGCCAGGCCGACATTTGGCCGCAGTCTTCGTTGCCGGCCAGTCCGTCGGGGCGGTTGCCGTACATCTCCCGGCAAATGCGGTGTATCATTTGCTGGGTTTTCCAGGGTTTGCCCACGTAGTTGTACAGGTAGGCCATGTGGTGACTGGGTTCGTTGCCGTGGGCGTATTGGCCGATCAATCCCGTGATGTCAGCCTGGTCCCTGCCGCTCATGCCCGCCGTGGTGGTGAATAACTCGTCGAGTTTGGCTTCGAAGGCCGCCGGGCCGCCGAGGAGGGCGATGTGGGTGTTGATGTCCTGCGGTACGTAGAAGTTGTATTGCCAGCCGTTGGCTTCGGTGTAGTTGAAGTTGACTTCGGTGGGGTCGAAGGGGCTGTACCAGCCGCCGTTGGTGCGGGCGCGCAGGAATTTAGTGACGGGATCAAATAGGTTTTTGTAGCCTTGTGCGCGGCGCAGGTAGGTCTTTTGCTCGTCCTCTTTCTCCAGCATGCGGGCCATCTCGGCGATGCACCAGTCGTCGTAGGCGTATTCGAGGGTTTTTGACACCGACTCGGGTTCTTCGCTGGCGGGGATGTAGCCGTAGCGCTGCAAGGCCGCCAATCCGTGGTGACTGCGCGTGGCGCTGTGTTGCATGGCTTCGAGGGCCAATTCGGCGTCGAAACCGCGGATGCCTTTGGCGTAGGCGTCAACGATCACGGGCACGCTGTGGTAGCCGATCATGCAGAAGGTTTCATTGGCCGATAGTTCCCACACGGGCAATAAGCCGCCTTTTTTGTAAAATGACAAAAAGGTTTGTATAAAATCTAAAGTCCGCTTTTCGTCGAGCAGGGTGAGCAGGGGGTGTTCTGCGCGGTGGGTATCCCACAGCGAAAAGACGGTGTAGTTGTCGTAATCTTTTGCGCGGTGCACCTGCAAATCGGCGCCGAGGTATTGGCGGTCGACGTCCATGTATAGGTTGGGTTGTAAAAGAGCGTGGTACAGGGCCGTGTAAAAAATGGTAAGCTTTTCGGCCGTGCCGCCTTTTGCTGCGATGCGGCCCAGTTCGCGGTTCCATTCGGAGTGGGCTTCGGCCACCGTTTTGTCAAAATCCCAGCCGGGCGCTTCGGCCTGCATATTGCGGCGGGCGCCGTCGGGGCTTAATGCCGACAGGGCGACTTTGACCTGCAAGGGCGACTCAGCGGCGGCAAAGCTAAAGACGGCCTTGAGATTTTGCCCGTTGACCTTTGGCGTAACGGGCTGGAGGATGTCTTTTTCATAAAACAAAATCTCTTGTACCGGTTGGTTAAACTCCATATAAAAGAACAGGCGCTGGTCGGCAGCCCAACTCTTCGAGCGGCGATAGCCTTGCACAGCGTATTCGCCTACTTGTTCAATATAAGAATCAATGACCTCATCGCGGTGCTCCAGGTCCAAAATCAAAGCGCGATCTGCACCTGCGGGGAAGGTATAGCGATGCCTGCCCACCCGGCTTGTCGTTGTCAGTTCTGCCAAAATGCCGTCTTTTTCCAGCAAAACGGAATAATACCCCGGCCTGGCTACTTCTTTGTCGTGGCTAAAAGGCGAGCGATAGTCCTTGCCGGTGATTCCTGTCATCTCTACCGCGGGCATCAGTAAAATATCGCAATAATCCGGCACGCCGGTGCCGCTGAGGTGAGTATGGCTGAAGCCGTACACCAGCGAATCGCTGTAGTGATAGCCCGAGCAGCCGTCCCAGCCTTCGAGGCGGGTATCGGGGCTCAGTTGCACCATGCCGAAGGGGCGGCTGGCGCCGGGGTAGGTGTGGCCGTGGCCGCCGGTGCCGATAAAGGGGTTGACCATTGCGGCGTAGTCGGGTTGGGCCTGGGCGGCGAAGGCGAGAAAGACGGCGGCTGTCAGAGGTAGTATGTATTTGTAGAACATACGCATTGGTTATGATTGATATCAAAGATACGTGACAAGGTGACATGGTGACACAGTGACAGGGTGATTTATTGACCTTGTCACCACCGGAGGCGTTACCCGGACGTCACCTTCCCCCCGGAAAATTTTGTCTATCCCCTAAAAACACTATATTTAAGCCCAATAAACTACATCGGCCCCTTGAAAACGTCCATAGACATATTTATCGCGTACTCGCACAACGACCTGATCTACAAAGACCAGTTGAAGAAATTCATGCGCCCGCTGCTCAATTCCGGGCAGGTGAAAGTATGGGATGATCGCGATATCGAAGCCGGTCGCGAGTGGGAGGCCGAGATCAAAGAGCGGCTATACGGCGCCGATGTCATCCTGTTGCTGGTAAGTCCCGATTCGCTCGACTCCGATTATTTTTACGGCAAAGAGGTAGAAGTCTCGCTCCAGCGCCATACCAAAGGCGAAGCGGTGGTGGTGCCGGTCATCTTGCGCCCCTGCCTGTGGGAAGACACCCCCATCAGCATACTCGAAGCGCTGCCCACCAAAGCCAAACCGGTGACGCAGTGGCCCTCCCAGGACGAAGCCTTTACAGATGTGGCCAAATCACTGGGCAAAATCACCAAACGCCTGTTGGAGCAAAGCAGGCTACTGCAGGGTATCGAAGAACAACGCCGGCAATACGCCGCCGCAGCAAAGGCCGCCGACCACCTGTATGCACAGCAGCGCTGGAGCGAAGCCCGCAAGGCGTATACCGATGCCCTGTCTTTGTGGCAACCCCCGTTTGAACCGGCATCGAGCGCGCTGCAAAGCCGCATTGCCGACTGCGATCAGGTACTGAATCGCGAGTCGGATTACGCCCGGCATATCGACAATACCCGCCGCCACCTGCAACGCCAGGCCTGGCCCAAAGCCACCGCCGAAGCCGCACTGGCACTGCGACTAAAGCCGGGCGACGAGCTGGCGCTGCAATTGCAACAGCAGGCTGCAAATACCCCGGTACGGGAAAATACACCCTTTTTACCCACCCGCTACTATGTACTCGGGGCTGTATTAGCCGTCGGTGTGGTGGCAATGGCTATATGGGAAAAACAGGGTTGGCCGCCGGGCTATATATCAACCTTATTAGGCGTCATTGTGGTGGCAGTGGCGATTTGGGCGGCGAACAGTGGCAGTGATAAAACGTCAACTCCCCCAACGCTTGAAGAAAACACAAAACCAACCGAAAGCGACGCCTATACCCGGGCCAGGACACAGGGCACCATCCCCGCCTGGCGCGATTTCCTCAATGCTTATCCCGGCGGACAATATCGCGCCGACGCGCAAAAAGAGCTGAGTCGCTTAGAGCAGGATTTCAGCGACAAACTCAACGACGCGCAGGTGCAAATAAGCATAGAAAACTACGCCGCCGCCCGCCGATATCTCAATGCCGCGTTAGTAAATTGGCCGGATAATCAGCAAGCGAAATCTTTATTACAATCTATTGAAAATAAATAAGCTATACAACGTATGCCTAAATTGCTATTGTTTTGTACCTGCCTTTTGTTCACAACTACTCAAGTCAATGCCCAAAGCGATTGCTGCTGCTGCGAAGCCCGCGCACTGGGGCAAAAAGATTTTGACGCCAAACGCTACGACGCGGCCATCAAAAAATGGGAAAGCGCCAGACGCTGCTCCGACGCCGCCAAATGTAAAGATCTGGATAATCTGATTGCAAAAGCAAAAAAGGAAAAAGACAAGCCGGCGCACCAAAAAACGACCCCGGCAAAGACCAACCCCGGCAAGAAACAGACCACAACCACTACTAAACCCAAAACGCCCGCCCCCGACCGCTTCGTCAAAATCGAAGGAGGCACCTTCCAAATGGGAGACATTATGGGGGATAAAGCATACGACAACGAAACCCTACACCCGGTAACGGTGAGCACCTTTTACCTGTCGCCTTATGAGGTAACCTTCGAAGAATACGACCGCTACTGCGAAGCCACCGGCAAAGAAAAGCCAGGCGACCAGGGCTGGGGCCGCGGCAAGCGCCCGGTGATCAAAGTGAGTTGGTACGATGCAGTAGAGTACTGCAATTGGCGGAGCCGGCAAGCAAATTTGAAACCGGTATATACCATCAACGGCACAAATGTAAGCGCCGACTGGAGCGCCAACGGCTACCGCCTGCCCACCGAAGCCGAATGGGAATACGCCGCCCGTGCAGTGAACGGGAGGGGTGGAGGCAAAGTGCGCTTCGGCAACGGCAAGGATATCGCCGACCCGAAGGAGATTAATTTTGAGGGCAGTAAAGAATATAAAGAACCTTATTCTATTGTGGGCGAATACCGTGGCAAAACCACCCACGTAGGAAACCTTTCCCCCAACAGTCTGGGCCTTTACGATATGAGCGGCAACGTAAGGGAGTGGTGCTGGGACTGGTACGACACTTATCCAACAAGCTCCCAAACTGATCCCAAAGGGCCTGGTAGTGGCTCCGTCCGGGTTCGCCGTGGCGGGTCGTGGAGCAGCTACCCCGTCGTCGCGCGTTGCGCTAGCCGGAGCAACGTCACCCCGGACAGCCGCCTCGGCTACCTCGGCTTTCGCCTCGCCAAGGCGGCTCGTTAGTTTTTGGGTTTTTTACCTTTTTACCTTGTTCGGCTTGGGTGTCTGAATCACGGATTACGCGGATTTTTTCGGTTGTCGGTTATCGGTTGTGAGTTATTTTAATGATAAATCAAACATCCTTTCGCATCCTTCAAAATCCCCCAAATCCTGGTTAAAAATTCCAATGCAGCCGACTGCCCAGGCATGTTCGTTTCGACTCCGCTCAACGAAAGGCCCGGTCTGCTCTGCCGGTCATTGAGCGGAGTCGAAATGAGCGACCACCAGGCATGTTCGTTTCGATTCTGCTCAACAAACGGCCCGGTCTGCTCTGCCGGTCATTGAGCGGAGTCGAAATGAGCGACCACCAGACATGTTCGTTTCGACTCCGCTCAACGAACGGCCCGGCCTGCTATGCCGGTCATTGAGCGGAGTCGAAATGAGCGACCACCAGGCATGTTCGTTTCGACTCCGCTCAACGAACGGCCCGGCCTGCTATGCCGGTCATTGAGCGGAGTCGAAATGAGCGACCGCCAGGCATGTTCGTTTCGACTCCGCTCAACGAACGGCCCGGCCTGCTATGCCGGTCATTGAGCGGAGTCGAAATGACCGACTACCAGACATGTTCGTTTCGACTCCGCTTAACGAACGGCCCGGTCTGCTATGCCGGTCATTGAGCGGAGTCGAAATGAGCGACCACCAGGCATGTTCGTTTCGACTCCGCTCAACGAACGGCCCGGCCTGCTATGCCGGTCATTGAGCGGAGTCGAAATGAGCGACTGCCCAGGCATGTTCGTTTCGACTCCGCTCAACGAACGGCCATCGATAACAGGATAGTTCAGGAGGTGATTTTGAGATCACCACCTGAATTGTCGCCGCAGTTTTTCCTTTCCGTGAAATCCGGCTAATCTGTGTAATCCGCGATTCTGGCACCGTTGTCAGAATCGCGGATTACGCGGATTTTTTGGATTTCAGGGAATTTTTCCGGGCAAATAACGCATCGCAAAGTCACGAGTCGCAAAGTCTAAAACCGATCCAACCGATACACAAACGTATTGTCTTCCCCAAATGTGCGTCTTTCTACAAATTGAAAGCCGAGTCGCTCATAAAAGCGGTGGGCGGCTGTGTTGGAAGCCAGGGGGTCGATGAGCACGGCGGTGACGGCGGGGTCGGCAAAGCAGCGTTCCAGCGCAAGGCGCATCATCTGGGTACCGTAGCCCTTGTTGGTATCCGATTCTTCGCCGATCCAGATGTCGATGGCGCGCAGGTTGTCGGCCACGTCTTCGCCCCAGTAGTGCGTTTCTTCGCGCTTGGGGTCGATGATCTGGATAAATCCGATGGGCCTGCCGTTTGCTTCCGCGATCAATTGTTCGCGCCAATCGGGGTGGCGCAGCAATTCAGTTTCCCATTCCCAGTCGTCGTTGGGGTCGGATTCGATGACGTGGGGCTGCTCGTCCCAGTGTTGCAGCAGGGGTAAATCGTCGATGGTGGGGGGTCTGAGGGTGATCATTGGGAAGGTTTATGAGGGTTTAGGGGGAAAATATACACTTTTACCCCTAATAATCCCTCATACCCTCTCATCAACCCTCATAAACTTTTCCTAAAACCCCAACCCCACATGCAATCCCCCGATTTGCGTATAACCCGAATTTTTCGCGGGGCCGAAACGCCCGGGCGCCACCAGTTCAATAAAAAAGGTGTGTCCTTTGCCTGTGGGGAAAGATTTGTTGAGCAGGGGAGTAAAACCAAATTGACCTGTGCCGGTTTCGAATGCAAATCTAACACCGAACGTAAATCCTTTTGAAAGGGGGATTAGTACGCCCGGATGAAATAACAAATGGACGTCGTATGCCCGGCTTGAATTGAGGTAGGGTTTGACAAATGGGACAAACTCCAGGTCGAATTTCAGTTTGCCGGGCGTATGAAAAGTAATTCCTATCGGAAAACCGATTGCATAAAAACTGGATTGGGTCAGGTAATCGATTTCACCCTGATGCGCAGCAAAAATGGGTTGTACTACGCCAACATGATATCCCGCAACGCCGCGGTTTGCAATAGAATCCTGTCCATTTGCGGAAAAAATAGAAAATAGGGTAGAGGCCATGATAATGAACATTATCTGTTTCATGATAGAGGCTATTTGTGCATTTTTTAAAGAGAGCCGGACAGCGTGCAATATCTGCCCGGCTCTTACCCAAAGTGATAGTATTCGCATGAAATCAATGCCAACAGACAGCGGTTAGACAGCAACAATTTCTTCTTCCGGCTGCAGGTGGTTTTCAGACTGAATGGGGTTATCTTCAAGGGGGGTATCGAGTTCTACTAAAGCATCGGTGGGCGTTTTCAGCGACCTGATTCTCGACACGATAAACCAGGTGAGGGGTATGACGCCGCCAAAAAAGAACAAAGTGGCGCCGATGCCGCGCATCCATGTAAGGGATTTAAACACGCCGCCGCCAATAAAGGCTTCCGAGCGTGCATACCAAAGCCCGTTATCTACAATTGACTTGAATTGGATCGCGCCGGCAGGGAATAAATCGAGGATTACCATCAGCATGAGTCCGGCGTTTATCGACCAGAAGGAAAACATGACCACTTTTTGGTTCCAGCGACTGGGCTTGAGCAATAACCTGGAAGCGAAAAGAAGCGCGGCCAGCGATATATTGCCATATACACCCATCAGTGCCGCGTGCGCGTGGTTGATCGTGAGGTAGGAGCCGTGCTCGAAGTAGTTCATAATGGGCAGGTTGACAATTATGCCCATGACGCCCGCGCCAAAGAAATTCCAAAAGTTGACAGCGATGAGAAACATAAACACTTCCGGAAATCCAAAATGGGGTATCTGTCTGCGCTCCACGCCATTAACAGCAAGCCTGGGCATGTTTTTAAAACGCCAGGCTTCGACGGTTAGCAGGATTAAGGGGACAAACTGCAATGTAGAAAATACCGACCCCAAGGCCATCGTGGCTACCGGTTTTGCATTCCAATAAAAGTTGTGGGATATCCCCAGCAAACCCGTACCCAGGAACAAAATGGTGGCAAAAAATACGACCCTGATCGCGGCCTGGCGGCTTACCAACCCCATCAGTACCATCAAATAGCTGACGATGACGGTGATGAATACTTCAAAAAAGGCTTCTACCCACATGTGAATGACCATCCATCGCCAAAAGTCGGCGATCACAAAGTTGGTCTCGGGTTTGCCGACAAACCCCGAGAGGAACAGCAGCGGGATGCCAATGACGGAATACATGATCCAGTTGGGCAGGTTCCAGGGCTCTCCTTTGATGAAGGCCGGCCTGACCCCCCTGAATACTACGATTCCCCACAGCACAAAGATGCCCATGAGCAATACCTGGTATATCCGCCCAAAATCGACGTATTCCCAGCCCTGGTGCCCTAGCAGGTACCACCAGTTGCCCAGGAGACCTTTCGGACCCATCACCATGCCGGCCAATGAACCGCCAACCAGAACAAATAGCATCACAAACAACAAATTGATGAGAGGCAATTGACCGGGTATTTCTTTTTTAGATAAAATGGGTAGAATAAAAATAGAGGAGGCTATCCAGCAGGTAGAGATCCAATAGAGCGCCAGCATCAGGTGCCAACTGCGGGAAAGAGTCACCGGGAAAGCTTCAGAAGTATGAATGCCGAAAAATCCCAGGAAGTTGACGAAATCGTTGATGGTGATTATTCCGCTCGACACTTGTATAAAAAACAGGAGGATAGCCACAGCGAAAAATTTGTAAGTAGCCTTTTGAGTTCGGGTAGGTTTGAAATTGCCCACCCGTTCAGCGGTGAGCAAGTCTTTTTCGGAGGGTTTGAAAAACTTGTTGGGCAACTGGTTGTACTGGCCGATAAAATACAATACAATACCGCAGGCAAGTACAAAACCCAGCAGACCTAATACGCTCCACAGTATTACCGGAGAGGTAGGCGTATTGCCGGCGGCGGCGTCGTAAGGCCAGTTGTGGGTATAGCTGAAATTTTTACCGGGGCGCTCTACGGCACAGACCCAGGCGCCCCAGAAAAAGAAGGAGGCCAGGTCTTCTACCTCCCCTTTGTTTGTAATATAATTCCGGGGGGGGAATGAGCCTTCGGTATTGTGGTCAATAAAAATGCCCGAGTAATAGCCCTTCAGCTTTTCGAGGGCATAGGTTTGAGCATCGGTGAGGGTTACTATATTATCCGACTTTATGTACCTGTTTTCCTTAAGCTCTGATTTTATGTTTTCGCCAATTATTTTCGCCTCCATGTCGGTGGCTTCACGGCCGTTCTCTTTTTGAAAAGTCTGCAGGTAATATTCATTCATGCTGACGGTTATCTGATGCAGGGCTTCCGCGGTGAAATCGGGGCCTCTCTGCGCGCCGTCGCCGAAAAACGAACCGTATTCCATCAGGGCGTACTTGTGGAATACCTTTTGCCCATCCTCTATCGTCTTCTGGTTTATCAATATCTGGCCTGAAGGCGATGTAAAGCCGGTCATGGGTGGAGCCTCGTTGTAGGTCTGGTAGCCGATCATGCCAACGCCGGCCAGGCTGATGATCAGGATGAACACCATAGGTTGCCACCAGTTTTTGGTGTTCATGAAATAGCTAATGCTCGAAGTGCCATTAGCGCCAACATGTTTCTCTTCTTTCATGGTTAGTTATTGTTTTTAGGTATAAAAAGTGTTTCATATACCCCTTTTCGGCTCAAGCCGCCGTGGCGGGGTAAGACCATGTAAAAGCACAAAAATAAGATTTAAGAGTATTATGTCTTAAAACAGAGAAAAAAAATATGGCCTCTTCAAAGCATTAATCGTCGGTTAATCTGAGCCGGTTTTCGCTGATCTTTGTACCCAACTCGGTCAGTGAGGTGGAGGCAAACTCGTTTTTCAGCGCTGCCTTGGTCACTTTCCAAAAGTCGTGAACGGGGCAGGGTTCGGCTTCGCCGCAGCCTGGCAGACCAAGCAGGCAGGTATCGAAAAAGTCTTCGCCGTCGAGGATTTTCACCACATCGATCAGGAAGATCTCATTCGGCGGCCTTTTCAGGGTAATCCCTCCGTTGGGGCCCCGGTACGATTCCAGCAGCCCTTGTTGAGTAAGCGATTGGAGTATTTTGGTCAAAAAATGGAAGGAAATATTCAGTTCTTCTGACATTTCCCTGATGCTAACGTAATCCCCATGTTTTTTATGGGCAACGATATATAGTAGCGCGCGTAGTCCGTATGCGCTTGCCTTTGATAATACCTTCACTTTGGATAAAACTGATTATTTAAGACGAATTTGTCTCAAAATAACGACAAATATTATTGCTGTGCAAGCGGTCGGGCAATTTTTAAGATAAAAAATATTCATTTAACCATTTGCATTAGCCGGCAATAGGCAATATTATTGCGGGTAAAGCATATTCAGGCTGTCAGGAGACACCTTCCGCATGCTTTCTAAAATTATCCAAAATAGCCTGCCAGCCGGTTTGCTGCAAATCCCAGGAATTCATGCTTTCCGGTTCAAAAGTTTCGATGATATGGGTTTCGCCATCCTGAGCTGAAAAATCGATTCGAACCTTCCTGTCGTCAGCCATTGTATAAGCTATCATTTTCAAGGGTTCAACGGCGGTATAGACGCCTTCAAAGTCAAAGCTCATGCTGCCGTCTTTTGCAGCCATCGTGGTTTTGAATGTACCGCCAACCGATAAGTCGTTTTCTGCATAGGGGGCATGCCAATCGTCCGAAGCCTGGCACCATTGGGTGATGTGCTCGGGCGAGGTCCAGCATGCCCATACTTTTTCTATAGGCGCTTGTACTTTAGCCGTGACGATGAGGGCAAAATTTTCGGCGAGTTGTTTGACAGCTTGTAGCGCTTTGGGAAAGGTTTCGCTGAAATAATCGGCATGACTTTCCACGATGTCTATTTCAACGAGCAGGGTAGTTGTGCCTCCGCTATGGGTAAGGGTATACATCTCTATTGCCCCGCTCCATGCCTTCATTTCATCGTTTTCGGGTTGCTCCTCGAAATCCTTCACCATGCCCAGGTGTTTGAATTTCATTACCTCGCCAGGCTTGCACTCCTCAATGATGCTGAACATGCCATCGCCGCCTGGGGCTAGAAAATGGATTTTACTGCCCTGATTCCAATCCGAAACGGCATAAGAACCTTCGTGAAAGACGCTGGCCCATTGGCGGTAAGACGGGTCGTTCCATAGCGTCCACCATACTTTGTCGGCAGGCGCATCGATGGCGATAGAAAATTGGAATCTTTTCATGGTGGGTGTGAGCTTGTTTATTGGTGAAACAATCGGGCGTATATTTTTAGATAACAAAAATAGTTTATTTTTTATAAAACAAAATGTATTTTAAGTTTATTTTTACATGAGATTATCAACGGAACCCATCGTGCTACCCAACCCGATCTGCCACCGGGAGTTGATTTGGGCATAGGGATGTGGGTTTTACATTATTTCTTGATTATCAAACGGCTAAATTACGCTTCAATTGCTCCACCAAACCCCGTAAGGCTTCAATCGACGCTTCTTTGCGCGCTCCTTGTTCCAGGGCCGTAGCGATACGAGCCGCGCCTGTCAGGCCCACAAACTCCAGTTGCGGCTTAATACTATGCGCCGCCTGAAAGATGCCTTCCCTATCCTCTTGTTGAAAAGCGTTTTCCAACTGTTCCATTTCCAGCGGGCACTGTGCTTTAAATTTTTGTAAAAAATGCTGCACTTGCTCCTCGTCGCCGGCGCAAAAGTCGCGCAGGAAGCTGAGGTCGAAAGGGCCATCGGAGTTTGCCGGGTTATGGTTCGTACTTTTATCAGATGATGCGGGTAGTGCCTCAACGGGGGTAAGTTGCAGCATCTCAGCGATGGCCGCCGCCAACTCCTGCGGTTTGAAGGGTTTGCCGAGGTGGCGGTTCATGCCCGATTCGAGGTTTTTTTCGATTTCTTCGGGAGTGGTGGAGGCTGAAAGGGCGATAATGGGGATCACTTGTTTGGCGCCTTCAAAATGCTGCCGGATGTATTGGGTGGCCTCTGTGCCGCTCATTTCAGGCATTTGCACGTCCATCAGGATGAGGTCGAAGTCCTGGTTTTCCAGCCGTTCGACGGCCTCTTTTTTTTACCTCATGATACCAATGCCGCATCCACATAAAACTTGGCGGCCCAGTTGAGATAACGCCACGGTTGGTAGGCGCCCCACAAGGGGCTGGAACCTGCGATGCCGCCCTGATACCCACTCAGCGGTATAATCGAAGGCGCTTTTTTGACTGCTGAATACAGCGAACCTGCCAGATATGCATAGCGCTCGTTGCCTGTTATTTGCGACAAGCGCAAAAAAGCGACGCTGAGCTGGGCGTGACCGGTGATACAAATAAATGAATAGTCACCTTCCCCCGAAGCGTCATATCGCCCCGCAATTTTTCCCGTCTGTTTGAAATTATCGGCGAGCTGATCGGCAATAGCGCAGGCGGTTTGCAATGCCGAATGGTCGTTCAGCAACGCAGCCACCTCCAACAAACCGCGCAAGGTATATGCAATAGTATGCGTTGTGGCCTGCTCGCCCGGCCGAAAAGCCGAGTGGGCAAAATATTCTCCGGGCTGCGATAAGTCGAGCAAATGCGGTATGGTGGGTTGCAAATCGTCGACGAGCTCTCGTTTGTTAAGCGAAATGGCCGTTTTGATTACCGCCCAAACCACATAGGAATGGTATGCCGGAATATACCCCGGCTGATAGGCATGGCTCGACCATACGCCTTGCTCGTCGCGCACTTCCAACAGCCAGTGGGCGGCGCGGCGGGCAGCTTCCAGATATCGCTCTTCTCCCGTTTCCCGCCAACTGCGCTCCAATCCGAAAAGGATCATCCCCGTGTCGAAGACCAGGGGCGCCCCTTTTTCACCTACACCCCCCGGAAAAGCTCCCGAAGGATGTTGCAATCCCAGCAGCCAGTCGGCGCACTGCAAGGCCAGGTCGCGCCATTGTTCTTCCTGAAAATGATGGGCACTGTCGAATAGGGTTTCAATGAGATAACCAGTTGTTTCAGGGTATGCCGACGCCCAGCCGCGAATGGGCGAATAATAGGCCGACGAGCCGCGCCCCCCGCAGGCTTCAATGCTGCGGCGCAGCCAATGTAGGGTAGGGTGACAGGGTGACAGGGTGACAGGGTGACAAGGTGACCAGCCGGTGCGGAGCGGGGTAGGGTTAGTCATAACCTTTTTTTAATAATAAATTAATGATTTTCAGGAGCTTATTGCCGGTTTTGTACACTCTGAAATGCGGTGTCTGCCGGGCGCCTAGCGACCGCGAAAAGTGCTCGGGGCCGGGCAGGATGCTGCCGCAAAGGTCAATTTGTTTTACTAAACCTGCCATTTGCCGTATAGCTTCCCAATACAAGAGGTGCAGGGCGGCGCTTTGCCGGCGCGTTTCTTTGATGGCGGCGAGCATAAAATAAGCCGTGTGGTGATCCCAGGTTACGTACAACCCCGCTATGTCTTCGCCTGTATGGTAGTCTTTGGCGAGGAATATACGCCGCTGGTTGCGCTGGGCAAGCGCCTGGTCGAGCCGCTCGAATACCTCGCGAGACACGGCAAAATCGCGTTGCGGATGCAGTTGGTAAATGGGGCCGGTGTTGTCGCCGGTTACTACGTTGACCTGGTTTTCCGCTTTTTTAATGTCGGTGCGCACGGTATTTTTAAAGCCGTCATAAATGGCGTCGAGGTTTGTTAAATTGTCAATAATATAGGTGTAATAGGTGGTCTGGCGGTAACCCTTCCAGTAAAAGGGCAGCCAGTTGGTGAAAGTAGAATAATACTGCTGGTTAAAAAAATGGACCGCCGGAAGTCCTTCGACGAGGTCGGTAATGACTTGTTTTTCATAGGCGTAAAGTCTTTCCTGTTTTGCGATGCGGTCGTCGGCGGGTTGTATCCAGGGGCCGATATAATCGGTAAGCGGGGGCATTTTGATAAATTGCAGTCCGAAGGCCCGGGTGAGGTAGTAGGGTAGGGCGCCGCAGATGCGGCCTTCGGCGTCGAAAGCGAGCGATACGTCCCAACTGCCGCCCGTGCAAACGGCGTCGAGCCACCAGGGTTGCATGTGCATGGGGAGCGGGGCGGACTGGCAGAATTGGGTATATTTACTTTTGTTATCCATCATATGGCGGAACAAGGGCACTGGTTTCGGGGTTTTCGCTGGTCGGCGCCGGCTACGGCGTTTACGGCGATTTTGCAGTTGGCGTTGGTAGGCGTGCTGGCTCGCCTGCTGTCGCCTGCCGATTTTGCGCTTGTCGCGCTGGCAGGCGTAGCGGTCAATATCCTTCTACAACTCCAAGTTGCCGGCATTAACGCGGCTATCATCCAGCGGGAGGAAAATACGCCGTTAGCGCTGCATTCCTTATTTTGGTTTAATATGAGTTTGGGGGTGGCGCTGTGCCTGGCTGCCGGCCTGGCCGGGGAAGGTTTGGCTGCCTATTACCACCGGCCCGAACTGGCGCCGGTAACCCGGCTGTATGCACTGGCTTTGCTTGTACAGGGCATCAGTGTGCAATTTAAGTCTCTTTTGCAAAAGCATTTGCATTTTGAGGTGTTGAGCTGGGGGGAAATGCTGGGCGGAATAGCCGGGTTTATCGCGGCTTTGGCCGTAGCCTTTTACCAGGCGGGGCCCTGGGCTTTGGTGGCGGGTTATTTGGCGCGGTATCTGGCAGAAGGGGGTTGGGTTGTTTGGCGCGGCTGGTCGATTTTTCGTCCTGCCTGGCGATTCGATTGGACATCCTTGCGTCCTTATCTCGATTTTGGAAGCCGGCATTGGGCCGAGCGTTTGGCTACGCTTGCGCTGGCCCAACTCGACGTATTGCTTGTGGGGCATTTTTTGGGCCTGGAGGTGCTGGGCCGCTACGATGTAGTCAAACGGCTCTTACTGCGGCCGGCGGGTTTGTTGGCTACGGCTATCGAAAAAGTCGCTTTTCCGGTGTTTTCCAGCAGTCAACGACAACCGGGGGAATTGAGAGCCAGTTATTATGGCATGCTGAGGCTTAGCTTATCACTGCTTTTTCCTGTTTATGCACTGCTTTTCGCTCTGGCGCCATTTGTGTTGAGACTTTATGCAGGGCCCGGCTGGGAAGAAGCTGCGCCGCTGTTTCGCGTAATGTGTTTATGGGGTGTTTGTCAGGTGTTTTTGCATCCGGTAGATAACCTGCTTTTGGCTACAGGGCGTATTCATTGGTGGTTTTGGATGGCTTTTGCACAGGCGCCTCTGTGGTGGCTGGCATTGGCCTGGGGCAGCGCATACGGTGTGAATACGGCTATTGGAATGTTGGTGGTTTTACAGGCGATTTTAGTGATTATAACGTATTGGAAAATAATAATCCCGTTATTACACCAGTCAAAAGGCAGACCATGACAATACCTTCCTTGCTTCGTAACCCGTGGGTATTATTTTTACCATTTCTGGTATTGTATGCTTGTATAACATGGCTTACCGCTTCTGCGGCATTGATGGGCGACGAGGGGCGCTACCTGGAGTTTGCAGGCAATTTATTGCAGGGGTATTATTCGCCAAAAGAAGGCTTCAGTTTGTGGAACGGCCCCGGCTATCCGATCGCCATTGCGCCTTTGGTGGCCGTTGGGGCGCCTCGATTTCTTATGCTGTTGGCCAATGCGGTGTTTCAGTACCTGTCGGTAGTTTTTTTATTTAAAACGCTCAATTTATTCCTGCACAGGCGGGCTGCCCTGGCCTTGACCATCGGCTGGGGACTGTATTTCACCGCGTATGAAACGCTGCCCTATGTGTTGTCGGATACTTTTGCCACTTTGTTGGCGACCTTGGCCGCCTATTTTACAATAAAAACCCTAAAGGACGGCAAAGGCGTCTGGAAGGCCGGATTGATCTGGGGCTGGCTGCTGCTTACCAAAGTCATTTTTGCCTATGTTTTCCCCCTTGTTTTGGGTTTAATTTTGATAAAAATAAAATCCCAAAACGCCAGAAAGTCCCTGGCGATCTTCGGCATAGCCTATCTGGTCGCGCTGCCCTATCTTTTTTATACTTACCAACTCACCGGCCGATGGTACTACTGGAGCGATTCGGGAGGCATGAGTCTGTATTGGATGAGCACGCCTTATCCGGATGAATACGGCGACTGGAATAACGAGCGATTTGTGGGGTATTTCAAAGGAATGGCATTGGGCGACGCCGCCACGGAAGCCTTAAAAGCCAGGCACCAGTCCGATTTCGACGAAATTTACCGATACGAAGGCCCGGCAAGAGATGATGTTTTTAAAAAGAAGGCGATAGCCAATATCAAAGCACACCCCGGCAAATACGCCCTCAACTGCCTGGCCAATGTGAGCCGGATGTTTTTTGGGTTTCCGATTTCTTACGTAGGGCTCAAACTTCACTATCTCGTCAGATTGGTACCGGGGTCTATCGTTTTTACGCTGATGCTGTTTTGTCTGTGGTATACCCCTTCTCTCTGGCGACAGATGCCTGCCGCTATCAAGATATTATTCGCGGCAGGAGTTATATATTTGGCGGGAAGTACCCTGCTGAGCGCCTATCCGCGCATGTTGTCGGTGATATTGCCTATGCTGCTGTGCTGGATGGGGTATGTGCTGGGTAATAGGGTAATTATTCGGGGTTGATGTGCTGATAATTAAAAATTAAAAATGAATAATGAATATCAGCAAATCAGCATCCCGACCTCCTTCCAGTCGGTACGGGACTCTCTTCGGTCGCATCAGCAAATCAGCACATCAGCACATCAGCACATCAGCAAATCAGCACATTGAACTATGCAGAATTTCTTGACCACCGCTTTCCTCTCCTGGTTGCTGACCTACGCAGCAGGGTGGCTGCTATGGCTACCGTTTAGCGGGCAGCGCAAGTTGGAAGGGGCTTCCGTGTTTTTTTTTAAAATGGCGTTGGGCTGGATAGGGCTGACTACGCTTTCCGCTTTGTATTGCACGGGGGGAATTACAATTATGAGTGGGGCGGTCGTACTTTATGCATGGGCCTGGTTGACAAACCGGCGTGAAAGGCAGGCGGTGCGGTTTTCTCTGGAGTGGCGGGAAGGGCTGGCGGGGTTGTTTATTTTGTTTAGCACAATTGGCTTTCAATTTATTCGCAACCAATATTTTGATACTGAATTAACCTGGCTGTCGTATTGCGACTACGGCGTCTACGCTGCCATGATAGAATACCTGCCCAAAGCCGGCGTGGAAGTATCCTGGCCCTGGTACGAATTGTTCGACGTGTCGGCGCGGGGGCTTGTGCAGCCCTATCATTATGCCGATTCGTGGTATGCGGTGGCCATCAATACATGGTCGGGTGGGGAGAATGCCCTGGCGATATACATTTATTGTTTCATTCCGGTGTTGGTATCCATCGGTTTTTCGGGGTTATCAGCCTTGTGCAGGGTAGCGGCCCGGCGCAGCGGGCCCCTGGCCTGGCCCGAGCTGGCCGTAGCCTTTTTCGGGGTTTTTATTCACGGCTGCCTCGCGCCGGCATTCAAATTCCTGCACGCGCACAGTCTGAATATCCTCACCTCCCCCAAAATCGCCCTGCTGAGCATCCCCCTGGCCATGATCTGGATTTTGTGGCTACGCGGTTTGCGACCATACGCTATCCTCGTGGCGGCATTTATTCCCCTGGCCAATGTGTTATACGCACCAGTTGTTTTACCGGCGTTTTTTATAATGGCTATTTTTTTTAAATCAAGGTTAGCGGTAAACGCTAACCCAACGACTAGGTTAGCGGTAAACGCTAACCCAACATCAAGCATCAAAGGCGTTCTTCCGTTGTTATTTTCAGCGTTGTTCATAGTGGCATTTTATTATTTCCTGGGCAACTTTGATACCTCGTCAAATCCAGTTGCGCCGCGGGGTGGGCATTCCTACGCCTATTGGTTCCTGCGCCGAATGACGGCTACGCCGGTGCGGCATTTGATCAGTTATTTCCCCTTGTACCTGGTATTTGGATTATTATTTTATAAAAGAAAAAAAATACTCGCCCGGGAATGGGAAGTGGGCGTATCGGCTATTTTACTGCTGTTTTTTAGCACCCTGACGGCAGCATTTATGAATAATTTTAGCGAAGGGTTTCAATTTCACATACTCACCTACAATCCGGTTTCACAATTGGGTATCGTGTTTGGAGTGGGTTTGCTGCTGTATTATAATTGGGCGGGCTGTTGGAAACGCTTAGCTTTGGGCTTGGCGGCGATACAGGCCATAGTGGCATTTGCGGTATTATTCACCTCGTTTCACCAGCGTGATAGTGCGGTTGACAAAACATTTGCAGCTAAAGTTTCTATTTTATTAAAAAATAAAAACCCCATCGGCGTGTATTTTCAAAATCCTTCATTGATAACCACTTATTCCGCCGACCCGCGGATGTGTTATATTTGCAACCTGTTGAAGGCAACTGGCCCGGGGCGTTGGGCTAATGACCTGGCGGTGCACGAAGACTTGGATCAACTGCCCTTCCCTGAGCGGAAAACGGCCATTGCCAATTCGCCCTTTTATCGTTTTTTGGATAAACAAAAAAAATCGGGTGAATACGCGGGTTATGCGGCGGCGCAATTAGCATTTGTAGACCGCTACGGCGTAGATTACGTACTGGTAGAAAACGGCACGACGGCGCCCCGGGGCATTTTGTCGTGTACGGATACCCTCCTCGTTGAACCTTATTCCGGCACCCAACTTCTTATTTTAAAAAGGCCATGCGTTTCCTCGTCATCACAGCCACCTACCACCCCGCGATAAACCCCAACGTGTTTCGCTGGTCGGCCATCGCTGCGCAGTGGGTTGCGCAGGGCCACGAAGTACACGTGTTGTGCACGCACCGCAGCGGCAGCCCTGACGTGGAAAACCTCGACGGCGTGCAGGTGCATCGCAGCGGCCAGAACTCGCTGCTCGACTGGGTTTACAACATGCTGGGACTGCAACGGCGGCGCGGCGAGGCCGGCGGCGACCATCCGGCCCGCCAAGGGCGGCTGCGCCGCGCCCTGGAGAAACTCGTCGACCTGACCTGGAGGAGCATGTATTGGCCCGACGGCCGCTGTCTGTGGTACCTGCCCGGCAGGCGCACTGCGCTCGACTTGCAGTCCAAACACGATTTTGATTTGATGATCAGCGTGGGCTTGCCTTTTACTTCGCATCTTATTGCGGGCGCCGTCAAACGCCGGTTTTCCGCCGTGCGTTGGGTGATGGACATCGAAGATCCTTTTTGTTTTTCGGAAGAATTTTATGTCAACAATTTTAGATTATACCGGCGCTTGAATTACTACGCCGAAAGCAGGGTGTTGCAGCAGTGCGATGCGGTAACTGTGACGGTTGAACAAGCCCGGCAGCGCTACCTGGAGGCCTTCCCCTGGCTGGCCGGCAAGATCAGCGTGGCGCCGCCGGTATACAGTCTGCCGACGACTGAAGGGCGGCCTTTAAAAGATACCGGGGGTGTACTTTACCTGGCCTACTTTGGCGCCTTTTACCACCGCATTCGCACGCCCGATGCGTTATTGGCTGTCTTTGACCGATTGCTGGCGTTGTATCCTGAATGGCGCCATCGCCTTCATCTGCACTTTTACGGTGAAATAGCGCCCGCTTTTTTGCCGGCTTTTCAGCGTTACGCACGACTGCAACCCATGCTGAAACTCCACGGTCTGGTACACCGCCATGCGGCGGCCCAGGCCATGTCGGCAGCCGATGCGCTGATCAACGTGAGCAATACCACAACCTACCACCTGCCCAGCAAATGCGTAGATTACCTGGCAAGCGGATTGCCGGTTGTCAATATTTGTTATCATGAAAATGACCCCTTTACCGAATTTATGGGCGATTACCCCTTGCATTTGCCCTTGGTATGGAAAAATGGCATAGATATAGACGAGCTGGCAAAGCAACTCCACCATTTTTTGAAACAACAAAATGGCCAAACCGTGCCATCCGAGACGCTGCGGGGCCGCTTGGAGTTTTATCAGCCGGAGGTACTGGCGAAAATGTACCTGTCGTTTCACTAATCGCCTTCATTTATTAGTAATAACTACCTTTGCCAAAAAAGTGCTATGGATGAGCTTGAAGCTGAAAATCCTGACTTGCTGCCCGAACCCGGTGAAGATCGAATCGAACCGCCCCGGTATGACTGGCCGCCCGCATATATCCTGATATTGTTGCTCACGGCTATTTTGGTAGGTTCGGTGCTGGGCGCCTTGTTGGCAGAAATGATATGCCGGCTCAACGGTACCACGGTAGAAACGCTGATCAACTCCCTGAATATCGACAGCCCGCTGGCCGATCGCAATTTGTCGAGATGGGTAAACGGAGCGGCACACATAGCTACTTTCACGCTGCCTGCGCTGGCGGTCGCGATCGTATTATACCGGCGCCGCTGGGCCCCGTTTTTGGCGATCGACAAATCGCCGGATTTTCGCTATTTGTTGGCCGGCGTATTATTTATTATCAGTGCTTTTCCGTTAGTGCAGTGGTTGTATTGGGTAAATAAAACCTACATCCCCATGCCCGAAGCATGGCGTCAGCTGGAAAATTCTACGCAGGACATGGTTGAGGCCTTGTTGGTCATGAACAGCCCAGGTGAATTTTGGCTTTCGATATTCATCGTAGCGGTACTCCCGGCTGTTGGCGAAGAATTATTATTCCGGGGCGTCATACAGCCGCAATTAGAGCGCTGGTTTAAGCAGCCGCATTTGGCGATAGCCGTAACTGCATTGGTATTCAGTATCATACATTTTCAGTTTGAGGGTTTTTTGCCGCGTTTTGCCCTGGGTGTAGTACTCGGCTACCTGGCCTGGTGGAGTCGCAGTTTGTGGCCGGCCATTGTGGCCCATTTTGCATTCAACGGTGTACAAGTATTAGCTACGTTTTTCTTTGCCGAAGAGATTGACAAGGCAAAGCTCGAAGAACAGTCGCCCAACCTGCTTATGGTGCTCACTTCAATAGTAGTGATGATGGCCATAGGCCAATATTTAAAAAAAACTAACTTGCAGCGCCAATAAACAGCCATGCAGACATTGATTAAGCGAACCATCACGGGGTTGCTCTTTACAAGTATAACTATAGGCGGCATTTATGCGAGTCCCTATACTTTCCTGGCGCTTTTTGCGCTCATCAGTGTGTTGTGCCTGCGAGAATATTTGGGCATAGTACTTCACAGGGAATCTCCACAGCACGGCCTTCGACTAGTGATGGGTTTTGTGCTGGGGCTGGCGCCGGTGGCCATCAGTATTGGCTGGGTATGGCCGGAGGGCAGGGTTGAGAGGCTTGACTTGTCGCAAATAGTACTTGTTGTATTGGTGATGGGGGCGTTTATAACAGAAATGTTCAGCCAGGCAGAGCGCCCCATCGAGTCGGTTGCATCACTGGTGCTGGGCATGTTATATATCGGAGTACCTTTTGCTTTGCTCAATCTGATCGCATTTGAGGGGGGCGAGTACCATCCCCATTTGGTTTTCGGCTTGTTGTTGCTCACCTGGATGAATGACACGGCGGCGTATGCTTTTGGATCTTTATGGGGCAAAAGGCCTTTATTTCCGCGCATTTCGCCCAAAAAGACCTGGGAAGGAACCCTGGGCGGTGTTTTTTCAACGCTATTATTCTCTTTTGCACTGGCATACTGGTTTCCGGAGTGGAGCGGGCTGGACTGGTTTGTGTTGGCATTCATCGTTGTGTTGTTCGGTTCCCTGGGCGACCTGGTAGAATCCATGCTCAAGCGCAGTTACCATAAAAAAGATTCCAGCGCATTGTTGCCCGGCCACGGCGGCTTGCTCGATCGCTTCGACTCCTTTATCTTTATGTTGCCCTTTGCTGCTGCGTATTTGATTTGGTTTACCTAAATCCTCATACAAAATGACCATACACCGGGAAGGATATCGCATTTTGGGTTCATTGGCCGGCATACTTATCGTTTTAATATTGCTGGTAAGCTGGCTGGCATCGGCATTGGTAATGGCGGCGGTTATTAGTTCACTGGTTTTTTTTCTGTTGATTTTGCAATTTTTTCGACACCCCAAACGCCTGATTCCCAGGTTTGACGACCAGTTGGTATACGCGCCGGCCGATGGCAAAGTGGTAGTGATTGAAGAGGTTGACGAACCCGAATATTTCAAAGACAAGCGGCTCCAGGTATCCATTTTTATGTCGCCGCTTAATGTGCATGTCAATCGCAATCCCATTGGGGGGGTAGTGCGCTACAATGCGTATCATGCCGGTAAATACCTGGTGGCCTGGCACCCTAAGTCGTCTACTGAAAATGAGCGCACCACCGTAGTCATCGACAATGGAAAGCGGGAAGTGCTGCTGCGACAAATCGCCGGCGCCTTGGCAAAGCGCATCAAAAATTACCTCAAAGAAGGCGAAACGGTAACCCAGGGTAGCGAGATGGGCTTTATCTCGTTTGGTTCCCGTGTGGATGTGTTGCTGCCGCTTGATACCGAGGTAAAGGTGAAAATCGGCGATGTGGTGAAGGGGAATTTGACGGTGATTGCTCAGTTAGCGGTCTGACCGCTGGCAAGGAAAACTGCTCAGTTAGCGGTCTGACCGCTGGCAAGGAAAACTGCTCAGCTAGCGGTCTGACCGCTGGCAAGGAAAACTGCTCAGTTAGCGGTCTGACCGCTTGCAAAGAAATGCGGAAGATAATTCACATTGACATGGACGCCTTCTACGCCTCCGTAGAGCAACGCGACAACCCCGAGTTGCGGGGCAAACCCGTGGCGGTAGGTGGCGCGGGGCGCCGGGGCGTAGTAGCTTCGGCCAGCTACGAGGCACGGCGCTACGGGGTGCGCTCCGCCATGCCGGGCATTACCGCCCAGCGATTATGCCCGGAAATTATCTTCGTCAAGTCGCATTTTGAAACCTATCGCGAAGTATCCAGGCAGATACGCGATATTTTCCTGGAATACACCGACCTCGTAGAACCGCTGTCGCTCGACGAGGCTTATCTCGATGTCACCGAAACCAAAATGGGGCCCCCCTCAGCTACGCTGATCGCCGAAGAAATCCGCCGGCGTATTTACGAGACTACGGGACTCACCGCTTCGGCGGGCGTTTCATTTAATAAATTTCTGGCCAAAGTAGCCTCCGATATCAATAAGCCCAACGGCATCAAGGTAATCACCCCCGAAGAAGCCCCCGCTTTTCTCGATGCCCTGCCGGTAGAAAAATTTCACGGCATCGGCAAAGTAACCGCCGAACGAATGCACAAAATGGGGGTAGCCACCGGCGCCGACCTCAAAACATGGAGCGAAATAGAACTGGTACAGCGCTTTGGCAAGGCGGGGCGCCACTACTACCGCATCGTGCGCGCCGACGACGAACGCCCCGTGGACCCCCGTCGCATCCGCAAATCAATCGGCGCCGAACGCACCTTTGATGAAGACCTGAGCGACCTGGCCATTATGAAGGAAAAACTGGCCTACCTGGCCGGCATCGTGCATGAATACATGGCAAAAACTGACAATTTTGGCCGCACGGTGACCGTCAAAATCAAAATGGCCGATTTCAGACAAATCACCCGCTCTAAATCTTTCGGCGGCGAGGTGAAACTACTGGCCGACCTCGTAGCCGCTACCCACGAGCTACTCGACCACAACCGAGAGGAGATCGACAGCGTGCGACTGCTCGGCGTGGCCGTGTCCAACCTGGAAAAAGAGCACAGCGGCGAGGGGATTCAGCTCAAGCTGCCGTTTCTCAGCTAGCGGCCTGACCGCTAACAGAGCAACTTCCCCTCTTGCGGTCAGACCGCTAGCCCTACTAACTTTTGTCATTTCTAAATTGGTGAGTTTGTATTAATTTGAAGCTCTTAGCTTTCAAAAATATGCTTGCCATGAAAAATAGAATAAAACTGGTTTTTGTACTTGTAGCCTTGCTCACTTGGGCCATTACCGGCAGCTACTCATGTCGCCAAACTTCTGAAAAGCAAGGGGAAAAAGCGATGGAGGAAATGATTGAACAAGGAGGCAATACCAATGCGGATGTAGATATTGAAGAAAACAAGGTCACAATTGAGTCCGACCAGGGAAAAGTCGAAATCAGCAATACCGGGGAAGAAACATGGCCCGATGACATACCTGACATAGTACCTGAATTAAAAACAGGTAAGATTACCGGCATTACTAGAAGCAATGCGGAGGGGGTGAAAAATTGGATGGTACGTTATAACGAGGTACCAATTGAAGAATTGGACAAATATAACGCAACGCTCAAGGCAAAAGGGTTTAAGACAATGACTATGAAGACCGGCAAAGGAGGTATGGTCAATGGTGAAAAAGACAAGCTCCTTGTTATTTTGACGGTAGCACCAGAAATGAGCGCGATAAGTATTGCAGAAAATAATGATTGATTCCCTGGCTGGCGGTTGCCCAGCTAGCGGTCAGACCGCTAACAGAGCAACTTCCCAGCTAGCGGTCAGACCGCTAACAAGAGGTACTTGTTCTTCTTTCCATTTTCTAACATGATATACTTCCCGTGCAAAAGCGCTTCCGGGCTAATTACCTTTTCATGACTGGTAATTTTTTCCTTGTTCACGCTAATGGCATTGTTCTGAATGGCCTTGCGCGCTTCGCTTTTGGATGGGGTAATCGAGGTATGCTCGGCCAGGAGATCTACGATGTTGACCCCGTCGGAAAGGAGGGCAGCAGGTATTTGGAAAGAGGGGATTTCCTGCGCTACGGTATCCAATTCAGCCGTGCTGAGTGCTGACAAGGCGTCTTTATCCGACTTGCCACCAAATAATAATTCCGACACTTTGAGCACCGACGTATAGTCCTCCTCCGAATGCACGCGTTTGGTGAGTTCTTCGGCCAGCAGGCGTTTGAGCTCGCGGGGATTGTCGGCGTGTTGGCTTTCCAGGGCTTCCACTTCTTCGCGGCTGCGCAGGGTGAAAGTGCGGAAAAACCTGGACAAGTCGGCATCGGCGCAGTTGATCCAGAACTGGTAGAACTTGTACGGCGAGGTCATTTCCGGGTCTAGCCAGATATTGCCTGCTTCCGATTTGCCGAATTTCGAGCCGTCAGCCTTGGTGAGCAAAGGAGCCGTCAGGGCGAAAGCCTTGGCTTCCAGGTTGCGGCGGATAAACTCCGTGCCGGCAGTGATGTTGCCCCACTGGTCGGAGCCTCCCATTTGCAGTCGGCAGTGGTGCAGGTCGTAGAGGCGCTGGTAGTCATATGCCTGCAGCAACTGGTAGCTGAATTCGGTGTAGGAGATGCCGGTCTCCAGGCGTTTTTGCACCGATTCTTTCGACATCATGTAATTGACCGTGAGCGTCTTTCCTACGTCGCGCAGGAAATCGAGCACTTTCATATCTTTATAAAAATCGAGATTATTGACCAACTCGGCCTTGTTGGGCACGCCTTCAAAATCCAGAAATTTTTTCAGCTGTTCCTGCTGGCGCGCCAGGTTGGCGTCGAGTTCGTCGTATGATTTCAGCTCGCGTTCTTTGTCTTTGCCCGAAGGGTCGCCGATGCGGCCGGTGGCGCCCCCCATCAGTGCGATGGGCTTGTGCCCCGACAATTGGAACAGTTTCAGCAGCATGATAGGCACAAAGTTGCCGATCGTCAGCGAAGGCGCCGTGGGGTCAAAACCGATATAACCCGTCATCGGGCCGGCGGCGAGCGCTTCTTCCAGTCCGGGGGTGATGTCCTGCAACATACCCCGCCAGCGCAGTTCTTCGATAAAATTCATAATTGGTGTCGTTAGCTTGTAAGGGTGCAAAAATAATATATTCTGTGAACAACGCTACAGGCCGGGTCGTTCCCTTCGCGTTGGGTAGTTTTATTAATTTAATTGTTGGTATTAAAAATACCCCCTACCTTCGCCACATCTGATACGCATGAATTTCGAATATTACATAGCGCGCAAAGTAGCCCGTGCCGGGCAGCAGTCGTTCTCGCGGCTTATCATTCGCATTGCCGTGGTGGCGGTGGCGCTGAGCGTGACCGTGATGATCGTGTCCACGGCCTTGATCACCGGGTTTAAACGCGAAATCAGCAGCAAAATTTTCGGCTTCTGGGGGCATATCCATATCACCGACCCCGATATCAACCGCTCTTTACTCGAAATTTACCCCATTAGCAAAAAACAAGACTTTTACCCCTCGCTCGATACGCTCCGCAAGGTTACCTATATTGAAACCCGAAATATTCTGGGTTACGAATTGGAGCGCGAAATAGATACCAAAGGCGGCATACGCCATATCCAGACCTACGTCATCAAACCCGGTATTATCAAGTCTAAACAAGAGATTGAAGGTATCATATTGAAAGGCGTGGGCAGTGATTTCGACTGGCATTTTATGCAGCGCTTTATCCAAAAGGGGCGCCCGCTCAGTTTGTCGGATAGCACCGCTTCGCAGGAAATCCTGATCTCGCAGCAAACCGCCGACCGCTTGAAAGTAAACGTAGACGACCGGTTTATTATCCACTTTGTGGAGCGAGGCGAACAAATACGGCGAAGGTTTACGGTCAGTGGCATTTACAAAACCGGACTCGAGGAATACGACCGCAAATTTGCTATTGTCGATATCCGGCAGGTGCAGCAGATTTTGGGCTGGAAACCCGACGAAGTAAGCGGATTCGAGGTGTTTATCGACGATATCGACGACCTCCAGATCCTCAATGAGTATATTTATTACGAACAACTGCCCACCGATCTATACGCCGAAACTATCCGCGATAAATTTCCCGAAATATTCGAATGGCTCGAATTACAAGATATTAACGAGGTGGTCATCCTCGCCCTGATGGTCATTGTAGCCATTATTAATATGGTCACCGCCCTGCTTATCCTCATCCTCGAACGCACCAATATGATCGGCATTCTCAAGGCGATGGGCAGCGGCAATTGGAGTATTCGCAAAATTTTCCTCTATTACGCCGGCTATATTATCCTGGTCGGCCTGTTCTGGGGCAATTTCATCGGCATCGGGCTTTGCCTGCTGCAGGACAATTTCGAGCTCATCAAACTCGATGAAGCCAATTATTATCTTTCGGTGGCCCCCATCGAATTGCAGCCTGCCGCTATTTTGTTGATCAATGCCGGCACACTGCTGGTTACGCTGTCTTTCCTCGTCATCCCCTCTTACCTGGTTACGCGCATCAGCCCGGTGAAAGCGATCCGGTTTAAGTGATGTTGTAGGTTGTAAGTTGTAAGTTACATACCTACAACCTACAACCTACAACCTACAACCAAGTCCCAGGAAAACGCCCTTTCGTCGAACTTTATAGGTCAAAGCGATCTGCGCGCCTATTTTCGTGGCGTTTCCACCAAAACGATAAAACCCTATGCAGCTTGTCATTCAACATTTATCCAAAACATACGCCAACGGCGTTCGCGCATTAGACGACGTATCCCTCGAGATTCCGACGGGCATGTTCGGCTTGCTGGGGCCCAACGGCGCCGGCAAATCGACGCTCATGCGCACGCTGGCCACTTTGCAGGATGCCGATAGCGGCAGCGTTACGCTCGGTGATATCGACGTGCTCAACGACAAGGGAGCGGTGCGCAAAATCCTGGGCTACCTGCCGCAGGAGTTTGGCGTATACCCCAAAATTTCCGCATATGCCATGCTCGATCACCTCGCAGTGCTGAAGGGCATCTCGAATAACGGCCAACGCAAAGAGTTGGTAGAAGCCCTGCTGCAACGGGTAAACCTCTGGGATCACCGCAAAAAAGCGGTGTCGGGCTATTCCGGGGGCATGCGGCAGCGCTTTGGCATCGCCCAGGCGCTCATCGGCTCGCCAAGGCTTATCATTGTTGACGAACCCACCGCCGGACTCGACCCCGGCGAGCGCAACCGCTTCTACAACCTGCTTTCCGAAATCGGCGAAAATGTGATTGTCATCCTCTCTACGCATATCGTCGAAGACGTCATGGAGCTTTGTACTAATATGGCCATTATCGACAAAGGCAAGCTGCTTTACGCCGGCGCGCCAGGTGCGGCCGTAGCAGCCTTGAGCGGGAAAATTTGGGCGAAAGCCATCTCGAAATCAGAGATAGAAACCTATGCCCAACGCTACGCCATTATCTCGAGTAAACTCGTGGCTGGCAAGCCTTTTATCCACGTCTTTAGCGAAACCGACCCCGGCGATGGCTTTGCAGCCGAACAACCCGACCTGGAAGACGTCTTTTTTAGCAAAATCCTGTTGAACCAATGAGCTGGAATATCTTCAAATTCGAACTCCGCTACTGGCTTCGACAGCCGATGGTGTACGTGTTTTTCCTGCTCGTAGGCGTGATGCTGTTTTTTGCCGTGTCGAGCGAAAATGTGACGATAGGTAGCCCCATTGGCAACGTACACCGCAATGCGCCTTTTGTGGTGCAAAATTTCTATTCGGTGATGTCGCTGCTTATGATGCTGATGGTAGCCGCCTTTGTGCAAGGAGCAGCACTGCGCGATTTTGCCTATAATACCCACCAAATCGTTTTTTCTACCCCACTGAAAAAATATGCCTACCTCATGGGCCGCTTCTGGGGCTCCGTGGCTGTAGCCCTCATTCCCACACTTGGCGTATCAGCAGGTATCTTGATCGGCGCCCTGATGCCCTGGCTCGACCCCGCTCGCATCGGTGATACTTACTGGAGCTCGCATCTCAACGGCTTATTGGTTTTTGCTATCCCTAATACGATATTTACCGCCGCCATTGTTTTTGCTATCGCAGCCATAAGCCGCAGCGCTATTGCCTCGTTTATGGGTACGATCGTCCTGCTGGTGGGGTATCTCATTGCCGGCAATATGATATCCGACCTCGACAATGAGTGGCTGGCGGTGTTTACCGATCCTTTCGGCATCAGACCCTTTGATCTGGCTACCAAATATTGGACGGTTGACGATAGAAATACCCAATCGATCGGACTCACCGGACTAATGCTGATCAATAGAGTGGTCTGGCTCGGGATAGGACTTATTATCCTTGCCCTGGCCTGCTGGCGCTTTTCTTTTTCTGAAAAATTGCGTGCCGCCAAAAAATCAACGCAGGCGCCCGACGCCGAACTCAAACCGGTTTTTGCCGCGTTAAAAGCATTGCCGCAGGTCGATGTCGCACACCAGAAACCAAGTCCCTGGAAACAATTGTGGAGCAAGTTTAAAACAGATTTTTCGGGCATTTTGAAAAGCGCGCCTTTCCTCGTTATCCTGATCGCAGGGGTGGCCAATATGAGCGGCAGTATGAGCTACGCTACCGAAAGCTATGGTGGTACCGAACTCCCTGTTACTTACAATATTATCGACCTCATCAGGGGCACGATGTATATGTTTACGATCGCTATTATCACGATTTATTCGGGTCAGTTGATTTGGAAAGAACGCGAAGCCAACCTCGACCAGATTTACAACGCCCTGCCGTATCCGCAATGGGTGCCCTTTGTGGCCAAAATGGCCGCGGTGCTTGGCGTGTTACTGGCTGTGCAACTCTCCAGTATCGCTGTCGGCGTATTCGCGCAAACCCTGCACGGGTATACGAATTACGAATTCAAAGTGTATGCCGTAGAAATGCTGTTGATCGATTTTGTGGGGATGGCTTTTTTGGTGGTGCTGTCGATGTTTATTCACGTGTTGGTGAATAATAAATATATCGGCTTTTTTGTGTTCATCGTTTTTTTGGTTGTCAATGCTTTTGCACTCCAGGCGCTCGGCATCGAATCCAATATGCTCAAATTTAATACCTCTCCCAACTACACATATTCCGATATGAACGGCTGGGGGCCTTTTATTAGCGGGCAGGTGTGGTTTAATGTGTATTGGGGGCTGTTCTGCCTGATATTGGCTATCGCGGCAGCTTTGCTATGGGTGCGCGGCCAGGATACGGCCTGGCGTTTTCGCTGGAAAAATGCGAGCCGGCTTTTTGCGAATAATTACCGCTTTTCAAGCCTGGTTGTGCTGGCATTGTGGATACTGACAGGAGGGTTTGTTTTTTATAATACAAAAATTCTCAATACCTACCGGGGCGAAAAAGAAGAGAAACAATTGATGGCCGATTATGAAAAAACTTACGGTAAATATCGCCATACGCCCCAACCCACGGTGGTAGATTTAAAATATAATATAGACCTGTATCCCGAAAAAAGAGACCTGTATATCAAAGGCGATATGATGCTGGTGAACAAACACGACCACCCAATCGACAGCCTGCATATCATAGGAGTTGGCCTGCAAATGGAATTGGATATGACGATCGACAGGGCCCAATTACTTCACGACGATAATAGGCTCGATTACCAGATTTACAAATTATCGCCGGCACTCGCCCCCGGCGATAGTATGCGCATACATTTTAATGTTACTTATGATTGTAAAGGTTTTGAAAATGAAGTGTCGCTCACACAGGTAGTCCCCAACGGTTCTTTCTTTAACAACGGGGATATTTCGCCGCAAATCGGCTACCAGTCCGATCGCGAAATGACCAGCCGCAACGACCGCCGCAAGTATAAGCTTCCTGAAAAACAAGGTGTGCTGCCCGAACGCACCCGCGAACTCGTACCCGATCGCTTCAATAGCTACCTCTCCAATCATTCCGATTGGGTTAACGTGGAAACGGTTTTCAGCACCTCTCCCGACCAGATAGCCGTGGCCCCCGGCTCGCTGCTCAAGGAATGGACAAAAGACGGAAGGCGCTATTTTCACTATCGCCTCGACCATGAGTCCGCTAATTTCTATTCGTTTATTTCCGCCCGCTTTGAAGTGGCTCGTGAAAAATGGACCGACCCAAGCTCGGGCCTTCCGGTTGATGTGGAAGTGTATTACCACAAACCGCATAGCCGGAACGTACCCAAAATGCTGGCCTCTATCAAAAACACGCTGGATTACGCCTCTAAAAATTTCGGCCCCTACAAACACCGCCAGGCGCGCATTATCGAGTTTCCACGTTATGGCAGTTTTGCACAGGCTTTCCCCGGCACGATGCCTTATTCGGAAAGCATAGGTTTTATCGCCAACCTCGAAGACGAGGAGGATATCGATATGGTGACCTACGTGGTTGCCCACGAAATGGGCCACCAGTGGTGGGCGCACCAGGTGATAGGGGCGAATATGACGGGCGCTACTTTGCTATCCGAAACAATGGCGCAGTATACGGCGCTGATGGTGATGGAAAAGACCTACGGTAAGGATAAAATTTATAAGTTTTTAAAATACGAAACCGACCGCTATCTGCGTGGCCGCGGCCAGGAAACACAAAAAGAACGCCCACTGGCCGAAGTCGACGCCACGCAGGGCTACGCCCACTATCGCAAAGGCAGCGCGGTGATGTATTATTTTAAGGAAATGATCGGCGAGGAGAAGGTAAATGCCGCTTTGCGCAATATGGTGGATAGTTTTGCCTATCGCCAACCGCCTTACCCGACTTCCTACGAACTCCTGGAGCGCTTTCGCGCGCAAACGCCCGATAGCCTCCAATATCTGGTGACCGATTTGTTTGAGACGATTACGCTGTTTGGCAACCGCACTATGTCCGCCAACGCCAAAAAACGCGCCGACGGCCTTTACGAGGTTACGCTGGAGGTGAATGCCGAGAAATTCCGTTCCGATTCCCTGGGCCGCGAACATGCCGTGCCTATCAACGACTGGATAGAAGTGGGCGTATTGGGCAAACCCGCCGAAGGGATGAATAAAGGCAAGATGCTGGCTCTGCGCCGCGTGCTGATCAACAAAAAGGAAAATTCTTATACGTTTGTGGTTGACGAAGAACCCTACGAAGCCGGCATTGATCCCAATTTTTACCTGACTGACCGCATTTCTGACGATAACCTGAAGAATATATCCCGGCGGTAGAGACGCCTTGCATGGCGTCTCTACCGTTCCGGCAGACGCCGCAGTGTTTCCACCGTGGCCGCCACCGTGCCCAGCGGCAATGCAAAGAAAAACCCTACGCCCGTAAGCAGGAGCAATAGGAAAACCGTGCCATTGCCGATGGCCAACCCCCGATGCCTGCGCACGAACCTAACGCTTTGCCGCACCTGGTAAAACCGCTCGAGGGTATAATCCATATTGCCGAAACCTGCGTAATAAGCCGATACGATAAAAATCGCTACGGGTGCGAATGGGCTGAACAACGGAAATAAGCCTAATAAAAACAAGAGGAATGTGAATAGCAGTTCCCGAACGATATTCCGCAGGCTAATGCGTATACCCCTGATGAGATCGTCGACCATTTTTTTGAAGGTAAACGGTACGTCGCGCTTGCCCGCTATTTTATGCTCGACGGTTTCTGACAAAAAACTCATAAATGGCGAGGCAACGGCCATCACTACCTGCTTGAATACCACAAGCCCCAATGCAGCTATCAATAAGCCGCCAAAGATGCTGGCCAGGCGCTGCAACAGGTCTTCGCCCCACTCAAACGGGTATACGCTCACCAGCCATCCCCCCACATCATCCGACCAGCCCCAGGCCGCCCGGAAAATCCCGTAACCAAGCAATACGCTGATCAACCCGGGAATGAATACGTATCCCCATAATCCGTATTTGGAGATCACGCGCACCGCCCCGGCATACGAGCCAAGGCCATCTGTGAAGTCTTTGATCATAATATTAGCAGTTAGAAATTACGAATGAGGAATTACGAATTACGAATGTTTTTAAAATTAAAATTATTAAATTTATTAATTATTGATAATCAATTCATAATTCATAATTCGTAATTCGTAATTCGTAATTCGTAATTCGTAATTCGTAATTCGTCATTGACTATACGGCCTCGTCCCATACATCTTACCTTGCGCTGTCATTTTTAGCAAATAATTCAGTCTTTTCTGCATCTCCTCCTGGCGAAGTTGCCCGGTTTCGACAATCCAACCGACTTTTAAGCGCTTGTAAAAATGAGGAAATTCCTGAAAATTAGCCCACACTTGTGGATCGGCCTGTAAATGAGCCGCGATCCATTCGGGGATTTCCCAGGGATCGTCGGGCGAGCCGACCTGGTTGGCTATAGGTTCGATGCCTGCAGGGGTCATTAGTCCAAGCTTTTGTAGCTTCCAAATGCGCTGACGGTTCAACTCGGAAAGGAAGCTTTTTTTGCGCCGGGGTGTCGTACGCTGCACCCTGCTGTTTTCGTCGTATTTTTTTACCGACCCGTCAATCCAACCAAAACAAAGGCATTCCTCTACTAACTCGTCGTAAGTGATGGAGGCCACCCCCGAGGCTTTGTTGTAGGTTTGAACCCATACTTCTGTTTTTAAACGGTGATGGGCCTCCAGCCATTTTCGCCATTCGGCACGGATTGCAGGATAGAATACTTCGGTTATTTCCATGTTCTGATATATTATGGCAGTCAGCAGTCAGAAATTACGAATGAGGAATTACGAATTACGAATGTTTTTAAAATTAAAATTATTAAATTTATTAATCATTGATAATCAATTCATAATTCGTCATTCGTAATTCGTCATTCGCCACATCCTCCCCAACCCTTATCAGCGCTTCAGTGCCGGCATCGCGCAGGCAGGCATTTAGTCCAAAATACACGTCATTGCCCTGGCGGCGATAGGTAGACAGCGTTTGCAGCGGTTCTTTGCCCTGCGAGGCGGTTTGTTGGTCGATCGTAGTCATGACGCAGCGGGCACAAGGCTTAATTCCGCTAAAAACGGCGCCGCCCACCCGAAATCGCTTCCAATGATCTTCCTCAAAGGGTTCGCCACCCGAAAATACGATATTTGGGCGAAAGCGGTTGATAGGAACCGGCTCGGCAAGCCGCGCGTTAAGGTCGTCGAGCGAAGCCTGTCCGAGAACCAGATAGGGATAGCCGTCGGCAAAACCCACGATATCGCCGGGATCCGTATACCGGGGATTGGTGGCTCGTAGTGTCGTGTCGGGCATGTATACCAGGTGACAGGCAAAACCAAGCGCTTCTGAAAACCACTCGTCAACTAAATCGCTTACCCGTGCAGCCAGGCACTGGTCATCCCATACGCGCACTTGCATATAACCGGGGAAATAGTCCTGATACAACGGAATAGCCAAAGCCGGCCCAGCTTGCCCCCTTTTGCTTACCAGCAAGGCCTCGTCGGTCAGTTCAGTCTGCAACAAGGCCATCTGCGGCCATTTGCGCTGGGTGAAAAACTGCCCCTCGGGGTCTACGAGCATCCAGCGGCGGTCGAAAGCTATTCCCCGGGGAGTCAGCCTGGCTTCCTGAAGTGCAATGCCTCCCAGCGATTTGATGGGGTATACGTAGAGCTGCGTTATTTGCATAGCGGCTTTTTTTACAAATCTACAAGCTTTGCGATAGAAAAAAAAAGCGTCTCAAAAGTCACCTTCAGAGACGCATTCAAAGGTCTACATGGGAAATGAATGTTCATAGGACCAGCCGCGCTATACGGCGTCAAACAAAAGAATGGGATAAAAAGGGATCGCGGGTTTGTTGGCGATAAGTAGAAGTGCTATTTTCCGGAGAGCAAAAATGTCCAAGGGATTGTTGTGTTTCACGCCTGACGCCTATGGTAAATAAGGTTTTCCGGGGGGCGCCGGCGGTTTTGAAGTTGGACTACTTCGGTTTTTTATCGGGGCCGCAAGGGGCGAATATCAAAGGTCGTGTTGCTGTCGTTCAACCTGTATTTATCTATTAATACCCCACACACCAAAAAATTACAACAGAAATAAAAAAAAATGTCATCGCCGTAGGTTAGGGCTCGCCCCTAACCCGCTATTGTCCTATATTCGCAAGCAAAAAAAATGACCACCCACGGACGATTTCGCAACCCCGTCGAAGCAGTATTAGTCGGCGTGCTGGAATTTATTCGCCGGAAAAATAATATTCGCCCGCTTCAGGAAAGCGACCGCCTCGACGGCCGCAACTGCCTGATCACAGGCGCAAGCTCAGGGGTCGGCTATGCCCTGGCCGTACAACTGGCACGCCGCGGCGCTCGCCTTTTCCTGGCCTGCCGTAGCGGCATCCCCCAGGTAGGCGAGCAAATTACGGCCCTCACGGGCAATGACCAGATTGAGATGCTGCATGTTGACCTGGCCGATTTGCGCTCGGTGCACCAATTATGCGATACCCTGCGCGACCGCGGCATTAGGCTCGATGTGGTACATTGCAATGCCGGCGTTACGCCGCCCCGCGCCCGCCGCACCCCGCAAGGACTCGATGAAATGTTTGTGGTCAACTACCTGGCTACATTTTTGTTGTTAAACAGGTTGTTGTACGAGGGGGTTATCCCCAACGAGCGATTTGCCGGTAGGCCCAATATTAGCGCACCCAGGCCACGTATCATCATCACTTCTTCCGATTCGCACCGCAATGCATCGGCTATTGATTTTGACGAATTGGGCGTGTTTCGCGATTACGGCGTGAGAGGCAGCATCAATAACTACAGCTATTTTAAACTGGTACTCAATACGTTCGCCACAGAGCTGTCGCGCAGGTTAAAAACTGGCGATGAGGTAGACGTAAGCGTACACACGGTGTGCCCCGGACCCGTAAACAGCAATATCATCCGCGATGCGCCGCCGATTTTGCGGAGTTTTATGCGCTTTATTTTTACCTTTTTCTTCCAAACGCCGGCCAAAGCAGCGCCACCACTGGTTTACCTGGCCTGCGCCCCCGAAGTGGAAGGCGAAACTAATGTGTACCTCCACATGATGGCCCGCAAGCGAATGGACGAGAAAGTATACGATGAAGAGGCAGGCAACCGTTTATGGAAGAAAAGCGAGGAGATAACATGTACCTATCCATAGCAAAAAAAATGATCATATACCTGGCTGTGGGTTACCTTTCAGCAGTGTCGCTGCTGTATTTGCTGCACGAGCGCATCGTCTTTCAGCCCGACAGGCTGTCGCCCGATTATGCCTTCCGCTTTGACCAGCCTTTTGAAGAATTTTTTCTCGACGACCCATCGGATGAATTGCAGGTCAATGCCCTTTATTTTCCCGCCCCGGCAGATGCCAAAGGGCTAATCCTGTATTTTCACGGCAATGCCGACAACCTGCAGCGCTGGGGGGGCTATGCCGGCGATTTTACGGAGTTGGGCTACCATGTATTGGCCGTCGACTATCCCGGCTACGGCAAAAGCCCCGGCACGCCATCTGAAGAAAATTGCTATCGCAGCGCAGCTCTGGCCTACCAATGGGCTCGCGAACGCTACCCCGCCGAAAAGATCATCATTTATGGCCGCTCCCTGGGCTCCGGAATCGCATCGTGGTTGGCCGCCCGGCAACCCGCCCAGCAATTGATCCTCGAAACCCCCTTTCCCAATATCCCCGCCGTATTCCGCTACAGGGCTTCCGCATTGTTGATACCCCTGCCGCTTAAAACCAGCTTTCCCGTTGACGATTACCTCGATCAGGTAGATTGTCCCGTTACCATTTTTCACGGCACCCGCGATTTGATCATTCCCTACAAAGTAGCGCTGGCCCTGCATCCCACAGTAGGCGCCGACCGGTTTATCACCATTGTGGGCGCCGGACACAAAAATCTGAGCGATTATTCCCTTTATCACGAGAATTTGGGCCGCCTCCTGAATTGAATTACAGGAAATTAGTTACCTTCCAGTCGATTTATGCTTTAAGATGGATGGTAACACCTATGACCTTGTATTACATCATATCGCTGGTCGCCCTCATATACGTGCTTTTTGGAGCCTTTTTTTATTTTTTTCAACACTATTTCTTTTTTCGTCCCGAAATCCTCCCTCACGAGTTTCAATACCAGTACCCGTTTGATTTTGAAGAAAAATCTTTCGATATGGAAGACGGAGGGCGCGTCAATGCAGTGCATTTTCGCGTGCCCAATAGCCGGGGTGTGGTATATTATCTCAAAGGCAATTCGCGTAGCATCAAAGGCTGGGGCAAATTCGCCCGCGATTTTATGAGCAACGGCTACGACTTTTTTATGATGGATTACCGGGGCTTTGGTAAAAGCAGGGGGAGACGCACCGAAAATATTCTTTACAGCGACGCGCAGATGTTGTACAGGGAACTGCTCAAGCTGTATCCGGAACAACAAATCGTAGTGTACGGCCGATCCCTGGGCTCGGGTATCGCCGCCCGAGTGGCCTCCTGGAACCGCCCGCGTATGCTGGTTCTCGATTCACCGTATTTCAGCTTTTTTCACCAAATCAAGCGCTACGCCTTTTTTCTTCCGCTTGAGATCCTGCTGCGCTACCAGATTCGTACCGATTTTTATTTAAAAAAAATAGAATCACCCGTGTTTATCCTGCACGGCAATCGCGACAGGCTGATACCTTACAAGCATAGCCAAATGCTGCAAAAAATCAACCCGGCGTTGATCCAACTGTTTACTATCGATGGCGGCGGACACAACAACCTGCCCGATTTTCCAGCCTATCACGAGTATCTCTACGATTTGCTCAACGGCTTTTACGAACCGGTAACACCCCCCGCCGTATGATTACCCGAACCTTCGACATATTGCGCTTCCAACTGGATAAATACCCCCATGCAAGGGCGCTGGTGAGTCGCGAAAATGAGCAGTGGGTTGAATACGATACGCAGAGCTGTATCGACCTCGTGGACGGCTACAGCCGAGCCCTGCTGGCTCTGGAAGTGCAAGCCGGCGACAGGGTGCTGATGATGCCCTCGCTGGCCACTGCAAAATGGTTGTTTCTCGACCTCGCTATCCAACAAATAGGCGCAGTGGTGGCGCCCGTGGCCGAGTCTTCGTCCAATGTCCAATTGCGCTATATCCTCGATCAGACCGATACCCGCTTGTGTGTCTCGTCGACGCCACCCGCCGTCACCGGCCGCAGCGAAACCCGCTTCCTGCTGCTCGACGGACCCGATGACGATCAGGCGTATTTTCCCTATTGGCTGAAAAAAGGCCAGGCAATTGCCTTTGACCAGGTTGAACAGCGCCGTGCTGCAGTCCAACCCGATGCCCTGGCAGCTATTGTGTACACTTCGGGTTCGACAGGTATGCCCAAAGGCGTTATGCTCAGCCACCGGAATATGGTGAGCAACCTGCGCGCTATCCTGCCCATTTTGCCCCTCAACTACCAGAAAGTGGGCTTCAGCATGCTGCCTTTTAGTCATATTTTTGAACGAATAGCCATTTACACCTATATCGCTTCGGGCGCTAGCCTGGCTTTTCTCTCCGATCGCGATTACCTCACACAAGCGCTGCATGAGATCAGACCCCACTTTTTTACCGCAGTGCCCCGCATTGTAGAAAAAATGTATGAACAGGTACTCACCGCCCGCGCCAGGCGCGGCTGGCTGGGCAAAAAAATTATCGACTGGGCATTGCAACTGGGCCGCCAATATCGCGAAAGACCCGGTTTGCGATTTGCCTACCAACTGCAATTACTGTTGGCGCGACTCCTGGTTTTTCGCCATTTTACCAAAAGACTCGGCGGTAGGGTAGAGGGCATCATCGTGGGCGCCGCCTGGCTGCGACCCGAATTGGGAAGGTTGTTATCCGCTATGGGTATTCGCGTACGCGAAGGCTATGGCATGACCGAAACCTCGCCGGTGATTTCACTCAACCACTTTACCCCCGGGCTATACGCCTTCGGCACGGTAGGTCTGCCCCTGCCCGGCGTAGAGGTGCATATCGACCAGCCCGACGAAGACGGCGAAGGCGAAATACTGGTGCGCGGCCCCAATGTGATGATGGGCTATTACCGCCAACCCGACGCCACGCGCCAGGTAATCGACGAAGAAGGCTGGTTTCATACCGGCGACGTGGGCCGCTTTGTGCGCAAGCGGTTCCTGCAAATTACCGATCGCAAAAAAGATATCTTCAAAACCTCGGCAGGCAAATACATCGCCCCCCTCGCATTGGAGAATTATTTCCGCGAATCGCCATTTATCGAACAAATTATGATCATCGGCTTCCAACGGCCTTACCTCACCGCGCTTATTAAACCCAATTTCGAGTGGCTGGAACTCTGGTGCCGCGAACGCCACATTCACTGGACCGGACCACAGTATATGGTACACAATATCAAGGTGAAACAAAAACTCAGCGAGGAAGTCGATGCGCTCAACGCAGAATTACCCAATTTTCAAACGATCCGCAAATTTCACCTCGTACACCAGGAATGGACCGTTGAATCCGGTATGCTGACGTATACGCTGAAATTGGTGCGATCCCGCATCCTCGAATTATACGCCAAAGAAATCGAGGCATTATACCCGCTGTAGGGCAAACCTTCACGGTTTACTCTATCCTTGTTTTTTTTAAATGAATATTTTGACCATTTTAATTTTTATGATAATGAAAAACATTCGATTTAGAGAAGTCCTGGCATTGGGACTAATCTCATTTGTCATGACAAGCATTGTCGCACAGAATAAAAACTACGAAGCCCAGATAGATGCCCTCCTCAGCAAAATGACGCTGGAGGAGAAAATCGGGCAAATGAACCAGTACAACGGATTTTGGGATGTGACAGGGCCTGCTCCTACCGGCGGCGGCGCCAAAATCAAATACGAACACCTGGAAAAAGGCTGGGTCGGCTCTATGCTCAACATCAGGGGAACCGAACAGGTGAGGAAAATCCAGGAACTCGTTGTCAACAAATCCCGATTGGGAATTCCGCTGATATTCGGCTTTGATGTCATACATGGCTACAAAACCATATCGCCGATACCCTTGGCAGAGGCTGCGAGCTGGGATTTGGCGGCTATCGAAAAATCGGCCCGCGTGGGCGCCACCGAGGCATCGGCGGTGGGACTCAACTGGACTTTCGCCCCCATGGTCGACATCTCCCGCGATGCCCGCTGGGGTAGGGTGATGGAAGGCGGCGGCGAAGACCCCTTCCTGGGCGCCAAAATCGCCGCAGCGCGCGTAAAAGGCTTCCAGGGCGACAACCTGGCGGCGCCCAATACGATCGCCGCATGTGTGAAACACTTTGCCGCTTACGGGTTTCCGGAGGCAGGCAAAGACTATACTGCCATTGAAATAGGCATGTCCACCCTCTACAACGTCGTTTTGCCCCCTTTCAAGGCGGCGGTAGACGCCGGCGCGCGCACGGTCATGAATTCGTTTAACCTCGTCAATGGCATACCCGCTACGGGCAACAGTTGGCTGCAACGCGATATCCTGAAAGGCCGCTGGAAATTCGACGGCTTTGTGGTGTCAGACTGGGGTTCGGTAGGCGAATTGGTGGCCCACGGCTATGCCGCTGATTTAAACCATGCCGCCGAACTGGCCGCCAATGCAGGCTCCGATATGGACATGGAATCGTCAGCCTATATCGACCACCTCAAAGCTGCCGTGGAATCGGGTAAGGTCAGTATGGCCGCTGTCGACGATGCCGTAAGAAGAATTTTGAGGATTAAATTCGAATTGGGCCTTTTTGACGACCCCTACAAATATTGCGACCCCATAAGAGAAAAGGAACTGCTTTACCACCCCGATCACCAGGCCGCAGCGCTCGATCTGGCCAAAAAGTCTATTGTATTATTGAAAAATGAAAAACAACTGCTGCCGCTCAAAAAAGACCAGCAGAAAATAGCCGTCATCGGCGCGCTTGCCGCTGATAAAAACAGCCCACTGGGCAGCTGGCGCTTGGGTTCCGATGACAATACAGCCGTTTCTGTGCTGGACGGCCTTCAAAAGTATTCTAAAAATGTAAAGTACGCCAAAGGCGCCGACCTGGTTATCGGCCAGGCTACTTTTGTTACGGAAACCAAAATCAACGAAACGGATACCGGCGGTTTTGCCGAAGCCCTCAAGCTGGCAAAAGAATCTGAAGTGGTGATTATGGTTTTGGGTGAACACGGCTTCCAAAGCGGAGAGGGCCGGAGCCGAACCAAACTGGACCTGCCTGGCGTGCAGCAGGCCCTGCTGGAAGCCGTTTATAAGGTTAATCCACGAATCGTACTCGTGTTGATGAACGGCCGCCCCCTGGCCATTACCTGGGCAGACGAACACATCCCCGCCATCCTCGAAACCTGGCACTTGGGCACGCAAAGCGGAAATGCCATCGCACAGGTGCTTTTTGGCGATTACAACCCCAGCGGCAAATTGCCCATGACTTTCCCCCGTAGCGTAGGGCAAGTGCCCATTTATTACAACCACTTCAGCAGCGGCCGCGCCGATCCTACGCCCTTGGTGTTTTGGACACATTACAGCGATGAAAGTAATAACCCCCTGTACCCCTTCGGCTATGGGTTGAGCTATACGCAATTCGAATACAGTAATCTGGATATGATCATGACCGACGCAGCAGGTCGTCAGCCGGTCACTGTACAAGTCACGGTAAAAAATACCGGAAAAGTGGCCGGAGAGGAAGTCGCCCAGCTTTATATCCACGACAAAGTGGCCAGCGTGACCCGCCCCGTGAAAGAACTCAAAGGCTTCCAGAAACTGAGCCTGCAACCAGGAGAATCAAAAATAGTGGAGTTTAAACTCACTGACGCCGAACTTGGTTATTATACTAACGACGGCGCGTTCGTGGTTGAACCGGGCGAGTTTGATATTATGGTGGGAGGTAGCTCGCAATCAGGGCTTACTACCACGTTGAAGGTGAAGTGATTGGTTCTCCGTTGTAGGTTGTAGGTTGTAAGTTATAGGTAACCTACAACCTACAACCTACAACCCACAACCGAAAAAAAATGAAAATCCACATCAAATACATGGTCTCTATCCGCTGCAAGATGATCGTCAGGGAGGCCTTAGATAAGCTTGGGATTGATCATGGCACGGTAGAGCTTGGCGAAGTGGAGATCAGGGGGCATATGACGCCGGAGCAGTATGAGCAACTGGGTATCGTGTTATTGAAATCCGGGTTGGAATTGTTGGAGGATAAAAAAGCGGTGCTTATCGAAAAAATAAAGCACACTATCATTGAGATGGTACATTATTCGGACAACCTGCCCCATGTCAATTTTTCAGATTACCTCAGCGAAAAACTCCATTACGATTACACTTATCTCGCCAACCTTTTTTCGGAGACCACTGGCACTACTATAGAACATTTTATTATCGCCCATAAAATTGAACGGGTCAAAGAGCTGCTTTTATACGGCGAACTCAATCTGACCGAAATTTCTTACAAGCTCAACTACAGCAGTGTAGCGCACCTATCCAGCCAATTCAAAAGAGTTACCGGGTTAACGCCCACCTTCTTCAAACAACTCAAGCTGTATAAAAGACGTATCCCTCTTGAGGATGTATGATTGCTAGTGAAAAGTATGTATGAAAAAGCGTCTTTGCCCGGCAAAGATGGCTTTTGGGGGTAATTAATATCAGCATATCCATTAAAATCGATAGCCGACGGAAAGGCCGAAGCCTGTATTCTTCACAGCAGTATCTCCTTCCGGTATACGTTTATCTTCGGGATTAATTTTTATCAATCCAAGTTGTGCATTCAATTGCACAAATATCCCCATTTCCATTTCGTAGCCAAAGAAGATATTTCCGCCCGCATCAAGCGCTTTAAAATAGGTGCTGGTTATCGGATCTGTCACTTCAATCGTGTTGGTAAACTCAATATCAGATTCGATTTTATTGCCGCCGCCTTCAACAATTGACTTGCCCGTGACGCCATAACCTACGTAGGGGCCGAATCCAAGCATAATATGCCCGCTGCCTAACAAGGGTTTGTATACCAGGTTTAATGGCAACTCTATATACGATAGCTTGAAGGTGTTGGTTATTTGGCCGGTTTCGTTTTTTGCTCCTTTTGTAGAAAACAGCAAGCCGGGTTGAAAGAAGAAATCGGTTGCAATGGGTATTTGCGCATTGACTCCTGCGTGAAAACCGATGATCAAATCATTCTCAAGCTTGTCGCCCTCGTAATCCTTTCCGTTCAGGTTCTGAAAGTTCACGCCGCCCAGAATGGCGAAGGAGGTTTGCGCATTCGTTAAAGAAGCGGATAGTATGAATAGGAATGCAAAAAACAATATTATCCTCGTTTTCATCTTGTTCGTGATTTATTAGTTATTTAATTTGGTACTATTGTTTTGCTTGCTTTTCAGCTTCGGCCTTCATCTTTTCGTTGGCAGAAATCAGAAATTCTACCCTGCGGTTTTGTTCACGGCCTTCTGCCGTATCATTTACGTATTTGGGCAGCGATTCGCCAAATCCCTTGACGGTTAGGCGACTGGCGCTTACTCCCTTCTTCGCAAGGTAGGCGGAAACGCTATTAGCCCGCTGTACTGATAAGTTCTGATTGTAAGCTTCGGTCCCTTTGCTATCAGTGTGACCCTGTATCTCGATGTTCGTGTCCGGGTAGTTTTTCAGTACGACGATCAATTTGTCGAGATTGGCCATGGCTTCACTTGACAGGTTCGATTTGTCAAACGCGAATAAAATTTTACTGCTGAATTCCACCACAATGCCTTCCCCTACACGGATAACCTCCGCATCAGGAACAGTTTTTTTGATTTCCTCAGCCTGTTTGTCCATCTTGTTGCCGATGATGGCGCCTGTGGCGCCTCCGACTGCCGCTCCGATGATGGCGCCCAGCGCCGTATTGCCCGAGGCCCGGCCGATTACCGCGCCCATCCCTGCGCCTGCAGCAGTCCCGACCGCAGCCCCTTTCTGGGTTTTGGTTAATGACGCACAGCTTGCCAGAATCAGTACCAGGCTTAGCAAAATTGGGATTAACCCCCTCCTGTTCTCTTTCATTTGAGTTGTGTATTGGTGAAAAAACATAAGATTAACGCAAATTAAGTACTGTTTTATATTGCATTGTTACACAAAATTTTATTAAAAATCGTAAGATTTACACACCTTTCACAATGTGTGAATAATGTAAGAAAATCTAAGAATTATGTAATATTTTTTATGATAAAAATTGGCATATTGTACTTATCACAGATTATTAAATCACCATCAAAAAATTATAAAGATGAACAACGGGAAATTATTTTTGGGCATACTAGCCGGCCTTGCTGCCGGCGCTGCGATGGGGATTTTATTCGCTCCGGATAAGGGCGCAACCACGAGGAAAAAAATTACCAGCAAAGGCGATGAATACCTAAACGAGTTGGGCAACAAGTTCAGTGAACTCATTGACGGGGTCGTCAAAAAAATTGAGACGGTGAAGGAAGATGCCCTTCGTTTGGCTGAAACCGGAAAAGTAAAAAAATTGGAAGAAAAGGAAATGAAGTACGGCGCTAATGCCAATTAGAGAATGTGGCGATTGGTGTTATATAACGCGGCCGCTTTATTGCCTCAAAGAAGGAAGGCAACGATCTTTTTAAGGTCAAATACAATAAGACGCGAGGGACGGGGCCTTCCTTGTTTTTATCTGCATAAGCTAAAACAGAAATCATGGTGGCAGATGATCTAAAATTAGCTATCGAATCATCAGAAGTAAGAGATTATTTATGGGTCGCATCTGTCGGCGCAGCTGTAGGCTATTTATCGAGGAGGTTGTTTATTCGCGAATCGCACGGCCCGGTGAAAAGACTAATTGCCGGCGCTTTGGTTTTTGGCATTACCAATTATGTGGCAAAACACCCGGAGGAAGTTAAATTAGGCGGGAGAATATTGGTGAATTTAATTCGGAATGCCTTCCAATGCCAGCCCGCAGAACCCCAAAATGTGGCGCCCACAATCCCTGAACCCCAAATCCCAAAGGTCCTACCGTCCTAAAGTCGTATAGTCGTACGAGTCGTACAGTCGTACAGTCGTAAAGTCCTACAGTCGTACAGTCGTACAGTCGTACAGTCGTACAGTCGTACAGTCGTACAGTCGTACAGTCGTACAGTCGTACAGTCCTACCGTCCTACAGTCCCCCATACCCCTTCCAACATATCTCCACATCCCGCCAGGTATCGTAATCTTTGGCATAAAAGAAATTGAGCCGGCTTGCTACGTCCAGGTTGGCGGGCACGGCCGGCAGCGCATCCAACGGCGAGAGGATGCCGGGTTTGAGGGGCGGCAGACCCGTATCAGGGTTAGGCTGTGGAATGTAGCCGACCCAGGTGGCCCGGCCCAAAAACACCTTGAAAATATGGCGTATCAACCTCAACCGGTTTTTTACTAATAATAAGTGAAAGGGTAGGGTAGCCAGTAAGAACAGCGCTAAAGCTGCGTCGAAAAGCCGCTTGTTGCGCCTGCCGGCAGGGGTGGCTATGTTGAATTTGATGTCGATAGTGTATAATTCCCCCGATGCGTTTTTGGAATGGCTGCCGATGATGCTCAGACTTTCTTCGGGTACGATTTTGTACGCGATGCCCGGCCCGAGGCGCGACATCCAGCGCATGATGTCTTGCGACTGCAAGTCTTTTGAACAAAAAATGAGCTCTTCGATATGGTATATTTGCACCACTTCGTCGAGCTGCGACAAACCTCCCAGGAAAGCGCCGTCATCAGATATGGCTTGCGGCGACACGTAGCCGATTAAGTTTTTTTGTACCTGTACCTGATGCAGCAATTGCTCTACCCGCCTGCTTTCTTCCAAAGTGCCGACTATGACCAGCCGCCGCGGCTTTTCCCTGCCTATATCTACGTTGCCGAAAAGGATCAGATGCAGGGCCGCCCGGATGCCCACGGTGGCCGTTACCGCCCACACGGCGCCCAGCAAGATGAGCGCCCGCGAGGTGCGGTAGGCCAGGTCGAGAAAGCCATATACGGCCGCCAACAGCACGGTGCCGGCTAAAAGACCTTTTACGAGCGGTTGTAAACGGAATATACGGTCGTACCCGCCGCTGAAATATATGCTCAACAGCCAGATGGAGGTGTAAAGCGGAAAGTTGAGGTACAATACCGAAGTATCGTAGTAATCCGGATCGCGAAAATGGTAACTGGCCCAGAAATGCTTGATGAATACGAGTCCGCCGTATATGGCCAGGCCGTCGAGCAAAGGCAGGTAACCCCGGCGCAATACCTGGTGGCCCAGCGTAAGCATAGCCCTGAAGTAGATGGCCGCCTGCAGCATCAGCACGAACAGGCCCGCTTCCCGGCCTTTGAAGTGCTTGCGCGCAAAGATGATCATGGCCTGGTAAAAGGTGCGCACGTAGTTGAGGCTCCCTTTTTTGGTGCTCTCTCCTTTGTAATGGATGATGGTGGTATCCGGAAAGTAGTAGTTTTTATACCCCGCCAGCACGATGCGATACGACAGGTCGATATCTTCGCCGTACATAAAAAAGGCTTCGTCGAGCAGTCCCGCCTTGTCCAGCGCCGAACGGCGCAACCACATGAAGGCGCCGGCCAACACGTCAACTTCGTTTACTTCCCACTCGCCGAGGTAGCCCAGGTGATAGCGGTTGAATCTGCGCGACCGCGGAAATAACCGCGATAAGCCGAAGGTTTTGCAAAAAGCTACCCAGGGCGTCGGAAAACCGCGCTTGGATTCGGGCAAAAACTTACCCGAACCGTCTATCATGCGCACGCCCAACCCGCCCGCTTCGGGGTGTGCATCCATAAATGCCACGCACCTGGCGAATGTGTCTTCTTCTACTACCGTATCGGGATTGAGCAGCAGCACGTATTCGCCGCTGCTGAGGCGGATAGCCTGGTTGTTGGCCTTGGCAAAACCTACGTTGTCGGTGTTGGCAATGAGTTTTACGTCGGGAAATTTCTCCCTCACCATCGGCACGGAATCGTCTACCGAGTTGTTGTCAACTACCCATACTTCCGCATCCAGCCCGGCACAGGCGCGCCGCACCGACAGCAGCACCTGTTCGAGGAAGTACCTGACATTGTAGTTGACAATAACGATAGAAAGTTTCATAAGGCTTATTCTTCCGTGCGGTAGGGGATGCGGGCCTGGATAGACCTGCCCAGCGTCACCTCGTCGGCGTATTCCAGGTCGCCGCCAAAGGATATACCCCTGGCAATCAGACTAATTTTTACGTCGAAGGGTTTGAGTTGTTTCGATAGGTAAAAGATGGTGGTTTCGCCTTCGATGGTGGGGCTGATGGCCATGATGATTTCTTTGACTTCATCCGAAGCCGCCCGGGCGATCAGGCTATCCATGTGGAGCTCCTGTGGGCCGATGCCTTCTATCGGTGAAATAACGCCGCCCAAAACGTGGTACAAACCGCGGTATTGCGCCGTCTCTTCGATGGCCATCACGTCGCGGATATGCTCCACTACGCACACCATCGAGCGGTCGCGCCGCGGATTGGCACAGATCGTGCACACCGGCTCGTCGGATAGATTGTGGCATACCTGGCAGTTTTTGATATGGCGCCGCATATTTTGTACCGCCTCGGCAAATTGCTCGGCGTGTTCCGCAGGGCGGTTTACCAGGTGCAGGGCAAGGCGTAATGCGGTCTTTTTACCTATACCCGGCAGGGTGGCAAAAGCCTGTACCGCTTCTTCGAGTAGCTTGGAGGAGAAGTTCATCGTACAAATGTAGCTACTGTTGTCGGTTGTGGGTTGTGGGTTGTCGGTTTTTTTCTGAAACCCACAACTCACAACCCACAACTGAACAAGGAACCTCCCACATTGTTATTTGAAAAAATAGGAATCAATTCATTAACTCTGCCGGAAAAGTCGCAATTTTGCAGACCGCCGGAAAATACGGCTTTTCCTGATTGACGAAAAATACGAACACCATGGCTGATATCATTCGAATGCCCCGAATGAGCGATACGATGCAAGAGGGTAATATCGTAAGCTGGTTGAAAAAAGAAGGCGACGCTGTCGAGACAGGCGATACGCTGGCCGAAGTGGAAACCGACAAAGCCACGATGGAGCTCGATAGCTCTGCCGATGGTATTTTGCTCCACATTGCCGTCAAAGAAGGCCCCGTGCCTATCGACGGCGTCATTGCGATCATTGGCAAAAAAGGCGAAGACTGGAAGGCCGCACTTCAAGCCGCCGAAAACGGCGCCGCCCCCGCTTCCGCGCAACCCGCTCCGCCCCCTGCGACAAGCCAGACACCTGCGCCTTCACCGGCTGCACCGGCAGTCCAGGATGAAGATAAACGCGTAAAAGCTTCGCCCCTCGCCCGATCTTTGGCCCGCGAAACAGGTGTCGATATCAGCAGCGTGGCAGGCAGCGGCGACCAGGGCCGAATCGTGAAACGCGATGTAGAAGCCCTAATCTCTACGCAACAAGCAGCGCCTGCGCCGGCAACTACCCCTGCTCCGGAGACGGCCCCCGCTGTAGCGGCATTTTCGTTTATGGCCGGCGGCGCTAATTTCGAAGAAAAGCCCGTCAGCCAGATGCGCAAAACCATCGCCCGCCGCCTGGGCGAAAGCAAGTTTACCGCGCCCCATTTCTACCTCACGATCGAGCTCAATATGGAAAAAGCCACCAGGCTGCGCGAGCGGCTCAATGAAGTGGCCCCCGTCAAGATCTCCTTCAACGACCTGGTGATAAAAGCCGCCGCCGCAGCCCTGCGCCAACACCCCGCAGTGAATTCCTCCTGGCTGGGCGACAAGATTCGCTACAATAAAGATATCAACGTAGGCGTGGCCGTGGCCGTCGAAGACGGACTGCTGGTGCCCGTGATCCGCTATGCCGATATGAAATCGCTGTCGCAAATTAATACCGAGGTGAAAACGCTCGCCGGCAAAGCCAAAGAACGCAAACTCAGCACCGAGGAGATGACCGGCAATACGTTTACTATCTCTAACCTGGGTATGTTCGGCATCGAGGAGTTTACAGCTATTATCAACCCGCCCGACGCCTGCATCCTGGCTGTCGGCGGCATCATCGAAAAACCGATCGTGCAAAACGGCCAGATTGTAGTAGGTCACATGATGCGCGTGACGCTGTCGTGCGACCACCGCGTAGTGGACGGCGCTACCGGCGCTCAGTTTTTGCAAACGTTTAAAGCTATTCTGGAGGATCCTATACGCCTGTTGGTGTAATTATGCATCTGTCTGCTCATTCAAAACGCACTATCGTGTTGGGCGCAACGCCCAACCCGCAGCGTTATGCCTATATGGCCGTTCAACGACTCATAAGCTACGGCCATGAGGTCTTTCCCGTAGGTATTCGCCGCGGACAGGTGGCAGGGATCGATATTCTCAATGATTTCCCGGCAATCGACCAGGTTGATACGGTGACTCTGTATCTCAATCCCGATCATCAACGACCTTATTACGACTATATCCTGGGCTTGACCCCCAACCGGATAATTTTTAATCCGGGTACCGAAAACCCCGAGTTGATGCGGATGGCCCAGGATAGAGGCATCGAAGTGGAAGTGGCTTGTACGCTGGTGATGCTTTCACTGGGCGTATATTAATATGAATACGATGAAAGTAGATATTCTGGCGGTGGGTGTGCACCCCGACGATATTGAGCTGAGCTGTAGCGGTACGCTGCTGCGGCACCTGGATATGGGCAAAACCGTGGGTTTACTCGACCTTACCCGCGGCGAACTCGGCACGCGCGGCACCGCCGAAATCAGAGATGCCGAAGCAGCCGCAGCCGCAGCTATGATGGGCGCCGCATTCCGCAAGAATTTGTCGATGCCCGATGGCTTTTTTGAGTACAACAAGGATAATATTGTGCAGATCGCCCGCATCATTCGAATGCACCAGCCTGGCATTGTGCTGGCGAATGCCCTGTCTGACCGCCATCCCGACCACGGCCGCGCTGCCAAACTGGTGGCCGACGCCTGCTTTTTTTCCGGACTGGCTAAGATTGAGACTTTCGACGACAACGGCAATCCCCAACAGCGCTGGCGACCCGATGCGCTCTACCACTATATCCAGGATCACAACCTCCCCCCCGATTTTGTGGTGGATATCTCCCCTTTTATTGATCGCAAAATAGAACTGGTGCTCGCTTTCCGCTCCCAATTCTATTTACCCAATACCGCTGAATATACTTCAGAACTGGATACCCCCATTTCCGGACAGGACTTTATCGAGTTTCTCCGCGCTAAAGCACGAGCCTACGGCCGCCCCGCCGGCCTCGAATTCGCCGAAGGATTTAATGCCGCCCGCGTCCCCGGTGTGAGGAATTTGTTTGACCTGGTGTAATTACGAATGAGGAATTACGAATTACGAATGTTTCTGAATTGAAAATTCTTTAATTTATTAATAATTGATTATCAATTCCTAATTCGTAATTCCTAATTCGTAATTAAAAAAAGCGCCATCCCGGTATTTCTCCAGGATGGCGCTTTTTTTTCTCCGCAGTTAGGCGGCTTATGAATTCTCTTTGTTGCCGGTATACTTGCGCTCCTTGATACGGGCCTTCTTGCCTACCAGGCTGCGCAGGTAGAACAAACGGGAGCGGCGTACCTTGCCGCGTTTAACCAGCGTAACATCTACGATATTCGGAGAAGCAAAGGGGAAGATACGCTCTACACCCACGCCGTTAGAGATTTTGCGTACAGTGAAGGTCTTGGTTGCGCCATGACCCTTGATTTGAATCACGTCGCCACGAAACGACTGAATACGCTCTTTGTCGCCTTCGATAATCTTATAGTTAACTACCACATTATCGCCGGAACGAAACGCAGGAATCGCTTTCTTATCTTGCGCCAGTTGCTCGTGTACGTATTTTATCAGGTCCATTGTTAATCGTATATTTATCAGGTCTGAAAATTGCCGTGCAAAGGTAGATAATTTTTTATTTCGATAGCTAAATATCTTATCCTTTTTTGTTAGGATTTTGATGCCTTGTTATATAGGTAACTTCCGGTTTCGTCTCCGCTCCTCACTTTTTTTTTACTAAAATCCACTTTTTATCTCTTAATGGAGATAGATATGATTTCGTTTTTAATTTGACGTAAATTAAAAAATAAATCAAATATGAATGTTATATTGTTGAAAATCAGTGATTTAAATGTTTTTAGATAGATGGTAGCAATTCCAGTAAATCTTGAAATTGTACTTATTTTTACATGTTTGGCGAGCGACCTTTGTATTGTCAGAAGGGAAGAAAGGTAGATGAGAGAAAATGACAAGCACGATTTGAAAGACGACGACCTTTAGATATTTGAAACGACTTACGACAACAAATTATGATCCTAACACAATAGCAGGTCATAATCTCATGAAGATTTAGGGTATCAAAGGATATCCTCTTTTTTGGTATGTAGATAGCCTCTCAAAGCTCATTTTAAAAACCGGTTGGTGACCCCGACCGGTTTTTTTTTGCTATCTTTGCAAAGGTATGAATTAATTTTCAATGAGCAAACACCTTATCGCTCCTTCTATGCTGGCCGCTGATTTTTCTAAGCTGGCCGACGAAACTATTATGGTTAACGGAAGTTTAGCCGATTGGTTTCACCTCGACGTGATGGACGGCCAATTTGTGCCCAATATTTCGTACGGGTTTCCCGTTATCGAAGCTATTAAAAGACACGCTATCAAGCCTTTAGACGTGCACCTGATGATCGCCTCTCCCGAAAAATATATTGAAGATTTTCGTAATGCAGGCGCAGATATTATTACGGTACACTACGAAGCCTGCACCCACCTGCATCGCTGTCTGCACCAAATAAAAGATACCGGCGCCAAAGCCGGCGTAGCACTCAACCCCCATACCCCCGTTGAATTACTGGCAGATGTGCTCGAAGACGTCGACCTGGTGCTGGTGATGTCGGTCAACCCCGGCTTCGGCGGCCAAAAGTTTATCTACAGAGCTCTCTCCAAAATTGAACGCCTGAAAACGATGATGATCGAACGCAATATCAATGCCTTTATCGAAGTAGACGGCGGCGTAGGCCTCCAAAACGCAGAGCGCCTCCTTCAGGCCGGCGCTAATGTATTGGTGGCCGGCAGCAGCGTATTCGGCGCCGCCAACCCAACCCGGGCTATCGCCGATCTCAAGATGATCGGCAGCGGAGGCTGGGGGGAGTAGGGACTTTAGGACTGTACGACTGTACGATTGTTATTGAAAGTCGTATAGTCGTAAAGTCTTATAGTCGTAAAGTCGTTTACCCAAGGGCCGCATCCAGCGCCCAACACAGGGCATTGGCAGCCTGATCCAGATCTTGGTCGCTGTGTGCCGTTGACACAAAACCTACCTCATAGCCCGACGGCCCCAGATACACCCCGCGTTGCAGCAATTCGAAATGTAAGGTTTTGAAAAATTCCATTTTCCCCGCATCGATCTGATCGGCCCGTTGAATCCGGTCCCGGCTAAAGGCAATCCAGAAAATGGAAGCGATATGCGGCAGGCTTACTTCGTAGCCGTGGGTATCGCAATGCGCCTGGACGAAAGAGGTGAATTCTTCGGTTTTGCGCTCGAGCGATTCGTAAACGCCCGGCTCCAGCAATTCTTCGAGCGTAGCCAGCCCCGCAGCCATAGCCACCGGATTGGCCGAAAGCGTACCCGCCTGATATACAGGTCCTTCGGGCGCTACATTTCCCATAATTGCCGCGCCGGCGCCGTACGCGCCCACCGGCATGCCGCCGCCGATGATCTTGCCGTAGGTGACGATGTCGGGCTGGATATCGTAATACCCGGCTGCACCCTCAAAGCCCACCCGGAAACCCGAAATGACTTCGTCGAAGATGAGCAACACATCGTATTGAGTACACAACCTTCGCACCGCCTCGAGGTACGACCTGTCTTGCAGCAGCAACCCATTGTTGGCAGGTACCGGCTCTATAATTACACAGGCAATGTCGTGGCCTTGTGTTTGTAGCATGGTTTCCAAAGCTTCCGCATCGCCCAGCGGCAGCACAAGCGTCTCGCGCACAAATGCCTCCGGAACGCCGGCCGAAGTGCTGACGCCGAAAGTCACCAGCCCCGAACCCGCTTTCACCATCAGCGAATCCACGTGGCCGTGGTAACAGCCTTCGAATTTGACCACTTTGCTCTTGCCCGTTACGCCGCGAGCCAGGCGCAGGGCCGACATGACGGCCTCGGTGCCCGAACTTACAAACCTTATTTTTTCTATGAAGCGATGCCGCGGCAGCAACAACCGGCCTACCTGCAGATCCCACTCGCTGGGCGTGCCGAATGTAGTGCCGCTTTCAACGGCTTCCAGGATCATTTTTTTTACGCGCGGATGGCCGTGCCCCAAAATGAGCGGCCCCCACGAGCAACAGAAATCGATGTATTTGTTGCCGTCTACATCTGTGATGCGGCATCCTTCGCCGCGCCGGATAAATAGCGGAGGACCGACAACCGACTTGAATGCCCGCACGGGTGAATGTACGCCGCCGGGAAAGTATCGCTTGGCCTCTTCAAAAAGCGCCGCCGATTGCCGCCGGCTGATGTTCCGATCTTCCATTTTTGGGTGTTTGTTGGAATGCAAATTTACGGTTAAACGCTGCCCACCAGCCTGGGCACTTGTCAATTCTGCGTAAAAGTGGTATATTGCACTAGAATTTTTTGTAATAACATACTAATCTTATGAGAAAACTTATCCTGCTCGCCTGGCTGGCGTTAGCCTGCCCGTGCGTTTACGCACAATTATTACCCGGAGATGTGATGTTTGTAGCCTACGACAGCGATGCCCGCAAAGGTATATCCGTGGTCGCACTGGTGGATATACCCGCCGGCGCCACGATTTACTTTAGCGACAAACGCTGGACCGGGGCTGTTTTTCAAGACTATCCCATGCTGCCCGATTTTGTAGAGGGCTTTCTCTCCTGGGTAAATACGACCGGATCACCGCTGCACGCCGGCACGGTAATTGAATTTCGCAATGTCCACCAGGATGTGGGCATCGTGGTCTCACACGGGGCAGTTACCCGAATCGGTAATTTCGACCCCAGCAACAATACCGATATTATTTACGCGTATCTCGGCGATTCCTTTGCAAGTCCTTCGGTGTTTCTGAGCGCTATTGCCAACGGCCCCACTAATTCGGTGTTTTATGGCAACCTGAATAACACGGGGCTGGAAAATGGAGTCAACGCCCTTCGCCTGCTGGGCAGTGTGGATGTCATGATTTATAACGGCCCCACGGTTTTCAGCGGTTCGATTGAAGACTGTGCGCGAATGCTATCCACGGCGGGCTATTGGGTAAGCCAAAATACTACGGCGCCCAATGACGACACCGACGGTGCATTCCCCGATTTTCCCGACGACGTGCCGACCATGTTTTCTTTTTCGCTGTTTCCCATCGAGCTGGTGTATTTCAGGGCGGATGTGGTTGGCCAGGCAGTAAAGCTGAGCTGGCAAACGGCTACGGAGCAGAACAACGACTTTATGGCGGTTGAACGCAGCGGCGACGGTTGGCTTTTTCAGGAAATCGGCCGATTGCAAGGCATGGGCACTTCGCTGGAAGCAAACAGCTATAGCCTGTATGACGAACAGCCTTTGCCAGGAACCAACTACTACAGGCTCCGTCAGGTTGACTACGACGGTACAGAAACCAGGTATGAAGTAGTAGCAGTGACGCTCGAAGGTCATACCGGCAACTGGCGCCTGTTTCCCGTACCGGCTACCACCCAGGTTCAGCTCGTTTTACCCGAAGCGACTTTATCACCGATGGCTTTACACATTTACGACGCTATAGGCCGCCTGGTATTGTTGCAGCAACTCCCCGAAGGGAGTTCGAATATGTGGTTGTCAATCAGCAATTTATCCGCAGGAAAATATACCCTGCAGGCAGTGGATAACCGTTCAGTAGTTAGCCTGCCATTTATAAAAGAATAAGTTTTTGTCAATAGCAACTTATCTACTTATCTCCTTTTGTATTGGGTTTGACTGGTTTTTCCTTATAAATTCGTACCTTTAAGTGGTAGATATCGCTATCTTATGCAAATTGAAGTTGGTGAATGCATAGCACCCCTGCTCTACGAACATGATTCACTTGCCGTGCCGGGGCTGGGTACTTTTGTGTCGACATACAAAAATGCAGCCGTCGACCACGTGCAACGCAAGGTGCAACCTCCTGCCCTGCAATTGCATTTTCAATCGCATCTTCAACTCGACGACGGCATCCTGGTCAATTATATCCGCGAGAAATATAAGGTTAGTCTGCACGACGCCCAACAAGCAGTGGCTGCATACGTAAAGGGTGCACTGGAAATCATAGAAAAACGCGAGATGGTAACCATCCCCAAAGTGGGCCGCTTATATCGCGATTACGAAGACCAACTGCGATTTCTGGAGGATTCAACCAATTTTAACACTGCAAGCTATGGACTGCCGGTGGTGCAATTTTCACCCATCGTCAGAACAGAACGAAACCCCAAAGCCGAGGAAGCGCAACAAGGCGGCGGTCGCCCCATGGGGCAAAGCGCCCGTATTGCGGGCTGGTTTCAGCGCTATTTTAGTTGGGTGCTGTCCCTTACCTTTATCATCCTGGTTACAGGCGGGTATCTTGTTTTTTTTCAAAATAATGACTCCGCTGTTGATAACGAACCTACGGCCCCCGCTTCGCGGATCAATATTAGTCCGACCCAGTCCCCCCCGGTTGAATGGCCTACCGACACCCTTTCGGATGAAGACCTGGATACAGAAGCCTCTACTCCCGACCCGGCGCAGCAATACGGTATTATACTTATTGGCAGATTTGCTAATGAGGGAAATGTCAAACGCCTGGTACAAAAGATTTTTGACGCAGGTTATGAGCCGTATACCGAAAAGCAGGGGAATCTCACGCTCGTAGGCGTGCAAATGGCCTACGAGCGCGAAGAAGAGTTAAAACAGGCGCTTGCCAAAGTGCGAAAGAAATTTGACAAACGGGCCCGCATTATTAAACGTTAATCTTCTTTTTTCTTTTTCCTTCTTGACTTGAAGATCTCCACTACTTCCTTTTCCGAGAGGAATTCGTATTCGAGGAAATTGTGGGATACAAACCGCTTGATATCCTGGTAGTCTTTGCCGCGTTTGTCGGTATAGTGGTGCAATAGTTTTTGCACATAACCCATCGACAAATCCTCCATTGCCTGGTTGAAGTGCTGGTTGAGGAAAATCTGCTGGTAGACGGCAAATACCTTTGATATCTCGAAAAAGTCGGCATAGGCGCTTTCTTCGAGGTTGTTGATGAACTTCGAAAAGTACTGGAAAATCGATTGGCGCACGCATTCATTGATGAGTGAAAGTCCCTGATGGTGCGTATAGAATTGTTTCACCGCCTCCTGGGTTTCGGGGTGCACGTAGCCTTTTTTGTGCACAATATCCATGAGTTCGAAATAGGCGCTGATATCGTCTTTGATTTTGGAATCAAACATATCGGAAAGGCGCAAATCGGCCTGGGGCGTATAGTCGATGTCGGTGCGCTTGTGCAATTCGAGCACGAAAGCGAGGAACTTGTCGCTATACTCGGGCGTGGTTTTGCGGATGGCGTTGAGATGTTTGGCCACAAAAACAATGTCGTCCTTTTCCAGGTTGAAGAAAGCGGCAAAAAGCACGGATATTTGCAAGTGTTCTACCGATCCTTGCAACTGGCTGTTGGCCACCAATGCCTTCAGGGGTTCGAGCAGCGTAGCGTCATCTCCCTTGCGGTTGATACGGCTGATCAGGAAGGTTTTGAGCTGTCCGAAATAAACCTGCAATTCAGGCATCGTACTTGGAAACTCCGCAGTGAGGAAATTGTCGTGTACAAACTGTTTTTTATAACGATTAAAACCCGCCAGCCGCTCGTTATAGTGGCGGTATTTCTCGAGTTTCTGGCTCTGCAGAAAATAACGGATGCGCTTATTGGGTAAACTGTTAATGAGATTGGTAATCCAAATATCGCTGCTCAGTGCAAACCCGATTTGAATAGATTGCCCGATGCGCTTTTTCAGAATATCAAAATTGGCGGAGTTGCAAATAGCCGCCAGTACGTCTTTGAAGTGGTCTTGGGGGCGTACGTATTTGCATTGATCGTCGATTTCGCCGCGCAACACCGAATGGCCCAGCAGTTTGGGCAGAAAAAGCCCTTCGAAGGCGGGGTCGAGTAATATCGTTTCAAAGGTAATGAGTTGAAGGGGGTGGTGTTCGGCCACTTCTTCGTAAAGCGCCGCAATATGCGGTTCGTATTTTTCTTTGAGCTGCATATAAAAGGCTTCTTCTTCCTCTTCGAGGTATTGTTGCAGCTCTTCCGATTCCTGGATGCCGGCGGCCAGCGTTTCCAGCTGTTCGATGTATTCCGGATTTAATTCGTACATAGGATGGCCATTTTAAACGTAAACCTGATAGTGCAACTTAAGGCACTACCAGGTTCACTAAAGTATTATAGTAATAATAAAAGTATAGCCTGAAACAGATAGGGCAAATATACAATATTGGATAATATTATACGGACTTTCTTTGCCCTCTTAACACCGGGTTGAATTAAGCTTCTTCGCCGGCGCCTTCTTCTGTTGTCTCTTCTGCTGCGGGCGCTTCGGTTTCTTCGGCGGCTGCAACGGGTGTTTCCTGCGTCTCTTCTTCTACCGCAGCTACTACTTCTTCCTGTACTTCTGCTGCTGTTTCTTCAGCCGCTTCCACTGCTGCTTCCACCGTTTCTTCCACAGCTTCTTCCACCACTACTTCCTGCGGTTTTACTTTGGGTGCGGGCATCATACCTACACCGGCTACGCGGGCGTGGAAAGCGCGTTGTTCTTCATCTTTTTTGGCTACGCGTGCGGCGATCTTCGCTTCTTTCTCCGTAGTCCACTTAAGGTATTTTTCGTCGGCCTGTTCTATGGTAATTGCGCCTTTTTGTACGCCCAGCATCAGGTGTTTGCGGTACATTACGCCTTTGAAGCGCAAGATGGCGCGCACCGTATCGGTAGGTTGTGCGCCTTTGATAAGCCAGTCGTAGGCTTTGTCGCGGTCGATTTCGATAGTTGCGGGGCTAGTCAACGGGTTGTAAATGCCGATTTTTTCAATAAAACGGCCTTCGCGACCCGAACGGGAATCCGCAATAACAATGTGGTAAAAAGGGCGTTTCGTACGGCCCTTGCGTTGTAATCTGATCTTAACAGGCATTGCCTTTTAGGTTTATTTTATGCAACCATTCCCGTTTACCTTGCTGAGCAAGCAACGGGCTTTTTTTAAACGAAGCGCAAAGATAGGTATTTCCGCGATAGCCGCCAACCTATGCCGGTTTTTTTGTTGATTTTTCTGTTCTCTCTTTGTTTATGGGTTTATGGGTTTTTGGGCCACGCTTATTCATAAACCTATAAACCTATAAACGAACCTACAACCTACAACCTACAACCTACAACCTACAACCTACAACCTACAACCTACAACCTACAACCTACAACCTACAACCTACAACCTACAACCTACAACCTACAACCTACAACCGATTTTCCCACAAAAAATGCGATCTTTGAAATCGCAACAACGTCATCACCTATGCGCAAAATTATCATTCTACTTGCCGGCCTGGCAACTTCCGGGTTATTGCCGGCTCAAACCCAACTATCGGGCGTAATCAATCACTATGCTGCGGTAACCGGTATCGACACTTGTACCCATACGCTTACCGTTAGCGATGCATCTAATTTTGCTGCCGGTGAGTATTTGCTGCTGATGCAGATGCAGGGCGCGCTGATTAATACCTCCAATTCCGCCGCTTTCGGCGATGTGACGGATTACCGTAGCAGCGGCCGGTATGAACGGGCACGCATAGCTTCAGTGGCAGGCAATACGATAATCCTGGAAAAAGCGCTTTATCACAACTACCAGCTTGATGGGAAAGTACAAGCGGTTACCTGGCCGGTTTATGCCGAGGCTGTAGTAAGCGGCGAACTAAGCGCCGCCCCCTGGAACGGCGTCACCGGCGGCGTTTTGGTGTTTGAAACCATGGGTAGTCTAACCCTGATGGCCGACATCGACGTGAGCGGCAAGGGTTTTCGGGGCGGCGTAGCGGATATCAACGACGGCAACGATTGCAACTGGCTGGTCAACGTCAGCGGTTTTTCCTACGGGCTCAACAACTGGCGCGGCGCCTCCAAAGGCGAGGGTATTGCCGCATTTTTGCCCGGACAGGAAGCCGGGCGCGGCGCCCAGGCCAACGGCGGCGGCGGCGGCAACGACCACAACAGCGGCGGCGGCGGTGGCGGCAACGTAACCAGCGGCGGAATAGGCGGCGAAAACAACGAACCCACCACCTTTGGCTGCGACGGCCAATTCCCCGGCCGCGGCGGCAAAGCCGCACAACTCCATACACAACGCCTGTATATGGGCGGCGGCGGCGGCGCCGGCCACGAAAATAACTCAGAAGGCACCAACGGCGGTACCGGCGGCGGCATTGCCATTATTGTGACGCCTGTTTTGGTAGGCAACGGACATATTATTAAGGCCGGTGGCCAATCGGCAGTTACCAGCATCGGCGACGGTGCGGGCGGCGGCGGCGGCGGCGGCACGGTTTTCCTCAAAGCTGCGACTATTGCCGGGCCATTAAACATCAGCGCTGACGGCGGCGCAGGCGGTAGTGTCAATAATGCAGGTGATGAGCGCTGCCACGGCCCCGGCGGCGGCGGCAGCGGCGGCAGGGTGATCACTACGGTTGCCCCCACCGGCATATCGGTCGAAGGTGGCGCAGAAGGCATCAGCTTTAACTCAGGCTCCTGCCCGGATGGCCCCAACGGCGCCCTGTACGGCGGCGACGGCTTTTCCGGTAGTAGCCCACTTCTTACAGCCATTGTGGAAGGGCAGGAACCCAATACCGCACCAATGGTGCTTAGTCAACCCGATACAATAACGGCCTGCGCCGGCCAAATCGCGCTATTCCCGGTGCAAGTCACCGGATTCGACCTGCAGCTACAATGGCAGGTCGATACCGGCGCAGGTTTTGTCAATATGAGCAATAGCCTCATTATAAATGGCGTGTACGACGATACGCTTGCCCTGATATACGTGGCGGCCTCTCAAAACGGCCTGACTTACCGGCTGGCTTTGCACAACGATTGCTTCGGCACGCTGTATTCCGATCCTATCGTTTTAATGGTGGAATCAACCGACGCCCCTTCCTTTAGTTTTTTGACCAATGGACTAACGACCGCTTTCACTAATACTACGGCCTTCCCCGGTGTTTTTTCCTGGGACTTTGGCGACGGCAATACGAGCGCCACATTTTCACCCACCCATAATTACGCTGCTGCCGGCAACTATACCGTCACCCTCACTGTGAATACGCCTTGCGGCAATACCTTCATTACCCAACAGGTTACGGTCGGATTGCCGCCGCAGGCCCTGTTCACATCCGATAAAAGAGAGGGTTGCACGCCGTTTACCGCTCAGTTTTACAACACTTCTACCGGCGATTACGACGCATTAAGCTGGTCGTTCCCGGGGGGACAGCCGGCAACTTCCACGGCTGATGAACCTCTGGTGAGTTACGAACTGGCGGGTGTACACGACGTAACCCTGGTATTGTATTCGCCTTTCGGCAATGATACGTTGTGGTGGGAAGACTATATCACCGTGTATCCCCGCCCCCAGGTAGCCTTCGATTATACCATCGACGGTTACCAGGTGTCGTTTAACAACCTATCCGTCAATGCAGACACCTACACCTGGGATTTCGGCGACAGCCAAAACAGCAACGAAGTATCGCCCGTACACGGCTACGCCGGCCCCGGCGCCTACGAAGTAACCCTGAACGCCGAAAACGCCCATTGCGCCAACGCGGCGGGGCAGACGGTTTTTATTACGCCTACGGGTACTTTTGAAGTAGAAGGGATAGCTCTGAAAATCTATCCCAACCCCGTTCGGCATGCGTTGGTTGTACAGTCGGTAGGGGAACTTCCCGAAGGATGGCGCTGGCAAGTTGCGAATTGGCAGGGTATTGTTCTTGATAGCGGGGTGTTGCAACATAGAACAGAAATTGACATGACTCATCTCCCCGCCGGCGGTTATATGCTTATCTTGAACGACGCAAGGGGGAGCGTTGCGG